>BNJV01001079.1_pt1 | contig 65020 bp, 94 predicted proteins | sample 8540591 | NCBI WGS metagenome assembly BNJV01 (sample SAMD00202457, study PRJDB9452) | human saliva metagenome | host: Homo sapiens | reverse complement strand
CATTCTTGAATTCAATTCACTTTTCTGTTACCATCTACTCAACAGAGTTGCCCGAGGTAATGTGTAGTCGGGGACCAGGCTGGACCTCTTGGTTCAGCCTCTTATTTTACCTGTGAATCGGGGAACGGACATGAATCTGAAGAAACCGCTGACTTTCTCGGAACACCGCATCCTTTCCCGGAAATTAAGAAGCGTTCCGTTCCTGACGGGAGTCAAACCCGGAGCCTTTCGCCCGGGAAGCGATAGCGCTCTTTTCGTCGATGTTCTCCCTTTCGTTAGATATCCACGAATTCTCATTAGACAGGTTTAGATTTTTCTGATTTCGCGTTCATTTACACATAACAAGCACGAAAAAGCGGGACGCATCTCTTCTATGAGTCTACGCGTCAACCCGCAACGAACGGCTTGTTTCTCCCAATCTCTCTTACAATCCCCAGAATTTCTTTTGCATACATTTTGGCGTCTGTCTCGGATATTCCGAATCTGACAGCCGTTTCCACTGCAAGCTCAACGCTTATGCTGTTATCCTCCGCATTAACATTTAAAGACAGTTCGTCTCCGTATGGAACCGGATTGACATCGTAAAGAGGCGAAAAGGCTCCAGCCGGTTTCGGTCAGAATAAACGCATGATTGCGTAGATGATCATCCGTGTTGGTAACAGCCATATTGAAAACGATTCGTCTCCAGAGTTCTATCAAATCCTCCTTGGGCTGTGCACCGTAGGATTTAATGAATGCTGCCATCTCCAGATAGCTTGTTCCGTCTACAGCGGATGCTCCGTCTGTTTTTCCGAGTAACGTCATAGCGGAGGCAAAGTGTACCCGTTTTTTCAACATACGATCAAAGCGCTTAACCAGATAAGTGCTCCCGAGAGCGGAAAATTTTTCTAGTTTCGCCTCCGTAACGCGCAGACCGCAGAGCTCCGCCAAATTGTGCGTCACCATTTCCCATGCTCCGGTATCATTTTCATCATTCTTAGATGGGAATTTTGCGATCCACAGCTGCTCATCGGTATCAATGACTGTCGCCTTTGGCCTTGCACCGCCAAGCGAAGAACCCGGTTTAATCAATTGATTTAACCATTTTTCCGATAAACCCGAATCGTCATTTTCAAAAATTTCTGGATGCTTCCTCTAAAGTCCGAAGCGTTGCCCAAGGCGGGGCAGCTGTATCTTTATCGTCGGAAAGGAATGCTCCGTTCATATCTGTCTTAAATCGAATCCCTCCCAGTCGCGTCTCGTCGTACACGCCCAATAGATAGTCGCTGTCATACAGTTTAGACGGTTTTACGGCCTTCCTTTTTCCGCTAAAATTCTCTCACGCTTATTCATAAGAACGCGCCCCCAGCGGTCGGGAGATGAATCCGAAAACAGGCCGAAAAGTAGTTTTTGCCGACAGGATACTGTCTTCCGGCATATGGCATAAGTTCCGGATCCAAGGTGAATCTTAGTGAGGTTTTTTTGAGCCACTCTCTCTCATATTCGAAAGAATAGGATTCCCCGCCTTTCATGCTATTTACATAGAGTGTCCCTATCCGCATCGGATTCTGCCCACTAAAGTCATCGTAGACAAAAATTGTCTTTTCTTTGGATACCACTAGTCCTTCCTCCGCGGGGCCCGCTTTCTTGTGATTAGATTCAGATCCTGAAGTTGTCTGCCAAGTTCATCGTCCTTTGCAACCAGCAGAAGGTCTTTATCGAGATTGTTCAACGCATGCAACACTGCTGCGTAGATACCCATTGCTACGGATGGGTCGCCTTTTTCAACCTTCCACAAGGATGCTCGGCTGATTCCTGCACGTTCTGCGGTCAACTCCGTAGATAGATTTTCGTCTTAGCCTGGCGAGCTTAATCTGCTCCCCCATGTTTTTCAGTATTTCCTCCGTTCCCGGAAGAATGTTATATGCGGCCTTCTTCATTGTTTCACCAAATAACGTTTGTTATTATAGACATATACCGAATTAATGTTATTATTAGTATACATTGATTCGTCGCTAATACAAGCGAAAACTCACGACCTCCCGCCATTTTTAGCTTGCGTCCCCTCTGAGGACTTGCTCCGGCATTAGAAAAAAAAGCCGTTTTTTAGATATTGTCTAATCGGATCTCTGTTTTTTTAGATGAAAACAGGGGAAGATTGTGCAATCTTCCCCTGTCCGGACCTGTCCCTGGCGGATTTGAACCGCCGACGTTTCGCTTAGGAGCAAGTCCGGCGTTTGGTTACCATTATCCATCCGTGTTCACATGTGTTCATGAAACCCACGTATTTCCAGCGTTTTTTCATGTTCAGAGTCGTCCCCTGTTCACAGATTTCTTTAGATGTTCACCGCTGTCTAATCGTTTCCATTAGATGGATTTTAGAAATCTCTAAAACCGGCGTCTTGTGTCTTTACCAACTGTCGCCATTTTTAGATATTTTAAGCCCACAGAGCCTCTCTTTCAAGGTCCTGTGGGCTATGTATTCTTATGCATATCAACTAAGCTTCTTCAGCAGATTCATCAGTAGCGTTGCAGTCGATTCATCACTCATAAGCTTCTCAAGCAGCTGTCTGTCACCAGAGGTTAAAGCGGCTCCTGTTTTTGTTTCGACCGCCGGTAAATGTTCTCCCGTATCCTCCCGGACGATATCCTTCCGGTAAAATGCCTTTTCAAAGAGCTTTGCATTCTGCTGCCGGTCATCATCCAGGATATGCGAGTACTGGTCCGTGACCATCTTGGCCTGCGCATGACCGGAATCGCCCTGAACTGCTTTAATATCACCCCCGTTCAGTTTCAACTTATAGGTGATACTGGAATGTCGCAGGCTGTGGAATACCACCGGCGGGAGATCATGCTCCTTAATCAGCTTCTTGAAGGATTCTGTTACATTGCTTGCTTCCGTGGGCATTCCGTAGTCTCCGGCAAAAACAAGATCATAGTCTGAATACTCGGATCCCAAGGCCTCCTTCAGTTCATCCTGCTCCTCCTTCCTGATGACTAGCATTTTTGCAACCGTACTGGGGAGAAATACCTTGCGGATACTGGACAGCGTCTTCGGCTTCTTCAAAACAAGCTGCGTCGTATTCTTCTCAGAGATAACCGGAAACGCAAAGATAACATCCTTTTTCACCCAGTTGCTGCATAGCACTGCGGTTCACCCGCTGCAATTCCTTATTCACATAGACATAAGCTACTCCCTTTTTGATGCTCTCATCCGAAACATCGATGCAAGACCAGGTTAAGCCGAGCAACTCACCAATTCGAAGGGAGCAGGCAAATGCCAGATTGATGGCAAGCCTGAGCTTTGAATCCCCGCAAAGCTCAACTGCTCTCATTAGAGTTTCGGCATTCCAGATCTCACGCTGCTTTTTCGTTGACTTCGGTACCGTGGCGTAATCCGCCGGATTTCGTATCATCAAATCCCAGCGGACCGCCTGTTCAAAAGCAGCTGTGAAGAAGCTTATGTATGCGCCTGACCGTTTCCGCCGATACCAGCGCAGAGGTCTTCTTATGCTTATTATCCGTGCATTTGGGAGCCGCCTGCGTCTTCAGCATCGTCTGGTAGTACTTCTCCAGTGACCTTGCGGTAATATCTCCCAGCTTCATTTGCCCCAGACGCGGGAGAATGTAGGCGTTAATCATATTGACATTAGAAGCGTAGGTCGAAAGCGCCCAGTTATTCTTGCCATACATGGATATGTATTCCTTCAAAAGGTCTGCCATGGTTTCGCACTGCGAGATTACTATGCTACCAAGCTCTTGACGGTATTCTACCTCCGACTTTCTTCTCTGCGCATCCGCCTTCGTCTTGCAACTTTCCCATTTCTGCTTCTTTTCTCCCGCTTCGTTTTCGTAAGTGTATACCACATAATACCTATTCTTCCTTTCAACAAGCGATGCCATCACCGTTCCTCCTTCTCATAAGCATTGTCCTGAGAGGACATCCACCATTCCAGGGCGGCGCGTCTAATCCGAACCACCTTTCCGATACGAATACCATCGAGAATATCATTTTCAATCATCCGGTATATCTCACGGGTGGTTGCGCCGATCAGACGTGCGGCCTCTTTGACCGTAAAACTCATCTTGTCAGCGTCCAACAATACCGTGCGTTCGGAATCATCGACCGCTTCGAGTTCTTTATCAAGACCCGAAGTTTGCTCCGTGACCTTCTGATAACAATTCTGTCTCTGATACCAGCGTTCAAAACTGTCCAGTGTGACACGCTTTTTATCCGCAACCATGATAATCTCGAAAAACATCCCTGATTACGCTTTCTTCTGACAAGAGAGTAGGCTCCTCGCGGCTGATACCCAAAAGCCTTGCCATCTGTGGCAGTGTCATGGAAGTATTTTCCTGTTCCGCATCTCGCTGCCGATCCTCCGGTGTCCTGTACTTCCTCTGGGACTTATACCATGCCTCAAAGACATCCTTGCGGACGCGCCTCCAGGAAGCAACCTCAAACGTTTCAAGCTTGTCCCGCTTGATGATCCCATAGACAGCCGAATCACTGACACCCAAAAGCGTCGCAATCTCCGGTATCGAATAAGAGTAGGCCTTCAATTCAGCCCCCGGAGGCGGACCGGCGACCTTCTTGTATTTGACCTGATTCGCATACCAGTGTTCAAAGCTCTCAAGTACCACCCGCATCTTTCCGGCGACAAGAACCGTTTCAAAAAGCTGTCTATGTACCAACCAATAGGAGTCCGTTTTCTTGAGACCAAGCATCTGCCGCATCTCAGAAACGGACATGGTCGTCTTCTTTTTGTCATCCATCTCATAACCTCCTTATCGTGATTTAGCCAGGTCTTATGACCTGGCTAAATCGTAGCGGATGCTTTTTTCAAGTGTTAGGATGTCACCCATTGGATTGACATCCTTGACGCGTTACAGCTTGCTGTCCAACCACTCATCAAAACTCTTTTTAGAAATCCGATATGTGGATCCGATTTTGAACCAACGGAATTCATGCTGCCCAAGCAGCTTGTATGCGGTTCCTCTTGCAATTCCGAGGATGATTTGCAGATCCTCGACGGTATAACAGCGCTTTTCTGTAACCGCTACCGCCGCTTCTTCCTGACGTTCAAGGATTTCAATCCCTTCCATTATGCAATCCCTACCTTTCTGCTTTTTGCTAGTTGGCTTTCCATCATTCGCCGCATTACGGGAACTCTATACACTCCCCGGAATCGGATCCTCAGGATTCATATAGCCGGTTGCTACACGAATGAGTTCATTGACCTTGTCCATCTGCCATGGCATCAGCTTTCCGAGATATTTCACCACCCGACACTTATCGACCGGCGTCGGCTGTTCACCAAGTATCATAGACGGCTTCTCCAAGAACGGCACGTTGTAGAGAACGTAGTGTGTTTTCTGCCCGAGTTTCTTTAGCTGCGTTGTCAGCGGATAAACCAGCAGATTCGGGCTGTATCTGTTCCCAATCTCATTCTGGATGTTAATGCACGGCCGTAGGCCGCCCTGGATGTGATTCACCGGTTCCGGCAAATCGATCAGATAGACGTCTCCCCGTCTGTAATTCCAATTGTCACGAAGCATATATAATCCCTCCTTGTTTTCGTTGATATTCCTATGCAAATGGCAGGCATCGCTGTCTGCCATATCCTAAACAGATCTGTTTTGACCTGCTTATTACGTATGTTATCCCCACATTTGTCCTCGACGCCCCTGGGAACTGGCAGGCCCTCTGTCCTGCCGGGAATGCATTCAGGCGTCCGGTTGCTACCGGATCCATGGGACTCTAACCCTCCGTGGTTCTCACCGAGCTGCGTACAGAAGTATCATTATGCTGTGACGGATCATTGCTGTGCTCCGGAAGCAATCCAAAGCTTACAGACCGGTTCTCGCACAAGTCTTTTAAGGACAATCGTTGCGTTTCCCGCTGATGTGGCTCCCCGTCACAGGGTTGTGCCTGAAGAATGTAGATTCAGTTTTCAAGGATCTAAACAAGAACCGCTTGGCTCCTGACATGTACAAGTTTAGCTGTGCAGATGATAAAGCTTTAGGAACTGATACTACGGATTTGCTGTGCTGGTTATATAGATTCGCGAATTCAATGATGATTACAATACTATGTGGATAAGAATGAAGTGTTCTTAACTCAACAGCCGGCATATTTACAGATGTTGTAAAATGATTTATTTTTGTCGATTTTTTCGCAGAAGCAGTGCGGTGGAATATAGTATTAGAAGAGACGTCCAAGACAAGCGCAATGGGATGAAGATAACTCGAAAAATGACATATTCATTCAACACATCAACAGAAGACAAGGTGATTTGCTTACCTCTTTTCGCTCCGTTTTCCTTGACGGTCAAGGTTAATCTGACTAAAATAGAATAAATTTCTCATCCGAATCGATAATTCATTATTGACGCATACACATTGTGAAACGATTTTTAATGGAGTCCGACTATCTTATGAGTACACTTACCAAGCCAATGAAGTCCTCTCAGGACCTTGTTGAACATATGAAACGCAAAGGAATTATGTTCAATATCGTTTCTCCAGAAGATGCCGTCCAGTACATGGAAAAATAATAACTATTTCCGTGTGGCGTCCTACCGCAAGAACTATAATAAACGACTTGATTCAAAGCAAAATCCAATAGACGAGTATGTAAATCTAGATTTTGGATATCTTCAGGATCTTGCCATTATCGACATGGAACTGAGATACACGTTTATTCAGCTAACACTTGATATTGAGCATTTTGCAAAAATGGATCTTCTAGGAGAAATTGAGCGTCATAATGAAGACGGTTATAAAATCGTCTCAGATTTCCTTAATGCTCAGAAGGCCGACAGAAAACAACACATTCAATCGGAATTACGGCAAAAATCAGAATAGCTATTACACGAAAGACGTCTATAATAAATATAATCCTGATTTCCTGCTTGGGTTTTTTTAGAACTTCTTCCTTTTGGTACAATCCTTGATTTCTATCTCTTTTGTGCTAAACGTTTTAACTCTAAGCCGATGTGCGATCGCTTTTACATCATGATTAGATGTAAAAATGTTCGAAATGCCTGTGCCCACAACGACTGCTTCATCAATGATTTCCATATAGGTACTGCACCATATAAGCCCAAGTATCCTGTAATCCAAAAGTTAGCAGTAATCCCTTCGCTTTCATCTGATTCACGTAAACGTCGTATGCAGAATGAACGGATGCAGGAGCTAATATATGTTCTCTATATCCATAACGAAATCGTAACCAGCAAAGGGGTCCACGATAAGGCCGCTCAAAAATTACATGCATTTAAAGAACGGATGATGAAGCACTATGACTATTACAACACAAATCAGTTGATTGCTGCGAATTTCAATTTTTTTGAAACTGGTCATTGACAACTGGTTCTCCCTCGTTTAAACTAATAGTACTTCGAAAAAAAGCAGCACTGCTTTTTGTAAGGGCTCTATCTTAGGATCGAGCCCTATTTTTCTATCCAAAAACCTGCAGGTACCACAATTGTGGTACCTGCAGGTTTTTCTTTGCCCCTGGGGCGACCAAACTAATTCCATGAGGTTTACATCAGGACTCAGGTTGTCATTCACCTTCTGGATTGTAGCTATATGTAAAGTTGTCTATAGCATTTTTCTATCAACAGAAAAGGGAAAATTCTACTACTTCCGATGCTCTACAATTTACTGGCAAGTTCCATCATATGAGAAGCCATTTCAATAAGATTCCTGCGAACAGAATCTTTATCAATCTCATTCCCCAGAAGTAGATAGTCTGTGCTAACGTGAAAATAGAGAGCAATTTCAACAAGCAGTTCCAGCGATGGTTTCCCTTTTCCACGCTCTATATTGCCGAGATGTTCGAGACTGATGTTGAGTTCTTCAGCACTTTTCTCCTGTGTCTTACCTCGGGCTTTACGAAGTGCTTTCAAACGCCCTGCAAAAATCAGCTTCCCCTATATTATACAAAATTATTTTCCTTTCCTCCTGACACGGGAGATTGGAAGGAGCTACACCTTCCTGCAGACAGATTAGAACCTTCAGGGCCTTACAAAAGCCAAAAAGATAAGGATACCGATATCGCTTTTCTCCGAAATCTGAACTATGCAATATGTATATCCTCAGCCCTTCATACATGTCAGGATGCGATATGTTTATGAAGTGGATTGAAATCATGCATTTGTCTTGCTAATCGGTACAAAAAGAAGCCACCGACAAGGACGGAACCCCTATGGATATAGGTATCCTGTCCTTGCCGATGGCCTCTCATGTATGTCTGGCTTAACTCATCGACTATTCAAGCATGTGACCTGAAATGGATTTACGCAGTCTGTTTCAACTCGACCATTCCCGTCTGTACGCTCATTCAATTTCATTTATTACATGTAAGTTCATTCCGAGTCTTCCGGCGCATACACATCGATACGATTGTGTCTGCGGCCCATTCGCTTCTGTACCATAACCGACTTGCAACGTTTGCAAGTGACGCGGACTATGCCCTCGCGATCTTCTAAACCATGATTAACCCTCATGGCAGTTAGGACAACAAACGCTTCTCGGGCGTAATATGCCCTGGCTCTCATGTGCCAATTACCTTGCTCCCTTCTCATTCGCTCGTTTTTTCATACTGTAGGAATTGCGACATGTTCACCCCTTCTTGCCAAGACAAAGGGCTTCTGTATTTTCCACATCCTCCGGAGCTGCTGCGTCGTTTCCCCGCAGTATTCGCATTCCATCCATCCGTCTGTCTCTTCGAGCAGCAGTTGATGATTGACTCTTTCGCAAATCGGGCATTTCATATCATATTGATTCATGCTTTCACCTCCGTTCACCGGATTACAGTGCCTTGATGACGTGCTTTGCAACTCCCTGGACAATCAGATTTTTTTGTGCGTATCTCTTTACCGGGATAAACAGCTTCATTCTGATAAAGAAGAATTGCTTCTTGATTCTCAGCATCAACACCGCCATACACCTTCAGCGTGCTCTCATTGTCACCCAATAGGGCAACAACGATATCACCAACCCTGGCCTCGCAATCCATCCTGATAACGACTCTGTCACCGTCATCGATGCCCTGCATCAACCATGGAGTCACCGCATGCCTCCAGAATATAGAACTCACCCTTCCCGAAAAGGGAAACAGGAAGGCTGATGTATTCCCGAATGCATTCCTCCTTTTCCTCCGCAGTTCCACATGGGATGGATCCGACAACAGGACAAGGGGCAGAACCGGTCGTGAACTTGTTGATCATCGGCGTATTGATGGCACGAGACTGACCATCATACTCAATCATTCCGCGATTATCCATTTCAACCAGGTAGCGATATGCAGTTGTTTTGGGGATGTCCACACCCTTGGCAATTTCATTCACCGAAGGCGTGGCATGCTTTTCACAGAAATACTGATCAACGTAAGAAATGATGAGTTCCATCGTCTCCGAGTTCATTTTTCCTCATGGTCGCAATTCCTTTCAATCGATAATGGAATGAATCGTTCCATTAATGGCATTATAAAAACCCCTTGACGATGATATGTACCCAGAATTCTGGACACATTGACTATCGTTAGGCACCGCAACTGGATGCTATCCTGTATTGTACAGGAGGCATCCAGTTTGTTTTCTTCTGGATTCTCCTGTTGTTATAGTAATCGATATAATCATCGACTGCAGTAACGAATTCCTCAAAGGACTTGAACTCTTGCTCATGTCCATAGAACATCTCATTCTTCATCCGACCAAAGAACGACTCCATAATGCCGTTATCATGGCAATTCCCCTTTCTGGACATCGACTGTGTGATGCCATGCTTCTCAAGCTCGGTTCGATAGTAGGCGTGCTGATACTGCCAGCCCTGATCTGAATGCATAATCAAGCCTGTTAACTTTGGGAACTTTGCAAATGCCTTATCCAGCATGTCCTTAATCTGTTCCATGTTAGGATGCAGCGAAACATTGTACGAGATAATCTCGTTCCCGCACATGTCGAGGATCGGAGAAAAGTAGCACTTCCCCCATCCCATGTTGAACTGAGATACGTCTGTTGTCCATTTCTCGAGAGGTGTGTCTGAAATAAAATCCTGTTTAAGGAGATTGTCAGCGGTCTTGCCCACCTCACCTTTGTAAGAATGATACTTCTCCTTCGGACGCTTGCCGAACAGTTCCATGTCGTGCATGAGCCGCTGAACACGCTTGTGATTGACCTCAAATCCACGATTATGTAGCTCCGCCGTAATTCGGCGGACACCATATCGCTGCCGGTTCTCATCGTAAATTCTGCGGATCTCTGCGGAAAGACCTGTATTCCTGAGAGCAACTGCGTCAGTCCTGCCAAGTTCATAGTAGTAGGTGGACCGGGACATTCCCATTGCTGTCAGCAGATACTTCAGTTTGTATCCTCTGTCGCGGAGTTCTTTGATGATCGCTGCTTTCTCGCCTTGAGTCGCGCAGCTTCCTTTTCTTCTCTCAAGGCGATCTCTTTTTTTATTACTTCGTTCTCGGCCTTAATCAAGGCGTTCTCTTCACGAAGCCGGAGGAGCTCCTCGTATTCACTCTCCTTTAGTTTTCTGGGATTGTTGATATTTACTTTCTTCATCTTCGCAGTATCCTTTGACTTGCGGCCTTTCTTCTTACTTACAAGTCCATTGTACCCGTAAATCTTATATTTTTGCACCCAGTCATAGAGCAGACGGCTCTCAATGCCGGCCTCTAGCGCAACGGACTGTGCCGTCCTCCCGGCGAGAACCTTTGTGATTAGCTTCAGTTTCTCTTCAGGCGTCCACGGATGCTGCTTTCCATGCTTTAGGACCTGGGGGCCATTTGCCTTTTCGGCACGAGCCCATCGACGAATCATGACGTGAAAGTTACCCGGATCGTTATAACCCTCCGGTGTCTCTGGCCATTTCCCCTGTCGATACAGGTCGACACACATCTTCTTAAATTCATAATCATAGCGCATGATAAAACCCTCCTTACTGTGACACTTTCGTGTCCAGTAAAGAGGGTACATATCACGATGAGGTCAAGGGGTGAGGCGTTTAATGGAACGCAGGTGCACAGAATATTGAGCAGCGAACTACGATTCACTCCTCATAGAGCGCTTTTTGGAGCATTTCCCGGTAGGCATTCTTCACCGCTTCCGGTCCCAGAATCTTGATCTTACCGTTGAAACCAAAGAGCCAACGGTAAAAAGTTGAGCTAGCGCACACAAGGACATTGGCCCTAAAGCTATCTTCACCGATTGGTTCTGTCTTAACATCCATGCCAAAGTTATCGATGAGATACTTCATTGTCGATACATGGCACTGAAGCTGAACTTCTTCCGGCTGATCCGTGTCAAACATACGAAAAACACACTTGCTGAAATGGACAGGTGAGTAATCTTCCGGAGGTGATACCGCAATCTGATTCAGGATTTTCGGTTGCTCCGCAATGCGGTCGATGCGGAAAGTGCGCATCGCCTGGCGCTCATCGCAGAAGCCGCGCAGGTAATAGTAGTCGCCATCCCATTCCAATGTATAGGGACTTACCGTGTACGGCGCACCGCCATTGGTCATGTAGCGCTTCTTGTTCACATCAAAATCCGTGTAGGCAAACTGGATCTTCCGTCGGGTGTCGATAGCCTCATTGAGGGCATCCACAATGTAATAGCCTTGCTCATTATCCGACTTCACACGACCGGCCACATAGATGTGACGGCGGAGCTTGGCGGCATTCGATGCACTGGTCAGTGTAAGAAGCTTGGAAATCAGTTCATCACTCTTTCGCTGCGTTATGAACTTGGAAGAAGAAATTGCATCCGTCAGGAGTTTAAGCTCTGCCAGATCATAGGCGTGACCATCATAGTAATACTTGTTCTGTGTAGACTCATAGTGCTCAATGTGAAGACCGCAGTCGTGAAGAATGGCGAGGTCATCGCTGATTGTGTTCCGGGAAACCCTGATGGCATATTGCTCTTTCAGAATCTTGATCAACACAGCGGTAGAGAGCGGATGTTCTGCGTCCGTATGCCGAACCAGGTGCTGGTACAAATATAGAATTCTGAGCTTCGTTCTGCTTTGCATAAGGATCCCCATATATATCATTTCAGTAACAAGGCTTTATGCCAAATTTTGATAAGCCAGCATAAAGTCACTCATATCCTGCTCACAGTTTCCGTTTTGCACCAGGGTCATTGCAATATCCCATAAGCCCGCCAATTTGCCGCTCTGGTGATTCATCATCGTGTCGCAGAACCGCCACATCTCTCCGTGAGCGGCAATATCCAGCAAAAACTCCTTGGCAGGCTTTAGCGTTTCTAACCGGTTCTGTGCAAAATACAATTCCACTTCCGAAAGCTTATCTTGAGCCGGGATATTCCCCATCATTACAACATCACATACGATTATCGCCAGGATCGTTGTTAGTATTTCCTGCCCGTCAGTGATGGTATGTTCCAAGTTACCCTTTTTTATCATGCGTTCCCACGCCAACCGTGCTTTTTGGATATTCTCGCCCGGAGTGCCCTATTGCTGCACAATTTTAGGCGGCACTCTTGTCGGGGCTTGAGGCGCATAGCTTTCAGCCCTGGTTTGCGCTGCTGCTCACGCTCATGCTCCCGAACCAAACGCCGTTTATCTCGATAATATCCGCTGACTGTGTGATAAATCAGGTGATCCCAAAAAGTTCATAGTGCTTTCCTCGTTGTACCAAAAAGCCAAATCCATCATCCGTCATGGCAGGGTGTGCCGGTGGACTCAACTAAAGAAATCAAACTCATCCACAGCGAAAGCAATGTCAATCTGGAACGGTTCACGCTGTGGCATCTGTAATCCCTGCTCGTCCGCAATTACCAGATAATAAGTAGCCGTGTTGCTATATTTCAGCGATTTCAGATTGAACTGGCAGCGGAATGTCCGCTCTGCACCGTTGTCGCTTGTCTTATCTGCAATGATTTTCTGAACATCACTGATTTGCTTGCCACTTTCATCCGTAAAGTAGACCTGATAGGTTGCCGCTTCACGGTTCGCACCAACTGAATCCTGCTGATAAAAATTCAGAGAGAATATCATATTGCTGATTTTACGGCTTGCAGACAGCAGATTGACCGTTACCGGCTTGGTATCATACTTCTGCTTGTTGCGCTTATATTCCATAGAATCGTTACGGAGATAGTGGTATTCAATCACCGGAACAACCATTTCCTGCAAGCTGATACCGCCATGCACAAAGTTCAAGCCGCCGCCATTCATCTTGATACGGATGCTTTCTCTCGGTGCAAAGCCATCATATTCCGTATTGCCGCCCAGGAACTTCACCGGCAACAGATAGTTTGGCTGAGCGCCTTTCTGCATGATTGCATAGCGTCTGCCATATTCCACATCCATGCCGTTAAAGCTGGACTTGTCCACCTTGTCGTCCTCGGTAAGAGGGCTGTATGTGTAAAGGAATCCATGGTCGGCGGTAATCAGGATATTCGTTCCACCAAATTCATTCACGATAATACGAACAAGGTTCTTCAATTCCGAAATTGCCTTATCGCAGGCGGCGAATACGGCAGTATCAGAAGTATGACTGGCTTCATCAATCGTATCGTGGTAGATATAAACCACATCCATGCCTTTTTACCAAAACGCTTCGCTCTGCTCGTTTCATGGCGATGATGTCGTTGTATTTCAGCGCCACACCTCGCAAAAATCTTCCGATTTCAGGATCTTGTCCCGATAGCCGCTGGCGGTAGGCTGTCCATCTGCCAATACGGTCAAAACATCGTTCCGAAGCTCCGCAGTCAGCTTTTTATGCGGCAGCAATGCCGCCATGCCAAACTTGGTGATGGAGGGAAGATACTCTGCATACTGCTGATAGCAACCTTGCTCTGCGTTTCTCTTTGAAGCTGAACTGCCATAGCAGCTGCCACTTCATAGCGCATGGCATCCGAAACAATCACAAACACCTTGTTTTCGGAAGTTCTAATTCGGGAACTATAAAAAATTCTCCTGCTGCGGCACTTCCAGAACCTTGCCGTAGGTTGCCAGTTCTTCCGCACATACATCCGACCAGTTGTTGCCCAGTTCGCCCAGGAACCAGTGGGTATAGAGTCCTTCCACTTTATCGACAACGTGCTTGAACAGATCATCTAGCAGAATATTGAGGTTTCCAGACTCTTTTGGAAGCTCAGATGGAACAGGCGATAGTAGGTGTCCATCCGATAATAGCTTTCCGTGTATTCTTTCCAGATGCCCTTCGCTTCTGCGGTATGGAACCCCGCAGAATGCTCCTTGAAGAAGCTCTGCATATTGGCCACCCTGCAAAATTCCGTTATAGAAGTTCTCAAACGGCTCGTACCATGCACAGGTTCTCCGTTTTTCAACTGTGGAAACAATCTTATCCACATCAATGATATGGTCACTGATCTCTGTCATCAACTTGGTCAGAATCACCTCGTTGATGCAAGGGAAGCACTCTGTCGCTGCCAGATTGTCTACTGTCAGCTTTTTCAAATCTCTGATGAAGGCGGGCTTCCTCCTCAACATATCGAGCCACATCATAAAAGCTGCTGAGCATCCTCACCATGAAGCCATTCAGAGATAAAATCATAGCAATATGCCTGATGCGGCACGGAAATGAACTTATCCAGTCCAGCAAGATATTCCTGACGCATGGTACGGGTAGCGGCGGTCAACAGCAAATGAATTGCCAGTTGACCGAGATCCGGTTCTTCCTCGGCAAATCCGCATCCCTGACGCACCATTGCCCAAAAACGCACTATCTGCATGGTATTTTACGAAGTCTTGATAAATCGCATTGTGGTTCAAATCCAGTCCTGCCCTGAACACGCTGCGAAGAATCTTATTTGGCTGCGCTTCTTTCAAGCCGCAGATTGCCGCCATCACAGCCATGTGCAGCTGTGCCGGAGTAGCAGGAATTTTATTCTGGCTGCTTATTTTCTGACGGCGTTCCTTCGCATTAAAATAGGCACGATAATTCTTCACCTGCTTTCTCATGGCCGGATTTGAAGTAAGCTCCCATCTCATCCATCCAAATAGAAATCAGGTCTGCCCGGAACTCCTCACTGTAAAGCTCCACATCCAAAAGCCAGTTATCATCCGGTTGGTCATATACCAGCGGATCGTAAACCAGATAGTTTGTCGTCAGATCGTCCACTGAAAGCAGCTTCTTTATGGAAAATGTATTACTGCCCGTAAGAGCAACCACCTTGGCGTTTTCCAGAATCACTTCGTCCAGCTTGTCCGCAAATTCCAGATCCTCGTCATACCAGAAGATAATTCTTCTCTGGTAGAACTCAGGCAAGGGTGCAGCAAATCTGCGATTCAAGTCTTGTATTACTTTATCAGCATCCATGCTGAATCCTCCTTAACTTTAGATTAAGGGACCAACAAACTCAGCTAACGCAACAACAGCTGAACTGAACTCAGCAATGCCTTTTACTGTTTTTAACGTAGCAATAGCTGTCTTTAACATTCCCTTTTTAGGTTTATTGGCTGATGCTTCAGTTTCGATAACCTCCAGACTATCAGCGACGGTAACTTGATCCTCTGGGGTCAAGTTACCGGATGTCGCCCGTACATCGGCAATCAGTTTTTGCAAGTTCGTCAGTATTGATACCGACATTATTCGTTGCGGTGACATTCGCATTTTCAGATGCTATGATAGCCTGTCCGTTATGCACCGTAACGTTATATACCACTTTATCATCCAACCCCATATCAATTCCCACCTTCGTAAGATAACCCTCCACATGACGAATCAGCACCATGACAAAGCGGTCATTAAACCCCTTAATCTTGTCCTGATAGCCATTGGAATGAGAATATCCCATAGCCACGCCATAATGAACTGAATTATCAGTCTCTACCAAGTAACGCAAAACAGCATAAACATTGCGAACTTCTTCCTCATTCGAATCTCCGGTAGGGAAAATCAAACGTCCATACGACGATTGAACCTTATTGACCTCGTCAGCTAAATTCCACTCACATTCGCCGCAGTCCTTAATATAATCAATGATAATAGGGGTGCCGTTTATGTAATTTAGGAATTTTCCAAGAACACCCGCATAGTCATTGTAATCAGCTTGAAGCAGACGATTAGAAAAGCTGTTGAAATCATACAGGATTTTTCTAAGTTCATTCCTATTCAATCTCATAGTTTTTCACCCCACAGAACGGGCAATAGGCTCCCGTCATTTTTAGTAATGGTTTTATTTTTGCTGTACGAGTACAACATGGAAATGTGCAAATCTCAAGTGCTTCAATTCCCGAACGGATAGGGTCTTCACTTTCATGTACGGGGCGTTTCCCAGCTTTGAACTTAACCATACTATTACCACGAGTCTGACGCTCTAAATCCTTGAACGCATCATAAATCATGTCATTGACAAGATTTTTCGTCATTTTCATAGCAAGCTCTAATACATCTTCCGTGATGTATGTATCGCTGACTAAGCCACAGCTTGGGCAGAATATCTGCCATACGCCATCGTCCTGAACATCTGAAGGAGTACCCTTGAAAAATGTGCCACAATGTTCACATTTCAAAAGCACATATCCTTCGTCATCTACCGGAATCGAAATGGTCATGTGGATTTCATCACTCACAAGGTTTCTCCTCCTTCATTATTTTATCTTCGCCAGTACATCCTGGAATTTTGCGTAGTTTGCCTTCACGCCATCGTCCAGATCAATGGAGATCATCTGGTCGGCCAAGTGATGAATTTTTTCTTCGTAGGCTCTGATTTCCACTTCCTGTGCCTGCAAGGAGTTCAGTTTCTTGTTCAGCTTCACACGCTCAGAGGTGGATGCCGCTGCAATGCGGTTCTCCAGGTCGGCAATGGCGGTACGATAACGAGCCTGCTGTTCATGCACATAGTCGGTACGAATACGGGCAATGGTGTCCGGCTGATAGCGGTGCATATAGATCAGGCATTTGAAACCGTTCTTCTTACCGGAATCAAACAGCCAGTAAATCGGACGCTTTTGATAAATCTTGCAATGGTCAGCATAGAAGTCATTGATGAAGTAGTTTCGAATGACATCCTTCGGCTGCCCCTTACCGCAGAGGGCGTCTGCAATGAACTTCAGGTTCTCGTCCAGAGTTTCCTTGCCGTAAACTACCTCGACGAACTTGACAAATCTGCCCACAATATCATCCTGGAAATATTCATCATCGCAGATTGGAATGATGTTGTCCTTGTCCGGCTCAAATGTGGTGTACTTGGAAGCATCCCACTCACCACCGGCATAGGCAAGCCCATCCCCATCCAGAGAGTAACGACCGAACATACAACCCACAGCGTAGGAAATGAAGCTCTTAATGTCACGCTGCAAATCTGCTTTTCTAACGGATATATCCTTATCTGGAACCTCAGTGCTTATATCCTTTGAAAGACCATAAATATCCACAAAAAGTTCATTTAACCGTTCTTCTGCTTTTCTTCATACCAGTGAAAGCAGCCTCTGCATGACGGCTCCACACGCCAAAAAGCATCCGAAATAAATCCACATTTTTTTGCATATTTAACAAGTGGATGTGATCCAAATTGCATTGAATTTTCAAATGAATCCCAATCATCTTTTGCAACCTGAATATTCTCTTTGACAAGTGTCTCAATTTCACTCTTTTTGCTTCCTACATCCAAATATGGTAACGACAATACATAAGTGTTTCCCATGTTAATGGTTGGATTCAACAACTGGAGATATTCTATTGCAATGTTTGAATTCAAAAAGCCAAGCAATGTCAAATCGAGCGTAAAGTTCTCATTGAAAATAGTTGGCGCACCAGAATCGTAATGAGCTTCCGGGATTTTATATCTGAAAGCTGTTTTCGCTGAAGTAATCAAAGTCCAACAGATGCCCGCTTTATTGGCATAATCCTGATTATACAATCCACCATGAGAAGCATAAGAATTTTTTGCTTCCGTAGACCAATCCACAACAACTTCCTGGTTTCCATACCAGCGTCTGAAGTCTCCACCCTTTACATATAGTTGCCATTTTTCTCTATCGGCGATTTCCCACCACATACGTGTGTACTGTTCGTTCCCGTGAGTTTTATTTCTACCGCCTGAGAAATGGGTGTTCTGCACCAGCCTTCCTGAGAAATTGCTAATAAATCTTTCACTTACCCAGTAAGCAATGGGGTTTCCTGGGATGCGAAGATAGGATGCTTGTTTTGCTTCGAATGCTCCCTCTCCCTCATGGAACCATTTTTCTTTTGTTTCAATAGAATCCACAGCCCCCTGCTTCTTAAACAGCTTTCTATATGTGCCGCAATAATTTGAAATATATCGCCTGCCAATTACAAACGCCGTTGTACCAAAGTCAGAGCCAAATACTCCACGTCCTAAATGCAACATCTGAACAATAGTATTGTCGTTTATAATCTTTTTTTCGCAACTTTTCATAACTGGAAATGAACATCCAGACAGGAATGTCTATCATCGCCATATAACCAATATCGTTACACATTGAAAGAGTCTTTTCCATACAAACGGTACTCATATCCGATTTTGTATCAGGATATACATCCTTTACCAAATCATACAGCTTTCCGTTCATTCCAGCTGCACCCATATACGGCGGATTTGTCACAACCGCATCGTATTTCTGCGCCATTGCTTCTGCCACCTGCACCAGAGGAAGCAGTTCTCCCAGCGCAGAATCACGGGAGATGTTAATATCCTCTTTGATTTCATCAAAACGAGCATAAAAGGCAGACCAATCCTGCTGCGTAACATTCAGGATGGAACCGTATTCCTTCGCATCGTACAGTTCGTGGATGATAGTTTTCATTGTCGCAGTCAGTTTGGCATCGCCATTGCAGAAGTAGTCCAGCGTAAAGCTATTCACATGATTACTTTCTGCAATCGCATAAACATGAGGCTGAATGCCTCGGCTGAAGAATCGACGGTCGTACTGACGTGCTTTCATCATCACTGCAAAATAGGCAAGCTGAGCCGCACGGTCATCTATGTCTAGACCATACAGATTGTTTTCGACAATGCTTGCCACAGCTTCACGAGTGGTGAAACCGTATGCTTCGTAAATCTGCACCAGTACATCAAACATATATGCCAGGATATGACCGGAACCGCAGCAAGGGTCAATGCACTTGATCTGCTCCGGCGTAATAGTCGCATATTCTTTGCGAATCTGGTCAAGCTGAGCCTGCACATCGGCTTCCTGCTCCGCTTCGTCCAGATAGTATTTCCACTGGGATTTCAGTTCGTCATTCGGATGCCCCTCCACCCACAAGCGACCAAGGCTGTTTTCCACCATGTAGCGAACGATCCAATCCGGGGTAAAAAGCTGGGTTGCCGCAGGGATATTCTCTTTTGTGATTTTTACATTCTTTTTCAGAGCGGCGAAAACATCGTCCTTTTTTTCTCGCTGTTGTAATACTGATACAACCAGCCAATAATCTGAACGGCATCTTTCCAATCGTCCTCGTCGATGCAGGGTAATCATCTGTTCAATGACGCTACCTTCACGGAGCAGGTTGTCCGGCAGAAGAAGCTCCGTATAGTCGGAGATCTTCTGGAACATTCCCGGCAGAACCTTGTTCAATGCGTTGCACTGCACGATCAAGAGATACTTATACAGTTCCTCGGTCTTTTCGGCTTCTTTCAGTGCATAGACCTTTTCCATGTCCAAGCCATCCAAATCCAGATGAATAGCTTCGGTGATAATCTGCGGTTTAAAGTTGTTTTCCTCGTCCGTGAATACACGCACATGGGAAGGGAGGTAGCCGTTGACCTCCATGAAACGCAGGGCAGAGAAGCGGTTGAACCAAATGTAGGCAACTTCCTCCATAACCTGCTTATAACCTTTGTCGTTGATCTCGGCAATCAGAGCCTTGCGCTGTGCCTTTTCATCGGCAGTGAGGACTTTACCGCCAACACTGTCTGCATTGGCGTCCACCATGTTGTCTTCTGTGATACCGTATTCCACACCTTTCAGGGAAACACGGGCGATCAGCTCTGTTCTTGCCCCGACAGCAAATTTTTTTATCGCATTCTTATCCATAATTCGACTCCTTAATTCAGCTTGATCTCATCGCAATTCTTCAAGAGCTGCTTCAGCTGAGAACGAATCTTCTCTACATAATCATCAATGTCCGCATCCGTCTGCAAGGTCTTTGCCTGGAATACAACCTGACGGTTATAGGCACGAACTACTTTCTTCTTTGCCGGGGTTGCTTCTTTACCTTCCTGATTCGGCTGGGGTTGCGACTTCGGTGCAGGCGGGGTGAGAACGGCTTCAATGTTGCTGACCGTATCATCCTTGTACTGGCACATCGGCAAGAACATAGCATCCAGAAGGGCAAGACTCTTTAATTCGGCAATCTTCTCCTTGCACTGGCTGAAATAGCGATCCGACTTTTCAATCAGGTGAGATGCCTTCCGATCGCCATTTGCGGCAGTATGGGTCGCTTCCATGCACTGACGAACCGTTTCCAGAACCTCAGCACGTTTTTCTTCCAGCATCTTGTCATGGGCCGCACGAACCGTATCCATCAGCGGGTTCAGCTCACGAATCCGGTCATATCTAAACTTCGTACCCATCTGAATTGTGATAATCAGACGAATGGTGTTCAGTGCCTTGTGTGCTTCCTCATTTTCCGCAATGCGGTCAAGATCGTCATGCAGCGATTTTTCAAGCTGCACTGCCTGGTCGAACACCGTCACCTGCGTTTTGAAGAAGTTTTCGATGCCGTTGCTCATGGTTTCCTTGTTGTCGAACAGGTCATCTTCTTTTTTCAGCACTCGCTCAAACAAGGCGATGTTGTCCTTCTTCTGGGAAAGAACATCGTCCATCAGATGAATGGCTTCCTGCACCAATCCGTGATCCGGGTATTTGTGCCCTTCATAACGGGCATCCAAAGAAGCATAGTAGTCACGCTGTTCTGTGAATTTCTCGGTTACAAAGCGGATCAGACCATCCTCATCGTCCGGCACATCCATAATGTCGAAATACTCACGAAGCATTGATTTTACATCACGCATCATTGTAGCAGAAATGGTTTTACGCTTGCTGATGGAGGTTTTGCCGATCTCGCTCTTTTTTCGGAGCATATCCGGCAGTTTCGGGTCACCGGGCTGAATGGTATTGCCCGCATACTTAATGGTTACTTTCTGGGCATAGATCAGCTGTGCAGCGACCGCAGCAATGTCGATTTCCTTCCAGCCATAGGGAATGGCACTGTACTTACTCTGAATATCTGCCATAGAGGTAGGCAGTTTCTTCGCATCCTGCATTTCCAGATATTCTTCCATGGCAGAAGCCGCTTCACGGTTCGGCTCTGTTCCGGGAATCATCGCTTCGGTTCCGTTCAGAATAGCGATAATGTCGGCATCGCTATCGGCATTCTTGGTAATCAAATCGAGCTTGCTATATACATGAGCAACCAAGTATTCCAGGGACTGGTCAATTCTGCTTTTAGCGTTTCCGGATTTGATCTCCAGATGCTCACCATCCACATAAAACTGCGCTCCCTCAATCGCCTTCTGCAATTCAGTCATGGCGCTCAGTTCATATTTTTCCAGCTTCGTCCTGCTGATCGCTGATGATTTTCTGCACACTCTTAGGCAGCTGGCTTACATTTCGCTGTTTTACATATTTGCGAATCTTCATGGCAGATTCCAGAGATTCGTAGTAAGGGGTATCCGCCAGAACAACAATTGCTTCGTTGCCTTTAGACTCTGCCATCAAACGGAACTCCGTCTTTTCCGTGGCATCCGTTGCAACTGTCAAAAAGCGTAGGCGCATACCGCCAGTCGTTACGCCAACGGTAATTCCGTCCACCATCTGGTCGAAGGCGAAGTCATATTTTTCATAGCGGAACTTCTTGGTTGTGAAAAATATCGCCGTAGATCATCTGGGCAATACGCTCCACAATAGAAGCGGTATCCACATTGGTATCTCGGATTTCACGCTGAATGTCCTGTTCTTCATCGGTCAGAAAGTTATAGGTATCACCGGTTCTGCCGATATAGTTCTGACTCATCAAGCGGTCAAGGCAGCCACGAATAGATTCACGCATGATGATTTTTATCTACACGAATATCGTCTGCCATCAGGGATTACGATATTGTCCAGATTAGAAGGAATATCATCAATATAGCGAATCAGATACAGGAGCTTCAATACATCCACATCCTGCTGCTCAATGCCATCGCCGTTGTCAGCCGCTTTCTGGCAGCGCTCAATCACTCGACGGATAGAACCATCCAGGAAAGTATGTACGGTATCATAAAAACGGAAGAACGGAACGAGGGCATACTCGTCCCTCTCCTGAATTTTCTGTGCAGCTTCCTGGAATCCGGACAGCATGGAGCGCTCACCACCGGACAGATGCTTACCGGAATTTCCGTGCTTACGGATTTCGGCAAACACCTTCTGCATGATGATGAACTGGTACGGCACGAACGGGAAATTGTCCGAAAACTCCACCGAAGTGGAATAGCCCTTAATATCCAGAATCGAGCCACTGAAACTGAACAGGTTACGCAGAACAGAATCATTCTGCTCATAAACTGCCTCCAGCTCTTTGGCTGCGTCCGGCTTCTTTTTCAGAATACGCTTCTGAATCACTTCGTCCACAGAGGAAGAAGATAAGCTCAGTCTTGTTTTGAAACGAGCCTGAATACGGGAGAACTCATCGGCACGAACCTTGATGATTTCATCAATGGCTTCCTGTCCGGTGCAGATCACCCAGATCTTGCCCTCGCACTCGCTGCCTATTTTCTCGGTCAACGACTGGAGGTTCAACAGCATATCGGTATCAGTACCGACATACTGACCAACTTCGTCGATCATAAACAGCAAACGGAAGTTTGCAGGCTTGGTATCCACATAAGCTTTCATATCTTCCACAAGCTGTGCAATCGAAATCTCTGTGGAGGTTTTATCATTAAACCATGCTTTGGCATCGTCCTCACTCATATCCAGAACTTCCATCAGAGTAGGGATAATGAACTTGCCGTTGAATGCAAATGCACGGCGCATTTCCAACCAGGATTTGCCCTTCTTTTCTTCAAAAACTCTGCGGAACTCATCAGTCTTGCCCTGCTGGTCAATATAACGCTCCATCATGGCAACCTTTAAGTTTTCGCCGTAAAATCCCAGATGGTTATAGAACATCTTTGCGAAAACACGAAGAACAGCAGTCTTGTCTTTGTTGCTGAAGCCTTCAATATCAATATTGAAAAGAATGGTTTCCGTCTGACCCTTCGTAGCACGGTCAATCAGCATAAAGGTTGCCGGATCAACTTCAAGCTTTTTCCGGAAACGCTCTACACTGCGAATGCCCTTAACTTCTTTGTTCTCCAAAAGATAAGAGAGCATTTTCAGAAAATGAGATTTACCACTTCCAAAGAAGCCAGAAATCCAAACGCCCATATCGGCGGTCGGCTGCTCAAAGGCATCGCCATAGTAATTAAAAAGGTAATGAAGTGCTTCTTCAATTCCTTGGTGATAACATACTCATTTAATTCCTGCTCGATCACATCGTCAGAAGCCTGATCTACTTTAATAACACCATTGATTTTTGCGGTTGATGTCATCCGCAAACATATCTCGAATTATCATGGCTTTATCCTCCTTAAATCACATTGAACGCTCGATAATAGTCGTTTGGCTTAAGGCGATTGAACAGCTTTACATGGTGACCATCGAACTCGCCCGGATACATAACCAAAATTGGAACATCAGAAAAATATGGCTGCAAGGCTTCCAGTAATGTATGGATTCTCATAAACGGGAATACCTCACCAACACCGGTCAGCATGAGTACATCGCCAAACTCGTGCGGCTCATACTGAATTTTGTCGATGAACTCTCCATTGCCGATTGCGGAACTCAGCTGCTCCAGAAGGAAAAGGCTTCCATCAGCTTCTTCCATATCCGGAATGACATCCGTAATGTCCATGTCATCGCAAATAGAGAGAAATGTTTTATATAAATTACAAACCTTCAAATGGCAGGTCAGGGATTGATCGGTTTCCAACTGATTTACAAAATGGCGTACAACCATTTCGTCCTCTGGCTTATAGCAGAAGATTCTGATGTTTACCTCATTGCTGAGTCCCTTGCCCTCCAGAAACTCCGGTTCCTGAATCAATGCCCGAATTTTATCTAGGCGTTCTTTTTATGACACTCATCGGCTACCTCCTACGAAAAAGCAATTAAATGCCGGCAGTACCTCCGCATCGCTGTTGCTTCTGATGGCATTCTCCAAAAATAGGATGCAGCCATACCGGGTTCAAATGATCTGCCTTGATGCTGTCGAGATATTCTGTTTCAACAAGCACTCTGGCAATAATCTGTTTTAACTTTGTTATTGTGGCATCGCTCCAGGAGGCTACCGCATCGTTCTGCTCCTGCAAACGCATAAAAAAATGTATTCAAGTCTATCTTACCAAATGAGGTGTCCCTTAATCTGTACTTCTCGTCAATCACTGTCAGCATGAATTCCCAGACCAGACGGCTCTGCTTCATCATCGCATACAGGCAGATCTGCTTTGCCACTTCTGTTGGCTGAGATGCGATTGCAGAAATCAGGGATTCATCTTCCAGAGTACGAAGCCGTTTTATACAGGCTTTTTGCTATGCGTGTGATGGATTTTTCAGTCGGATACTGAAAGAGATTTTTGCTCTACAATTTCTGTTACGATCGCTTCATCAGAAAGTCCTTCATTCATCAGCTTGGCAGTGGAACGCATTTCATAGAAAAGAAACGGCTCTCTTGTCAACGATGCAATATAGGAATACGAATGATCCATAGCAGTACACCTCCTTACTGTTTCTCTTTGTTATCCGGAACAAATTCAATGATGTCTCCAACATCACAGCCTAAAGCAGAGCATATTTTAGAAAGAATCTCAGTGCTAACATTTTCGTCCTTCGACAATCGAGACATTGTTGTTGTGCTAACACCTGTCAATTCACGGAGATCCTTTTTATCATGTCCTTATCAATCAGCAATTTCCAAAGTTTCTTATAACTCACTGCCATATTCTCACCTCTGCCTTACCGTATCCCAAAAAAATTTCGGTGCTTCTTTCAGTACATTTATCATCATACCATAGAATTGCGTTCTAAGCGATCCAGCATTATTAATTCCGAAGTTAAGTTCCGAAATATCGCACCTGTGGTTTACAGGTTAATACTTATTCGGAAAAGTCATAAAAATCCTGGTGTTGATTGAGTGTTACAAATTGGCAAGCAGTGTATGAGCGTCCATCCGGACCTCATACGCCACTTGTTGGGATACTCCCAAGCCCTTAAAAACTCACTTCGTGAGGCTGCGCGTTCCTGCGGAACGCTTGATAGCAGAACTGGACAATGATGTGTTTCTCTGTTGCCCTGGTTTCTAATCATCTCTGCTTCTTCTCTTCCCGTCGCTGTCTCTCTTCGTCTGCTTCGTGCTCTGCGGCATAGAGAGAGGCAATGTTTTTCTGCGCAATCCAAAATTCCTGTATCTCCTTTTTCACCTGCCGGTATTCGGCATAAGCTGCCTTTTTCGCTTCCAGTATCTGTTCGTATTCAACGCTCAGTTCTTTAACCTTTGGCAGTTTCTTTATCCCAAGCGCATCGAAAGCCGCTTTCGCCGCCTTGTGTAGCATGATTTCTGTCCTGTGCGCCTCCAGAAAGCTTTTGCTATATCCGGCTTTCCGATACGCTTCGTAGATTGGTCTGGTCTTTGAGTAGTTGATGATCTGCGTTTTCAGCGCCGCGAGTTCCGCCAGTCGCTTCTCGGCTGCCTGAATTGAAAGAAGCAGGCGGTCGCACTTCTCTTGCTGTTCTGTCGCGAGAACATTTAGCTGATTAACACTATCAATCTTATTGTCACGGAGAAACAGCAGCGTCTTTGACATCTGTTTGAGGTTATAGACCGTCGCCCAGCGCTTGAAGCCTTGGCCCTTGGACTGCAGTTTGCTCTGAATATCAATGAGCAGATTGAACGAGCGTTCCAGCCTTGAGTGTGGTCTGCCTTCATGCTTTTGCTTCGTCGGAAAGTGCCGAACGAATTTCCGCTTCTCTATATCCTTCCGGAAGTGAAGATAAGCGGACAAAGCGCTTCTGATTCCCGCCCTTGACTGAAACATGTTTCCCCGCTTGACTTCATAGCCAAGTTGCTGTAGCTGAAAGAGAACTGTCTCAAAGTCCTTCGGCTTCTTTTTGAAGTATCCGGTCTATATCCCGGCAAATGAAGTCTCGGATGCTTGTCCGTGTGGGGTATTCCGTCCGTTTTTCCCGCTCGCCGATTGGCTTCGCTTCAATCACCGACAAGCTGTTTTCCAGACAGACAAGGTCACTTAAACGTTGCAGTGCGAGACCCGAAAACCAGAAGTTCTTAAACTTCCTTGTACCGTCAAGGGAAGTCGAATTGAACACGATATGATTATGGATATGTGCCCTGTCCGTGTGTGTCGCAACGATGAAAGCGAACTTCCCTTTGGTAAATCGAAGTGCCAGCTCCCGCCCCAATCGGTTCGCTTCCTCCGGCGTGATTTCACCGGGCTTAAAGGACTGCCGAATCTGATATGCAATCACATCCCGTCTCTGGTGACGACCTGTAATCTGCTCATACTTCTGCTTGGTCAGCATGAACTCTTCATCTACGGTAAAGGGATCACACTGGTAGCCGGTGACCAGCTCGCCTTTCTCGGTCTTGTCCGGATTCTTGGCATAATCCGTCCGGTCGCTGAGACTTCGTGCAATGGTCTTTCCCTTATTGGCATGAAGGGCAATAAGTCTTGTGGCTGCCATCTCTGTAACTCCTTTCCGCATCATTCGCAAAAGAAAAAAAGGCCCGGGAACATTTCTGTTCTCGGGCCTCGACTTTATTTGACTACTTAAGTGAATACAAATTCAACAAGTTTTCCGCTCAGTGCCTCCAGGCCTGTGGCAAGGATCTGGGCAAACATGGAGCCTACAAAAGCAATCGCTCCAATGCCAAGGATAATTCCTACCTGCAGCCAATTTCGCTGAATCAGATAGTTAACAAGACCGATACCGAGGATAACGTAAATCAGCCCGATTGCAAGCAGTCCAACCTCCAGAATGAGTCTGTAAAAGATTGACAGCGCGCCAACGACTGCCATGATTGGGAGTGCAATGATTCGAAACGGGAGTTTAATCAGCCACATATCGTTACCTCCTTCTCTGCTTTACAGTCAGTTTATAATGCCCTAACCCGTATTGCAAGGATGTCAACGAAGCTCTCCTCCAATCTGCGGCACTCACTGAATCGTCGCAAGTCTTGCCAGCATCTCCTTCGCGATTTCCCAGATTTCACCCTGCCTCACCTGCAAATCCTGAATGTCCTCGGCGTAAATGGATCCAGACTCATTTGCCCGCTTTGCGTACTGGTTCAGGTTATTGCTACAGCGCCGGAGTAGAGACACCATTTCCTTCATGTCCGACAGATCAAGGTTGATACAGTAGCCGTCCAGCGCCATCTTACGCACGTAAGCGCTGCGGTTGATGATTCCAAGCTCGGCCATTTTCTGCTTAATCCGTTCCATCTCTTCCGGAAGAAGGAGCACATGAATTTCCTGATTACGTTCCCGCATCGCTGCTCCTTACCGCACCTAAGAGATTCAGACCATCAAATTCAGAATCGGTCATGCCGCCAAGTTTCCGGATTACGGCATCTGTCAGAGCTGACAGTGCTTTCTCATCCGCTTGAAGCTGTCCCCGCATGAGAAACAGATTTTTGAGTGTTCCGCTTCTGTTTCTCTCACAGTAGAGAATCAACAGAGTTCTCTCATCTTTTGTAAATACCATTGCGTCTCCTTTTCCGCCTTCTTCATAACTCCGGATCCTTCGGTTTCGCCTTACTTCTTTTTTTCTTTTCTGCGGATGCTCAGTCTCTTTCAGCTTGGCTACCACCGATTCCGCTTCGGCAACTTTCTGTTTCCGTAAATCCAGTTGATCCAAAGAAGTGGTATAGGAGGATCTCGGCAGTGGAAGCGTACATTGCTCAAGAAACGAGTAGTAATTCGTTGCATTCCCGACAATGACATGATCCAAGACCTTGATTCCCATCATATTAAAGGCCTGCACCAGTTGGTCTGTAATGGAGATGTCTTCCTTGCTGGGCTTCAACTTTCCGGAGGGATGATTGTGGAACAACAGAACATTCGAAGCGTTACTTAAAATGGTCGACTTTAATGTTTCCCGCGGATGAACCAGCGAAGAATTCAGCGTGCCCATGCTGATAATGTTTAAATTGATCGGTCTATTATCAACCTGCAGATTGATAAGGCCAAAAACCTCACGATCATAGTCGAGAAGTGCATCCGCTACCAGCTGTACCGCAGCTTCCGGAGAGTCAATCTTTGTCTCGGAATACAGCGACCGCTCCTTGACCAGACGAATTCCGACCTGCTCCAGCTGAAAGCCATTTCCGTCTGATTCGTAGATGTTAGGCTTTTTCGTCATCGTCGTCATCTCCTATTTGCAGGGGAATGGAAAGGATAAACTCCTCATCCTTCAGCTCTTCCAGGCGCTCGCGGAGTGCCTCCATCGTCAGTTCCGCTTCTTGTGACTTAATCTTTTCCTTTTCACACGAACCCCTCCTTTCAAAAAAACGCTTCTTACTCCTGATCCTCGTCCTCGTTGCTTTTCAAATTCCGACTCCTCCCGGCCTTCCTCCTCTTCATCCTCCGGAAATTCATATGCCTCTTCGTCATCCTTGTCCACGTAGTCTGCATCCGGATCGGGTCTCAGCGCAGCGGTCTGCTTTTTCTTCGACTGCAAGTAGAGGTAACCGATGGCGCCGGCAGACAGCGCAATGACGACACCAAGCAGAGGAAAGGCATGGAAGGGTTTCTTTTCCTTCACTGTGGGTTTCGGTGCGGAATCCTGCACTGCACCGGACACAGAAGGCGTCGCAACGGTAACTGCTGCTGCATCCTTTTTCGTTCTGTGCTGCCTTATAATTAGCAACCTGCTTCTCATCCATCAGAGCAAACAGATCCTCCTCGTCTACCATGTTCAGGAAGTGAACATTTTCCTCTCCCTTATCATTGCGGTCGATGATCAGATAGAAGTAGTTACCGGACTTGGTTACCAGGGTGATAAACTGCCTTCCCTGTCCTGCCTGCGACCCGATGTCATCAACCAGAGTCAAATTTCCGTTTGGTGTCAGCGGACGGATATCATCCTCAGAGCGCGTTTCCGCCTCCGTGGACGCTTCCGCTGTGGCGGCATCGGTGGTCACCGTAGCGCTCTCTGTCTCCGTAGCAAAGGCAAAGCAGGTCACGGAACTGCTTCCGCACAGGAATACTCCGGCCATAAAGCCTGCCATCAGTCTTTTAATATCCATTTTCAGCTTCCTCCTGATTCTTATTACCTGTCGCTTCGATGGTCTCTGCAGGGTAAACGCCAAAGCATACCTTTCCCTGCCAATGCAATCACCTGCGCCAGCTGCTCGGGCGTCAGATTTGCCGCGTGAACCATTGTATGAATCACGCTGTTCTCCTCTTCGCGATAGCGACTCTCCAGTTCCTTGACGCGCTGCGCCCACACGGCCTGTTTGGCACGGGCACGCTTCAAATCAGCACCGATTTTCTCAAGCTTTGTCATTGTGCTCCTCCTTATTACGGCAGACGCCCGAAGCAGTAGAAATGTCTCTGCCAGTAGGGCGTATTGATAGACGCATATGAGATTGGATTCCCGCAGTGAATCATCATCCCGTTGCCGACATAAATGCCGACATGGCTGGCTCCCGAAGTGTTATAGGTGCCACGGAAAAGACCAGATCTCCGGGCTTTGCTTCGCTTGCCCGGATGGTTTTGGCAATAGTTCTTTAGCCCATTTGCCGTAAGCCTTCCCACATTCCAGCCGTTGCCACAGTGGTTGATAACCCAACTCACAAACCCGGAACAGTCGAAGCTTGTCGAAGGTGATGACCCGCCCCACACATAGGGATAACCCAGATATTTTTCCGCTTCATTAACCATGTTCCGAAAGCGCTCATCCGTAAGTGCTTCACCCGGAATGTCATAGTGAAGGTAATCGCTTCCGGCAGAAACAAAGGCCTCATCTTCGAATAGCTTCGCCTTATTCCCCTTGGTCAGCAGCAGAATTCCATAGCGCTCCGCCTGCTTTTCCGTCATGCCGCCGGACTCCGTGATGACATGCCCGAGGTTTTTGTTGGTCAGCGTAACGTTGAGGATGTAGTACTCATACTCAACTTCTACCTCTTCGCTGTCTTCTGAGGTCTCTCCGGTGACAGGATCCGTGCTTGTAGTGGTTCGCGTTTCTGTTCTGGTGCGTGTTTCCACCACCTCCTCGATATCCAGCACATACTGCAGATGAAAGAGTCTCTGTAACGTATCCTGCACCTCCGCTCTCGTGTAATCCTCAAACTGCGTGGTCAGATACGCCGCGAGCTGATAGGGATCATGCCCGATTTCATCCAAGTGAAAGTTGTATTCGTCATATCCCGGATGCGTTGCCCGGATAGAATCAATCTGCCTCTGCAAATCAGCCTCAAGCGCCTTATAGTCTTCATTGGCCCCTGATGATATCCCCATCCTTTGCGGTGAATGTCGTCGCTACCACTGCGCCGAAGCCGCTCGGCAGGAAGGCCGAACAGGAAGACAACGCGGATGATAAGGCCATAATGAGCAGGGCCAGTCCGGCAATCGTCAGCGCCATCTGCGGATGCTCAGCGATATACTCGATACCCTTGTCTTTCAGCTCCGAAAGTCTCTGGGCAATGGACTTTTACCTCGGTCACGCCTTCCTTTTGCGGCTGAACTGCTCCTTGCCGCCGCCTGTTCCGCCCGCCTTGCGGCAGCGTATTCCCGCCGGATTGCTTGCTTCTGCTTCATGCGGGAAATCGGATTGGAAAACGCCTCCGGATGTTCCGCCATACGCCGCTGAAAGATTGCCTCTACATTTGCCGCATCTGCCTTGGCTTCAAGCTGTGCGGCTTTTTGATAGGCCTTCAGCTTCTTGCTGTAGACAGCATGATCGACGGTGTGAAAAACCGGTCTCCGTGGCCTCCGTAGCTGTGTTTTGCCGCCTCCACTGCCGTATTATTGTCCTGATTGTTCTTTGCCACCTGGCTGTGAAGTTTCTTCGAAACTGTATTCGTTACCGCACAGGCTGCCTTGCCTCCTTGTTTTTTTGAAAGCTAAAGCTTCGTCTTTCTCTCTGTAGTCGTACCTGATACCGGATGCCGTTTCTTTCGGATTTTCCTGGCTGCACGCTCAGCCTTATCCGAAGCTCTCTCGGCTCTGGATACCGCTCTTTTTACTTTGGGATCTGTGAGTTCTTCCTCGGTAAACCGGAGACGGGGCGCTTTCCTTGCCATGATTTACGCCTCCTTTGTCCGCTGCTTCGGCAGGCGCTCTGCACGCACCATACCGTCTGTAAGCCCTTTGTCTCCTGCCTGCCCGGTTTCGTGCTCTGCCGCCTGCACCTCGGATAACTTGGTCGTCATGATCTTATACAGCTGAAGATCCGTCGGAAAATGATCCACGAAGGGGAGAATGACATTGCCGTAGAATAAGAGTCCTTCGCCCTCGCCGGAGTGCGTCACATAGGACAGCTGATGCGGGGAGATATTCAGCTGCTGCGCCAGAATCTGCCGGTCACCGGCGGCCTGATTCAGCATATACACGAAGTCAGAGTTCTCGAAGATGTTCTCTACCTCGCGGCTGGATAAGAGATCCTTTACGTTCTGGGTGATGCCGGTCGGAATGCCGCCCCATTTGCGGAAGCGCTTCCAGATTTCTACGGAATAGGACGCTGTCTGTTCCTCCTTGAGAAGAAGGTGGAACTCGTCCATATAGTAGCGGGTGGTCTTTCCGGCGGAACGATTGGCTGTAACACGTCCCCAGACCTGATCCTGCACAATCAGCATTCCAAGCTTTTTCAGCTGCTTGCCAAGTTCCTTGATGTCATAGCAGACAAAGCGATTCTGAATGTCCACATTGGTTCTGTGGTTGAAGAGATTGAGAGAGCCCTTCACATAGATTTCAAGTGCTGCCGCCACACGCTTTGCCTCTGTTTCCTCCTGCTTTAAAAAGAGCATTGTACAGGTCCTCCAGAAGCGGCATGTTTTCCGGCTTCGGCTCCTCAAAATAGTGCTGATAGACCTGGTGGACACAACGGTCAATCACAGTTTTCTCAATTGGCTGCAGGCCGTCCTTGCCGCCCACAACCAGTTCGCAGAGGGACAGGATAAAGTCAGCCTTGAGCGCCAGGGGGTTGTCCTCTTCGCTGTAGGAATCGTTGATGTCCATGGGATTGATATACTGCGTGCTGGTCGGGCTGATTTTAATGACCTGCCCTTCCATGCAGTTGACTAGGGCCGTATACTCTGCCTCCGGATCACAGATAATCAAGTCGTCATCCGTCACCAGAAAGGCATTGGCAATCTCTCTCTTTGCCGAGAAAGACTTGCCGGAACCGGGTGTTCCGAGAATCAAGCCATTCGGGTTCTTCAGCTTCTTTCGGTCCACCATAATGAGGTTATTTGACAGCGCATTCAGGCCGTAATATAGCGCTTCACTTCCTGTCTGAAACAATTCCTGCGTGGTGAATGGAACAAAGATTGCCGTCGAACTTGTGGTCAGTGCACGCTGGATTTCGATGAGATTGTTTGCCAGTGGGAGGCTACTCATGAGCCCCTGCTCCTGCTGGAAGTCGAGTCTTCGAAGATTGCAGTTATGCTTCTGCGCAATCGAAGATGCCTGAAACACATTGTTTTCAAGCTCCTGATCGGTCTTACCGGTATTCATGATCAGGAAGGTAATCAGAAACATGCGCTCGTTCTGTGACTGCAGCTCCTCTAAGAGCGCCTTTGCATCCTTCCCGTAGGTCGCAAGATCCGAAGGGATGATGTCCATGTCGTAACCGGAACGGACGGCCTTTTTTTCTGCTCTTCGATTTTGCTTCGATCAAGCTCCGTGATGGTGTGCTTGATCTGCTTGATGGCTGTCGTTTGATTCACCGACTGAACGTGCATCGTCACAATCTGGCTGGACTCCATGTCCAGAAAATCCTTCAGCATCTGGTCCGAAAGATCTGAAGCCGTGATTTGCAGATAGCTCATGGCTCCCTTCAAATCCCCCATCGTAAAAGATCTGCTGCCGGGAAAGGAAAACGAAGTAGGCGCGATAAAATCCTTCACAGAGAGACCGGAGCCTACCAGCCAGCTCCAGTCAAAATAAAAGCGGTCATGATCTCCCATGTGGAACATGGCATGCATCAGCTTAAGGCGCTCCCTGCCGTTTAATACCCTGGCGGAGACGCCGAGGCGCTTTAAGTTATTCATCATGTCCGTCTGTACATGTTGAAGCCTTGGCTTAGCTTCTCGCATGGAATCCGCTTCGATTCCGAAGGTAATATACTTGGTCTTTGTCAGACCGTTGTTCCCCTGTGCCAGCTGGGTTCTCAGCATCTGGCTGTATTCGTTGCGAATGCCGTTAAAGCGGTCATTCCGGTAGGGAATGCGGACCTTTTTCTCAAAGCTTTCCGCGTCCGTTGCCATATTCATGAAGGACAGTTCAAAGTGAATCGTGCTGTCAAAAGAGTTCAAAAAGGCACACCACTCTTCGAAGATTGCGGTCTTGTCTTCCTGCTGAGCCAGCTGGTAGTTGATGTCCTGATACTGAATGGTCAGGGTATAGTAGTGGTCCGTCACCCTGCAGATACCGTCCGGAAACATACGCTGAAACGGAATCGAATCCTGGGCGCTGCGGGGAATTCCGTCATCTCTTCTTGCCTTCCTGATAATCCGGAGAATCTCTTTTTCCTGCGCCTTACTCAAATTCTTTGGTAGGCCAAGGTCTCTTTTCCCAGTTTTTTTCGAAACGGATTTTTCATCGTAAACAAGGGTATTTATCTCCTTTCAAATTTTTACTTCTTACCGCCGGATGCGGCCTGCAAAAATACGCTCTATCTCCCTCTCAACTTTTTGCCTGGCAGAATCAGTGCTGCGTAATAGTTATTGGTGCGGTAGGGACGAACTTTGGGTCTTACGAACTTGGCCTCTATGAACTGCTTTGCAATCTTTTTCAAGTGGCTGCCCATCTTTCTCATACATTCCGAGAAAGAAGAACGGCAACATGATGACCATCATGCAAATGACTGCCATGCTGGTCGTGCCGAAGTTTTTGAGCATAAAGAAAGACGGGACACCGATCAGTGCTCCCGCCCCAAAACAGATAAGCTGACGTTTTGTCAGGTTGAAAAGAATTTTTGATTTGACCCTCGTTAAGTCCCGGGGGACAGGGATATAAGCTGCCATAAAACACCTCCTGCCTCAGTGCGCCGCGAAAATGCTCTTTGCAATCGATCCTGTCTTGAATAAGGTAAAGCACAATAACACCGTATACCCGACAACGCCCCAGATGGATCCAACGATATCACTTGAGATGGTGATTCCCTGAATCAGCACTGCGTAGATACCGACGCAAATCATGATAAGAAAACCCTGAAAGCCAAGAGCAAGCATGGATTTGAGATAATTCTGTCCCGCCGCGCTCTGCTCACGATTCCCGAAGGTCGAGAACGGAATCGGCGCCATACTGGTCATCAGGTAGATTTCAATCATACGGCCGTAGACGATTACAAAAATCACAACGCTAAGCGCCTTTATTGTAAACTGTAGTATCATGCTCTGCAGATACAAGCCAAAAGAGTTCCCCGATGTCCATCCCTTCCAGGGTATGCCGCATGGTCTCTAAGGCGCTCCCATTCACCGCCGTGCTACCGGCAATCAGACCGCCCGCGCTGTTAATGACATGCTGTGCCACATCAAAGACCGCCATCACAATGTTGAAGGTATTGCTAATGAGCGTGACTGCCACAAAGGTCTTGAAAATCCATTTGAAGAAAATCCACGTCTCAAAGTTTGCAAGGTTATTGTGGTCAATAATCATCTGAATCAGTTCGCAGCAGGCAATGAAGGTGAGAATCAGACCTGCAATCGGGAGTATGACTGACTCGGAAATACTCCGTATCAGGGAGAATATCCCCGGCGAAAAAAATTCGCCGGGGTAGTCCCCACCTGGGTTGCAATATCGCCAACCTGCGCGTTTACCGAATCAAACAGCCCTGTTAGCTGGGTCATGATGCCGTTGACAAGGATTACCTTCATCCAGGTGCCAAAGCTGTTGGAGTACGTCTTCCAAAGGCTACGCTCCTTTCTGTAGTACTTTGACTGCTTTGTTGAAGAAAAATTATCATTAATCCCAAAAATTTGCCTTTATCTTTGTATTCAATTCACTTTTTCTGTTATTATCTACTCAACAGAGTTGCCCGAGGTAATGTGTGTCGGGGACCAGGCTGGACCTCTTGGTTCAGCCTTTTTATTTTACTGTGAATTGGGGAACAACTCATCTTGAACAATAAAAGCTCAACGGGAGGCGGGAGATTATCCTCGCCTCCCGTTTTTAGTCAACCGAAAAAGACCGGCAAGCTGAGGCACCAGCGTGATACCGATGAGCGCGACACTGCCGCCCGCCATCAGCTGCTTCATGCCCTGCGACTTTGCTTATGTGTGATAAAGAAGTAATAGAAGTGCAAAAAAATTTTTGCCGTTCCTATCCGGCACTTGGCCATTGTGTCGGATAGGTCGGGCGTTAGCTTCGGGCAAGTCAATCTTGCCGACAAAGCTGTAATAAATCTCAATGTCCTGCCTGCGGATGCCGTTCTCGTCATAGCTGCACTCATGCACGACGATTTTCTCAATCATCTCCCGCAGAGGGTGAGGGGTCAATTCCTCAAAGGCAAGGTGCTTTTCGGACGATACCCATAAACTTTTCCGCATTGACGGTGGCGGCCTGCGACTTGGAAAGTTCCTCCTGCAAAAGCGGCGGCGCGGTCTTTCAGTTCCCGCTGTTCCTGCTCATAGTCTGCCGACAGTTCCATGAAACGCTCGTCGCTGATTTTGCCGTTCACATTGTCCTCATACAGCCGCTTGATAATGCGGCTCACTTCGGAAATGCGCTCCTGCGCCTGTTCAAGCTGCTTGGTGGCTGCGGCGGTCTTTCTCTTGCCGCCGATCTCGTTCTGCTGGATAAGCAGCTTCACAAAAGCGGCTCTCATGCTTTGGCGGCATATTCCGTCACTTGCCGGAGATTGGAGAGGACACCGGCGGTCAACAGGTCGGTGCGGATAAAGTGCGCCGTACAGTCACGGGTGCGCTTCTTGTAGCTGCCGCAGATGTAACAGTCCTGCTTACGGGTCTTGTTCTGATACCGCTGCTGGTACATCACATGGCCGCAGTCGGCGCAGAACAGCATACCGGAGAACAGCCCCACTTCATCATAGCGGTTCGGGCGTTTGCGCTGCTTGCGTAACTCCTGCACGCGCTCCCATGTTTCCCGGTCTATGATAGGCTCATGGTGGTTCTCAAAAAAATGGCCTGCTTCTCGATGGGGTTCTCTACGCTGTGCTTGGTCTTGTAAGAGGGCTTCTCCGTCTTGAAGTTTACCAGACAGCCGGTGTACTCCCGGTTTTCCAACAGGTGGACAACGGTATTTGTCGCCCATTTGCACTCATAGCCGGGGTGGTAGCGGCGGGTGCTGCCCGTCCTGCGGTATTCCAGCGTCCCCGGCGTGAGGTTTGCTGCTCCGTAAAGCATACGGGCAATCTTGGTCGGGCCGTTCCCGGCAAGGCAAAGCTGGTATATCTGCCGGACTACCGGCGCGGTTTCCTCGTCAACGATATAATTCTCGTCCTCGTCCATGAGGTAGCCGTACACCGGCTTGCTGGTAACGGGCTTGCCGCTCATGCCTTTTTGCTCTCTTAACTGCCTTGATTTTTCTTGCTCGTATCTCTCACTAGCCATTCGTTGAACAGATTTCGCAGAGGGGTAAAATCGTTGTCCATGCCGCCGTTTGCGCTGTCCACATTGTCGTTGACAGCGATAAAACGCACGCCCTTTTGAGGGAACAGCATTTCCGTGTAAAACCCTACCTGCAAGTAGTTTCGCCCTAACCGGCTCATGTCCTTGACGATAACTGTACCCACTTTCCCAGCTTCAATGTCTGCAAGCATGGCTTGAAAACCGGGCCTTTGAAAGTTCGCGCCGGAATAGCCGTCGTCGGTGTACCAGCGCAGGTTGGTAAAGCCATTCTGTTTTGCAAAGGCTTCGAGTATCCTTTTTTGATTCGATATGGAATTACTCTCACCTTGCAATTCGTCCTCATGGGACAATCTCGGATAAAGGGCGGTAATGAGGTTTTGGGTGGCTTGTCTTAACATAAAATCCTCCGTTTCCGACAGCCAGCCCCACTATTCCGTGGTTTCATTGTACCACGGAATAGGGCTGGTTGTATAGCGGCAAAAGTGTCAAATCTGCTTCTTTACAGCTTGTCAAATCGCCGGTTTTTGTGTAGCAGCGGCTTCCGCTTCCAGTACCCGCGCCATTTTGTCGGCGGCGGTGGTGGTCGTGTCTTTCTTGAAATAGCCGGACACGACAAGGACGGAATTGCCCATGCGGATTTCCGTCACGCAGTCGGGGCGGCGGGCGGTGCGGGTGTCAGGGCTGCTTGTTATCTGCCATAGGCAATACTCCTTTCAGTCGGTAATCAGTTTCTTCATGCTCTCCATTTTCCGCTGCGCGGTTTCCTGCCGGAAATTCTCGCCGGTAAAACGTACCGGGACGCACATGGAAAGCAGCCGGTCATAAATCCGGGAATGGGCGGTGTCCTCCGGGTTCGTGCAGGCCGTCCAGCGTGAGGTTGGTCGTGACGATCAGCGGCTTGCCGCTGCGGTAACGGCTGTCAATCACATGGAAAACCTGCTCCAGCCCGTATTCCGTTCCGCGCTCCATGCCGAAATCGTCAAGGATAAGCAGCGGATAGCGGCAAAGGCGGGAAATGTACTCGTTGCGCCCCTCAAAGCTGGCGGCAAGGTCATTGAGGATAAGGGCAAAGTTCGTCATGTGGACGGGGATTTCTTTTCTCCATGAGGGCGTTTGCGATACAGCCCGCAAGGTAGCTTTTCCCGGTTCCCACGCCGCCCCAGAACAGGCAGCCGATATTGTCGGTTCGCATATCCTCCCAATGCTCCACATACCGGCGGGCAATCCCGGTCTGCGGGTTCCTGCCGTTGTCGTTCTCAAAAGTCCAGTCCCGCATGGTGGGGTCGGTAAAGCCCCGGCGTTTCAGTTCCTCCACGGTGTCAAGGTGCCTGCGCCGCTTCTCGGCGGCCTCCCGTTCCTCGCGGGCGGCTCTCTGGCAGTCGCACTCTGCCGGGTGGCGGTCACGGCCAAAGACAGCGGCCTTATCCGGCGCAAAATAGGCTTCTTTCGGCTTGCGGCACTTGCCGCAGTACAGTAAACCGTCCTCGCCGGTGTAGTCCTCCGGCTCCGGGGTGGTGGTCGTCATATTCTCCAAAACAGCGTTGATTTCGTTCTTCATAAACTCTCGCCCTCCTTGCATGAGTAGTCTGGTATGCCCTTTTTCGGGGCTTTCCTGGCTGCGTCCTCCTGCGCCCATTTGTAGATTGTGGCGGCATGGCTGCGGTATCGCTTGCCGCTGGACGCGATATGGCAGGATAGCCGGTCAATGTAGTAGTTCCACTTGTCGGGCAGGTCTGCTTTCAGCCCGTCCAGTTCTGATTGCGAAAGAAAGACATTTTCATACCGGCCATAGGCGGCGCGGGCGGGTTGTCCCGTATCTAACTCTCGCTCTCTCTCTTTTTCTATCTCTATCTCTTTCTCTATCTCTATCTCTGGTGGACAAATGTCCGCTTGATATGGTGGACATTTGTCCGCCCCGGCCTTTGGCAAGGCTTTCTGCTCCTGCAAAGCCAGCCTTGCCCGCCGTTTCCGCTCCCCCTCGGTAGAGGATTGGCCGATAAGCAGTTCAATGTTGCTCATATACAGCGCGCCGTTCTGTAACGGCTCCACAAGCCCCAGCTTCATAAAAATCTGCAAGGCTCGCTCTACGGTGCCGACCTGCTGACGGGTAATGGTGGCAATCATCTGTGCGGTGTAGGGGATATTTTCATCAAGCTGCAACTTCCCGCCGTTTTTCAGCGATTTCAGGTACAGTTTCAAGAGAATGTTGGAATAGAGGATACCGTCCTGCATACTTTCCAGCAGCACGATAGCGTCCTCGTCAAAGTAATTCTCTTTCAGCTTGAGGTAGTAGTATTTTCGGTTGTCTGACATGGTTCCTCCTTTGGGTGGATTTGGGGCGTTTGTACGCATTTAGAACGCTGTTTCCGGGGGAAAAGGATAAATGTATCGCACACCCTTTGACACCCACGAAAAAAGCCTTGATTTATGCGGGTTTGAAAGGCTCTAAAGCGTGACATTTATGCCTTTGTTTCCGCTTTCGTTCGGCGGCCTTGAGTTTTCTTCATGCGCCCGGCGCAGTCGGGGCAGTATTTCCCCCGGTTGGATTTGGGGACAAAGGCCGCGCCGCAGACGGCGCACCGTTTCCGGCTCCCCCGGTACAAGAGGGCTGCGGCCAGTTCCTCGTCAAGGGGCAGAACAGCCACACGGAACCAGCGGCACATGAGGGAAAAGGAAATGCTCTGGACGCACACGCAAGGCTCCCCGTCGTCTAACAGCAGGCAGTTCCCTCGTCGTAGTTACAGCACTCATGCACCAGCCGCCGCGCCCGCCGGTGCTGGCGGTAGTCCATGCGGGGCAGCTTATCGCTCATGGCTCTGCTCCTTTCTGCGGCGGGGTTCCTCCCGGCGCAAAATCTGGTCGATATTCCGCTTGACGGTCTGCAACTCCGTGTACCGCTGTTTCTGTTCGTGGTAGGTGTTATACAGGCCGGATTTCTTGGAAACAAGCTGCTCGATCTCGTCCTGCAACGCTTTTCGGGCGGGCAGCTTGGTAATGCCATGCTCCCGGAAGTACCGGGCGGCTGCGTCGGCTATAATAAAGTCGCTCTCATGCGCCTGCCGGTATGCGGCGCGGGCTTTCTCGGATTTCTGCGCTTTCAGCCCGTCGCGGGCGGGCTTGGTCTTGGCGTAAGCAAGTACCTGTTGCTGCAACTCCTTTTTCCCTTGCAGCTTGGTTTCCAGTGCTTTCAGTTCGCTGCTGGTCTGGCGCATTTCCTGATAGGCGGTATCAACGGCGGCTTCTAACTGCTCCGGGGAAGTGAAGCCGTATTCCTGATACACATTCAGCGTCGCGGCCATTTGTTTGAGGTTGTGCATGGTCGCCCAGCGTTCATAGCCCCGGCCTTTGCCCTCGGCTTTCTTCTGCTCAATGTCCACAAGCCGCTGTACATTCGGAGCGGTTTGAGGGGCTTTTGTGGGCTGTATGTCGGTTTTCCCATGCCGGGGATATTCGGGTATAGCCGCGGCCTTTTCTGCGGCTCTGGCGGCGTTCCGCTCCAAAACGGCAAGGACAGCGGCGCGGTCAAAATCGTCGCCCAGCTTGCGGGCGGTAATGGGCTTTGTCCTGTCCGGCGTGAGATAGGATAGCCGCCCCCGGCTCTCCTTAACGGTCACACCCTCCCGCAGCAGCAGAGAAGAAAACTCGTCAAAGCCGGTGGCGGTGGCAAGGGCTTCCCGTATGGTCTGCCGCAGCTTCTCCTTGTTCGTTTCAAACTTGGTCTGCCGGGGCGTGATACCGCCTGCAATCATGGGGGCGTTCTGCTTGTCCAGCGCGGCCTGTCCCTTTTTCTGCGCCCAATACTCCCGGTCTGTGACGCGGTTCTTGCTGCCGTTCAAGAGGTCGATTTGGTAAAGCCCTCCCGGTGGCACATCTCCATGACTTCGGACTTGAAGTAGCGCAAGGCCGCGTCAGTACAGCGGTGCTTGCAACCGGCTTTTCGTGTCGGCTGGCCTGTCCATGTAGGGCAGGAACGGCACTTCCTCTATCCGCAGGCTGTTAATGACGATATGCACATGAATGTTTCCGCTGTGGTTATGCCCGTCCGGGTGGGTGCATACAAGGGCTTGGTGGCCGGGGAAATGCTCGGCGCAAAACTTCTCGCCCAATGCCTGCGCCCGGTCTACGGTCAAGCCGTTGTCCGGGCCGTCCCGTGGGTCAAAGCTGATGATATAGTGGTGGCTTTTCACATCTTCCCGCCGCTGGTTCTTCCCGTAGCGGAGATTTGCCCGCATACACGCAACGGCAAAATCCTCCCCGCCGCAGTTCAGCGTGGACAGCCGGTAGTCCTCGCGGGGAATAAGCCTGCCGGTTTCATCAAGGACGGGCTTCATGGTAAACTCGTCATGCTCAAAAAGCAGGTATTGTTCGGCGGCTCCGTAGTCGGCATTTTTAGAGTTGATATGCTTGAGTGTTGCCAACCGCATCACCTACTTTCTGTAAGACTTCATACTTGAGGGCGGCAAGGTCGGCTATGGCGGCGCGTACCTCGCCGGACAACGCATTGTAGGGTGCGCCGTACTCGTTCAGATACCGGGCAATCTGGTTGAGGTTGCCGCCAATCCTGCCGTACTCGGCGGCCAGCTTCCCGACAGCGGAGAGCAGTTCGTCATTGACCGCCGACACATGGATAACGGGGCGTATGGCGGTGCGCCGTATCGCCTGCCGGAGAAATTCGGACTGGCTGATACCATAGGGCGCAAGCCGCGCAGTGAAGTCGGCGTATTCATCTTCGGACAGCCGGGTTTTCACAACACGGCTGCGGTGGGGCGTGTTGTATCGCTTCGGCATAGGGCTATAAACCTCCTTTCACTTATCACAAAAAAATAGGCTGGTCTGTTAGGGTATTTCCGGGACAGTTCCCGCAAAAAAACGGCCTGCCGGACGGAAATATTTTTGCGGCGCAAGCCGCCATAGCAGGGTTTGGGGAAGGCACTCCCCAACAAGTTTCCCGCGAGGGGCAAAACCGCAGAATTGCGGATTTTGGCACCGTGGTAGAAACTTGCTCTCCGTGACTGCAAACTTTCTCTCACTTCCGTCCGCCACTTTTTTGGAAAACTGCAACCACAAAAGTTTGTTTCTCTTTTTCTGCTACTACTAATCCTGTAAAGGGCATTCCTGCCCGCTTTCGCTAAAATGACACCGGACGCAGTGGTTTCTACCCGGTGTTGGAGAAATCCTTTCTCTTTGCCCTCTACTACGGGTAAATGCTCCAAATGCCAAACACCAGGGCAGAAAAATTCCCTCCTCGCTTACTACTACAACCGGCAGGGGGCAAAATGGCCGGGAGCGGAGCCGGACAACAAAAAAAGCAGTAAATCTTTTTCAAGACTTACTGCTTTCGCTGGCCGCGTCGGTGGCGGCTGGTATTCAGTTTTTATGACTTGTCCGGTGGTTCGTCAAGCCGGAACTTGAATTGACAGTCAATTAACCGCTGCTTTACATAGTCCTCCACCTCGGCGTTGACCTGCCCGTTCACTTTTGAGAAATAGCGGATATATCCGGCGTAGTGGAGCAGGACAGCGTTCACGGCTTCTGGGTCGCCCTCACGGGCTTTGAGGATTGTTTCATAGGGGAGAAGTCTACTCATACCGGCTCACCCCCATTTCTTCGCGTAGCCGCTGCAAGGCAAGCTGGATATGCCGCCCCGCTGTGCTGCGTGACCGGCCAATACACGCGCCGATCACGCGCTGCGGCTGGCGCAGAAAGTAATAGCGCAGGATTTCTTCCCGCGTCTGCTCCGGCAAAACAGAGATCGCGTCGGCAAGGGCGGCGTTGCAGAGCAGGACGGTCTGACCGCAGACGGTAAATGGGTATTCCTCGTCCGGCTCCGACGCGGCAAACTGGACAAACTTCTCGTTCATCAGATAGTCAAGGGAAACTTGCCGTTCCCATTGCCGTTTAAGCTTCAAAAATCTTGTCCAAGGCGGCACAGCGGATAACAGTCTTGCAAAAGGCGTTGTACCTGCGCTGGATATATTCTTGATAGGCTATCTGGTCGGTCATGGAAATTCCCCTTTCTGAATAATAGTGCGGGGCGGTGGCACTTCTTGCTGTCGCCCCTTGATTGCCTACCAGCAAAGGCGGGCGGGGCTGTCAACGGCTGCGCATATGCGCCGTTCATCTTGACCGTTGACTGGCTCGGCTGGGTTTTGCTATTTACCCGACAAACTTGAATTTATTTTTAAGCTATCACGTTTTACCTTCTTAAGCCTTACTATCATTACCATAGGAATTTCTTTGTTGGTTTTAAAACATTCTTCATAAAATCCATCAATGACAAATCCAGCTCTAAAACAAAGGTTAAAAATATCTTGTATGGAACGATGATAATAAATCTGCTCTTTCGGTTGCCCTTCAATCGCTATATCATAGTAACTGTGCGGTGTCATATATTTTTCAGTCAACGTGACAAAACAAGGGTGTTGCGTTGCAAAGACAAAAATTCCGCTTTCCTGCAACAGTTCATAAACAGCCATAAGAAGTGGTTCAATATCCGTAATATCCATAATTGCCATATTAGAAACTGCTTTCGTAAAGGCTCGATTTCTTTTTAATTCTAATATACTTTTTCTATCGGTCGCATCCGCCACACAAAATTCAATTTGTTTTGCATATTGTGATTGCCGTCTTTTAGCCAATTCTATCATTTTTTTGCTGTAATCAAAAGCGACAACCGAAGCGCCTCTTTGTGCAAGATACGAAGAATAATTTCCATTGCCACACGCAATATCCAAAAATGTAATCCGCAGGATTAGGAGATAAGTTCCGTTACTTTGGGACGCACTACCTCTCTGTGAAATTCATTAGATTCGTCACCCATTGCATTATCCCAAAAATTGTGCGTTCTCCTCCCAGATTTTTTTACTTTCCTCTGTTCCCATGTTCTCTCCCACTCCCCAAATTTGCTTTTTTGCTTCCATTAAATCTTCCTTACTATATTCCATTGTTACCCTCCATAACTTCTGATTGTTGCCGTCTTGACGATTATGTATCTTTACATTACCTTCTGAAACATATGGCGCACCTTGTCCAGGCGGCTGTTTGGACGGCGGGGCTGGATGACCGGCTGACCGACAGCGGCCTGATATCCTTTCAGCTCTGTAAGGCATACGCTCCGCCCGTTGGTGTAAAAGGCCAGATCAGTACGGTATGCCTGTATACAGCGGGCGGGAATCTCGCCAGTAAAGACAACTTCATCCTTTTTTACCTGGGCCGTTTCGATGGTGGCACAGTATTTCGGTGCATCATGATAAGCCCTGGAAAGGTATTCCTGGGGCGCATAGAGGATGAAGGAGAGATAAGGTTCCAGCAGCTGCGTCCCCGATTCCTTCAATGCCTGTTCCAATACAATCGGGGCCAATGAGCGGAAGTCCGCCGGCGTGCTGACCGGACTGTAATAAAGCCCGTATTCAAAGCAAATCTTACAGTCCGTTACGTTCCAGCCGAACAAGCCCTGCTCCAGCCCGTAACGGATACCATCCCTGACAGCGTTTTGAAAACTCTGGTTCAAGTATCCCAGCGAAACCCGGCTCTCGTATTGTACACCGGAGCCAAGCGAGAGTGGTGTAACAGACAGTCCTATGGATGCCCAAAACGGGTTGGGCGGCACCTCGATATGGATGGTGTGGCTGGCTGCTTTGAGCGGCCGCTCCATATAAATGACGGAGGGTTCCTTTACCACTGTTTCAAGCTTGTATTTTTCCGACAGCAAAGCGGAAACAACCTCCAACTGCACCCGGCCCAAAAAAGAAAGAATGATCTCATGGGTGATGGAATCCACTTCGCAACGCAAAAGCGGGTCAGTATCCGCAAGTTGCGTAAGAGCGTCCAGCAGCCGTTCTCTTTGCGCTGCCGTTTTCGGCGCAATCGTCGTCCGCAGCATGGGAGGGGGTCCTCGCGCCACCTTTTACGAGGGAGCCGGGTTTGGTCCCCTAATACATCGTTTAACCTCACGCTGTCGCTGGGAAGGATAACAATTTCACCCTGATAAGCGGTGTCTGTCCGAACAATTTCCCCTTTGGATGGAATACGCATCTCTGTGATTTTCAGCTTTTCTCTCCCGGCCAGGGCCACCGTATCCCGCAGGCGCAGCGTTCCGCTGTATAACCGTAGATAGACACGCCGCTGGCCGCAATCGGTGTACTCAACCTTGAAAACGCTGCCGCATAGGGCGGCGCCCCCCTGTTCCCCAATCGGTTGGAACAGCCCTGTCACCGCATCCATCAACGGTTGAATGCCAAGGCCATTTTTGGCGCTGCCATGATAGACTGGGAACAGGGAGGCGTCTTGAACCCGCTGCTGTTCCTCCCGCGCAAGTTTTTCCCGGCTGATTGGTTCTCCTGCGATATACTTTTCCAATAATTCATCGTTATTTTCGATGACCGCATCCCATGCTTCTATGTCGGTATTTTCCTCCAGGACTATTTCCGGGGACAGCGACACCGTCTGCTTGATGATAATATCGGCGGAGAGCTTATCCCGAACAGACTGAACCACGCTCTGCAAATCAACGCCAGCCTGGTCGATCTTGTTGATAAAGATAACGGTGGGAATGTTCATTTTCCGCAGGGCATGGAACAGAATACGGGTCTGGGCCTGCACGCCATCTTTAGCGGAGATCACCAAGATGGCCCCATCTAAAACAGCCAAAGAGCGGTACACCTCCGCCAAAAAATCCATGTGGCCGGGCGTATCCACAATGTTAACTTTACATCTGTGCCACTGGAAGGAAGTGACTGCCGCTTGAATGGTAATCCCACGCTGCCGCTCCAAAAACATGGTGTCCGTCCTCGTTGTCCCTTTTTCGACGCTCCCCGGTTCTGAAATGGCTCCGCTGGCATATAGCAGGCTCTCCGTCAAGGTCGTCTTTCCAGCGTCTACATGGGCAAGAATTCCAATATTGATTATTTTCATGTGATTGTCCTCCCTTTACAGCCCCAAAGGGCATAAAAATCCCCAGCAGTAAAATACTTTTACCACTGGGGATTATAAGTTGCGGACATACACATATACAGCATACACCTGTTTGTGATTGCTGTTTTTGGGGATATGTCAAAATTGATAAGGCAAAAGTATTCTTAAATTGGGTACAAAAAACTAATCCCCTACAAAAGGAGCTATCATAATCCTTTGTTCCCACTATTTGATTATAGTTTTATTTAAGAATACCTTGCCGCATATTTTTTACTCCTTTTCTGGATTAAATCATTGTATCACATCAGTTTTAGGAAAGCAAGTACCTAAAAGAAATTTTTCTGGATGATTGTAAGATGAACTAGGACAATAAAAAAGAGCCGATGACGAACTCGTGGTATGATGAAGCTACCACACACCAACACACCAGGAGGTTCGCCATGGCCCAGAACGAGTATACCACAAATAGAAAAATATCGCCACCTGACACGCGAAAAAGCGCGCACAGATTGAAGTGCTACTGCAATTAAAGCTCCCCAAAAGTCGCATCGCGCGCGAAATCGGGATTGCAAGGTCAACTTTATATAATGAACTTGCCAGAGGTACTGTACAGCAGTTAGGACGGAATCTGGAGCCATACACTCGGTACTTTGGAGATTCGGGACAGCGTGTCTACGAACATCGAAGACGAAATAGTCATTGCCCCATGAAGCTGGTGAAAGCTAAGAAGTTCGTGTCTTTTTGCAGTAAAGCAGATACTGACAAAGCATCTGGCACCTGATACGATTTGCGGTCTTGCCAAAGAAAAGGGCTGTTTCACCGAGCTGGTTTGCAGCAAGACACTTTATAACTATATTGAGCGTGGATTGTTAAAAGCTCGAAATATCGATCTCGCGCTAAAGGTCAAACGTAAACAACACCGTAAGGGACATCCGCAGCATAAGCGGCTGTATGGCCTGAGTATTGAAGCTCGCCCCCAAGTAGTCAATCAGCGGGAGGAGTTTGGGCATTGGGAGATTGATACCGTGGTCGGTCGAAAGGAGTCACAATCCGTTTTGTTGACACTGGATGAGCGAATCACAAGATTTCGACACATTATAAAGATACCCGGTAGAAGCACACAAGCGGTCGAGCAAGGTTTAAAAACGCTCCGAGAGCTATACGGAGAACGATTCAGCCAAGTCTTTCGCTCCATCACAAGTGACAATGGCAGTGAATTTGCTTCACTGCCACAGTTGCTTTCCACGATACCCATATACTATGCTCATCCTTACTCCGCCTACGAACGCGGACTGAATGAAAAGCAGAACTCCTTGATTCGCCGGTTCTTGCCGAAGGGGCGTTCTTTTGATGTCGTTACGGATGAGCAAATACGAGAGATTCAGGACTGGATCAATCAACTCCCCCGAAAATCTTTTCATTACAGTTCGCCGGAGGAATTATTTCAGACTGTCCTACTTGATCTTGCAATCTAGCAAAGAAATTTTTCTTCCCCTTATATGTAACAATCATACCGGCTTCCTAGCGTTCAGAATGTTTTCTGCTGTCTGCTGTGGTGTTTGGTTGGAATTGTCCAACCAAAAGCCGATCCGTGGTGTTGTCTGCATTTTACTAAATACAAATTCAATGTATACAGAAAGATATAAGGAGTGGGAGGGATTCCGCCGTAGTTGGCATTGTAGGAAAATCCAAAAGTTTAGATTTTCCCACAATGCTTATCTTTTGGTCTTTGGTTCGGAATAGTGTAGTGCTGGCGGTCTATCTCTTGTTTTCGGTTGCTTGCTTCCTTACCGTACATGAGCATTGGCACCGGGGTTATCGTTGCCGTAACCTTCCAGAAGGTTGATTGCTCCCCAGATACCGAGACCTGCACCGAGTGCCACCACGAGAGTCTGCAATACACCGACTGCGCTGTTGAAAAATGCCATCTTGTTTTCCTCCTTTGTTTTGCTTTCATTTGTCTTTGTTTGGCTCATCATTGACCTGAAACCGTGGCTATTGTCCGATTGAACCCTATCCTTGCTTGTTGTCTGCTGAACCGCAGTGTGTTTGATTCCGGACGTACCCTAATCTCAGGCAGATTACCTGTCAGCCGCTATCTCTTTAGAATCCTTCCCGGGAGGCTTTACTGACGGCGTATCAGCCTTCCGCTCGGATAAGTCCGAGAGCACTGAGCCCTTGGATTTTTCCTTGTAGGCTTCCAGGAGTAACTTAAGCTGCGCATTTGTTACATCATGCGTCTCACGTCCCCAGATTGCCTTACCGGCTTTATCGATTCCGATCTTTACGGAGCGGGAAAGTCTGGTGATGCCGTACTCGGGAAGCTTCATCCATACCCCTTTGCCGAACTGATTGTCATGAATCTTTCTCGGCGAGATCACAAAGGTCTCCCAGGGGCGGGAGTCCCCCTTGTCCGGGTTCGGAATACTGACTTCCACAAGTTCCTTTCCGTTCCTTGAAGTAAAGGACTCTCCGACAAGCCCCCTGCCAAACTTGATGGTTACCTGATCCGTCTGCTCGGGAAGTGTTTCATCGTGGGGCATCGCCTCTTCGGCCTCCCGGACAAAAATCCGGCATATCATCGGGCATTGCAAATCTCTCCTCTGCCATTTTGCTGTTCCTCCTTATTCCGTGGCCTCAACAACAAAAAAACTCATCCTTCGGGTGGAGCTTTGCCCTAGTATCCAGGAACTTCTCCATGTCAAAGGTGAGTTTCTTATCATAGTCGGCTGTTAATTTGTAATTCGGGTGCTGCGTCAAATCGTACTTCTCCGACAGGAACGGACGGACACCGCGCAGCTGTAACACACATTTGCCGCCGTCCAGAACCGCAAGTTCATCCCGGCTCATGAGCTCCTTGCCAAACTTCTGATAGTTGGTTCCGTAGCTTGGACTGTTGCCCCGCGTATCCGAGGTGTTGAAGGTATCGATGGTTTCCTTACCGAGTGCTTCCGAGAGCTCTTTCAGCGTTGTGGGTTCGGAGCCTCCAAGGAAGATCTGGCTGTCCATGTTGCCGATAATCGTGTCGGCGTTGTCTTTGTAGATTGCCTTTAGCTGAGACCTTGCCTGCAGCACCAGGCAGGCGCTGATTTCGCGGGATCGAATCGTGGCGACCAGCTTTTCCAGATTCGGAATCTGACCGATATTCGCCGCCTCGTCAATCAGGCATCTCACATGGACCGGAAGTCTGCCGCCGTACACATCATCCGCCTTCTCACAAAGCAGGGTTAAAGAGCTGGGTGTAGATCATGCTGATTAGGAAATTAAAGCTGCCGTCCGTATCTGACATCATCAGGAACAACGCGGTTTTCTCATCTCCGAGGGTATCCAGACCCAGCTCGTCATACATCGTAATCTCACGGACTTCCTGAATATCAAAGGGGGCAAGTCTGGCACCGGCTGAAACGAGTATCGACTTAAGGGTTTTCCCCGCCGCAAGCTTAAACTTGGCATACTGTCTGACGGCAAAGTGATTCGGCTTCCTTTTCTTCAGATCCTCGAACATCAGATCCACCGGATTCTGGAACTCCTCGTCATCCTCTCGAACCTCCATGGCATTGATGAACTCGATGAGAGTCGCAAAGTTCTGTTCCTCCTGCGGTGCCTCATAATGAATGTAGCCAATGAGCGCACAGTAGAGCAGCGCCTCTGCTTTGTCCCAGAACGGATCTCCTCCCTTGCCTTCTCCCTGGTATTCGCCATCAGGGTTGTGGTCAGCTTCAGGATGTCCTTTTTCCCGAGTGGATATAGGCAAACGGGTTATAGTGCATCGACTTTTTAAAGTTGATGGTATTGAAGAACCGGATGCGATATTTCGCCTTAACAAAGGCATTTCCCACCTCAAGAAGAGTCGTTCCTTTTTGGGAAGATTTGTCAAGGACATAAACAAAAATTTTTTTTGATAAATTTATATCTTCTCTGTTTCTCTCTTGATTAGCTTTAGTATTTTATCCTTGTATGTTTCCCCTGTACCTTGCTTGAAATGTAGGTTTACGGTGTATTTTGTTTTTCCAATATCCATTATTAACTGTTTATGTTGTGGTTCTTTTATCACTCTTTTTTTCTTCTTCCATGTGTCCTCCTTTCCGTTTTTTTAAGCAAAGAAAAAAACAGCAAACCTTTTTGATTTACTGCTTTCGTGTTAGCTTTTTATTGAATTGTTAGTTTAGCAAGCTAAAAATATCCTACTTGCAATACTCTTTTATTTTATCGGCATATTCAGTCAAAAGATTCTTTTGAATAAATTTTTTCATTTCTTGAATTTCTGACTTCTTTCCAAAGAATAGAAGCTACTTTTAATTTTTTTGAGTAGTTGCAACTATTTTCGTCTGCACAGAAATCCTTTAAAAATTGATTCCATTGACAAACCGAATTATCATACTTTTGCATAATCTGATTTTCCCATAATAAACTTTTTAGCATATCTTGAATTGTAAAAACTCAAATCATTTTTCTCTTTTTTTACTTTTTCTCCAAACTGTTGCCATATCAGCAGTAAATTTAAATGGTGAGATACCTGTTAAAACAGCGAAATATTCTCTGAACTTTGCATTAAAAGAAAAAAACCACATTCAAGTAATGGTGTATCTAAAGTAATATTTTCCACTTGCTTCTTTTTCATTTTTTTATTGATGATTTTTTTAATCAAATTGCCCTTAAAAGTATTGCTCAATAATATAATTGAGTTCCTGTTTTGTGCCTCTATATTCTAATCCTAATGACTTGCATATCTGTGAAAGTTCTTCACGATACCAATAGTATTTAGTAAATTCATCAAACGATGTAATTTTTGTCAAACTCAGGTCTACTTTCCATCAATATTTTATCTCCTCAAAAACCAATTTACTTTTTTTCATCTCTAAATAATGGTGTTTCACTCTCTTTGTAAGGATTGTAGTTGTTACAATTACAACCAAACTCTTTTCAACGCTTTTTATCTTATTATCGGCTGTCCAAACAATCAAAGAGATACCGTCAAATTCTTCAACTTTCCCCTCATTCATTTTTATTTTTTTGAAGTGCCATTCTACAATAGTTTGATTATCCTTATGAAAAAAATTGCTTTATATCCCACGCAAGAACTTTTCCTCTTGTATTCCACTCATTAAACCAGTGCTTTACTGTTTGCCGATTTTTCATACTTAGGACACCAACTCTCAATATAAATCACATCATCCAAAAAAATATCATCTATTCCTAAGTCTTGTTGTGTAAGCCACATATCAAACCATAAACGAATGATTTTTCTCTTTCATCCATGAATTTAAGCACCTCCAAAATCAAATACTTGTCTAATATTATACCATTTTTTTCGCTTGATTTTTATAGGTCTAACTCGTTCCGTTTTACCTGTGTTAGTTGCTTTGAATGTTCCTGTAACTGTTCAATACAAGTCTTAACTTTTTCAGCCTGTTCTACTTCCTCTCGTATCTCTAATATTTGATTGTATAGGCTATTTTTCTCTTTCTTCATATTGGCAGCTTCCGATTTCCATTTGGATATATTTAAGGTCTTGCTTTCTCCTAAATGTTCTTTCAGATATTTCTTGGCACTTTCAAACAAAATAATCTCTGCGGTATGCTCATTGTAGAAAGTATCTTGTTTGTTTTTTTCTTTAGCTTGGTATAAGCTGTATAGGTATCTTTATGCTTCAAATATTTTTCGGCGTGGTCGATAAGTTGTACTTTATTGTCAATCCGCTTTTCGGTATCTTTAATAGCTCTTGTGGTCTTGTAGTTCTTATCTCTTAAAGTAACTATGTTTTCTTTCAGTTCAGATACGGAAATGATATTTTTTTCTCTTTTAAGAATTGATAGCTTCCGATGTATTGTTCTAAATCTGTATTATGGTTATCTGCATTTTTTTACGGATAAGATTTTTCAAAAAAACGGATAGCAAATTTTCTTTGAATGGGAGGGTAGATTTGAGATTATCAGTTTCTGCCTTTTTCTTCTTTTCCTATTCCTCTTATCCAATTTAGTAAGGCTTTTATTCTTCTTGCAATCTCTTTTAATATCTTATTCTGATGTTTGATTTCTCGGTTGATATTTCCCCTGTCGGTAGTTATGCCTTTCTTTTCCATTTGGGTGGCTGATACGCCTAAATGAATGGTCGGTATTTGTTCTATGCCCTGTCTTTGATAGGAACGATGGTGTACTTTGTCCTGTATGTTATTTTCTTCCAAATATTTATTTGTAATGTCTGCCCATGCCTTTCGCCAATGTTCCGCTTTGTCTTGTTCGTTCCAATCCACTGTATTGATTTTTCTTGTTTTGTAGTTGCCATTTTTAAGTTTTACTTTCTCTCCGTTTTTCATCAAGGATATATTCCTTTTTTGATTTTGCTCCCCATGTTGTATCTTCGTTTAGCGGTCGCATAGTTAATAGAATATGTGCGTGTGGGTTTCCGTCATCTTTATCGTGTAGAGCAATATCGGCACACATACCGATCTTTACAAAATTTTCTTTTACATACTCTCGTACAAGCTCTATCTGTTTTTCCCTGTCTAATTCTTTAGGTAATGCAATTTCTATTTCTCTTGCAAGCTGTGAGTTTTTACTTTTTTCTATTTTCTCTACACTGTTCCATAATGTTCCTCTATCTAAAAATTCCTGTGGTGCATTTTGTGGTAAGAGAATTTCTGTATGTGCTATTCCTCCTTTTCTTGTAAAGTCGTGAACTACTCCGTCATATTCATTTTTTATCTTTTCGCCACTTCGATAGGCAGAAGCTGCAACTGCACTTTTTCCTTTTCCTCTTGAGACAATCTTTATACTAAGATGATATATTGCCATAAGGGAAAACCTCCTCTCTTTTTCTAATATGGATATGGTGGTGATGGATAAGACTTCCTAAAAAAATCGGATAGCTTTTATCCGATTTCTTTTGGGAAGTACACAAGGGGTAGGAAATTTATTTCCGTAGGGGAGTGTAGCTCCCCTGTATCAGCGTTAGCTGATATGCCCTCTGCTAAGAGCCTTCGGAGAACGCACACACCCTTTAGGGTGTATAAGTGCGCCCTTGTAAACAAGGGACTATTCCTCTATGTCCGTTTCTTCCTCTTTCATTTCTGTATTTTGATTTCCACTTTCTTCTCGCATTGCCATGATTTTCTTGATTTTTTGATTGATTACTTCTTTGATATTCGGAAATGTAATGAGTTGATAAAATTCATCTTTGGTAAAAATCCTTACTCTCGGTAAAGATACTTTCAAAGACTGCTCCTTTTTTTCATAAAAGCCGTCTATCTCTTTTCTTTCGTTCTTCCTGTTTCTGCTGACTGATGAGCTTTTTCTTTTTGTTTTGTAACTGCTTGATTTCTTCTTCTGTAATTAAGATTTTTTTCATCTATGTTTTTTTCATCTTCTGTTTTCCTTTCTTTATGTTTTGAGCAAAGAAAAAAACAGTAAACCGATTTGATTTACTGTTTCGTAAGCTGCTATACTATTGTTTCTATTTAATTATTTCATTTCGACAAACTGGAATTTGATTATTAGGAAAAATGTATTCATTAGTTCTCCGAAATAACTTGCCTTTCCTGTTGAAAAAGTAGTTGTACCATGCTTCTATGGTTTCAGAAGAATATATTTCTAACTTTTCAAAGATATATTTTTGCCCAAAGCAACGAACCAGCGGAACTTGCTGTTATTAAATTATCATCAGCTACAGCAGCGACATCTTTATAATATTGCTCTCCATTATAATTCGATGACATACCTGTTAAGAAAAACAAAGCATTACTTGTATGGTATTGTGTGTCTAATATTCCCACATTTGCAAGTCCCAAAGTTGCTCCGCAAATCGCTGCAACCAATACCCCTTTTTCTATTAAGCTTTTTGGCTACTTCAAGAATAGCTGTCTGTTCTGTACTGCCCCAAGTATCTGCACCAATCAGCAACAATGCCGCTGCTTGATTTTCGTCTAATTCATCTAATGTAATATCGGGAATCAAAGTCATACCACCAGCAGTTTTTATAGGCTTCCTAGAAGTAGCTACGGTACATAATTCATATTCTTGTTTTGGCAACATTTTTTGTAGTGTAAATCCTTGTAAAAAAAGTAGCCATTCTCCCAGTCTGCCATCGTATCTAGTAAATACATATATATTTTTCTTCATTTCTTACTTGTCTCCTTTAAAATTATTTTTTTAGTGAATAATTGAAAGGCTTCCTCTGTAATGAAAAAAATAATATACCATATTTTTTTCTAAACCTTTTAGAACATATATTTAACATGGCTATCTCCTCGTCAAATTCTAATTTACTTCACTCAATATTTATAATATTATACCACTTTTTAAGCCATTTTTCTATATCTACTTTCTGTGGCACTTGACAGTTACCTATAAAGTTAAAGTACACATCAACTTGTTGTTTTCTATATTTGCCTTGTCTTCCTCCTGTCGCTTCGTAGACTACAACTTTTTCTATATACTCATTTATCATTGGTACTGTAAGTTTTTCAATATCTGTATATTTTTTTCTATCATCTTTAAGAATTTTATCGGTATCAACTTTTCTCTGATGATAGCTTTCTATTTCTTGTTCAAAAATACTGTATTTGCTTTTCTAAGTCTTGTTGCTCCATATCATAGGTATTAAATAATCTGTCAAAATGTTTTACAGGAATTTTACCAAGTGCGTGGTCTTCATACAGCTTTGTAATGAGTGTTGTTAGCTCTGCATTTCTTGATGACAGTTTTTCTAACTTTTCTTTATCCTCTTGATACTTTTCTTCTCTTTTTTCGTCGGATAACTTGTTCATCACTTTTAGAAACTCTTGCTTTTCTTCTTTTTGCAAAGTCTGTGATTTCTTTGATTGATTTTAGGAGAATTTCATTTACTGTTTTTTTACTTTGATGTAGTGCATACTGCAAGAGCCTTTTCTGTGTCTGTAATGTTGACATACAAAACAATAATCGCAATCGTACTTCTTTTCTTTATGTTCTGCCGGCTCTCTATAGCTTAGCTTTCCTCCACAGTCGGAACAGATTAAAAGCCCTGTGAATGGGTGTGAGGTTGTACCATACTTTGGACTTCTTCTCACTGTTTTTCTTAACCTTTGGGCGTTATTCCATGTTTCTTCGTCAATGATGGCTTCGTGGGTATTTTTGAAGATAATGAGTTCATTTTCTTTTGCCTTTCTTCTTTTTTTGGTTTTATAGTCTAAACTAATTGTCTTTCCTAATACAGTATGCCCCATATATTCTCTTTTTTCTAAGATATAACCTACTGTGGTCGGTGTCCAAAAATATGGGTCTTCTATTCCTCTTTTCTTTGAGCTATGGTTATTTTCGGGATAATGGGTTTCTGCATAGGCTGATGGGATAAGGACTTTGTCTTTGGTTAGTATATCTGCTATCTGTGTTACTCCATATCCCTCTATTACAAGCCTGTAAATGCGTTTTACGACCTTTGCACTCTCTTTATCGACAAGTAGCTCCTGTTTGTTCTTTGGGTTTCTGTAATAGCCGTATGGTACGCTTGGAGATACTCTTTTCCCCTCTTCCATTCTTGCCCTGAAGATAGATTGTATTTTTCTTGATGTATCTCTTGCATACCATTCGTTCATGATATTTAGAAATGGGGTAAAGTCGCTTTCTGCTTGTTTTTCACTGTCTATTCCGTTATTGATGGCGATAAACCTTACTCCCTTTTCTTTGAAAAGTATTTCGGTGTAAAAACCTACTTTGAGGTAGTCTCTGCCAAACCTACTCATATCTTTTACTATCACAGTAGATACTTTGTTTTCTTCTACTGCTTTTATCATTTTTTGAAATCCCTCTCTATCAAAGGTTGTTCCGCTTACTCCATCATCGGTATAGTGATAGATATTTACAAAGCCGTTTCTTTTGGCATAGCTTTCAAGTAGTTGCTTTTGATTGGTGATGGAATTGCTTTCTCCTTGCATTTCATCATCTCGACTTAAACAGCTCATAAAGGGGCTGTTTGTCCTGTTCTTTTCGTATTTGACATGAGAATTACCTCCTTTCCAAGTTTTTGTTATTTTCTCTGTCCCTAAAAGGTTAATCCTTTCGGATCGGTTAAAACATAGGAGCTGTGAAGCTGAAGGAGATTCGGCTTAATCCAGAACCTTGTCTTACCGGAACCGGAACCGCCGACAATCAGCACATTCTTATTTCTTGCATTGGCGGGATTCTTTGGCCGGTTGCTCATCATGAGCCGCTCTGTCTTGGTGAGAAGCACATTGTTTTCAAAAACCGGATCCATGAATGGCGCAATGTCATTCGGGCCGCCCCAGCGGGCAGAACCGTATTCCGCATTGCGCCTGTATTTCTTTGTGTTTTTGCCTTTCAGATGAACGGCAAGCTTTAAAACAAACACCACAGATCAGACCTATCATCAGATCCGGCATGTGAAAACTCGGAAGCGGAGAGGCAAACGCTATGCCAAGTGTCGAAAATAATGACAATAGCTTTTCCGATGCATTGACGCCTTCCGCCATGCGCCATGCCTCCCCAAAATTGGTACAGATAAGACCACACAAGAGATAGGGGATATTCAAAATCAGGCGTTTCCTCAGCCTTCCGCTATCAACCCTCATCGCGACTGCTCCCTCTGCCTGTCCCTGCTAATCACCCTTGCCGGAATGTCCCTGATTGCATCCATCAGCTTGTGCAATGTCTTCAGCACGCTCGGACGCTTGTTTTTGGCAAAGACCTCTGCGGAGTACGCATTGAAGGCGGCCGTCATGGCATCCGCATCCCGCGCCTTAAAGAACACAAGATACTTCGGCGGATTCACCGACTTATCCCTGGTAATAGCATAGTCCACACCGAATTCTCTGGCATGCTTTTCAAAGCCCTTCAGGTCTGTTCCTGCGATGTCGATGTTGGTGACTCCCTGATTCTGACCTACCAGTTCCCGTATGGTCTGCTTGCCTTTCGGCGGAAGATTCCGTTTGGCTTCGGCCTTTGCCTCACTTTCCTTCAGTTTCCGAATGCCCCACAAAGCCAGGCGAAGCGTAATGCGTGCAGTCAGCTTTGTCGTACTGATTGCCAGATTGACTGTCCTGTTCTCGACCTCTTCCTGCAAGCGTCATCACCTCCTTTCTTTAACGTTCGTCGTGCCCGGTTTTCCTCGGTTTCGATTTAGAGCCGACCGTATCGGTATCCCTTGCCTTGGCAGCCTTCCTTGTTTCCTGTTCCTTCTTAGGGATGGGAAGCGCCATAATATGATTGCCCATACGGAGAAATGCCTCCGGCTGATGGAAGAGCTTCTCGAACTTGTTAATCTGTGCCTGTGTCAGAGAGGCGAAGCTTTCCTCGGTGAGACCGGTTACCAGAAAAGACCCGGCAACTACGTCATAGACCTCGCCATTCTCATCACGGAGCGCCCGGTTGAGCGGCAGGCCGTTCATCTTGCCTTCTTCATTTACTATTAAGCCGACCTTCTCCTCAAAGGGATAGACCACCTCGATATAGCCGCCAACGGCCTTCTGCAGATTCGAAAGATCAGATCCGATCTCAACGACTTTCGGATACCGGTTCGGCTCTACCAGAAGTACGGTGAGGCTCTTAGGCTGTTCCGGTTCATCTTCTGCAAAGAGCGCCTCTGCCAGCATGGCCTCACGGAGTTCAAAGCTGCGGGCGTTCTCAAAGATGTGTGCCTCGCTGTCATAGTGAAACACGCTGTCGGAAAGCCGGTCCGCCGGGGCAACTTCAGCTTCGTTGATGTCTCGCACCATCTGCTCAAGATGCGTCAGCGCAACGCTGCCGTCATCGGCAACCAGCAAAACTTCATGGATAGAGGAGGGCAGCACGTAAAAATCCCCGCCGATTGTCTCAACCGCCCGGTCAAGAAATCCCGGGTATCGGATCACTGCGGCTCCGTTCATGCCGCCCTCGACTGTTGCCACCCAAAGCGGAGAAGGCTCATTGGAACGGTAATCGTCAGCCCTGTCACCTGCCATCTCCTGCAGGACCTCATTCATGTTCCGAAGACTTGCCGGATGACTTTCTAACGGCTGCGTCGATTGCATCCGCCGCCAGCCGCTCCCTGGTGATGCCGTAGCTCTTTAGCATCGTATCGGTCACCAGAACGCTGGACGTTCCGCGTTCATTGCTGCCTAAGTCAAAGCGATAGACCACCGCCATGTCCTCTACTGTCTCATGGGGAATCTCGGCAAGTTTCTCTTCGTTTCCCTTAACCGGAATCATCTGCAGCATCAAAGTTTCCTTCATCTGCTCATAGTTGCCGAGGACCTTCCAGTCAAGCTGCGGCATGTTCTGAGAAGCCTCCCGAACCGCACTCTCAATCAAGTCCATCACCTGATGCTCGGAAGCACCGGTATTGGTACGCTCATAGTAGGCATCCAGGTTCAGGCTTGCGCTCACCTTGCTGCCGGGACTCGTTACCATGAGCCCCTCATAGGACTCTCCCTGTAGCTTTTTCATCTCCCGGGATCCGAATTCAAGATTCGGAAAGCGCTCGCGCATTTCATCCATTACTGCCTTTTTGAAAACATCAAAATCCATGTGTCAGTCCTCCTTTTCCAGCAGAAAGCCGATCGTTTCCGCATTGTTTTTCGCATAAATGGTGTGAGAAGTGAAGTATGCCAGCGCTTCACAGAACTCCACTGCGCTTAAATCCATGCAGGCATCCAGCTCATCCTCATTGATAACAGGATGCGCGATATAGAGAGGTCCGGTCACCAGGACACTTCCGTCCTTACGCGCTCGGGCATATTCCTTCGGGTACATCGCCATCAGCTCGTCCGTAATGAAGTGACTGATAAAACCGGACATGCTATGATTCAGCATGATTTCCTCAATCGCCTCGACCTCCTCAACAAGGTGGAAGCTGTTGTTGGGTTCCGCGTAGAGTACGATGGCCTCCTCTTCGTAGTCCTCTTCGTCTTCATCTTCTTCACCTGTAATCACATCGGTCAGTTTTTCCAAAATCTCACCGGTCTCGCTTAAAAACTCCTTCCACTTTTCGGTGAGAATCTTTACCTTCTTGGTCTGCTGGAAATGACGCATGGTCTCCGCCATACGCGCCATTGTTTCTTGGGTCATTTGCTATCGTTCCTTTCTTGCCTGATTTTGGCAAAAGAAAAACGCCCTCGATTCCTCAAAGGCGCTGTTCACTGGGTATTGCATTATCGTTCCTGATCCCGGACTTTCTTTTTCTGCCACTGATCAAGGAGTTTCAGAATGGTGTTCTGCATCTGTTGCGTGGTGTAGGATCTGGGAAAGTACTTCCTAAGCTGCTCGTTCCGAAAGGTAACCCGCTCAAGATCTCCTTTCTTTACTTCATTCATGATTTCTCTTGCGGCATCCAGGGTGAAACCGCCTTCCTGACTCAGCTTTTTCAGACGCTGTGCCTGGGAAAGAGACGGTGCTGCCTGTACCTCATCCATGGCCTGGATAAACATTTCCTGTTCCTCTGCTTTCAGGTAAGAAAGCTCAACTGCGGGGTTGAAGGAGATCTGCTTCTGATCGACCATGTCCAGCACTTCGGGGAATAAGGTTGGTGAGACGGATAAAACGCTGAACTTGCTTAACACTATCACCGGACTCGCCTGCTATAACCTCAACCGTTTTTCTGCCAAATAAATTGTGGTCAAGTTGGCCACAATTTTCTTTGGGCGGTCGTCCAGCTTGGCGTTTCATCGCTTCGTTTTTCATCTTGTACGCATAGGCTCTCTCACTGGGCAGAATGTTTTCTCGCTGCAGGTTGGAATCTACCATGAGAACTGTCGCTGCATCGTCATCCATACGGCGAACCAGCACCGGCACTTCTGTGAGTCCCGCAAGTTCTGCTGCGTGCGCTCTCCTGTGTCCGGAGATAATCTCGTAGCTGCCATCCTCCAGCGGCCGTGCAATCAGAGGCGTCAAGACGCCGTATTGAGCAATACTCTCCGTGGTCCGGAGCATGGCTTCGTCATCCACCACCTTGAAAGGATGCTCCTTAAAGGGCACCAGCGCGCTGAGACGGATGCTCTGCACACGTTCAAGCTGGCTTTCCGCGCGGCTCTCATCTGTCTCAAAGATATCATCGTAGCTGGTCAAGCTGATGTTTCCGCCTCTTTTCGGCATTTGCCATCACCTCCTTTGTCAGGCTCCGGTAGGCCTCGGCGACCTTGCCGCCGGGATCATGTTTGAAAATGCTCACACCCTCGGCGCTGATTTCGGCCGCCCGGACGGAACGCGGAATATCCGCATCATAGACCTTCAGCCTTCCGCCATAGGTGTCACGAATCAGAGCGCTGATCTCTTTTGCGAAATTCGTGCGGTAATCCACCATGGTCAGCAGTATCCCTTCAATCCTGAGCTTCGGATTAATCTGGCGCTTCACCTTGTTGACTGTCTGAAGCAGCTGTTCCAGACCTTTGGCAGAAAGATAATTGGCCTGAACGGGAATCAGCACCTGATCCGATGCCGCAAGTGCATTGACGGTGAGCATCCCGAGAGAAGGCATACAGTCCAGCAAAATGAAATCATAGCGATCCTTCACGGTCTCCAGATATTGTTTCAGAACCGTTTCCCGACTCATGGCATTGACCAATGAAACCTCAAGACCTGACAACGTGATATTTGCGGGGACAAGCTCGACGCCTTCTTCATGCTGTAGGATCCCCTCCTTCGGCGAAAGCGGCTGATCCTGCATGACCTTTGCCATCAAATCTGTCAGAGTGACCGGAAGGTCATCCGGTCTGGAATGCCCTAACGCAATCGTAAGAGAGCCCTGCGGATCCGTATCGATTAACAGCACCCGCTTCCCTTCTCTGACAAGACCGATTCCTAGATTTTCACAGGTGGTGGTCTTGCCGGTTCCCCCCTTCTGGTTGACGACTGCCATCACTGTGGCTTTCGACATTGATTGATCACCTCCCTAAAACTGGCCTGTGGCCATGTCGTTATTTACCCACGCCTGATAAAAGGGGCGGATTGTCGCTGGCGCGTTGTAGAGCGCGGTCAAGAGATACTGTCTGATATTCCGCACCCTGGTCGTGTTCTCGGAAAGGCACTTCAGAACATAGCGGATATGCTCTGCGTTCAGCTTCATGAAGCGACTCTTCACCACTGCGAGCGGCTTATCATCACCGGCAATACGGATAACGCTTCGCCTGAAACAGCAGACATCCACCAGGAGATCCAGAATGCCGAGAATGGTTTCCTCTTCGCCGAGATTCTCCCGAAGCAGCACGTCAATGGACAGTGATTCTCTGAAATAGCGCTCATACTTGTTGCGTTCACTGATTCCATCCTCATCGTATCCCGATTGGATGGGATTGATATCATTATTCTCAGTATTGTTATGATTAGTATTGATTCCTCGTGATTTCGGGTAATCTGCAGTTGTGATATTCACGGCTCCGGAATCGTGGTTTTCACGATTCTGAATTTGTGCCATCAGAGAGCCTTCCACACCGGTAATGAAATTCTTTACGAAGATCAGATTCGGCTTTCCGAGTCCCTGCCGTTTCCGCTCAATCAGACCGCATTTCTTTTCAAGCTCATCCAGAAGCTTCGTGGCTTTCTGGTCGGCACAGTTCATGTCTGCCATGATCTGTTCGATGGTGTAGATGATATACACCCGCCCCTTTTCATCCACCCACTTGTTCTTGACGGACAGATTCAGCTTATCGAGCATGATGCCGTACAGAATTTTGGCTTCCGCCGACAGCTGCTTAAACTGCTCCTTGGTAAACAGCACTTTGGGAACCCGGTAGAAAGAAAAACTGTTCTGCCTGGGCTCCGTAGAAATAATCAAACAAGCATCATCACCACCTCTTTTCAGGAAAACCTGTCTCGTTTGAGCGGCTTTTTACGGAATACATCCTTCTCCGCGCCGAAAGGACAGCTACTGAACTGGCAGTTACGGTACTTGAATTCCGGACGGCAGAAGCTACAGCGGGCACAGCTAACAGGCCTGTCCTTTGATTTCCAGCCTGTCTTTTTGCTTCCCTTTGTCAGCTTCTCATACCGGCGAAAGAGTTCTTCATTCCTGCTCATTTTGCGCCCCGCCCTTCTCCCCGCGCATCTCTCTGCTTGCCAGGAGCCACCTGTCCAGCTCCTTGTAACAGCAGGCGCTGACACAGGGCTGTGTTTTCGCATAGCAACAGCCCTCGCATTTCTTTTCCTGCTCGCTCTTCACGGTCTCGGCCAGATAGTAGCAGTTCCGCTCTTCCAGGATGCAACCGGCCTTGCGGTTTTTCCAGAAGAAGCAGCACCTGCAGCTTTCCGGCTTGTCATCGTAGTAGCGAACACCCTCCACCAGAATGACTCTCCTTCGTTTCTGTTTGTTCCCTCTCAAGCTGATATCCTCCTCTCTTTGCTGCGCCTCCGGAAAATCCGGAGACGACAAAGCCCCGCAGTGAATTTTCTTCACTACAGGGCTATGTAAGATATCGTATGGGATGACTGTGAGAGGAATCGGGCTAACCAAGGCGCATGCCTTTGGAAATCTAAAATCCTCGGGACTTAATTTCTAACACCTTTAGACATGCTCCGTATATAATTGCCATATTTCTAATTTGTTTTTCCGGTTTGAGCACCGGTAAACACTGCTGCGCAGCAAAAAAACTCACGACCTCCCGCCATTTTTAGCTTGCGTCCCCTCTGAGGACTTACTCCGGAATTAGAAAAAAAGCCTGTATTTTAGATTGCATCTAATCGGATCTCTGTTTTTTTAGATGAAAACAGGGGAAGATTGTGCAATCTTCCCCTGTCCAGACCTGTCCCCGGGCGGATTTGAACCGCCGACGTTTCGCTTAGGAGGCGAACCCTCTATCCAGCTGAGGTACGAAGACATATTGGATTTTCCTTTATTTTCAAGGCTTTGCCGTGATGATCAAGAAAACCATGAATCAAATGACTCTGCTCGCCGCACTTCGGCGCTCTGAATCCCCCTTTCCCGTTTCGAACGCCGAGCAAAAAATTCGAAATTCGTTTTGGCGCATGATAACATTTTTCTTAGGAGGTCGCTCATGTGACCAAGTACAAGGAGATTCTGCGCCTGGCAGTCTGGGTCTCAGTCAACAGAGCATCGCTGACAGTAGCGGTGTATCCAAGAAACGGTCAACCGTGTGCTTAAGCGCGCCAAAGAGCTCAACATCTTTTGGCCGTTGGAAGCCAACGAGACCGATGCTGTCCTTGCGGAGAAGTTGTTTCCATCCGCACAGAAGCAAGTGTCATCAACAAAACGGATGCCTGACTTCAACTACATCCAGAAGGAGTTGCTTCGCAACGGAGTCAACAAAAAACTCCTCTGGACGGAATACCTGGAGGAGTGCCGCCAGTCCGGCGACGATCCCCTAATGTATTCCCAGTTCTGCTATTACATCCAGCAGGACGAACAGAAACGCCGTGCTACGATGCATATCAACCGAAAGCCCGGTGAGCAGATCGAGGTCGATTGGGCCGGAGATCCTGCTCAGATCACCGATCCGGATACCGGTGAGATCATCCCGGCATTTCTCTTTGTAGGCGTTATGACGTACAGCCAGTACCCTTACGTTGAAGCCTTTATCGATGAGAAACAGCGTGCCTGGATCACAGCTCATGTACATATGTATGAGTACTTCGGCGGTGTTACCCGTATCCTGGTTCCGGATAATACCAAGACAGCTGTGATCCATAACAATGACTGGTATAATCAGGAACTCAATACCATCTACCATGAGATGGCGGAGCATTAAAATCTCCGCTGCAATAATGCCCCGCTTTTGACATAATCCTCCACTTTTATTATTGCAGAGAGGCCTTAATGGGGCAAGTTAAAACCCCCGGAAATCGGATCTGATATGTACCCAGAATTCTGGACACATTGACTATCGTTAGGCACCGCAACTGGATGCCATCCTGTATTGTACAGGAGGCATCCAGTTTGTTTTCTTCTGGATTCTCCTGTTGTTATAGTAATCGATATAATCATCGACTGCAGTAACAAATTCCTCAAGGACTTGAACTCTTGCTCATGTCCATAGAACATCTCATTCTTCATCCGACCAAGAACGACTCCATAATGCCGTTATCATGGCAATTCCCTTTCTGGACATCGACTGTGTGATGCCATGCTTCTCAAGCTCGGTTCGATAGTAGGCGTGCTGATACTGCCAGCCCTGATCTGAATGCATAATCAAGCCTGTTAACTTTGGGAACTTTGCAAATGCCTTATCCAGCATGTCCTTAATCTGTTCCATATTAGGATGCAGCGAAACATTGTACGAGATAATCTCGTTCCCGCACATGTCGAGGATCGGAGAAAAAGTAGCACTTCCCCCATCCCATGTTGAACTGAGATACGTCTGTTGTCCATTTCTCGAGGGGTGTGTCTGAAATAAAATCCTGTTTAAGGAGATTGTCCGCGGTCTTGCCCACCTCACCTTTGTAAGAATAATACTTCTCCTTCGGACGCTTGCCGAACAGTTCCATGTCGTGCATGAGCCGCTGAACACGCTTGTGATTGACCTCAAATCCACGATTATGCAGCTCCGCCGTAATTCGGCGGACACCATATCGCTGCCGGTTCTCATCGTAAATTCTGCGGATCTCTGCGGAAAGGCCTGTATTCCTGAGAGCAACTGCGTCAGTCCTGCCAAGTTCATAGTAGTAGGTGGACCGGGACATTCCCATTGCTGTCAGCAGGGTACTTCAGTTTGTATCCTCTGTCGCGGAGTTCTTTGATGATCGCTGCTTTCTCGCCTTGAGTCGCGCAGCTTCCTTTTCTTCCCTCAAGGCTATCCTTTTTTATTACTTCGTTCTCGGCCTTAATCAAGGCGTTCTCTTCACGAAGCCGGAGGAGCTCCTCGTATTCACTCTCCTGGAGTTTTTCTGGGATTGTTGATATTTACTTTCTTCATCTTCGCAGTATCCTTTGACTTGCGGCCTTTCTTCTTACCCTACAAGTCCATTGTACCCGTAAATCTTATATTTTTGCACCCAGTCATAGAGCAGACGGCTCTCAATGCCGGCCTCTAGCGCAACGGACTGTGCCGTCCTCCCGGCGAGAACCTTTGTGATTAGCTTCAGTTTCTCTTCAGGCGTCCACGGATGCTGCTTTCCATGCTTTAGGGACCTGGGGGCCATTTGCCTTTTTCGGCACGAGCCCATCGACGAATCATGACGTGAAAGTTGCCGGATCGTTATAACCCTCCGGTGTCTCTGGCCATTTCCCCTGTCGATACAGGTCGACACACATCTTCTTAAATTCATAATCATAGCGCATGATAAAACCCTCCTTACTGTGACACTTTCGTGTCCAGTAAAGAGGGTACATATCATTCTCCGGGGGTTTTCTCTGCACGATATTCTGTTCCTGCGGTCAGCAGTCTTTCTC
>BNJV01002531.1_pt1 | contig 65161 bp, 71 predicted proteins | sample 8540591 | NCBI WGS metagenome assembly BNJV01 (sample SAMD00202457, study PRJDB9452) | human saliva metagenome | host: Homo sapiens | reverse complement strand
AAGGTGTTTGTAAAATTATTACATAGCAAATCTTCAAAATTCTACCCCTAACTATATAAGCTCTTCTGAAATAAAAATTATACTTTAATAAATTTATTTTTCTTTCTAAAATTTAACTACATTTTATTAAATCTCAATAAACATCTGTATCGCTATCGTAATATCTTCTTAGAAAATTTTGCAATCTTTCACTTCTAGAATTTTTAAAAATTTCCTCAGGAACTCCTTTTCTTCTATAATTGTTCCACCATCCATAAATACTACATAATCGGATACTTCTCTTGCAAACTGCATTTCAGGGTAACAATTCATATCATTGTCATATTTCTCTTTTTACCATATCTTTTATAACTTTCAGAACTTCTCCAATAGTTCAGGATCAGTGCCGAAGTTGGTTCATCAAGCAAAATTACTTTCTGACCTCATCGCAACCGCCCTTGCGATTCTACTTCTTTGCTGCTGCCCTCGAAAGCTTGATTTGCAAAATTCGGCTTTATCTTTTTAACCCTACTTTTTCAAGCATTTTTCAATCCAATTTCTGTTGCTTCGTTCTTATTCATACAATCAAAAGACCTTCAATTACATTTTCCCAAAGCAGTTTTGTTTTTGAATAAATTATAATTTTGAAAAACCATTGTCGTATTTTCTAAGCCTGTTTATATCTATTTATTTTTCCTCAAGTCAAAAGTTTCATTTCCAAAAGGTTATTGTCTTCGATGAAGCTGTTTCAAGAAAATTTAAGGCTTTCAAAATGTTGATTTTCCAGATCCACTCGGTCCTATGGATGCTTATTACCTGTCCTTTTTCTATTTTAAAGTTTATTCCTTTCAAACTTCATCCAAAAAGACAATTTTAGATTTTCAACCTTTATCATTCTACAGTCCATACTCCTCAATTTCTTTTCCACAATTCATGACTTTTTCCACAATTATACAACCACTCCAGTAAATTCCGGCAACAACAATATATGCCCAAAATATATCCAGCCCTGAAGCTATATTATTTTTGCTTTTTCCCATCATTTCTACAATTGAAACTGTAAAAGCAAGTGAGGAACTTATCAAACTTATAAAAGTATTTCCAAAATTAGGAAAAGTTATTATAATCGCCTGCGGAAGCACAATTCTTTTCATTGCCTGCCATTTTGTCATTCCAATAGACACTGCAGCTTCAACTTGCTCTTTATCCACCGACTGAATTGCCGCCCTGAATGTTTCCGACAGATAACCTGATACATTTAAAATAAATGCCACATAAACAAATATAATCGCAGGAATATTATTCACATCTCATATTAAACCCATACTTTAAATGATATAATCTAATATTTTAGGCAATCCATAATAGGCAAGGTAAATCTGAACTAAAAAGAGGTGTCCCTCTTATAAAGGACACATAAATTGTAGCAAGCCTTGTCAGCTACGGAATTTTATTTATTCTCACAAGTGCGATACTAAGTATCAGCGAAAATATCATCGTAACAATCGCAATATTCAGAGTCATTGATAATGCTTTTCAGTATTTCTGGAATCGCTCTTACCATAAATCCCCAGTTTAAAAAGGTACATTATTATTCATTACTTTTCTCCTGTTTATAAATTATTTCTGTATAATCTCCACCAAACCATTTTTCTGATATTTTGGCAAGCGTTCCATCAGCTTTCATTTCAGCTAGTGCTTTATTTACTTTATTTTTCAATTCTTCACTATCTTTTTCTAAATGTGAAATATACAGGCGTTTTCGTTACATAGCTCTCCCATGATTTCTACAAGATTTCCTCTTTGCTTTTTGTGAAATATCCCTACTGTTAATCTGTCATTTAAAGCAGCGTCTGCCTTTCCTTTGTGCAATTTCTTCTAGTGCAATCTGAAACATTTCCGTCAAAATAAGCATAATTTATTTCCTTATTTTTGTCAAAATCAGTCAGGAGTCTTGTTATAATTACTTCCTACTCCTGTCATAACCCTTTTACCTTTTAAGTCCTCAAGTGTCTTAATATCAGTCTCTTCCTTTTTAACAATAATTTGAGCAGCTGATACTAAATAATCATCAGAAAAATTATATTTTTTTCTCTTTTCAGGGCTTTTAGCAATTTCATCTGCAATAAAGTCAAATTTTTCTGATTCCAGTCCTAAAAACATGCTATCCCAAGGTGTAGGCACAAATCTATATCTCAAATTTGCTCTTTTCCCAATTTCTTCAACAACTTCCACATCATACCCAGTTAATTTCCACTTCCATCAGTAAACGTAAATGGTGCATAAACTCTTCTGTTCCAACTTTCACTTTTTGTTTTTCCTTCACTACTCCCACTTTTTACCATTTTCTCTGTTTTTCTCCACAGCTGATAAGAAATAGTCCTATCAATAAAATTCCTGTTAATTTTTAAAAATATTTTTTCATGATTTTCCTCCCAAAATTTTTATATTTTTTTATTTATATTATAGTAAAACTAAAGCTTTTTAACTATTTCTGTATAATCTCCGCCAAACCATTTTTCTGATATTTTAGCAAAGCGTTCCGTCAGCCCTCATTTCAGCAAGTGCTTTGTTCACTTCATTTCTTAATTCTTCACTATCTTTTCTAAATAGGAAAAATGTTTGGAGTTGTACTCAAAGGCTCCCCTACCAGCTGAACCTTATCTCCTTGCTGTTTTTATAGTAACTTACCACAAGTCTGTCACTCAATGTTGCATCCGCTTTTCCCTTGTGCTATTTCTACCAATGTCACGTAATTCCGCCATCAAAATAATTAAGATCTATCTTTTAGCAGCTGTTTTATTATATTCCTCAACAGTTTTTGAATAATTGCTTCCAACTGCTGAAATTACTCTTTTACCTTCTAGATCCTTCAAAGTCTTTATATTATTCTCCCTCTTTTACAATAATCTGAGCAGCTGAAACTAAATATTTATCAGAAAAATATATTTTTCTTCTCTTTCCTTAGTTTTTTCAATTTCATTGGCAATAATATCATATCTTTTGACTCCAGTCCCCAAAAATATAGCTATCCCAAGGAACAGTTGTAAATCTCAATATCTGCATTTATTCTTTTTCCCAACTTCTGAATAACCTCAACATCATATCCTGTCAATTTTCCACTACTTTCATCCTTAAACGAAAATGGTGCATAAACTCCATCTGTCCCTACTTTTTATAACCCTTTTTCTCCCAGCGTTTAGTTTTATTTCCACAAGATACGGCTAAAATCAGCAATAACAAAACTCCTAGTAATTTAATCATTCCAAGACCTCCAAAATCAAATATTTTTAAAGAAAAAAAGCCGAATAAGATTATCCGCTTTTCTAGGATGCAATCTCATTTTTCAATTTATTCACTTTAAAATGAGTTTACATCTAAAAATTATTTTTCAATTAATTTTTAAAATAAACTCTACAAATTCATACACATTATCATATCTAATTTTTGTCTTTTTATAATATTTTCCATTTTTACAACTCTCTTTTCACAACTATATTTGTATATAAAAGCATTATACTATAAAAATTTTTAATTTGTAAAGTTTTATTTTGTACATACATTTATTTTGGATTAATAAGTATTTTTCATATTTTATCCAATTATTACTATTTCTATTTTGGTAATTTAAATTAATTCTTGAGGTTATATGAAACTGAGTAATCCTTCTATTTCTGATATAATCGAACATAGTCAATCTCTGTAGTTTGAACTGGGAACGGAGAATCTCAGAAGGCGGATTCAAACCCTTATTCCCATTCCACGTAGTCATTAAAAATGAAATGCCATTTATCGTTCTCAAATCCCTGTTTAATTAAGGACGGATGGAGCATTCAACTTGCTAAAGTCTTCTATCTGGCATAGTAGAAAGATAATTTACCATATTGATCATATCTAGTATTATCAACTACACTGATACGTTGAGCATCCTTAATACGGTAATGAACAACAGGAATCAATCTTCCGTCCATATAATAACGTACTTTTGTTCCATCAAACTCAATTGTCCAGACGTGCCATTCATGCGTCAATGATTTACTCTGTCCACCAACAATATTTTTCAAGACGATGTGTAAAGCCACGCGGAGTCCATTCGTGATTTACTTGGCTGTAATAACAGCTGATATTAGTTGCATGCCATGCATAACTAGGGAGTACTTGAAAACCATTCCAAAATTAATAATGAACCATAAGGAGCACTTCCACCTGGATTTTTACAAGATGGCGTATCCACATCATTTTCTGCTGTTTCTGCATCCAAAGAGCTGTACGCATTCCTTGCAGACGATTCCAGTTCATTCTTGCACGTATTTCTGCACGGAACGGCTTTAGAAGCATCACAAGCTTTATTAGATTCTAATCTACCACTTGAATATTGAGTAACTTTCACCTACAGGACATACACCTGCAGTGGCATTTGCATCCAGTTAAGGGATCACCTCTTTCTGTCTAACACAATGACGTCGTTGTAAGTATTGCGTGATCACCATCTAAACTGATACTGCTTTGGCAAATAAGTCAAATGGCTACCCAAATGATTGATAATTCTTTACTTTCCCAACCAGAAGGGATATTTCTATCTTTAAATTCCCAGCATTTCACACTCTTCCATTGTCCCTGAAGCATCTGTAGCACTGCTACATCCGTTTGTTAATGGCGATGGTCCAGTGCTGGCTGATTCTTAATAAATCTTCGAATTACATCTACTGCTTTTTTTCTGTGCCATCTGACTTCCAAATCCCAAAATAATTTTTCAGGGTTCAGGCATCCAATATATCAGGTACGTCCGTTATTATCTGTATCAATATTCTGCATCAGGAATACCGTCTCCATTTGTATCAATATTTACATCAAGCCATCCATCTCCATTACTGTCTCTATCGACTACTCCTGAGGTAATATACGGCTTTCTATCTTTTGCCTGATATAAAATAAGAGGCCCAAATATGTCTGATTTTTGATACCATCCTAAAATCTGGCTTATTACATTAGCCTGTTTTTGTTTCATCAACTCCAGGATAAGCGGCATCCAGTCCTACTTCGATGGCCATATTTTTATTTCCATCACCATTCTCTGACATTATCTGATACAATGTTTTTTTCTCCACTACCAGGTGCCACAACATCACCCATCATATTTGCCCAGCCGTTATCTCGAAATGCTCTGGCATAAATTCCATAAGGATGATGCGATACACCATCAAAATACCCCTTTGCACCATATCTATACATCCTTTCTAAAAATTCCATTGGTCCGATGTATCCTGTTGAACTATTGCTGTTTCCTACCGTCATTCCACCAGCCATAACATTTTACATCATTATGAGCATTATGTGCTGCCGTATATGCTATTTTCAGCAAATGAGTATAATGTTCAGGATTTGGTCTAGGATTTTGAATTGTATCATGCCAAAATTCTGGATTTCCTGGTTCATTCCAAAATTCATAGTCAATTACTCCCTGTGAAGCGTATCTTTTTACCAATGCATTTACAAAATTTGAAAAATCGTTATCATACTGCTGAAGTGGCGCAAATGATGCTACCCAAATTTTTCTTGCATTCAATGCATTTTTTCAGCAGCTGAAAGTTTGTCTGCTCCTGTTGCCCATTCAGGAGCACCACTTATTTGCATTAAAACTTTCAAGTTATATTTTGGCAAGAGCAACGGCATCATCTATATCCCTGCCAGTCGTATCTTCCATTTTTTTGAAGACTGGATTCTATGCCACGAAGCTGTAATTCTTACCCATTGAAATCCTACTTTCGCTATTTGGGAATAAGAATCTTCAGCTTCCTAAGATTACTTCTCCAAAAAGGGTTGACAGGCTGTATTCCAATTCCTTTCACATTATGAATTTTTGTATCATCTGTGTTTTTAGGATTATCATCTTTGCCACCATCATTTCTACCGTTTTGATGTCCAGGGTTTCCACCTTTTCCGCCACCTTTATGATACCAATTCCACCAACTATCGCTCCGACAGCAGAAGCTCCTACCCACTCCGCCAATAATAGGTACCCTAACAGGCACTTTTTCCTCCTATATTGCCTCCTAATGATCCTATATTTACTTTTTGGCTGTCCTATATTTCCAATAATATTTGCGTTTTCTGTTTTATCTGAACAGTTTTAATATTACTGCAGTATCATTTTTCCGAATTATCTGAAAAACTTTATTTCCGTCAATAACTCTAACTACATTGGAACATTTTAATGTTATTTCTGTTGAATTTCCTGTTCCATTGTTTATTTTTGTTTCATTTTTTTGACAAATCTTCAGATACATTGGAACATTTTTAATATTATATCATTTGAGCCACCACTATCTAATAATGGTATTTCAGATTTACCTATATTTTTACTGTATTTGAACATTTCAGCTGAACTCCATTAATATTTTCTATTTTATCTGTCTGAAATAATTCATTTGAATTAATTATTTTGACTACATTGGAACATTTTAAATATTTTTCTCATCCGAATTTTCATTTTTACCATTTCATCAGATGTATTCTTACTTGTATCTAAACACTCAGCAATATATCTTTAGAGTTAATTTTTATTTGTTGTAACTGTATTTTCACTACTATTTTTCAAAAATTCTAAGCATTTTAAAAATATATTATTGCCATTATTTTCTGTTATTTCAGTTCCTTGCGTACTTTCTCTCCCACTATATTTAAACATTTCAATAATATTTCGTTACTTGATTTTACTTCATTTACTGAAGAAGGCATGTTACCTATATTTTTCAGCCATTATTGAAAAACTCACAAAAATTAGGAGCAGCCCAGCAACTATAGATTTTTTTCATTTTCTGTCTCCTTCTCAAAATTAATATTTCAACTTCACATTGTAATTGGATAGAAAATCTGTAAATTTTATAATCTGTTAAAACTTAAAATTATTGATTATATCTATAGAATCTTCTTCAGATACATTTTTAGCATTTTCTTTTTTATCTCATCTTGAAAGTACTTTTCTCTTTTTACAGTATCTTTTTAAAGTTGAAACAGTATTGCTTTTTCCTTTTCAAATTACCAGACTATATCTATTCTGTCTTCTTCGGTATATCATTATAGGTATTATAGCTCTGCCACTCTAGCTTGCTTTTAATTTCATTTTTCCAAAGATTTCTGTCTTTTATAGATTCTTTCTAGAAGTTAAAACTTCGTTACTTTTTATCTCTCAAATTATTAATTATATCTATTCTATCTTCTTCTGGTATGTCATTATAGGCATATCCTGCTGTCTTAACTTCTTTTTATTTTGGGTTTATTTTTATACTTCCTATTCTGTATCCTACTCTTATACCAAATGTATCGATTTTACCTTTAGTTTTTATAGGAGTGACTGTATCTTTTGGCTGATATTTAAAATTTGATCTTTCGTAAAGAGCTTCTATAGAAACTGTACTTTAATTCTGTACCTAATCCTCCAGCATAGTAAAGACCACCATGAAGATCTTTTCTTGTTAAAGTTTTTCCTCCCTTTATTTCACTGTATACATATCCTATTCGTCCAACGGCATAAAGAAGATTATTCCCTTTATTATTTACTAAAGTTAATTTTTGTTGTAGCATAAGCGGGATAGGTTCTTAAAACATGTTTTTTGATTTTTTATCATAAAAAAGGCTGTAATATCATAGAATTTTTGTTCAACACCTAGACCTAGTTCAACAATTCCCTGATTATCAAATAAATATTCCAGACCAACAACAGGCATCTTTTTAATATCAAAAATCAGATTTTTGCAGACTGCCATTTATTATTTTTATTCCTGTTCCTAAAAAATTGCTCTGGCTGGATATTGTATCTATTTTTAAAAATTATATCCTGCATTTAATCTAAGTTCTCCGCCATTCCATTTTCTTTTTCTGAATTTTTATCTGTAGTGTACTGCATATCTCCTGTTTTAGCAAAAATATCAGTTCTAAAAGGATCAAAAGGTACCGTTTCATCTTTGGTAAATTTTTGATATTTCCGATACTATATCCTACTCTTACACCAATAGTATTAATATTGTCTCTTCGTCTTTTTAAAAATTATTTAGAGTACTTTATATTATTTCTGTTTATGTTACCTAAATTTACTTTACTCATATCGTAAAGTTTGATCTTTCGTATAACGCTTCAATCGAAATGAGGACCAATTTGAGTACCTAGTCCACCAGCATAATAGAGTCCACCACGAAAAATTTTTATCGTTCAAATCTTCTTTATTGTCTCTTCCAGCTTTTAGCCTTAGCATACCCTACTCTTCCGATAAGGTAAACAAGATCATTTTCCTTCTTTAGAAGTTACTAAATTATATCTGCTTGTTAAGGTACATTGGTGTTATTTCATACATTTTTCATTTCATTCTTATCTTTTTAAAAGCTGAAGATTTTACAGAAAACTTATGTTCTGCACCAATTCCTAATTCAAGCCTTCCCTGATTGTCAAACAGCCACTCTATTCCTGCAACGGGACCATTTTTAAATTTATAGTCATAAATAGTATTTGACAAACCTTTCTGATGTTTAGTTAAATCATTTTTATATGCCCTGTCAAAGTCCCATCCCCATTTATCTTTATTTCTGAAGTGATTGCAGTTAGCTGCTGACAGCATCATTGTACTTAAAATATGTAATTTTTCATAATTCTGTTCTCCCTAATTTTAAAAATCTCTTTTTTATAATTTTAATATCCGAACATTTAGAAAAATTATATATAAAAATTATTATACTTTGACTAAAATATCTCTTTCTTAACTAAGTATATTTTTACTAAATTTCTTAGGTTTTTTCAAGATAATATAAGGGCATCATATAATTAGCACAAATCTTAATTTTATCTAGTTTAGGTTAATTTTGAAAAGTTTAGGATATAAATACAAAAACTAGACACTTAAACAATATGGCTCCCTATGCTTAAATGCATATTAAACAATGTTAGAAAAATAAATAAAAGAAACTTGAAGTTCTGAAAAATATAATCATCTGTCATTTTTAAGTCAATGTTAAAACAGTTTTATTATATGATAAATTGAAATGTCTAAAATTGGAGAGAAAACCATTGTTGACTTTATTGACGGTTTTCTCTTTTTAATTTATTGAAATTGTTTTTCGATTTTTGAAAGGTTATCTATGATTTTAATATGTATTCATAGTATTCTTTATATTTCTTGCCTATATTTAACAAGTCCCGCCTCTACAGCAATATTATAGGCAGTTTCTGTAATTTCATCCAAGTTTTTCCACATTGTTTTCCACAATATTCCTTATTTTTGGCAGAATTCTTCGTTAGTCCTAGCCTTAAAACAAGTTTTTCCATCTTCCAGCCAATCTTGATACACAGGAATATCTCTCACTACAAGTGATAATTTAGCTGAAAGTGCTTCTAATACTACACCCTCATTTTCTTCATAAGTCATAAACAAAAGGCTTTTTGCAGCACTAAATGCTCCAATTAGAATGTCTTTATCGACATATCCCTAAAAATTAGATTTTTGGTGGATTTTCAATAATTTTCTGTATTTTATCAGGAAGCATTGATTCTTTACTTGACGATCCAAACCAAAGAAAATTGATAATCACTGCTATCTCCTGTGCTACTTTTACAAAATCTTTTATCCCTTTTCTCTCAAAAAGGTAATCCAGCTGTTATAATTAACGGTTTATTTATGTCTATATACTGATTTATATTCATTTAAAAATTTTTCTTTTAAAACTTCATTTTTTTATTGAATTTATTTATATTTACAACTGTTTGAAATTTACTCTTAATTCTTTTTCTTTTTCTAAATATTTTGATTTTATAAGATTTTTGTATATTCTGGACGGAGAAATCAAATAATCCGCTTCATTATATAATTTCTTTGTCCAGAATTTTATAATTAGTGACAGGACATAGCTTCCTTTATACTTCCACGAAAAATCTTCATAAGTTGTATGCGTGTGATAAATTACAGGTTTACCTTTTTCTTTGCCTGTTTTAACACTTCATAAGATTTTTAGTGCAACAGTATTTATATGTGCCAAATCATAATCATCTTCAGGATCCTGCGTAACTTCAATATTATTTTGCTCCAAGGGCTTCTACCTGATGATTTAAGGCTTGTCCAACGCCGGATTTGCTGAAGGAACTTTTTCCCCTCTGAATATAGTAAAAACTTTCACGACTATCATACTCCCTCTATTGTTTTTGTAAACTTCTTCCACTCTTTTCACCAAATTTTTGTGCTGTATAATCCTGTGAAGCGGTAAAAAGCATTTTCAATAATTTTTCTCTAAATTCTTTATCTCTTTTTAAAAGCATTATAGAATTAATAAATTCTTCTTCAGTTTTATAAACAAGTCCCGCCTCATACAAGCAAGTCTTCCAGATTTAAGTCATATCTTGCCACGACAGGTGTTTTGGCAGCCATTGCCTCAACAAATGTAAGTCCTTGCGTTTCTGATATACTAGCATTCAAAAATACATCTCCCATTTGCAGTAAGCAGCAACTTTATCATGTGAACTTCCCCTGTAAAAATGACTCTATCTGAAATACCAAGATCTTCAGCTTGTTTCTTCAAGTCATCCAAAATTCTCCTACGCCCAACAATCATAAATTTAAAGTTTTTCATCCTTAATTTTAGAAAACATATCAATTAACAAATCAATACTTTTTCTTCGGCAATCCGCCCAATATACACACAAAGAAAATCACTTTTCTCTATTCCAAAATTCTTTCTCTCATAAATTCCAAATCTTCATCGGAATAATTTCCACGATAAAATTTTATCCAATTCCAGTCCAGTTGGAATAATGTTCATCGTCTGGTCAACACCATAAGAATACAAAATATCTTCAACTTTCCTTGTTGGTACAATCAGTCCATTACATTTTTCACAATAAAATTTACTAATCGCAGCTGCAATCTTTTTCCCAGCTGAAACAAATCTCGAACCAAAAATATAATGTGTATAATATTCATATAACGTGTGATATGTATGAACAAGCAGTATTTCAAGATTAATCTGCAGCAAATCTCGCAAATGTTCCTACACCCCATTCTGTCTGTGAATGAATAATATCTAATTCCAGCCTCTTTATCTATTATTTTTGAAGAATAAATCATTCCCAGTCTATACTGTGGCAACGGCTTAAATTCCATACTTGGTATTCGTAAAAACATTAGGGTCTCAACTTGAGGTGCATCTGGATCCAGTCGTAGTAATAATATATACTTTATGCCCCAGCTTTCAAGTTCCTTCTCAAGCGTCATAATCGAACTTACAACTCCATTTACTTGAGGTCTGTATGTATCTGTAAATATTCCAATTCTCATTTTTATATTTCTCCTTCTATAATAAAAGCCTTATTTCAATTTTATTTTTACTCTCTTGAAATTTTTTAGGCTACTATAAATTTTTCACACAAATAACCATTTTTATTCTATATCTTATTATTTTTATATAAGTTCTATTTCAATTTAAATATTCTTATCTGCTAATTTTTATGATTTCAAGAAGAACTTACCTATTTTTCCCCATTCTATAATCTCTCATGTCTTCTCGAAATAACTTTCATAATTATGTTCATCATTTTTAGAAACATCCCAAGCCGTTTTTTCTAAAATTTCCAGTATCTTATGGTTTTCCAATCCCAAAATTTCCTCATTAGTTATATATTCTTCCAAATTATACACTTTTACAAGATTGTCTATTTTTCCCAAATCTTTAATTTATCTCAAAAATTTAATTGCAACATGCTCCAATTGTAATACATTGTCCTTTATTGAGCCAGTAATCAGCTAAATTATAAGCTACCTCATCATCTTCAAACTTTACTATAAACTCCTGATGTATCCAGCAGTTCCAATTTTTCATCAATTTTTATCCATTGCTTTCCACGTGTAAATCCTGGAGTATTTCCAACTCTTGCTTTATATTCTACAAATTTATTAATAAATTTAGACTTCCCAACATTAGAATCCCAACAATCATAGCTCTTACTTCAGTTTTACAGAAGTCCTCATTTTTCCAATTTCTCAGCATAAATTTTATCTGTAATTTTTCGTAGTTCATTAAAAATTAGTCCCTTTTTTCTACACTCAGAGCTACAAAATAATCAGAAAAAAATTATTTTTCAAAAAATAATCTTCCCAACTTTTTAATTCCCTTGCTATCAATCAAATCTACTTTGTTCAGAACAATAATCTTTTCTTATTATTTGCCAGCTTTGAAATATCTGGATTTTTACTAGAAATCGGAATCCTTGCATCTAAAATCTCAATAACAACATCAATTATCTTAAGATTTTCAACAATCAAATCCTTTGTTTCTTCATATGCCCCTGGATACCAGTTTATATTCATTCTTTCATTCTCCATTTTCTCTCTAAATTTTATTTTTAATCCTAAAATTAAGGTCATTTTAAAAATTAAAGATAAAAACTCAATATTATTAACCTTTTCTATCCATTCATTCAATAATACTAAACTGATTTTAAAAATAGGAATAAATTTTATAATAGGGTTGTTTGAAGGTTAATTCATAATTATTCACTAAATTATTTTTATTGTTTTTGGATATTTTTGATTAATAAATATTTTATTATATTACTATGTGTTTTTATTTTCACAGGATTGCTCATTGCCGCATCCTTTATCTTGCAGTAAAGATTTATCCTCATAATTAAAATTAGTGGCAAGATTGCTATGTAATAACCTATGGTTGATCACGACATTTTCTGCACTGACAAAAACTCGCTATGTTCAGACAATTTTTGCCAGCACAGAAAAATGTCCGACAGATTGATTTATACTAGATTCTGTTTAAAAAGTGAAAATTATGTTTTAATTATTGAAAAATATTAAGTTTTGTCTTTTAATTATTTTTTAATAAATTGTCGTAATATATCATATAATCCCATGTTTAATTTGTTTTAATAATCGTTTTTCATTTTTATTTTAATTAAAACGATTATTATAAACAAATTTTGAAACGTCGTGATTTTGGAAATAAAATTGATTGTTTGAGCTTTTTTCAAACTTTTTAAATTATAATTGGTTTAAGAATTTATAATAACTTCTATTAAAAAAGCGAGTTTCAATTTTTATTTCAAAAATCTTAGATTAAGCTGGGTTTTGCTAAAAGGGATGGCGATCTGTCTCCTTGTTTTATAGAAAAACATATAAATTATAGAAAAAATATTTATTAACAACAAACATATATATATTTTTATTAATTTTTAAATAAATACCATCATCATTTATTGTCCCTTATAAATAAAACAATTCTCCCTTAATTGGCTTTTTTCCTCCAACTTTTCTATAATTTCAGAAACATTTCATGATTATTTCCTTCCATAAATTTTTGTAAGTTCCCTTGTAATTACAACGTAACGTTCTCCAGATATTCTTTATATCTCTTTAAAGTTTTTAAAAATTCTGTTGGGAGATTCTAAAATTACAACTGTTCGTTCTTCTTCCTTTAATTTATTGAAAAAGTTTCTGTCTGCCTTTTTCTTTGGTAAAAAGCCTCTGCATGCCATTCTTCGCATATCCAGCTCCCTGAAATGACTCTGCACCTGTAACAATTGACGAAGCCCTAGTATTCCAACGACTTTTTATTTCAGCTTTTAAAATTTCATTTACTAGTTCAAAGCCTGGATCTGAAACACACGGTGTTCCAGCGTCTGTTACAAGCGCAATTTTCTCATCTTTTAAAAAGATTAATAATATTTGTAATTTGATGAAGTTTTATGTTCATGGTATTGCTACACCGTGTTTTCGATTTCATAATGAGAAAGTAGTTTCTTTTAGTGACTCTTGTATCTTCTGCAAAAATATAATCAACTTCCTTCAAAACTTTTTATTGCTCTAAAAGTTATGTCTTCTAAATTTCCAATTAGCGTACCAACAACATAAAACATATATTTCTCCCTAATTTTAATTTCTTTTTATTAATTTTGATAACGATTATTTTTTTCCTGTTCCATTTATGTCTATTCTTTCAATTGTTCTTTTAGTTGAACATCCCCAGCTGAAATAATTTTAGCCGCTTCTTCTTTACCTTTATCTTTATATATAATATCTTCTATTTCTTTTTCTCTATTTTTCTAGCTTGTTCACTATCATTTGTAGTACACTCAAATGCAAGTCAGTTCTTCCATTTTCACTTCTATATCAGGCTCAATCTCTTTTTCATGAATGTAGTTCCCTTTTGGTGTGAAGTATTGGGCAATAGTAAGTTTTTATAGCATCTTCTAGTTCTCAAAGGTATAACTTTGCTGAACGATTCCTTTTCCAAATGTTTTTCTCCAATGATTGTACCACGTTTGTAATCTTTAATTGCACCTGTATCAATTTCTGAAGCACTTGACACTTTGCTTTTATTTGTGTCAATACGATTAATGGGAAATTACCCAGATGAAGTTCTGTTATAACTTTCTGTTGTCCATTTTTATATTTTAAGTAAACAATTAAATCTCTCTTTTACAAAAAGTGAAGAAATATCTTGTGCTTCTTGTAATGAACCTCCTGATTAGAACGTAAATCCATTATTAATCCTTTCATTCCTTTTAGTTTGTAAATCTTTTTAATAGCTTTTTCAACTTCTGCTCCAACGTGATTTCCAAATCTTGCAAAGACTTACGTAACCAATATTATTTTCAAGCATTTTACTTTCAACCATTTCTAGTTTAATTCTTTGCTCTTGTCAATGTAAATTTCATTGGCTCCTTTTACCTTCCCTAACTACTTTCTACATCAACTTTTTGTTCCTTCCTTACCTTTCAGAAGTTTTACAGTTTCATCTGCTGTAAGTGGCAAAAATATCTTTTCCATCAACTTTTTAGTAATTCTATCTTTTATTTTTATTCCTACTTTTTCAGCTGACTTCTGATAAATGGTAGAAACAACTTCAAGAGCTTCCCTTTTTCTTACTTATGCTCATTCCAACTCCAACATATTCTCCTTCCATATCTTCAGAAAAGTCTACTAAATCAGCTTTTAGACAAGTATTCTGAATAAGGATCCTTCAGTCTCATTTACAACTCCTGCAACAGCTCCTCTCATAAAGATCCTTTTTACTAGAGTTTCTTCCTTTCCAACATAATTGTTTTCAATAATATTTATTACATCCACAATTCTATTCAGTTCTGTTGTCTTTTTGAATATCCGGCACTTGTATCCTTGTCATCTGTTGTTTTATTATAGTGGTAGCTGCAAATAAAGGCATGCTTTACCAACATAAGTCCTAATACTGCCTGCATTATTTTTGTTCTTTTTCATTTTTCCTCCTAATAATGTATTTTAACAATTATAAAAATATATTTTTATAATAAATTTTTGCATTTAATTTTTAAACATGTATTTTGTTGTACTAAAACTGCTTTTTACAGAAATTTTAGCAACATTAAAAACTCCTTATTTCCCTTTGCTCCTTTTATCGGAGAATCTTCAACGCCAATTAGCTCGTATCCATATTCTTTTGAAAAGTGAATTATTTTTATAGCTTCATCGTGATATTCTCATTTTCCACAACACCATTTCTTCCAATTTTCTCCTTCCTATTTCCAAATTGTAGGGCTTTAACTAGCATTACAGCCTTCCATCTTTGCAAGAAACTTCTCGAAATAAGTGAATAACTTTTCCTTTAGGGAAATAAAAAGATACATCTATTACAATAAATCAACCTTTTGTTTTCAATATCTTCTTCTTCAAGTCTTTTATATGCATTTCTTCCAGCGAGACTATCCTATCGTCATTTCTAGCTTTCCAATCAAGCTGATTTTTACCACACATCGACACTATATACACGCTTTGCTCCATTTTGCAATGCACAATCTGAAAAATCCACCTGTAGACGCTCCAATATCAAGCACCAATTTATCACTAAAAATCCAAACCCAAGTTTTATGGCTTTTTCCAATTTTAATCCACCCACGGCTTACATATTTCTCAATTTATCTTTTATCCGGATATTTCAGTTCATCGTTGTCTTTAAATATTGTTCCAGCCTTTGTTACAACTTGGTCATTTTACAAATGACATTCTCAGCCATTATTTCCTGTTTGGCTTTTTCCCTTGTTTCATTTCTTTCTACTAGATTAACCCAATCTCATTACTTTCTCTTTCTAGTTCTCAACAAAGATACTTCCTAATCATGCTAATCTAAAGCCAAATCCAAAGTTATGTTGCTTTTTATATTGCCTTTTTCATTGGCTTAGCATCTAAAAGGAATTTGAGTATATAATAAAACAACTCTCTTTATTTTTCTATTTTATTTTTATTACTAAAATCATATTTGCCATACAGTAAACCACTCTATATTTAACAGTCATTATATTTTAATAAATCTATTTATCTCACTATATTTTTGCTATTTTTCAAATTTTATATAAAAATCACAGCTGAGTTAATAACTGCGATTTAATATTTATCCCACATATAGCCTTTAAACAAAAAGTCCACACACACCCAGAACACTTCCTCTAAAATACTTCTAAAGGCGTGTGTCCTAAAAGTTCTTTAAATTTTTCATTAATTATTTCTATGCCTTCATGATGTTCAATGGCATCTACTAGTGTATTTTTAGAGCTCTGCATGTTTCCCTGCCTGTTGCCTCATCTCCCTGTTGCATCATACAAGACAATTCCAGTAAAACCATTGAAATTTGCAAATTAATCGAATCCAAACTCTTATTAAAGAAATAAATAGCATCTGTTACAAGGGAAAACAACTGTCGAAGGAGAGAACTTGGCATTCCGCCAGTTTGGATAAGTCTTGCTCCACTGAGGTTTCTGTCCTTGAATACAGGACTTTGTAAACTGTGTAAAAAGCAGCACGAAATTGCTGCAACATCAAGTAGTCTATTTCAAACAGTATTCCTCCACTCATTTTATTTTTCCTCTCATTTTCTTTTTATTTTATCACTTTTTAAATCTCATTAAATCTCAGGTGTAATTTTGCATCCTTTTATTTATAGGCTTTAAAAATATCAGTACTTTTCCTATTTTATCTACAAAACTGATTTTGTTTCTCTGAGCAATTTCATCTCCCATTTCCCTATTAAATTACTAATTGACGAATTTTGCAATATTTTTACTTTTATCAATTCTCTTTTTCACAACTTCTTCAACTGACTTTTAATACATCTACCTAATTCCATCCTTTCCAATTTCTCGTTAATCGGATCCAAGTTATGTCCACCCTCTTTAAAAGCTCTCCTTACTGAAAGTTGTATCATTTTAAAACCCATTATAATTGGTAAAATAATAGGCTCTCTATCTGTTTCTTTTATTTAGGAACTCCTATTGCCCTTATCTCTGTTTAATCTTACCAATCTCTTTTTAATTCCTTCATTTTCCATGCTGCTAAGCTCCATCTTTAATCAGCTACCTTGAGCCCTTCTGACATTGCTGCATCTTTATTATACACAAACCACGTGTTACTAAGCTCAACTTGCTTATTAAACTTACTGTTTGTATTGAGAAATCGAAATAGTAACTATTCCGTCATCTCGTTAGGTTTTGTCTATCTTTCAACACAGCATTCCCAATATATCCCTAATTCCAACCATCGATAAATGTTGCAACCACTAGGCACTCTCTTCCCTGCTGTTCTGAATTCTAGTTTTGCATTGACCCAGTTTTGTCCATCTCTGATAGACAACATCAGTGTACTCCTACTGCAACCGCCAAACTCCCTTATGTATCAGTATTCTCCATGCACAGAAGGAAAATTCTAGGTTTTACTAGATTTAACATGTTTCTGTTCTTCCCTGGCATCCATGTCCTGATACGTGAATTCCGACTCTTTTTCAAATACAACATCTGCATTACGTCTTCATAAGCTGATGATATTTTTAGTTGTCAGCTTTTTCATTTCCATGTAATAGGTGTTGCTGAAATTACAACTCAATCTTCCTCTTTCTCAAAGAAATATGCTTTATGTGTCCCATTTGCGTAATTCTTGGAAAGAGCTCAGTGGTTCTCCTGTGTTCCCTGCACACAGGATAAGTACTTTTATTTGCTGATAAGTTTCTAACTTTACTACAATGTCAATCATTATAGTCTTTTTGGTATTTTCAAATATCCAAGATTTGAACAGATTTCAAAGATTTTACCATGCTTCTTCCGTCAATTGCACTTTCTTCCATGTCTTTTAATGCACATTTACGATTTGTTGCAATCTATGCACTATGGAAGCAAATGCAGCTAAAACAATTCCTTTCCATCAGCCCTTTGCAAATCCTTCAAGCTTCCTACTGTTCTTTCTGATGTAAACTATACTTTGTGCATTTGTACCATCTGACAGTACAATCTACATACCTTCCTACCCATAACTGAGCTAATCTTCCAAAATCAAACTTCTTTCATCTATGTTAAGTCTCACCTTAAAATCTCCAGAATGTAAAATCGTTGCTGCTGGAGTCTTTATAATATGAAATGCATACAGTCTGCGATACTGTGTGTGTCACACTTTCATAACTCAACTGTAAAATATTTTGAGACTTTTAAGATTGTTCTTCCAAGCTAATTACTTTTTCTTTTGGTAATTTTGCATCTTTTTCCTCAAATTTTGCTTTTTGCAAGAGCAAGTGTCAGTCTTCCCACCATATATCGTACATATTTTCTGTCTCAATTTTTGGTAAAAGCGTGATTGTCTTATATGATCTTCATGTCCATGTGTCAGTAAACCTTTATTTTATGTCTGTTTGATTCTGAAATATGAGAAAATCTGAATTATAATCACTCTATTCCCAAATGTCTCATCTTCCGGGAAAGTAAGTCCTCAGCATCCACTACAATAACTTATCTTTTATATTGAAAAAGCTGTCATATTTTTCTCCCAACTCCTTCACACCTCCAAGCGGGAATTACATACATCTTTTTCTTCCTTTCCATCCACTTCTGTTCATGTTGTCGTTATTCTTGTCTGGCTCATTTCTTGGAATATAACGTACTTTCATCATCTAAATGTCTTCTGATTCGTGTCTTCTCAATCTTTTCATTCCAGATTTTATTTTATTAATATCTTCTTTTTAGAAAAGTTTTTAAAAGTTTGATTTTCAAACTCATCTTTTTCTGACTATTTAGTAAACACCTCTTTTATTTTTATCTTTTTGCTAAATTTTTATTATTTTGTTTGTTGTCTTTCTCTCTCTGCATTTCTTGCTTGCTATAGCTATACATTTATCTCTCATATTTTCCAGTATGAATCTAAGAGCCATGTTTCCAGTAGCTACCCTCCATATCTCCACCTTTCGTAAATGGACATAAATACACTTTGAGGATTATCTGATGGAAAATATCCTACAATCCATGAGTGATTATCTCAAACTCTGTATTTTGTGCAGTTCCTGCTTTTGCAGAAACTGATAGCTCCAATTTAACAGTTTTGTAGTTCCTCCATAACCGCTTACAGGCAATCTTACAGTATTTTGTATTAATTTTAAGTGAACTTACATTTAGTTTTTCTAACAACTTTTGTGCATTATTTTTCAACTTTTCCTGAATAAGTTTACAAAATCTGTCCACAACTGTAGGTTTTAACTGAACTCCATTATTTGCGATAGCCTGATAGGCAGAGCACTTTGAATAGGAGTTGCAAGCACATAACCTTGTCCCATCGACATATTTTATCAAATCTCCAGGTAGCCACTGCTGATCCTGTTTCTTCTTCATCTTTTTCTTCCATTCAGGGCTTGGTAAAGTCCAGCTAGTTCTCCCGGAATATCAATTCCAGTTTTAGACCCTATTCCAAATTCTTTGTGTATTTTCACTATCTTCATCTATCAGCTTTTTGAGAAAACACAATAATATGTATTTACAGATTGTTCAATAGATTTTTGCAGTTAGTTACCCATGTCCATATTTATGAGAATCTCTAAATATTAATTTCCCATATCGGTATTGTCCTGTTGAAGTTACTGTTGCATATGGTGAAATACCTGATTCTAAGATACCCATTCCAATTATCGCTTTAAAAGTAGATCCTGGAGGATAAAGTCCAGCAAATACCTTTATTTACTAGGAGTTTTAGTTTTGAATTTACTAGTTCATTCCACTGAGTGTCGGGGTATTCTTGAACTCAATAAATCTAAACTGATTTCAGGATTACTTACAAATGCACATCTCTTCCAGTTTTTGCTTCCATTGCAACAAATCTCCACTTTTTCCTGTAAAGGCATCTGTCATATATTTTTGTAATTCCAAGTCATGATAAATAGGACATCCAGCGATACTTTTCAGTTGTTTCCATTTGTCTCATAACATTTCCTTTGCATCAACTTCGATATTTTCTTTCCATCCTGACCTTTCATTTCCTTATCATATGAACGCTCTACACCTCCAATCAAGTCACTATTTCTGTAACCTTCTTTTTCAAACTTAAATTCCTTTTCACCTGATTGGTTTTCACATATCCCATTACGTACGCGAAGCTAGAGAGTCTTCTGATAATATCTCGTTATACTCTACATGTCAATTCTATCATTATCAATTTTCAATTGCTCTTAATGCAACTTGTTTTTCTAAATCTTCACAATATGCATTCTATCTGTTCCCATTCTTTGCTGCTTATCTGTCAATCAAACTAATCAACTTGATAACCTGTTATCTGACTTATTTTGTTTATATCTCCTATTGTTTCCTTTATACGTTCTGCAACCGCTTTTCGTTCTTGTGAAAGTCTCTGCATCTATCTGTTCTCACAGTCTATATTCTTTACTTCTCAATGCTACATCTTTAGCTCAATGGTTGCGTATGAGAAATGAATTACTTGATAACCTGTTGTATTTTTGCAAGTAATTTTCCTTCTCTATCGTAAATTTCTCACGTAGCCTTTTATTACATTGGATTCTAATTCTATTTTGTAACGCCTGTTCCGCATACTGAGATACATCTAATACCTGTAATGTAAACAATCAGAGCTACCAACAGTAAAAACTGCTCCTACAAGAACAAGAAAAACTATAAATCGTACATCTATCTAATTCTCCTGCTACCTTTCTCTCTTCATGTTTTATTGATTTTTCCTCAATTTAAACTTCCAAAAACATGTTATTTCAGTACTAGGTATCTATTCCCCATCGTTTTTTGTCAATTTCTCTATCATTACCCCATTATAAAAATCATCTAATCTGTAGTATTCTCTTGCATCCTTGCTAAACACACTAATAATCAAAATCTCCAGCATCAATTAAAACCCAGTTTGCCTCATCAAGCCCCCTTCCACACTTTTTCACATCTCTCAAGACTTTTCTTTTTATATCAGTTGCTATTGCCCCTCATGGCTTCTAGAAGAAACTACCAGTGTCACAAAATTGAATCACCATGGAGATTTCCTCCTCATACCATATACCTTTTATATCCTGTGCTTTCATATCTCCTTATAATATTAATCCATCTCTGAACTTCTTTTCATAATTACACATTTGTTTCAATTTACCCATTCCTTTCTATTATATTTATAAAAATCTATTTCACTCTATTTTGTGTAATTTTTATTTATCGACGCTATTGATCACGATACCACTACTCAAGGTAGTATAATATATTATACATTTGGACTAATTTCTCACCTCTATTTTCAATTTTTAGCAAAATATTATATATATATCAAGTGGGCAGCCACCTGCTCAACATCGACCACACCACATATGCAGTTTCTGCTCTTAAACACACGTCTCCCAGGCTAATTTCATTTGCTTTTATTTCTCTAAAAATTAACTCTCTCTGGGTGCATCCCACCTCTGGACCGAATTCATGTAAGCAAAATATTTTTATCTTCTTTTATTATTTTCGAGCAAAGATTTTGATCTCATCGCTATTTTCATAAGCAGCGTCATTATTTTATCATATTTAGAAATGTAATCAATTTCTTCAAGTCTCACAGGTGTAATTTCAGCAAACTCATTCCTTCCTGCACTGTTTTAATGTTTCTCCTTTACAACCACATCCCATTTTTCTCATTAATTTTACAACAACCTCGTTCGCTAGTTTGTTTTGATGAATTAAGCTATTTACACTATTTTCCGTCAGCTTCCTTGTATGTTGCCAGATTCCATTCTTTATCATTTTTCAAAATCTCATTGCAACTATCAATATGCTTCACATTTCAAAGAGTAGCTGCCCTCCGATATGCCAGCAACTTCCTTTTTGAGATTTCATTGTACTCTTTTGTGCAAATATTCATATTCACCATCAATCAATCCTCGTAATTCACTCGCCTGTAGCTAGATCGATTAAACATTTTTGAATATGATTGCAGTCTCGATTTATCTTTTTATCAAAATTCCTTTCCATTATTTTCATCGAATATTTTCTTTTTCCTGCTATCACTGTCAACAACTAAGTTTTTCACTCACTACTACTTATCATATATTTTAGCTCCATATCTGCATAAAAATGAAAGACTTTTAGCAGGCAAAAATAATTCATAAATAAGTCTTGTTTCAAAAACAATATTATCACATTTTATCTCTTTTCACCTTGTAAATATCAATTCCTAAATGCGTTTATAGCCAAATCTGGTTACAACTCTACCACGTGTGGTGTTCCTTTCTTTATAAACCCTATTTACCAAATATGGCTCACATAAACTCTCTTCATCGTCTCGTCTGTCTTCCTCTCAGTAAAAGTGACAATGTCTCAACCCAACATACCTCCATTATACACATTTATAATTGAAAGCAGGATATTTCGGCATTCCATCAAGTCCTCGTTACTCGCTCCACTCTCAAAAGCCTCAAAACCCATCAACACTCTCCAACACACCCGGAACCTTCCACCAATGCAAAGTCTCTTTCGCTCTTAAAAGCCTCGTTTGCAATTCTAGGAGTTCCTCTGCTTCTCTTTAGCGATTTCTGTCATCCCTTCTTCTTCATCATATGAAATATTGCGAATATTTTGCCCTCTTCGTATAATTCTCTTTCAAATCTTCTAATTGATAGTACTCCGTCCCATGAGTAACTCCAATCTGTCACGAAGCGGCGTACTTAACTGTCCCGCCCTTTGTTGTCGCACCGATTAGCGTCAAATTGTGGTAATTCTACATGAATCACTTCTTGCAGACTACCACTCTCCGATCAGAATATCCAGTTCCCATCTTCCATCGCAGGATGCTATTTCCTCTACCGATGTATTCAATCTATGAATCTCTATCAATAAACAGACATCATTTTCCTCCAAAAGAGAGTCAAAATAGCCGCTAAATCCGGCTTTCTCCATGCACAAGCTCCTGTTGTTATCTCTCTGTTCACTCCCATTTCTGTGGCAATAACTCCTGCAAGCTCCCAGTTTTCTTTCCCTAACGATTATACCATACAATAAAAATATGATCAAGCGATTCATTTCTCATTTTAGCAGCTTTTATAAATATATTCATTTTTCTTTCAAATCTTGCTACTAAATATATCTCTTAAAAGTACGTAAACTTCTTTTGAATATTGTCCTCCCCTAATCTCTTAGGGTGTTCCAATATTCTTTTCCTCATCTCATTCCTTCTCCTCGATATATTTCTTATTTTCCAAATTTTCTAAATTAGATAATAGTTTTTATTTTGAAGATATTTTTATTACTAATTTCAATGAGCTTTAGATAAATTGACGGAGCTTTTATTTGTTCAAACTACGACTGTTTGACGACTGTAAGGAGGAGTTTCGAGTTGGGACAAATAAAAAGTCAGTAGTTCATAGGTGCAGGATTTGCGGCAATAGCAGGCAATCCTGCAAAAATAAATATGAGAAAATTATAGAAAATATCTCATAAACAACACAATCTGAAATAACAAATTTTAAAAATATTCTTTGAATATCATGTTTGGTCAATAACATTATACTAGGAAATAAATGCAATTAGCCTCACTCTAATACCCCACAATTAACAATCTCAATATGTTTCAATTCATGTTTTGTGACCTGAACAAAACAATTTTTCCATTTCTTCTAATGAAAATTACTCTTTCCTGCCATTTCAAACATTCTTTCATCGTTGCATCTTCTGCAAGACCTCATTATTTCACTCCACTATTACTCCTCTTTATTTCACGGACTTTTAAAAGCGCGACTGTATTCTTTCAATCAACGAATCATTTGTGTACATCTTTAATAGTGGATCTAACACACACTATTTTTAGCTTTTCTCCTATAACTTTATCAAGCAGTTTATCTAAAACATCATCATTAATAACATCACTATCCTTTAGTTTTGCTGTAATATGCTCTACAGAAATAAGCTCCTTTTCAGTTGTTTCAGCAAGGTTTTCTGATATTCTGTCTCGATAGGAATTAATCCTTGTATTTTATAAAAGTTTACTTCCTTATAAGGTCTCATAACAGTCTTGCTTGAGATAATTTGCAAACCATCCTATAAGTGTTCCAACGAAAAGACCATTATAGCCAGCTGCATTAATAAATTTCTAATTTTTCCTCCATATTTATAGCCAAATAAAATCTTATAGTAAAGTCGTTTAAAACTTGAAATTCAAAAATTATATTCAAGCTTTATAGATTTTCTCAATTTTATTAATTTATTTTTAAAGTTAAAATTAACCAACTATTGCTTTTCCATATTCCTTTATTTCTCATCGCATCATCAACAGCTAGATGAATTGTAAGACCATCATTTACAATAGAAAATCCTTCATTTACATTTCTTCACGCCAAGTTTCCCATCCAACCGCCTTGTCCTCAGTCGCTGCAGAAACTCAGAAAAGCCCAACTGTTTTTCCCAATAATCTGTTCTTTTATCCTTCAAAAGGAATTCAACCATTTCTGGTACTTTCTTCTGCTCCGACAGCAGTGACAGCACAAATCAAAATCAGCATTTATTGCACTCCATCAGCTTTCTTCTACATTTATCAATTTTACATCAGCTCCAGCATTTTCTGCCTTCACCAATATATTTTGCCATATCTGCTAGTATTTCAATGACCTGTAATAAATTATATTTAATGTTGCCATTGTTTTCCTTTCTGATTATAATTATTGTAAAGACAAACCCTAAAAGTTTAGTATCTATACTATATTTTGTTAATCATGATATCTTCTTGCGATTAAAGCTCTTCTGCTGTTTCAATCTTGTAATTTTAACTAATGAATTTTTGTTGGTAACTCTACATTTTCTGGTAATCTTTGTGCATCTTCATCTAAGTTCGATTCCAAGTATGAAAGCGATTCACATATATGTTTTTCACTCCAACCGAATTTTCTCCAATTCCACCAGTAAGTGCATTCGATCAACACCGTTCATTGCTGCAACATAAGCTCCAATATAAAGCTGTATTCTAGCAGAACATTTCATAAAGCTAATTGGCCTTTTCATTCCACTTCTGCCTGTGTCTAATCACGAAAATCTGAACTTTCTCCAAAATATTCCTAAAATTCCAGACGTTGTTTATTCATATCTATTGTTCATTTTCATCCAAAAAAGTCCTCTTTTTCCTCATTATATAAATAACAGAGCAGGATCTACATCTCCAGTTCTTGTTCCCATCATAACTCCTGCAAGCGGTGTCATTCCCATTGATGTATCTACAACTTTACCATTTTGAACTGCTGAAATGCTTGCTCCATTTCCAAGGTGACAAACTATATTTTAGAATCTTCCTTTCCTAGCATTTCTCTTGCCACTTCACTTACATACTTGTGAAGTTCCATGAAATCCGTATTTTCACTCTTCAGTCAGTATAATCTTCATAAGGCATAAGCCATGTATGCTTTGGTATGTGTCTGATGGAAGCTGTATCGACACTACCACATTTTTCTTTCCATGGAAGGTTTGAATAACTCTTATCCCATAAGATGTGCAGGATTATGTAAAAGGTGCGGCGGTCTCTTTCCTCAAGGTTTTTATACTTCATCATCTACGATTACAGAATCATCGTAGTATTCTCCTCCATGTACTATTCTATGCCCAATAGAATCTATTTCATCCACACTGATATTACTCCTATTTTCTCATCTTGAAGTGTTTTTAGAATCAATTCTACCACACTATGTGGTTTTTCCATTGGAACTCCATTTTATCAATTTTTCTCAGTCAATACAATTCTTGTAACTGAAAATAGTGTTGCAATTCCTATTCTTTCTCCAATTTCCTTTAGCCAGTGATTGCTCATTTGTCATGTCAATAAGTTCAAACTTTGCTGATGAACTTCACAATTTATTACCAAAGGTGTCATATTTCCTCAAATATTTGTATTTTTATTTATGTTTTACATTTCTGATTCAACAGCAGTAATTGCAACAACTTCTATATCTTCCACACTGCATCCTGAGAAGAGTGACTGAACTGGACTGCCAACCCTTGAATTACTAATTTTAACGCTTTTGCTTTTAGCCAGTCTCTATGTCAATTTATATCCAATATTTCCTGAATCTAAATCTGGAAAAATCAATACATTTGCCTGTCCTGCCACTTTTGATCCTGATGTTTTGCAACAGCTACTTTGGCACAATCGCAGCATCAAGCTGTAATTCCTCCACGTCAAAAATCAACATTTTCTATCTTTATAAAATTTGATAGCTTCTCTAACTTTTGCTACAGACTAATCTGCACTCCTTTATAGAAAATGATAGAAATGCGACTTTAGGCTCTTTTATCCCAACGGTAAATCTAGACTTTTTCCGCTATAGAAATAGCAATATCAATAGCTGATAGCTGTTGGACTAGGTATTACTCCACCATCTGAATACAAGAGTACCGTATCTCCAAATTCAGGCGTATTTGTTATCATAATAAAAGAACTGATACTGTCTTTAGCTTCCTTTGGGCCCTAATATATGAATTGCGCTCTTTAGGACTTGGGCTTTGGTGAAAGATGAGACCTGCTACCATTCCATCACTCTTCACTGGTGTACAAAGCTGCTGCAAAATATCTTGCGTCTGACATAAGTGTCGCTTTTGCAGTTTCAAATGTCATTCCTTTTTCTCTTTTTCTCAAAAGTTCTGACATAGCATCAATTGTTGCACATGACTCAGGATTATAAAAAATACCTTCAACGAAATTCCAATTTCATGCTGCTTTTCCTTTAGCTTTTCCTCATCTCCAACTAGGACAATTTTGCGATTCCCTCATAATAATCTGTAGCCCTTAAGATCTCTCGTCTTCTGTTTCAGGCAAGATGAATTGTCTTGTGGAGCTTTTTAGCCCTTTCTTTTAATGCTCTGCCAATGTGTTCATAATTTTTCTCCTTCTTACTTTTATTTATTCTTTTATTTATTAATCAAACATAGCTTCAACAAATTCCTTTGTATCAAATTCCTCAAATCCTCGATTCCTTCTCCGACACCTATAAAATTTAATCGGTTTTTCAGCTCTTCTAATCGCAGAAATCCACTCCTTTTGCCGTTCCGTCAAATTTCGTGAGAATAATTCCTGTCAAATCTACGATTTCATTAAATATCTAGCCTGTTCCAGTCCAGTTTTCTGCCCAGTTATGCTGTCAATCCAGAAGTTCTGAAAGTCTGTTTCCTCCAGACTGTTTCCGTATAATTTTGTTTTATTTTCTCAGCTCCTTCATCAAATCACGTTTGTTGTGCAGTCTTCCAGCCGTATCCGAGTATCGCCACATCATCCACGATTTTAGCAGTTTTTACTGTGTCACTACAGCGGCAGGATCACTCCCATGCCTGTTTTATGCAACCTCCACACCAGTTCGTTTTCCCATTCCTCAACTTGCTCAATCATAGCGGCTCTAAACGTATCTCCAGCCCCAATAATAACCTTTTTCCGCTATCCTTCAATGCAGTTTTACCAATGGAAGTAGTCTTTTCCAACACATTTACTCCCACAACCAAAAAGGATATTAAGTTTTTCATCCTGTAATTTTAATTTTGTATATTTCTCATCATTGTAAGCAAGTTTTGCTTTTAAACAATTCTTTTTAATCATCATAAAATTTGATTCCCGATGTTTTTAGTTTTTGTGAAAACTGATTTTTCCAGCTCCTCCACTAGCTGCATTGTCATATTCATTCCAATATCTGACTGAATAAGCAACTCCTCCAGTTCCTCATACAAATCGTCATCATCGCTTTACCCAAAAGCATTTCCTTCAGTTTTCCACCTTTTTAGGAGTTGCCAGTCTATCACTAAAAGGTTTTAATTTAGGCTTTCCTTTTTGTTTTCTCATTTGATTTTTCTTCTATTTCTACACTTTCAGTCTCTTTCAGTTTCAAAGTCATTATTTTCAGTTTTTAGCATTTTTCCCTAAGATTTCCTGAGCTGTTTCCTTTATTTCCTTTTCAGTTTCAGCTTTAATTTTATCTATTTCACTTTGGCTTTCTTCAATTTCTTTTTCTATTTGATTTTCCAAAGTGTTCTTCTGGTCTTCATCTTTTTCTTTTTCCAAATTTATATTTTCAGCATTATTTTTATCCCTTTTCTGCCTGTGATTTTTCCAGATAATCTGGTTTCAGATTAAAAATATCGAGTCTTTCTTACCACACCAGCATTTTTCCAAATTTTTATCTAAAGCATCTGTACTAAACTGTCATCGTATTAATTGTCAAATTCTTATCTTCAAATATTTTTACACAATTTCCCAATTTATCCAATATCTTAGCCTTATAATTAAAAATCGCATCGCCAATTAGATAAACTTTTTATTATTTTTCCTTATTTTCTATTATTTCCTCAATAACACTGTCAAGTTTTCTGTAACTTCACTAATTTTTATTAATTTCAATTTATTTTCACTTGAAGTTTCATAACCCGCACAATAAATCTTTTCCTTTCGTGAATCAATCATCGAATATATTTTCACATCTTCATCATTTCCCAAACTTGTTTTCAAATTATAATACCCTGAAATCAAGTGCATCCAGTTCATTCACTTCATAAAAATTTACATTCCGTCCAAAAAGCCCCTTTACAACTGAAATTGCTATTCTAACCCTGTAAACGAACTACTGGTCCTATCGAAACAATTACATCTTTCAATTTCATCTAGCTTTTTCCCAGTCCATTTTCAAAAAGGCTATCAATCTGCTCCAAAATCGTAGTAGAGTGTGTTTTTGCCATTTCCACTGAATTTCCCCAGCAGCTTATCTTCTCATAGAGACAATCCAGCCAGCTTAGTTGTAGTCGTTACTCGCAAATATCAACATATTTTTCTCCATTTTCATTTTTCTTTACTTTTTATACTCGAATCCATTTAAAAATTGAACTATTAAAAACTAAATTATTCAATTTCAAAATCTACTTTTTCTCCATTTTCAATCGTATAAACTGATACTTCACGAGCTACATCTGAATAATGATTTTGTCTCAACAAACACGGCATCTTCAGGCATTTCATCCAAAATCTTGTCCGCCCACTCATAATCACAACACTCCATCTTCCCCAATATAATCCTCAAACCCAATCTCATAAATTTCCTCAGAATCATTAATCCTGTAAACATCAAAATGATACACAGGCATATCTCCAGAACTATACTCAATCACATAAGTAAATGTTGGACTTTTTCACATTCTCTGTAACATTGTAACATTCACAAATCTTGTTAGTAAACGTAGTCTTCCCCGCTCCCAAATCTCCATCAAGTCCTCAGACAACCTCCGTTTTTAACTTTTCTGCTAATTTTTGCTAATTCATCTATCTTATCAAATGTCAATATTTTCTTTTCATAATTTTTCTCACTTCTAAATTTCAATTAAATTATATTTTTATACTAAAGTCCATTTAAATAACGAATTTATTAAAAACTTTTCTAATTAAAGGATATAAACCCTAATATTTTCAAATAATTAAAATATAATTTTCATTTTTAATATAGTCTAATTTAGCTAATCTGTCGGAGCATTTTTCTGTGCTGACAAAACTGTTTGAGCATAGCGAGTTTTTGCATCAGTGCAGGAAAATGTCGTAGACTCAACCATAGGGTCGTAGGATTTGCGGCAATGAGCAATCCCTACAAAAATAAAAGAAAAACATAGTAATATGAAAAATATCTATTAATCAAAAATATAAAATAATTTAGTTGAATGATTATAATTAGTTATTAAACAACCTTATTATAAAAATAAATTTTTATTTTAAATGAAATTTAGTATTAAATAAAATATATTTTCATTAGCAAATATTTCTTCTATAATTTTAAAAATTTTTATTTTTATACACTTCAATAATTTTATTAATAATTTCAGTTGTGGAAATGTTATCACGAAAGATAAAATCTTTACTTCTCCGCCATCAACAACTTTTGTTTCTGGCAAGTCTTCTGTAATCTCCACTTTTTACGTGAATATCTGACTTTTAAAAATATCCAGCAGTTTTTCTGGTGTTTTTCGTTAAAAATTACTGTATAGTCTACAAATTTTGTGCCAAAAGCACAAAAGCTCTCATTTGTTTCACTATTTATAGGTCTTTTTATCTCCCTTGTTCACTTTAACTGAAGCATCGCTATTTACACCGACAACCAAAACATCGCCTAAATTTCTGGCTTCCTCTAGATAAGTCAAATGCCCAACATGTAAAATATCAAAAAACTCCGTTAGTAAAAACCACCTCCAGCCTTCTCGCAATCTCACTATTTCATTTCTCATTTCATCAGCAGTCAGCAAAATTATCTTTAAAACTTTTTCCAATTCTTTTCTCTCAATATATTCATCTATTCTGTTATCATTATAATGTAATTCATAATTTACTCAATCCCTAAGTTTTATTTAATTTTAAAAAGGTTTGAGCATACATCAAATGATACCACATTTTTGCTAAAAGAAAAATTTTTCTATCAACTTTTATCTAATTTCAACAATCATTTTATTATTTTTGGATATTTTGATTAATAAATATTTTTCTTTTTATTTTAGTAGATTGTTCATTGCTGTAAATCTTACCTTGTAATAAAGATTTCTATCCTTTCTTAAAAAGTTTGTAATATACTCAAACCTATTTTAAATTAAACTGCTAAAAATTATATAAATTTTATGGTTTGAGTAAATAGTCATAGCTTTTTGAGTTTGTTTTTAAATAAGTTTTCACTATAATTTCGTTATTTAAAATGAACTTTAGTATACGCATATTCTCACAATTTTTATCAAAAAGAAAAAGAAGCATAAGCTTACTGCTTTTACTTCTCTTAAATTTTAAAATTTTATTATTAGCACCTTTTTATCGAAAATATTTTTATAAAAACGTTTTTGGAGTTTTATTACAAGTATAACCTATATTCTCATAAAAATTTATGTGCTTCTGAACGATGAGAAGCCAATTTAATCTAATGAAATTAATAATATTGTTTAAAAGCATACTCTCAACAAAAACCATCAGTCCTATACCCTTGCCTTGAAAATGGAATTTTACTAAGCAATCCCATATATATTTAATCCAATATCACTATATAAAACTTTCATACATCTCTGCATGAACAAAACCAACAACCTTACTTGTATCTTCATATACTGCGATAATATGATGTTTATAATCAATAGATAATTTTTCAATTTGCGTCTTGACAGTATTAATATCAACATCATATCCTAACTCATCTTTACAAATTTCTTGTATATCCTTCGCATCTAGTACATTAATCTCTCTTATCACACTTTTTACCTCTATAACTTCTAATTTTTCATATTTGCTTTTTCCTAATAAATATTATATACTCAATTTTAGTATTATTCATCATACATTTATTTAGAAAAACTCCGTTATCAGCATTTCCACTTCAATTTTATCTTCAAGCTCAACATCCATAATGTATCCCCATAGTATATTTGTTTTGGTCTGCTCCAAATTTTTCATTTATAATCATACTTACTTCTGTAAATCCGTTAATCCAATGTCTGGTCCTGCTGTAATGCTTAACAGCATCTTTCTCGCTTTTGGAATATGTAAAAGGACTGTTTATTATTTGTTCGGTAGCAAGTTTCTACCTTTATTCTGCCCTTCACCTTTACCAAAATGCCATTACACCTTCCCTGAATTTCCTAGCATTATTTTTATATCATCAAAATCAAGATTAGAGTGTCCCCCAAAATTTAGACTATTTTAAGCAATTTTTTGTTTCCTTTCTTTATGAGCTTTCTTCATATTCATTTGGACTTATAAATCCTATTTTACGTGTATTCTGCTATTATTATACCATATTTCTATATACTCATACATTCCAGTTCTTAAACTTTCTAAATTTTTCAAATTTTTCATATATGTACATATTCTTTTTCAATGTTGCATGGAATGATTCTATACAGCATTGTCATAAGGATTCCCTTTTCTACTATAAGATATGCTTATGCCTTTTTCTGCACAAAATTTACGATATTCTTTACTCATATACTGGCTACCTCTATCTGTATGTATTATTAGATTAGTTGTATCCCCTCTTTTATATATCGCCATTTTTAAGGTGTCCATCACTAATTTTATATCCATAAATTTTCCAACCTTATGTGATATTATTCTTCTGCTGTGCAAATCCATTATACTTGATAAATAGCACCATCCGTCCTTTTTGTCCAAATATATGTTATATCACTTACCCATTTTTCATTTAATTTTTATATCAAAATTTCTTTTTAAAATATTTGTTGTTTCTTTTTATATCTTCTGATTTGTTATAATTTCTAAAATTTTTATGAATTATTGACTTTATCTGGTTTTCCTTCATCAATCTTCTAACTCGTTTTTATGTTTACTTCTAATCCTAATTTTCTTAGCTTTTTATGAATTCTTACTGCTCCGTAAGTTTTTCTGCTATCCTGCCATATTGATTTTATTATATCGCATATAAAATTTTCATTTTCTATATCTCTCTGTATCTTGACCTCTTTAATCCAGTAGTAATAGCATGCTTTTTAATACCTATTAAATTAATTATTCTTAATTTTGAAACATTAAACTCATTGAATAAAGTCTTTACTAATGCGTACTTGTCAACAGTTCTTATTTTTCATCAATATGGCTGATGCTTTTTAATATGTCAATATCTAATTCCTTTTGTTCCAGATCTTTTTCTAATTTTTATTTTTTCCATTTCTTGTTGCAGTTGCCTTTTTAAAGACCATGATTTCATTTAAAAGCTTCGTTAGCATTGTATTTTTATCTATGATTCCTTTAAATTCTTTTTCCCATTTTTCTGATTGTTACCGTTGCTACCCCATATTCATTTTCCTAATGATTTTTGTTCTTCCCTTCTTCCAGCAATTCTAAAAATTAACATTTTAAATTCATCATGTGTACCTTTTACTTCTCTTGTTCATAATCAAATTCCTCTCCTTAACTATATTTTAACAAATAGGAAACTAGTTTTCTATTTATTTGTCCAGGTGTTTGGGTACACTCCAAGATTCACTACCCCTTGTATTAGATTTGTTATAAATTCTACATTTTATAAAAAATTTCATCTCTTTTTTCAAATAATTTATCAAAAGTTACACTTAAAATCTGCTTCCACTAATTTTTTAAGAGGCAAAACCATAACAGTATCAAAAACTTCTTCTAATTTCTTGATTTCTTCAGTTCTTCCATTTGAATTAATTGACGCAACAACTACAAACCACGTCAATATTCCCATTGTTTTTGCAACTTCTGAAACAATGCAGGCAATTTCGTTATTTTTCTTTCCGACATTTCTCTGTCAAAAATAAATACTAAATTAGTATTTTCAATGCACTCTACTTTTTCACTTAAATCCTCAGAAGCCAATATTTTGATTCTACATTCAGTTTATCCAAATTTCCTTGATTTGTATCAATTTCCACAAATTCAACTGCAATCTCTTTTTCATCATCTTATTCAATACATCATTTCCACTGTACCAATTCCAATAACTTTTTATTCCAACACCGTCCATATTTTTCTCCTTTATATATAAAGTTTTCTTTTCTAGACTTTAACATATTTTTACCAAATATATTCTATATATATTTCTACAGAGAATTCCTCCCACCCACCCATCTATGAAAAAGATATATTTTATTTAAGGGATGGAATGGAGGATGGACGTATAAAATCATATAAATCTTGTTTAGAAGAATTAAGAGAAAGTACAGGATATAACGAACACATGAAGCTAGGTAATAAGATTGTTACTAAAACCTTTGATGAAATAATAAAAGTTTTAGCTGATGTTATGGTATTGAATGCAGAAAATACAGTCACAATAAATCAAACAAAATTACCAGCATATGTTGTTCAAGAGAGATTTAGAGAATTAGATTCTTTTGCATATGGAGTATCTTGTAAATGCTTTATCAGAGAACGAATCGAAAATAAGAAATGTAAAGAGCTTTTTATTTTAACGGCAGCATATAATGCGCCAGCAATATGGATGCCTATTATGCAACACTTATTAGTTATGATATGAGGGTAGGAGGTTACTGATGATAAATGAAGAAAATTTCTAATAGAGTAGTTAACATTGAAGTTAATGTGATTAAAGCAACTTATCAAGAAATCTTAAGCCAAGTAAAGAAGTTACAACAGAGATCAAAAACAACATGGTGGCTTAGATAAACTTATCAAGGCGGAGAGAAATGAAGTAAAAACTCAAAGATATGGTTAAGAAAGGTCAGCGGAAAATCAATGTTAAAGATGGTGAATCAAAAGAACTAAAAAGAATTGAATAAACATAGGTGTTAAATTCTCAGTGATGCAAGATAAGGAAACAGGTACACATGCTGTATTCTTCCAAGCAAAAGATACAAAAGTTATGAATAAAAGCTTTTCAAAATGTGCTTTCTCAAATATTGAAAAATAAAGAGAAAATAAGGAGTCAATTCATAAAAACATAGAGAAATTTAAAAGAGAAGGCTAGAGATACTATTTCTAGAGATAAAGTCAAGAATAAACAAAAGGAGCAAGGCTACCTATGATAGATAAGATACTAAAGGACATCAAAGGCTTATTTAAGGTGCAAGATATAGCAAAAGTTTTTCAAGCAGAACATTCCCTATCTTGCATTTTTCTATGTTGGTAATATCTCACCATGTAAGAGCATATACTGGTGGCGATGTGATAGACAAAATCTTTCAGGGAATAGTTAGAGCTTAACACCATGAGCTTTACCTGAGTATTCATCCAACTGATATTTTAATGGGTGTGGGAGTAGCTTTAATTAAGTTTGTTGTCTATACCAAAGGTAAAAATGCAAAAAAAGTTTAGGGCAAGGTAAAGAGTATGGATCAGCAAGATGGGGAAACGACAAAAGATATTTAGAGTGGTTTATAATAAAGTAATGAATGGACATATTCCCAAATACGAGGCTTCCTTAAAAATATTAAATTTTATCCATACTGACCACTCTAAGCCATGTGGAGACGGTAGTATTATTGTCAAGAAAAATAGAATAACAAGCTATAAAACTGTCTGAAATAGGTGGCTTTTTAGGATTTTAAAAAGAAATCAGTTCTATAATAAATTAAAAAATCGTGTTGGTAGAAAAATCGTCTCACTTTCTACCAACACGATTTTACAAAGAGCCAGTACTTACATCTCTTTTTCTCCTGTAAAACTATTGTATCTTGATACTTTAAGGAGTTTCAATCATTCGATCTGTTAACCGTTATTTTTTGGATCTAAACTTAATAACATAGCATTAATGGCAACGATGACTGTTGACACAGACATTAGGATTGCTCCTAATGCAGGGCTTAATGTGATACCAATAGGAGCCAAAATTCCTGCAGCTAGAGGGATAGCTATAAAGTTATAACCAGCTCCCCAAAATAGGTTTTGTTTCATTTTACGAGTTGTTTTGTGTGCTAATTCAATGAATGATTCAATATCTCCTGGATCGGATTGAGTCAATATGACATCAGCTGAATCCAACGCAACTTGAGTTCCAGCACCTATAGCTATACCAACATCTGCTAAGGCAAGAGAAGGAGCATCATTTACACCATCACCTACCATGATAACTTTCTTTCCTTCATCTTTAAGTGTTTTAACTAACTCATATTTGTCTTGTGGAGATTGATTTGATCTATATTCAATCCCTAAATCTTCTGCCGCGCCTTGAGCCGCTTTTTCATTATCACCTGTTGCCATAATTGGTCTGAATATTGTTCTTTTTAAGAGCTTTAATTAACTCTTTACTCGTTGGTTTTAATTCGTCCCCTAAAGCTACAGCACCAATGGCATCATCGTTTTCTACTAAGACACTAAGAGTTGCTCCTTTTGGAGTATCCATATCAAGATTACGTCCATAGGCTTTTTGACTGATTAATTGGTAACGGTGCCCACCTGCTTTACCCTCTACTCCAGAACCGGAAATCACATCAATCGAATCAAAAGATGCTGGACGTATATTTTGCTGCTCGGCGAAACTTATAATTGATTGAGCAATTGGGTGGCTAGATCCTCCTTCAATACCTGCCAATAAGGCAATGATTTCCTCTTTTGTATATTTGTCATTAAGAAGTTTTACATCTAATACTTTAAATTCACCAGTTGTTAAAGTACCCGTTTTATCTAAAAATCATCACATCTGCATCTTGAGCTATTTCTAAGGCTTTAGCGGTCTTTACTAGTAAGCTCACGGCTAGCTCCTAAGCTTGTGCTACGGGCGGTTACCAATGGAATAGCCAGACCCAATGCGTGCGGACAAGCAATAACTAATGTAGTAATAGTAAATATAACTGCCGTTGGGATATCTCCAATAATCATCCACACTACAAAAGCAATTAGCGCGACAATAACAGCAATATAGAAGAGCCACCCTGCAACCTTTTTGCGCAATACTTTTCTGCCCTGGAAGGCTGACTTTGAGCTTGACTAATTAAAGTCTGTACTTAGAGATAAAGGATTGATCACCTGTCTCAAGCACTTTTTAATATAAAGTACCCCTTCTCCATTTGTTGAGCCCCTGATTACTCATCGCCAGGTGCCTTTTTAACTGCTTTTGATTCTCCAGTCAAAAAGAGCTTCATTTAAACGTGATTCGCCACGCTCGATAATCCCGTCTGCTGGCACATTTTTCTCCGGCTTGAACACGAATTAAATCACCTACCTTTAAGTCAGCAACTGGTCGTGTTTCAATTGAATCGTCTTCTAATCACAACGTGAGCATCTTTCGGCACTAACTTAGCCAATTCTGCTTGTGCGTCTCCTGCTTTCTCCAATAGCTTTCATCTCAATCCAGTGACCTAATAGCATGATTAATAGTAATGAAGCAAATTCAAAGAAAAAGTCCATCACGTGTTCACCCTGTTACGTAGGTAATGATCACAGCATAAATACTGTATAAATATGAAACACTTAAACCTAAAGAAACGAGTGCCATCATTCCAGGGTTTTTTTGTTTAAATTCGTCAACTGCACCTTGATAGAATGGACGTCCACCATAAACAATTAATATAGTAGATAAAATAGCTACTACAATATCAGAATATGGAAAAGTAAACTGGAATGGTAGTTTAAATCCATGCAAAGGGGAAAAGAACATAATAATGATTCCTAGTGGCAATGACTTTAAGAAAAGTTCCTTAAAGCTTCCGTGATGATGGTGGGCATGCCCACTGTGCCCGCTATGATCATGCCCAGCATGATGTTCTTGATGTTTATCCTTATGGTCTCCATGTTCATCTGTGATTCCATGCTCGTGTTTTAACTTATCCATGTCGTTATAATCATGGTGATTATGGGACGAATATCTGTTGTCATTGTTCATTTTAAATTCCTCCTTATACTTAATGATGATGTAAATGACATTTGCATTGTCCTTCTGGACAATTGCAATCCACTTCTTCTACTGCGAAAGATTTTTTCATCTCTAATATTTTTTCTAGTCGATCTATATCATCGAAGCTTAAAACATGATCTTCAATGATGCTTCCTATTACATTTCCGACTTTCTTATTGCAAATACGGTTAAAAATATCTTCTGCATAATCCCTTACGGCTTCTTTCTCTTCAATATTGGCAGTGTAAATAAACTTTCTACCTTCTTGCTCTGTATTTAGTACGCCTTTTTCAACTAATCGACCTAAGATCGTTTTGATAGTGGATTGTGTCCAATCCATTTTTCTTTCAATACGGAAATGATTTTTACTAGTTACTGATCATTTGCCCAAACCACACGCATGACTTCCCATTCTGCATCTGTAATATGAGTATTAAATTCTATTGTGCTCATTCTCCTTTCTCCTAATTGTCTACAAATGTAAACGAACATGCTCAAAATAAGTATACCATTATAAACGAATTGTGTCAAGTCTTTTAATAAATGTAAAGCAACGCTTATAGCTTTTATCTCTCCACTTCTTTTCCATAATACTTTTCATAGTTTTTCCTATATTGAACAAGGTTAGAAAATTGTTCTTTATTTAAAGGGCTGTCTCAAAATGGTTAAAAATTTTGAGTTCAGCTTCTATTTTTGTTCAAATTAAAAGCTCTCTAAAATTTTTACAGTTGCATTTAAAGTTGCTTCATTTTTAAGGCAGTGCAACACCTGTTTTTATCTATCCTTCAGTAAGGTAGTGGAACACCTGTTTTTAAACTTTTTCTCAATGTAATTATATCATATCTCAATTGATTAGTTAATAGTTTTTTCTATAAAACTTTTTAAATTATTTTTTATTAATTACGAAAATCTGTTGCAATCAAGTATACCTTTACACAGCTCCTTTTTGTTCAAAAATCTTCAGAATTTTCAAATTTAGCTCTTCAAAGACTGTTCCCCATGCAGAAATAAGTCTGGTTTTCAGTGCTTGTAGCTACTGCTGTGGCAATTTGGCTTATTTCTTCCAGGCGTATGTCATTTCCTGAGGTTATATTCATTAGTATTTTTCCTGCTCCTTTTATTGAACGTTCTAAAAGTGGGGTATTTAGTGCCTGTTCTACCGCTTTTGTCTGTCCTCCGTCTGCTTTTCTCCAAAGCCTAATACTATTTTGCCTGAATTTTTGCAATATAGACTTAATGTCTGCAAAGTCCAGATTTACAATTCTTATCAAATCCAATATTCCTTTTTACAATTATCACAAAAAGCTTTTTCTGCTTTTTCATAAATATTTATTGCTGGATTTTCTTTATATAGCTCTTTTAATTTTTGATATGGAATGACTATTATTGTATCCGTGAGATGTTTTAATTTTTTTCTTTCCTTTTTTTAGCAAGTTTTATTTATTGGAGGCTTCAGATTTAAAGGGACTTGATACAACTGCGACTGTTAATATGCCCATTGTTTTTGCAATTTCTGCAATAACAGCTGAGAGCAAAGGCTACCGAGTTCTTTTCAGCCATTTCAGCTATAATAAATACCATATCTGCTTTTTCCATTTCTTTTTAATTTGCTTTTTAATCCTTCTACAGCTTCATAAGAAATCATTGAAGATACTAAATATTTTTGTATCAGCTTTTTGAATTATCTAGATTGCTCCTTTCAGTATCTACAGTTATAAAAATCAGCTCTTATATCCTGTCTTGCTGTCATTTTTTATTTATTACATTATTTCCTGTTTTACCTATCCTATAATTTTTATTTTTTACTCCATTTAATGTTTTTCTTAATGTCACTTTTTCTTCAACACATTCGGCAATGTCCCACATTGTCCAATCCTCCCAAATAATCTTGCTATAAATGTATTTCTTTTTATTATATACAACTTTGAGTATAACATATAAATCTTTGTTTTTATTTTTATTTTTAAAAATTTTTTAAATTTAAGTCAAATATAATATACTCAAACCTATTTTTAAATTAAACTGCTAAAAATTATATAAATTTATGGTTTGAGTAAAATGAGTCATAGCTTTTTGAGTTTATTTTAAATAAGTTTTACTATAATAGTAAACTTACTTTTATTTATTATTAGAAAAATTCCATTATATAATATTTTTAATTTAAAAACAAGAGTGGAAAGTTAGACTGTTTTCATTTCAATACTTGGTTTTTATATATTTTTCCCAAAATTTTTAATTAAATTAACTGTATATTATAAAATTATATATATTACTATATTTCATATCAATTTTTGAGCTATACTATTCTTGTAGATACAAAAATATTTAAATATAAATCAGGGAGGCGGTTTTATGAAATCGAGAAGTCTACTATTATTTTTAATACTATCTTTAACTTTATTTTCAGTAGTATTATCAAATAAAAACAAAAATCGAAAGAACAGTGGTGAAAATAAGATGAAAAAGAAAATATGATGCAGACAGGAATGAATGAGAACATCAAGGAAATTTATCTTGCTGGCGGTTGCTTCTGGGGACTTGAGGCATATGTGGAAAGAATCGACGGGGTAAAAGATGCTACAGTTGGCTATGCGAATGGTAAAACTGAAAAACGAGTTACAACATTGTCGCATCAACGGATCACGCAGAAAACAGTTCACGTAAACATGACGCAAACAAAAATTTCTTTGAGCAAACTGCTTAAATATTATTTTTCAAGTTGTAGATCCTACTAGCATTAATCAGCAGGGAAATGATAGAGGCAGACTAATACAGAACAGGGATTTATTATACTAATCCCAAAGATAAAGAACTTATTTTACAGGAAATTGAAGAAGAGCAGAAAAAATATATAGATAAAATTCAAGTTGAAGTTCAGCCTTTGAAAAATTATATTCTCGCAGAAGAATACCATCAGGACTATTTGAAAAATCCTAATGGATATTGCCACATTGATATTACTAAAGCAGATGAAGTTATCATTGATCCAAAAGATTATCCAAAACCGAGTGACGAAGAATTGAAAAAACGGCTTACCCCGCTGCAATACAGCGTTACACAGAAAAAAAATACCGAACATTCTTTTTCAAATGAGTACTGGGATAATCATGAAGCTGGAATTTATGTGGATATAACGACAGGAGAGCCATTATTTTCCTCAAAGGATAAATATGATTCGGGATGTGGCTGGCCAAGTTTTACAAAACCTATTTCAAAAGATGTTGTAACTTATGCAAATGATACAAGTTTTAATATGGTAAGGACAGAAGTGCTTAGCCGAAGTGGAAAAGCCCACTTGGGACACGTTTTTGATGATGGCCCTAAAGATAAAGGCGGGCTTCGTTATTGCATAAACAGTGCTTCAATTAAATTTATCCCATTAAAAGATATGGAAAAAGAACATTACGGATATTTAATAAAATTAGTTCAGTAAAATGAACAGGATAGGAGATAATTTATGTTTAATCAGCCATTACTGGTAGGAAGCGTATTTTTAGGGAGGGTAGCAGTTTTCTATCTCCATGCATTCTTTCCAATTGTTCCTGTATATTTGGGAATTTTAAGCAAAGGACTGTACTTAATACCTTTTTATTTATTTTTAGGACTTTCGCTTACTTTTTGTAAGCATTATTTCTAGTTTTAGTTTTTCTTACGGGAATTTTCTTTAATGACACTATAAAAGTTTTGGCAGGAATAATTGTAATAATACTGGGATTACATCAGACAGGCATCTTAAAAATTTAACTTTTTAGAAAAATAAATCTGTAAATTTAAATTTAATTGGAAAAATTCTTCATTACAGGCTTTTTTGCTAGGGACTGACATTCAGTCTAGGGTGGACTCCATGTGTAGGGCTCTATTCTTGCCTCAGTGCTTGCTCTTGCAGGGGAAAAAGGATCTGCTGTCTATGGAGGGTTAATGATGTTTATATACGTCTTAGGGACTTGCCACTCCATTCGTTCTATTTTTCCTTTTTCTCAGGAATTGCTAAAAAGTACGATCTTTTAAATCAATACCAAACTATTTTAAAATCTTTGGAGGATTTCTAATTATATTTATGGAATTTTGCTAATAATGAATAAGTTTTTAATAATTTTATTTTTAAAATTTTATAAAACAATTAGTAATCAAAATAACTTAAAAATAATTACAAAAATATTTTAAATTTGATATAATACAGAAAGGAAGTAATTTTTATGAAAAATTAATTGCAGCAATTGCAACTTTATTGAGTTTTTGGAGCGATTTCATTTCGGAAATACATTGCAGGAGTTCAGTTAAAGGACATTAATAATAAACCTGTTTCCTTAACAAGTACAAAAGGTAAGAAAATATATATTAAAATGTGGGCTTCATGGTGTCCTATCTGTCTTTCGGGATTAAGCTGAAAGTTTAATTCTTTGAGTGCAGATAAAAGTAAGAATTTTACAGTTATAACAATTGCTTCTCCAGGGCAAAAGGGAGAAAAACCTACAGCCAAATTTATTCAGTGGTATAAAGGGGCTTAATTACAAAAATACTACTGTATTGCTGGATGAAAAGGGGAAGTGCTAAAAGGGCAAAAAGTTTTTAGGGTATCCTTCAAATATTGTACTGGATGGGAACTTGAATATTGTTAAAACTTTGCTGGACATCTGACTGCTGCACAAATCAAAGGAGCTGTTAAATAAGTGTATAGTATTTTAATAATTGATGATGAACCAATTATAAGAAGAGGTATTAAAACCTTTATTGATTTTGAAAAATATAAGATAAGTGATGTTTATGAGGCAGAAGATGGTAATTCTGCCTTTAAGACTTTTTCGAAGTCTTGCCGACCTTGTCCTACTGGATATAAATATTCCTCAAAAATGGGCTGACTCTTGCTGAGGAGATGAAAAGAGCTGAAAGTGATGTTAAAAATAGCCATTATTTCTGGATATGACTATTTTGAATATGCTCAAAAAGGCTTTAAAAATTGGAGTTGAAGACTATATTTTGAAAACCTGTTTCAAAGACAGATATAAATGAGATAATTTCAAAACTTATCTATAAGCTGGAAGAAGATAAAAATACAATGAGGCAAGAAAAATTATTAATAAAATTAGCTAAGCTGAGAAATCTGATAAAAATATTTCTCATGTGCAAGTATAAAGATATTTTAACATTGAAGAAAAATACAGTGATATTTCCTTTAACTTAAATTCTCTGGCAGCAGACGAAATGAATTTGTCTTCCGGATATTTGAGTTCACTTTTTAAAAATTTGTTTGGTATTCCTTTTCAGGACTATTTGAATAATATACGGATGGAAAAGGCAAAGCTGCTGCTTTGACAACGGATCTGAAAAATTATCAAATTGGGGAGCTTGTAGGAATGGAAAAACTTTTAATTATTTCAATTCAAAATTTAAAAACTTTTGGAATGACACCAAAAGAATTTAAGAAAAAGTGTGCTGGAGAAACTATGAAACTAAAAAGAACTATGAAAAAACTCGATGCTGCTTCAGCTGTTTTTATTATATTATTGAAATCTTCTGTTTGTACTAAAGCGTATCTTTTTACTATACTTCAAAAATACATCATAATGAACAAGGAAATTGAATATACTAACGGAAATGTCATAAGTACATCCGTTATATTACGCTCTATGCAGATAAATTGAAAAATATGATTAATCTCTTATCTGTTGATGCCGATGTTAGAAATTTTTAATATCAGGAAATGAAGATTCAAAAAGAGCATTGAAAAATGATTTATTCTATTCTTGATAGTAATAAAGGAATTAAAAATATTACTGTAATCTGGAAAAATGGTAACATTGATCCAGTGACAAAAATAATGATATGAAAATATCAGAAAATATGATGAAGGAAAAATGGTATGTTGATGCTATAAACAATTCAGATATGCCCGTTTTAATCCCAGCAGAAAAATTCCACCTCCTCTATGAACTCAGCTCTCTGGTTTCTTTCAATCAGTCAGGACATAAAAAATTCAAAGGGAGAAAAATCTTGGTGTATTGTTTTTGACATTAAATATGAAACTCTTGAAAGATATTTAAATTCCATTTCTTTTGGAAAACAAATCGACAATATTATAGTAGACAAAACAACAATATTATTTACTACAAAGACGTGAAATGCTTTGCTGATAAAAAGTGTCTTGCAAGTGTCAGAAAGAATAAAAGAAAGGATGCATATTTATACGAAACACAGATTGAAAAATACAAACTGGAATTTAGAAGCCTTGCAAAACACGATGACTTAGTTACCTTAAAGAAAAATTTTCTCCCACATAGTTATCATCATTTTCCTAGTTTCACTAGCTTTTTCTATCCATTATTACATTTGTGATCGTAATAACAAAGGGTCTAAGGCTTTAATAAAAACTTGGAAACCACATGCAAAAAGCTCTTGACGAAAATAATCTACGGAATTTCTGTACGAAGCGACGAGGCTATGAAGTTCAGAATCTTGTGTGAACATTTTAATGTAATGGCTGAGTAAAATGACAGAGTGCGAGAATATGGTAACAGGCTCTGCACAGCCAGATTAATCACACATTTCTTTTATACCACGCTAGATAACTGCATATTGGATAACGCAACCTGAAGCTGACAATCAGTAATCAGCATTACAAAATCACTTGCAAACTATTTTGAGACTTTTCCCTTAGCAACGGCTTCACGCTGAAAATACCCTGTAAAAGATGAAATTATGCACACTAAAGAATATTTATTCATGTTGCAAGCAGAGAGATACGAAGATCAAACTTTCCTATCAACGAGTAGAAGATGAAAGGCTTCTTTCCACTCAAGTTCCAAAATCATAATCCAGCTTTTCGAGTGTAGAAAATTCCATCTATCACGGAACACCTTTCTTGGAAACGGAATTATCACAATCGACGTTTACAGAGAAACAGCACTGTCAATATCTCGAGTCGGAGAATGAACGGACAGTGCTTTTGAAAAAGCCAAACATGAAATTCAGCAAGACAGGCGATGTAGGAATCCAAAATGTCGATAAAAGAATAAAATTCTAATATTACAGTCATTATGTGCGCATTTATAAACAAAGACAGCAAAACCGAAGGAGCAGCAGTAATGTATAAAATTCCTTTTAAAACTCAAGATTAGGGCCTGTAGCCTCATACTTCTTTTAATACTATTTCCCATTTTTACAGGAGGTATGTTACTACACACATTATTAAAATATCCCTTTAATCAAATCATAATTTTATATCTGTAAAGCAAGGAAATCAATCGCCATTTCCCTTTGTATCCTTGAGCTCAGCCTAAGCATGAAACAAAACGAAACTCGCTACGCATCAAACAGTGCGCCTCGCCTCATCACGACATTCTATGTTAAATTATAGGAGATTATTATATTTAAGTTCTTTGAATTTAGAAAATGTAAATGACAAAAATTTCGTTAGGATAACTGTCTGAGCGTAGTTTTACGAAGCCAGGTTTTATTTTCTTTGCAAGAAAGTTTTGCGGTGAGCAAGGTTATGCATGGCGTTTGATGCTCCTTACGTTACAAAATTTGAATACAGACGATTATTAATCATAGTACATGTTATAAAATAAAATTAAGGTAAAGATTGTGCCTGATTTGTACACTGCACAATCTTAAGTAAAAGTGATGTTTAATTCCATTAGTTTTCTAGTTTTTACTATTTAGACAGGAAATAGTGTATAAATCCCTTTTAAAAATCATCAAACTCTTGTTTAAAAATAGTTTTTATAATATTATTCTAATTTCAGACAGACGTTATCATAAAAATATGTGTAATACAGGCGTACGGAGATGATAAATACATGATTATTTTTGATTTGTAATTCTGCCTGACTGCAGTAAGTTGTGGTTTATATTAGATCCCAAATTGAGGGGATCAAGCTCGTGAAAGAAGAGAAGAAAGAGGGAGTTCATTGTTATGAGCAATATGGAAATGTTTATTGTGAAAGATAGGGATGGAAATAGAGTTTACTAACAAATTATATTTGATTGAGTTGGAGTTAAATTTGATTGATATTGATTACTGTTTTGGGAATGGCTGTGGTTAGTTGCAGTCTGTTTAGTCCTCTCCAAGATGCGAGCAGAATATGAAAAAGATAGGAGCAGGAAGCTGGAAGAAGATGTTATAGAAATAGTTATGGAAATATATTTTGTGAAGTCATTTGAGTGGAAATCGTTATTAATAAATTAGTAAATTGAAATAGCTGATAAATATGATTGTTTTTGATTGGCAATTCTTGCTCTGACTGCTGCAGTAAGTTGCGAGACTTTCTTTTAGTCCGGGTTATTGTGGAACAGTAGTAACTGAAAGCAGAAGAGAAAGTGGCGAAAGATGTTATAAGCACATGGAAATGTTTATTGCAAAGATAGGGATGGAAATAGAGCTTTATTAACGAATTATTTTTAACTCGATTGGAGTTGATGGATTTGATTGATTTTGATTACTGTTTTAGTGAATGGCTGTGGTTAGTTGCGGTTTGTTTGGTCCCTTCAAGAGTTTTGCGCAGAATATGAAAAAGATAGAGCAGGAAGCGGATGAAGATGTCATGAAAACGGAAGTGGATATATATATGTGCGAAGATGAGTGGAAATCGTTATTAATAAATCCTGCATGTGAAGTGGAATTTTTGAGACTTCGCTTTTATTTACAAAGAAAGAAAGAAATGATAAAAATGTCTTTTAAAAATTTCCAGATTTTAATTGGTGGTCAAGACTGAACGCTAGTCTAGAGTTTTCTTTTTATATTTAGTAAAAATACTTGGATAATTCTGCACTAAATAATCAGTGTAATTAAACTCAAGCTGTCGTGATGGAATAAAAACGATTGGTCCTGAGCGTCAGCGAGTTCTTCGTTTTCTTCGTAGTAATCAAGTTTATCCAAATAATACCGTGTTGAACTACTTTCCCAAATAAAATTTGAGGAATACAAGTGCTTAGACGGTAGCCAGGGATAGTGCGTAGCACTTTCGCGCCCTTCTCTGATTATGCCATTATTTAAAGATGTTAAAATAACTTTTATTGCGAGGATGAAGGAATATGGCGATTGATTTCCCTTTGCTTTTATTTATTATTAGAGTATCTTTCCTAAAATCCATTTTATTATTTTGTTCCAAATATTCTATCTCCCGCACTCTCCCAAAATCCTGGATAGATATATGCATTTTCATTAAGTCCATCATCAATTGCCGCAATGTATAAGTCAACATCGGGATGTCGCAAATTTCTGTATTCCTTCAGGAGCACCAATGACACAAAGTACAGTTATATTTTACGCATGCTTTTTCTTCAAATAGATCAAGTGTGTAAATCATTGAACCACCTGTTGCGAGCATTGGATCTACTGGTCAACTTGACTGCGACAACGTTTGTAGGCATTTTGCATAAGTAGTAGACTGGTCTCAAAGGTTTCTTCTGCTCTGTAAACTCCTAGATGTCCTACTTTATGCGTTTTGGAAGAAGCCGCAATATTCCGTCTATCATTCCAAGTCCTGCTCTTAGGATGGGAACTACGTTATTGGTTTATCCAGAACTTTTGTAGTGGTTTTCTGAATAGGAGTTTCTGCTCTCAATCTCCTTGAGCGGCAAATGTTTTGTTGCTTTTCACAAACCATAAGTCCTTAAGCTATTTCGCTAAGCTTTCCCTAAAAGTTTAGTGTCTGTATCTTTATTTCTCAAATCTGGCAGTTTGTATGTTCAATCAGTGGATGTTTCAATTCCACTGCACGTTAATAATCACTCCGTTCTATATATACCAAACTATATTCATATACAAAATAATATCGTCTCACTGGGTAAAAGTGCCGTCACTCCATTGAGATTGACTTACCTAAATCTATTTTCATAATTTTGATGAAGCCGCATACTTTCATTTGCCTGATTATCTTCCAGATACGTTACAAGAATGCTGGTCAGTTCGCGTACCAGACGCTGACTGGTGTTAAAATGTTTTAATGTTTTCGCTCAACGGCTGTAAACTTGTGGAATTATTAACATTGCTCAATTCCGTGTTCACGCATTTCTTCCTTTATTTTGTCCATAAAGTGCTGAATCAAATATATTTCTATCTCTTCAAGAAACTACATCTTTCTCTAAAGTTTATTATTATTTATTTTGTGATCTTTCAGCCATGCTTTACTTTTCTTGCTTCCTCTTTTGCTTTTTGTCTTCTTTCTTTTCTTTCTTCAACTATAGAATAAGCTACAGGTATAAAGAATAATGTCGAAAGCAATGTACAGAATGAAAGTCCAAACATAACTGCTACTGGCTATTCCTTGATAATAACCTGAACTTCCTTTACTTGAAAATATCATGAGAAGCCATCCAAGTATTGTTGTAAGAGTTGTCATAAGTGTGGACGAAGCCGTGACCTTCCTGCTTTCAACACGCCTCACGAGGTCGCATACCCTTTTGTCGTAAGCTTGACGCAGTCTTAATAATACAATCGCATTGTGACCGCCATACCAAATAACATCAAAATACCAATCATGACAAACATATTAGCTGTATTCTTGTTATAGCCAGCCCAAACATTACTCCAATCGTCGATAATGGCAATGCTAACATCATTATTAACGGTAAAATAAATGATTCCAGCTGTGTTATAGGAACAACATAAATAAGTGCTACGAAAGAATAAAATTCATAATTTCTCCACCATTTCCTGCTGACTTTGGGCATTTCCTGGAGCTATTTATATCCTGATGCAAGTTGTCTTTTAAATGATTCATTTACAAATTTTGCACATCATTCAGACCTTTTGATTTATCAGATTTGCTCCTATTTAATTTGAGAACCATATAAGTTTCTATAGAGCTTACACCTTCCACCTGTTTCATTAGTGGCAATATCTCCTAATCTACAAATTGTCCTCCACTTGTTTTTATCATTATATTCAGTATTTTGTCAAGTGAATTTTAAACGTACTCTTCAAATTCCATATGTAAACTTTTAATGTTTCTGTGTTTTCAGTAATTTCCATCGGATCTACTCCCAATACAGTCTGATTTAACACTTCCTAGTTATGTCTGTAACACTTAGTCCATAACTCTTGCTTTCACTCTGTTTACTTCAGAAGTTGTGACACCTGTGGATATCCACCTTCTGGATGAAGATTTACATCCTTAAACCAAGTCTGCTACCATATCCGCCATAATCGCATTTTAGCACCTCTGTTAATTTCTTCAGCATTATCCCTTCCACTTGGAAAGAATAATCTTTTGAAACTGAACGTCCTCCAGCTTTTGTTGCGAACAGCGATTGTAACGTTTGGAATATCGCTCATGACGCATTCTCTCCATAACCTCCCATTGTATCTTTTTGCCATCGACGCATTGACCTCATTGCCGCCTGAGCGTCTACTATTGCAGTACACTTTTGGTAACGGATCTACTCTTACTATCTGTTCCATTTGTTTAGAAACTCCATGTGCCACTTCTACATCTAGTCCCTGTCAGAAAGCCGTGCAACCATCGTAATACTCATCATTATCAACTGTGGGGATCCTGCTCTGCAGTTCTCCAGAGTCCAAAGACAACCACAAACAACAAATAATACCAGCTCATTCCAATTATAACTCGCTTTTCTCTGCTCTAACGCCTTTTCCACAAGGTTCTCTATTTATCTCTGAAATACATTAAATTTCATCTGCTTTTTCCTGCTGCTCCCGATATCAATATTCAGAGATATACTTTGAAACCATCGATAAATACATTGCTGCTGGCCAACAATTGAGATTATCATTGCAAACATCATCGTGAGTAGGAAATTCCGGACGCTCTTTAGAGAACCCTGGAAATAATACGATTGATTGGCAAAAATATCACAAGACATCGGTCGCAGTAGAGGCTATCATTGGACTACTACTTTCATTTGTTCCTCGCATGCTGCTGCAACCAGTGCTGGCTCTTTATTAATCTGAATGTGTCAACATATGATCCATGTCATCATCGCCGCATTATCAACCAGTGAACCCATTGCAAGCGCGTAGTCCATAAGTGAAATGTTTAATGAAATCTTGCTTTTCAAAAGAAAGAAAGTAAATGCTGCTGATATTGAATAGACATCCCAACCACAAGTGCTGCTCTTAAATCTTTTCATAGAAATACTATCAACACAATTACTGTTATTACTAATGCCTGTAATCCATTATTCGTTACATTAGAAATCGCATCTTTTACTCTTATGCCAGGTTATCAACTATTTCATATTTTGTTCCTGATGGAAAATAACGGTTCTCATATTCTCCAGTTCTTTTTTTTGCAATATTTGGCAATTTCAACTAGATTTCATCTTTCTTTTGAATCATAACTGATTCATATCTTGCCCATCATATTTAGAATAAGAAGTTTTATCTTTTGTTCCATATTCATTTTACCATCGCTTAATTCATTGTTGTTCGATTATTATTATTTGAAATAATAATAGTTCTGTATTTGATCCAGCTGTTTAATTCACCATCAACCCTTAAGATAAATTCTTTTGATCCATCTTTTACCGTTCCTCCTTAAGACAATTGTATGAGCCGCCTTTAATTTTAGAATATATTTCTGACTTGAGATAAATTGTATGCCCGGTAATTCATATATGATCCAGCCTTACCTTATCTGTCTTGTAGCATTACCAACACTGATATGTTTCCAACTTCTGTTTCTTTTAAGCCTTGGTTCTAGTGTTTCTCTATAAATGAAGTAATTATCGCCTGATCTGCTCCTCTTATCGCAATCATCATCGCCATATCCGAATTTCCACCAGAAGTGTTTAATTTTGAAACTACTGATCATTGGCATCAGATGGCAAATCCTGTTTTATTTTATCACCTCACTGAATCTGTACTCGTTTTATATCCAAATTGTACCAAAGTTAAATTCCATCATTACACTTGAACTCCACAAGTTGAACTTGTAGAAATATTTTTAAATGGCTCGTCAACATTAAGTGCCGCATCTTCTATCTTTTCGAAATCCAGTCTTTAACATCCCCTGGTAGTCACGTCTAGTCCACGTTGTATTAACAGCCACCAGCGAGCAACTAAAAAACTGGTATCAATCTTGCTTCATTGACCGTACTGTTACAACACCTGAAAAGACCATAAATACTAATATCATTGTTAGAAACAATTTCTTTCGTTGCAAATCTGGGTTATTGTCATTTTTTTCTCCTTAATTTTGGTTTTTTGCTTCTGTTTTAAATTATTTTATCTCTGAAAGTGAGTAAATACAGTCAAACAAATCTAGAAACATTAAACCTTTCAAAATCTGTCTGACTGATTATGTGTGTTTTATTAATTGTCATCATAGTAAAAATTAAGGTATCTTTCTTTCAATCGTTTTTCATTAGATTGCACAACATTTTGTCCGTTCACTATTAATCTTACTCCACTTATTAATCCATTTCTGTAACTGCTGCATAACTTGATTTTGATTTGTACTTTTATAGGAATAGCAATAGCCTTGGCCTATTTTGAAATTATATAAACAACTTGTTTCACCCTCTTACAACAACAATGGCTTTCAGGATAATTATTCCGTTTTCAGCACCAGTATTCATACTTGCCGTTCCATTACATTCCACTTTTAGCCTTTCTATCTGATTAGGAATTTCACTTTACAGTAAATTGTCTTGTTGCACTGCTTGTTGCGGCAGAGACTTCACAACTGTGTTCCTACCAGTTCTTCCTCAGCTCGCTGTCAACTTCTTCTTTGCCTGTGTCCTTACATGGATTTTATTTATTACTTTCTGGTGAAACTCCTCCCACTTCCAGCTGCATTTCCGATTCATTTACCACAGTAAATAAAGCGCTTCCTGCTGAAGTTTGCTGACGTGAAGTTCAAATTCATTTGAAATTGTCTCGTCGTATTTGTTTTATTTACAGATTTTCTATTTGTGTCGCCTGTTGTATCCAGTTCTCTGCACGCCGATGTCAAGTTGCTTTCTTGAAGCATTTAAATTGCCTTGCAGCATCATAATTAGTTTCCGCTTTTAAATAATCTGTTTCAGTTACTAGCCTTTTGTTATAAAAGCATACTGTACTTCATAATTAATTTGCTTTTTCCAATGCGGTTATACCGAATTGATATTGACTTGAAGCTGTATTCACGTTTGAAGCTGCACTTTCATATTTGATCTTGTATGCTCGATTGTCAATTGACATCATTACTTCCGACCAGCATTTACACTATCCCCATTTTTTGTACTTATGATAACTATCTCGATGAGGGTTGTTGCATACTTGCACTTCCTCGATTCCCTCTCAAAGTACCGCTCGTTGTATATCCTAAAGAAATTGAGTTTTGTCCACACCTGCACTTTTACAGGTCTTGCATTGACAACTTGCCCTTTTCTTTTTCCTTCATAAGATATAGTAAATACAGTATTGCCAATGTGCTAATTACGATTTTTTTATTATATAATTTCATTATTTATTTCCTATTTTCATATGGTTTAAATCCGATTAATCAATAAAAGTCTGCATTGTGACACAAGGTCAGTATTTCAAGTTTGAAGTCGCATAATTTACACGGCTTTGTCTCAATTCTCAGCTTGCATCAAGTAAATTATTCATTGTTACTGTTATAGCTATATTCCTTTCCTTTCCAGTTCATAAGTTTCTTTTCTGCACTTTCTCCACAGCCACCTTCAATGCTCTCCAAACTTTTTTCATGCCTTGTAGCTGATAATATGTTTTTCCTATATTTGCCCTTACCTGATCCAATGTCCGTCCTGATTTAACTTCTGCACCCTTCAGTTTTTGCTATCTTACATCTTCTTTCTTTACCCCAGTCGTAAAAATATCCCAAGTAAATGTTACTCCCGTATGCTGATGATAGATGAAAGTTTTAAATATATTTTTTAATTTATCTTAGATCGTAATGCCCCATAGCTTAACGTTCCGTTAATTGTTGGATGAAAACCTATTCTTTTCAAGTTTGTATTTTTTCTGCTTATATCAATTTGCTTTTGTGCGATGAGCATCAGTATTTGTGTCGTCAATTTTTCCACATCCCTTGATAGGTCAATCGTCCAGTAAATTATCTTTCCACCCCAAACGGCACCTGCTTCGCCACTGTTGGATTTGACACCTAATTAATATTCCTAAAGATTCCTTGCTATTTCATTCCCCTGTTGTTCCACAATTTGTGCCTCTTATGCTTTTATACTCTTGTTCTGCTTCTCTATATTCAGGCTTTGTAAACTATTCTTAATTTATATTTCTGCAGTCTGAATTTTATACCTTATCTAGCGCTTCCTTAGACTTTGTAAAACTCCAAGTGTACTAATCGCATCATATACATCACTGTACGTTTGAACAGTGTCAAACTGTATCTTTTTTTTGTTTTATCCAGTTTCAATTTTGTTAATTTTAAGTTGTCTTTACTAATTTCATTTCCAGTCTTAATTTCGCCCTGTATAAATTGGCTGTGATGGTGATAAGTATTGCTGATATGCTTCTCCAGTCTTTGATATGATATCTTTAAAGTAGGCGTTTGCCGAAGCATCAGGAAGCTTACTTTGAAAATTTCTGTTTCCAAGTTCTGCTCACATCAATTTGTCCTCTATCTACTCCAGCATTCCGATTTTTATATCTTTATTATTTTTACCGCCATCTCGCCGCTTCCTGAATTGTTATTTTTGTGCAAAATTAGAATTGACACAGAGCAGCACTGTTACTGCTATTTTGTTTTATTTTTTCATTTTCTGTTTCCCTTCCTGAACCTATTTTTAATGCATTATTTTATAAATTTCGTTATTTCTTCAATGATATTTCAATTTTATCTGTATTTTTGCGTCGGATTAATTCATCTTCCTTCATGTTTCTAAAACTTTTAAGACAAATTCATCGTATAAAAACTCTTCATTGAAATTAATATAAATTTCGATATAACTAGCCTCATATTTATTTCCATTCTTCCTCGTTAAATTTTCAATCAATATTTATTATTTATAAAATCAACAGATTTTTCTCGTATTTCTTCAAAAGCATCTTAATTTGGGATTGGATATATTCTTTTTTGAACACCATTCAGTCAGCATATTATTCAAAATTTCAATTTGCAATTATTCATTTGTCTTTACATACAACTTTCCAAAATCTTCCTTCTGGCTTCTGTTAGTATTTATTGTTTCAAGAGCTTCTACTATTTTCTTTATTTTCTAAAAATTTCAAGCAGCACAACTCATCTTTGTCCTCAAAATATGTATAAAAACTTCCTTTAGATACTCCCAGCTCCTTGTAGTTATATCTTCAACTTTTGTTTCCCTACATCCATTCTTTAAAAACAGTTCCTATGCTTTATCTATTATCTTTTTTCTTCTGACTTTTTGCACTTTTCTTTTTTTCCAAGTATTCACCACCTATCATCAAAATTGACTCGCAAGTCATTGTAATATAATATAATTTTTTTTCTTATTTTGTCAATCATTTTTATGTTTAAAATAACCTAAAAATATTGATTTAAATTATATCATTTTTTAGGTTTTGATATTTTTTTCTTTATTTATTTTATTGAAATTACTTTATTTTTACCAATGTTTTCTAACTGTTCTTTCATTTTTACTAATACATTTAAGAAACTCTTCTTTACATATACCGTTTGGTAATTTGTTGATTTTTTCTTAAAATATTTTCAGCTTCATCCGGAAATGTATATATGAAAATCTTTTATCTTCTTCTTGAAACTTCTTTATTACATCCCTTTTGTAGATATTTGTTTATTATTTTGTTCCCGCAGGTTTTGACACTTTAGACCTTTTTGAACTCAGTCAAGTTTATTTTTTGTGTTTTCCAAAAATTATTCGCAAAATAATGGAACCTTTAGATAATCCCCTACCTTTTCTTCCATACTTTCAAAAATTTCATAATATTTTTCTAAAAATTTCTTTTATCTATATCTTCTTCATCAATTCAAATAATTTAATTATTTTTTCTCCCGTCATTTTTATACTAGTAAAATTCTATTTTCTATTTTAGCTCTTTTTCCTTTCTAGTCAGTCAAATAACAAAATATATCCAGTAACCTGTAAAAAGAACATACTTATTGAAAATATTTCATTCCTAAATTTTTTGTAATTTCAAAATAAATAAATACTAAACAAATTATATTAACTATAATGGTAATAATTTAGTAATAATCTCTTTAATTCCACAGAAATTTTTTAACACAAACCCTTTTATTATCAAATTTACATTTTCTTTTGTATCTAAACCCACATATCCAATATTACATAATTTTTGTTTCTATAAACTTAACAGTTCTTGTATTTCAAATATATTTTTATTTAAAAATAGGATAAAATTCTATCCCTTGTATTTCCCTCAGTTTTAAATTTATTTTCAACCAACACAAATTTTGTCAAATCTTGTAAATGCTTCTGCGTTAGCTTTTATCCTTTCCAAAAATCAGCCAACTTTTACTCTTTGACTTACTTTCAAATTTTTCTTTTAATTCCTTATATTCGATATCTGTTTTTAGTTTTGATTCATATTTTTGCAAATTTTAAATCTTTTCTGAACAATTGCATCTTTTCAAGGATTGTTTCAGGATTGTATTTATTCAAAAATTATCCAGTTCTGTATTCCCTGATTCGGTAGTTAGTAAAATCACCCATAATGTATATTTCATATAAGGTGTTTTTGAAAACATCTTCAAATATGCTTATTATTTTCTTGTCAGCCTTTTCACCTTGACTTTCGCCCACATAGCTCCTACTGCTCCACCTCAAAAATAACTCCCAATGGACCTCCGATGATTCCACAGCCACCAAGGTCTCCACTAGTAAAAATCCTATATTTCCATTTGTATTTACTTCAAACCATCCTTGAAACTCAGCTTATCGTCTTCCTTTTCACAACTGCAGCCTGAGTAATCACATTAATTTTCCCCTGAATATTTTGTTCTTATGTCAGCTAGAGCCTCAAATGCGCTTAGCTGATTTTCAAATGTTACACAAAACATTATTTTCCATGATATCTTTTATTTTTTAAAATTAAATTGACTAATTATAATCCTGAAAGTAGTTTTTATTTTGTTAACACTTATTTTTTTACTTAAAACAAATTGTATCCATTACCCTGCACAATAAAGCCTAGCAGCTCCTAATCCAGAAATTCAAAGATTTTTATGGAATGTTTGCCAAAGTCAGTATTGAAGAGTCAACAAACAAAGTGATGCTTAGTAATGATTGCTAGAATTAATTCTCAAAAGTTCTTGAAATTTGTCAAAGCCAGATTATTTCATGTTTATGTTTTAATTATTTTTAATTTTTTCTTAAAATCATCTTTAAATTGTTGGTAAGTAAGCCAGTTGCTGTGAAAGTTCCTTTTTGTGCTTTTCTTGGGTCCCTTTTTTTAAAGATATTCACTGGATTCATCTGGCTCTCTTGCTATTTTTATCCACATATACTGCATAATTCCTGTTGTTAAGTGCTTGGATCTAAAATGCCGACCAATTTCCTTCAATTTGACCACCTTTATTATTGTAAAATATCTTTCTTGTGGAAGTAGAATTTTGATTATCGCTGAATACCTTTCCCCGTTCTTTTCAAAAATCGTAAATATCTATGCTTTCCAATGAATTTCCATCCACCATTTCACCAACCTCGTAAAATTCACGTTCAAACTTTCTTCATCCGGCAACTTCAAATTTTATCGCCAGTTTTCGTATAGTTTCAATTCATTTTACATCTTTTTCAATGAATAAATAATCAACGACAAAAGTTCTCGGCTCATTCGGATACAAAACCTTCCCATTGCACCAAAAATCAATAAAATACACTTGCCCATTTTCCCTATAAAAAATACAGGATGGGGGTCAGCATGAAAATCCGTGTTTTAAAACTGCACCAAATACAAATCAAGTCCGTTCTTGCAATTCTTCAGGTTTTTTCATTATTTCACTATTTTTCCTTATCAGCACTCTTAAAGTTTCCTTCATCATTTCAAGAATATGGTTATTGGAAAGATGTTTATATACGATTGAACATGAATTTCTCGTCCTTTTAGAAAAATTATTTTGCAAAAACGTTTCATATTTACGAAGTTTCGTTACTATGAAAGTTTCTATTCAGCATTTTTTCAAAACTTTCCACAACATCTCCAATATTCGTTTTTTTTTTCATTTCTTCATAATAATTTTCCAAAGTTTTTGCAGATTTTTCATACTTCCAAATCTGCTTCAATTATAGGCTTTTATATTTTCTTTGAATCTTTTGACAACAACTTTTTCCTCATTTTTAATTCTTCCTCTAAACACTCCGTCTTATTGAAGCTGATGCTATTATTCTTCTCCTCTATTTCAGAAAAATAATCATCTACTTATTCAAGTTCGGAGATTCATTTTTCTACATCTACTTTCTTCTCAATCTCACATTATCTTGTACTTTTGAAGCTGTGTGTTATCTCCTCAGGTAAACATCTTTTCGATTACTTAACATTTGCCTAAATTTCATACATATTTCTACCCCATTTCCTCAATAATAATAGCCATTCTTATTCTTCATAAAATACAGGCATTTATTTCATCAATCTTGTCGCTGTATTTCTTTTTTATATTTGCAAGATACTTTTCCAAGTCTCCCTTTAAAATAGTTCAATCAAACCCATATTGAGTTAATACTGAAGAAAGCGATGTTTTTTGTCTTCTTCTTGGTATAAAAATCTGCCATCTAATTTATTCTCCTTTATTGAAAATACTTTAGTAACATCAAAAAATACAATAACTAACATCAAAAAACAAGTAAAAATATCATTCCAATCATATGTATTTTTCTTTCTTCTATTTTTATTTACTTTGCCCAAAAAAAAAAATTCAGGAATGACAACATCAGCCTCCTCCATCAAGCGCTGGAATTGGAAGCAAGTTCATAATTCCAATGTTTACAGAAATTAATACAACACCCAAGCATGGCAAAATCCCTCCCGCCCATAAGCCTCGCCAATCATCTTAGGGAAGTCCCATATACCCCTGGGTTATTTCTTTCATTGCCACTTTCTTCCTGTTATAAGCATTCTCACACCATCAAAGTACGCTTTTAAAATAATTCCAAACATAGAAAAACTAATTTTTACTCTTTTCTCCAATTGTTGATTTTGGCTTATGATGTACTCCGTTATTTCCTTGCTTCCTTGTTATGTCAATTTTACATTTTCAGTACCTCCTTATTATCTCTCAAGATTTTAGGAGCTATATCTTCATTTTATAATTTTTATTAATTCTCCAATTCTTTCTTTGTCATTTCACTCCAATTGGATATATTTTTACCACACTGCCAAAATTTTACTCATTTACCTCTCAATCTTCCATTTACTTTTGAACTTTGCTCAACTCCTCCAACTATAGCTTGAGAATATTTAGGCGGCATCACCCCGCTACTGAAACATTATAAATAATACCGCTAACGGTAGACAGTTCATCATTAACCCTGCAACCAGCACAACAATTAAGCAATGGCGACTTTGGTAAAAATCCATTTTTTTGAATATTTTCCTGTCTCTTTAATTTCTTTTCACAACCTTATACAAGCCTTCTTTTCCACTTCATCAACAAATATTTCGCCTCAATTTCATTATCATTATACTTGTTACCTGTTTCCATTTTTCAATTCTCAATAATTTTCATCCATTTTTTCCTTCTTGAATGCTTCCAACCAAATCTTTCAGGGCTGCCGCATTCCTCATTATTAACAAATCCTCCTAAAGGTAAATTCTGATTGAATAAGTCGTCTCATTCTTTTAACGAAAATCTTTTACCCATTCCCAATCGCAAACTCAGTAACAGGTATCCTAAAATATTTAGCTGTTGCAATGCCCTTAATTCATGCAAAATACAATTAATCCCAAAATTACTAATATTAAAAATTATTCTATTTATCTATTCTCCTATTTTTCTTTGTTTCTTATATTTATTTAAGTTATTTTATAGTAAACTTATTTAAAAATTAAATCAGTTAAGACTATTTTACTTCCAAACCATAAATTTATATAATTTTAGCAGTTTAATTTAAAATAGGTTTGAGTATAATTAATAATTCTTTATAAATTTATTAAAATAAGCTTTAAATGAGAAAATATCTCAAAAGCAGCTAACTTTAAAAACTCTATCAATAAATATTTTAATATTTCAATTATACTGTTACTGTCTCTCTTGACCTTCTCCCAATGAGGCATCAAATATCTTCATAGTCAATCTAAACTGAATAGAAGTTAAACTTTATCAGTAACTTTTTGATAGATGAGCATTCATTGCATACGGCAGCCCACTTACAAAAATCTATTACTTTGTCCCACTGTATTCTAAAAATTCCAACTGAATGTTATAACTTTATTTTCTTTTATTGCATCTGTAATTAATCTTGAATCTTTCAAAACTTTCGGTCTTATAATCGAAACATAGCTTACTTTAGACGATGGCATCTTTTGCCATTTCTCCTTTTTCCTACGCCGAAAGGCTTCCTATCTTTTTTCTCTCTGGCTGTTTTTCTTGTTCCTACACGATTTGTTGCTACTTTTGCTGAGCTTTTAGATCAAGTTGATTTTGTTGTATGTTCTATTGCCACTCTTTTCTTTTCATCATTTGACAACTCTTCGTGATAACTCATCGTCATCATCTTCATTATCATCGCCAAAAATTCCATTAATTTTCTTTTTAAGTCCCAAAGCATAACCTCCTATCTGGGTCACTAATTTACTTCCTATTCTAATTATTGTCGCACCATTTTTTCAATGCTTCAACATAGTCAGTCTTTGACATTCCCATGGAAAGTTCGGTAATGCAATATATTTTTTGATATTCTTCCTTTTAACTTCTTGCTATTTGAAAAAATAACTGTTTATTTCCTGTCAGGAAGCTTCATATGAGCCATTGTCATAAACCAAGTTATTTTTACGTTACTCATAGAAAAAATATTTTTTACTATCCTTTTAAAGTTCTATATAAATTCCTTGTTGATTCTTCTTGAAAATATTAATTTGAACCAATCCATTTATAATTTTGGAATTTTCAATACAGTTTTTTTATTTGCTCTTCTAAAGTTCATAAGAATCAATCGAATGTGTATTAAATTCACACTATTAATTATAGCATTTTATTATTTTTTGCAACCTTCCACAAAATCCCATTTGATATTTATATATTTTTTCATCTTTGAAAATTCATTTAGCTTATCTCGATAAAGTTGAGCCCGATTTTCACCAAAATAATCACAACCCATATCAATTATAGTCTTATGTTTTTCCATATCAAAATATTTACTAATAAACAAAATTTATTTTCTTTCAGGAAGCAGTGAATATTTTTTATATCTTCAAAAATTTTTATTATAATTTTGTTAATTTATATCATTGTCAAGTTCCATCTCCCTGTTCCTCGAATGGCTAAGATATTTTCATAATAACACCATTATAACCTTTTTCAACAACTAACAACACATCACTTGTGCCAGTCTTCTTTGTTAATCTCGCTCCCCGCCTCTGCTGCTACCTTTTTACAATATTCCATCTCAACTTCATTATTATTTTCAACCTCATTTTTATTCTTTGTTCACTGACATTCTTCCTCAGCTTTTCTAGTACTTTACCCAAAAATCCAACTCTTCCCTCAACACAACAAACTTCTTCAAGTAGTCCCAGCCCTTTATAAGCCTTCAACCTCACCTCCAAAATATCCAATCTCCTGAATCGAATCCATCCAGCATTTCTTCCTAATTTCACTTCTCGATTCTCATCTATTAAATTAATTGTAGAGTTTCTTCAAATCAATCACAAATTCGCCATCAATCAAATCATAATTATTTCTTAAATGTTCTTACATTATTTATGCCTATTTGCTATAATAGGCTACAGCGCTCATCTCAGCACCAACAAACTATGGTGTTTTCCAATATTTCAAATTGCCCTCCACTATTTTTCTGTCTTAATCATTTCGACTTCCACATTTTTCCAATATTTCTTCGTTATTTTTAATTTCTGAAAAATGAAAACTACCTCTATTTTCTTAAATCACACCACTATCGTTAATATTTATTTTGCTCAAATGTCCCATCAATCCGGTGCAAAATTTTGATTATTTCGTACTGGCAATACCCATTTTCGCCACTCAATAATCATTCTCATACATCTGAGCTTCACATACAGATCGTTTCATTTCGCAGAATACCCTTTGCAACTTCACTCCAGAAAACAGTCCCTTCCTCCCCAGATAAGCGAGTAAACTCGACATTTTCAGGCTTTAATTCTTCAAAATGTTCAAACTCTGCTGCAAACCCTACCACTGCTTGATTAGGAATTCCAAACATCAAATCCACAGTTATATTCTCAAATCCAGCCTTCTAGCTAGCCATTTTGTACACACTTTACCGCATCACCTGAACTATGCTGTCTTCTCAATAAATTTCAGAACGATTCTGAAAGCTCTGTATACCAATATTAGCCTGTTTTATCTCAATTTCCTGTGAATTTCTTCAATTTTTCCAGTCGTCTTCTGGATTTAATCTGATCGCATTTTGTCAATTTCATCCATTATTTTTTATCATCCTTAACTGGCAGTACTGATGTTGTCTCCACCAAAACAATCGTATGTCACTTATATTTTGGGTACATTCTAATTTCTCAATTAAATGATTTACATATTTTCTATATTCTTTCTCCACATTAATACCGCAATAAAAAATCCCAACATTCACATTTTTTTGCCAAAATGGGATATGAATGTATATCGCATCAATATTTTTCTTATTTTTTCATACTTTATTCTTTCCACAACTCTCTAAAATTTTATTATTTTTATTACAAATATCTATAGTTTCTATCAAAAGATCAGAAAACTAAACTTTTGTCCAAAATTTATTATTTAGTTTGCTAATTCTTCTGATCTCTTTAAAAATTATAATCCTAAAAATTTTGGAAAATTTTCCATTGTCTTATCAAGTTTTGCTTTTTACATTTTCATTTGAATCTGCATTTCATACCAAAATAGAATTTTGATTTTTGGCCTGTTCCAGATGGACGGGCTGTAACGGGGCATCGTCTCTCCGAGAACAAATTGAAACGTTTTCTTTTGGTAATTTTATTTCAGTTTCTGCTCCTGTTTCCAAGTTGTATTTCAGTGAAAAGAAATCGTTTAATTTAATCTTACCAATCAGTCTGGGTTTTACGTTTTCTCTCAAATTAGTCATAAGAGTAGCTTCGTTTGTTCAATTCTCCCATCTTTTTCCTTTATGGGTTACAGATTTTATTCCTTTTCCAGATAATATCCAAATTTTTATATAATTTTGCACTGTAAAATTGAACTCGATTGAATCACTATAGTAAGCAGTTTCATTTCAGCGATTACCATTGAAAGTTACTAGTGCATCCTTATCTCTTGCATGTGTTCCAACGAAATATCCGTAACTTCAAATCCAAATAAATATGTTCCATCCAATTTTTGTTTTCAAATTGTCTAATTTTTCTCCAATATATTTAAATCCTGTCAATGCTTTCATAACTCCAACATTTTTTGAAGGAGCAACTATATCAATCATCGGTGTAGAAATTAACCAAATGTTATAACTTTTGCATTTGCAGAATGTCTTTTATTGTTTAAAAGATATTGGTAGCAACAATAATCCAACTTGGTTTCCATTTGGATAATACCTATTCATTTTTTATCATCTTTACAGCACACTCATTCTATCTGCACTGTGATCGTTTGCCATAACTATTTTTGCCCCAATTTCATCAGCTAATTTACTCCCGCTTAAATGCCGCTTTCTTTTTCTCCAGGATTTGCATGTTACAGTTGAAAGTTCTGTTCACTTAGACCTTTCAATAACTTCAAAATTGGTACCCAAAATCAGATAAAATATGCTCATTGACGTCCACCAGTTCCATGCTGAAGTGGAGGTAAACTATTTTAAAGTTTTCTTTCCCGGAATATCTGTTTTAAAGTTTGTGTTTTATTGCATCTTAAATAATCATCATCAATTTTCCATCCACTGGATACTCATCCTTTTTCTTCTCTTCTTCTGCTTCAGAAACAGCTTTAATTTCTTCTTCAAGAGTCTGAATTTTATTAACTTCAGCAACAATCGCAGGTGCATGAGGATCTGCCAACTCTGAGCCCCATCATCCCAGTAAACCTTGTATCCGTTATATTCACAGGGTTATGTGTGACGTGCTACGACAATCCCAGCCATAGTACCTTATATTCACCCCAAATGACAATTCAGGCGCGTAGAACGTGTAAATCTCACAAATATATGCCTTAATTCCTGTTAGGCACATAACTTGCAGTATTCATAATGCATATTCCTTGGAACCAATTCCCTACAGTCGTGAGTTAATTATAATCTCTTTTTCTTTGCTAATTTTTCATCGAATTTCAGCATATAATTTTTGTGTTCTGAGTTGCTTTTCTAATTACATATTTATTAATTCTTGGTTAGTTCCAATCCCACGAACACCTCTAATTCCACCAGTTCAAAAGCTCAAACTCAAAAATCCATTCGATTTCTTTCATTTCCAGCTAAACTTTAACTTTCCCTTGTCTTTCATCAACAGCTTCTGAATTTAACCAGTATTCATATTTCATATATCCATGGTATGCCTCCTAAAATTTTACATTTAAACAATTTTAACTTCTTTATTTTTGCAGTTTATTTTAAACTGAATATCTCCAAAAATTTATTCTATATTAATTTTTACCATATTTATCTAATTTAACAAATATCTGTTAAAAAGGAAAAATTACAATTTTTTTACTAAAATTAAAACTAGCGCCAAAAACATCAATAATATTCATGTCAAACGGTAAAAGGGTTAAAATTTAATAACACCCTGAAAGAAGCGGAACCAACAGAAGTTCCAAGAGAACCCATTGGTGCTGACCCCAATTATTTTTCCTGATTTCTGAGGATCTCCGAGCACAATACTTCCAAGAGAACGTACAATTTCATAAGTCATCGACAAAAACATCAAAAGATATGGAGTTGCCAATCAAATCAAACCCCAAAATAAAACACCACATCATTATCCAACGTAAAACTGAATTTATAAATACTTTTTCCTTAAATTTTTCAACGTCTTTCCCAGCAAAATGCAGTTCCAAAAAGCAAGCAATGACGAACACATAACAAAAGTTCCAATTGTATTTCGAAGAAAACTTTTTTCATAAAATTTCAAAAAAAATAGTGTTTAAAGCACTTCCCATAAGAATAAATTCATTCCTGAAAGTAAAATTATAAGACAGAAGAATTTAGAATAACGACCAACTCCTTAATATATATCTAAAGGTTGCAAATGGTTTAAGCCTTTACTTTCTTCCAAATCGTCACGTCTTTTTCACAATTTCCTATAATCAGTAAAATAATTATCGAAACAATGCTTCCAATTAACAAACTTGTAGCAAAGAAGTTCGGATCATTAGCAACAAAGGCAGCATATCCTCCTATTTTCGCCCAATGTTCAATTGGATTACAGTTGCAGAACTTATTTTTTGCAATATTTTTTGCTCGCCTTTTTCAGAAAAGCTGACTCAATATCCAAATGCCACGGCATATGTTCCTCCTCGGATGCAAATCCCGAAATCACACAGCCAAAAAAATATAAACGGTAACTCATCCAAACCCAAAAATAAGTTGTGACATCTATAACAAACTGGCATAAACACAAATATTCTCTTCATCTCAACTCTATTCAAGAAGTTTCCCAAATATAAGTGAAGAAATAAACATCGGTTGTACTCATAAACGCGCTGTAGTTCTCCCTGAAATACCTTTCCACCCTCTCAGTTCAATTAGTGGCAGGTGAAGGGGATGCCTTAAATTATAAATACTGTCACATAAAAACATTATTATTAATATCTTATTAATATTTTTTTCTTCATTTTTCTCATCTCTTTTTTTATATCTCAAAGTTAAATTTATCTTAATAATTTAGATAAGTCATTTTTCTATTTTATACTTTTTAAATCATTCTATAGTTATTTTTACTGGTTAAATTATATTACCGGCATATTTTATTTAATTTAAGTTTGCTCTGGGAAAACCAAACAGCTATTTCTTCTAACAAACTTTCCGTACTTTTTAGTTTCAATTAAACTTTCAGTCATCAAATAGTGCTGTAGTCGAATAAATAAAAGCTCCGTCGGTTTATTAAACAAAAAATATACTTTTAATTATTTTGTGTCACTAAGTTTTATCCTTTATTATGTACTTTATAATATATCAAACCTATTTAAAATTAACCACTAAAAATTATATAATGTGGTTTGGAGTTAGTAGCTGCTAACTTTGAGTTTTGTTTTTAAATCAGTTTTGCTACAATCATTTTTAAATGAGTTTTAGCAGCAACTATTCTTGCAATACAATTATAGAATTAATTTATGAAAAATAAAAAACCAGACATTACCTGATGTTTTCACAAACATTTTATTCAAAAATTTCTTTTATTTTTAGAATAATCCCAATACTACCCACTGTAACTACTCCATTCTTCAGCTTATCATTTCTTCAGCTTTTGTCTAAAATTACTTACTGGTGCTTATTATTAAATCCGGTCAATAGTTGCATCATTTTCTTCAATTGCATCTTTAATACATCTAATGAAA
>BNJV01000459.1_pt1 | contig 65219 bp, 83 predicted proteins | sample 8540591 | NCBI WGS metagenome assembly BNJV01 (sample SAMD00202457, study PRJDB9452) | human saliva metagenome | host: Homo sapiens | reverse complement strand
TTACTGCTTCAGCCACTTCTTGTAGCGAGTCAAAAGCAGCAGGTCCACCATCAATTTGTCGACCACCGTGGTTGGTTACCCAAATACCTGAAGCCCCTGCATCCAGTGAGCGTTCAACGTCTTCACGGCATTGTGGCCCCTTGACATAAACAGGAAGTCCTGAGTATTCTGCGATAAACTCAACATCTCGTGGAGATAGGCGTTGTTTGGCTGATTTATAGACATAGTCCATTGACTTACCAGCACCTTGAGGTAGGTATTCTTCTACGATAGGCATGCCAACTGGGAACACAAAACCATTGCGTTTGTCTACCTCACGGTTACCTCCTACTGTCGCATCGGCAGTCAAGACAATAGCCTTATAACCTTCTGCCTTGACGCGATCCATAATGTGACGGTTAATGCCATCATCTTTACTAAAGTAGAATTGGAACCAATGAGGTGTACCTTGAAGGGCTTGAGAAATTTCTGGCAGGTCAACTGTTGAGTAGGAACTAGTTGTATAGAGTGAACCGAACTCGTGTACTCCACGCGCAGTCGCAACTTCTCCTTGCTCATTAGCTAGTTTATGGGCTGCAACAGGTGCCATAATGATTGGTGAAGATAGTTTTTCACCATCAAATTCAATCTCTGTGCTTGGATTTTCCACATCACATAAGGTCCGAGGAACAATGAGTTTGTGGTTAAAAGCTCGGATATTCTCTCTCAAAGTAAAAGTGTCCTCTGCACCACTTGCAATATACCCAAAAGAAGCTTTGGGAATAACTTGTTGGGCCATAGGCTCCAAATCATAGGTATTTATAAAATCTACAGGTCCTTCTGCATTGCTTGTTTTATATGACATCAATAGTCCTCCTTAAACGTAAACGTTTACTTTTGTTTACTAGAATAGTTTAAAACTTTTTCATGATGTTTTCAAAAAATTTGTCTGTACTTTTCATCATAAAGGCAAACAGATTAAGAACTAGAAGTTAAAGATGATACAGATTCACTCCGCCTATCCTACTCTAAACAGAGACTATGGTTATAAACCTTCCATTAGACAAAAAGCTCAGGGAGTTCTATGAATACCTGAGTGTCTTTCTATTTAGACATTTTGCCAATTTTCTTGGTCTTCTTTAAAACGTTTTAGGAGGTCAAGTCCTTCTGGTGTGATATAGCCTTCTTCTTGAGCTAGGTGAATCAGTTCGCTGTAGTTTGAAAGTGTTACTAGTTTGACACCAGCATCTGCAAAGTTCTTATCTGCTTTGGCAATTGATAGCTGAAGATAGCCACAACACCAAGAACATCTGCTCCCTCACGTTTGGCAGCAACTACGGCTTCTAAAACTGATCCCCCAGTTGAAATCAAATCTTCCACAACGACCATCTTTTGGCCTTGGGCTACACGTCCTTCGATTTGGTTTCCAGCCCCATGGTCTTTTGGTTTGCTACGGATGTAAGCAAATGGCAGGTTCATCTTGTCAGCTATAATGGCACCATGTGGGATACCCGCAGTCGCTGTTCCTGCAATCACTTCTACCTCTGGGAATTCTGACTTGATGGCTTCTACAAAACCATTCTCAATCAAGGTACGAGTCTCTGGATAAGCAAGCGTCACTCGGTTATCTGTATAAATCGGCGACTTGATACCAGATGCCCAAGTGAAGGGCTCTTCTGGTTTAAGGTAAACGGCTTGAATTTTCAATAAATGGCTAGCAATGTCTTTAGCAAGTGTCATGGGATTCTCCTTTTGTTTTTATAATCTAATTCTTTAATTTTAGTCTTGGTTCCATTCATCCTTGATAGCATGATAAGCTGCTACTGGATCAGTGGCTTGAGTGATTGGGCGACCGACAACGATGTAGTCACTACCAATATGATAAGCATCTGCAGGTGTCATCACTCGTTTTTGATCTCCAACTGCAGCCCCTGCTGGTCGAATACCTGGTGTCAGGCAAATAAATTCTGGACTGGTAGCTTCTTTGATGAGTTTTACTTCTTGAGCTGAACAAACCACACCATCTAATCCCGCTTCAGCAGTTTTCTTGGCATAGTGAATAACCGATTCTTGAAGACTGGTTTGGATATTTTTGAAAGTCTCTCATTTGTTCTTCAGAAGTTGAAGTCAGCTGGGTAACAGCAATCAATTTTGGCTTCTTTCCCAAGACCTTCACGCGCAGCCTTCATCATCTCTACACCACCTGCGGCATGAACATTGGTCATATCAACGCCCAGATGAGACAAGACCTTCATGGCTGATTTGACTGTATTTGGAATATCATGGAGTTTGAGATCCAGAAAGACACTATGTCCCAAACCTTTCAGATAAGATACAATCTCAGGTCCTGTAGCATAATAGAGTTCCATACCTACCTTTTAGATAGAGGCTCTCTCCTGCTGGAAAAAGAGCTAAAAATTGCTTGACTGCCTCAAAACTTGGAAAATCAAGAGCAATAACTGGACGAGCTTCGCGCATACTTTTCTCCTTTTACCTTTGTGAGCTAGAGAGGATGAAAAAAGGAACCTGCCTGCAGCAAGGTTCCACGAAAAATGGGTAGTCTCCACCCTTTCACCGTCTAACCTTAGCTGCCTCTCTGGACTGCTTTAAAGGTTTTTTACTATTCTATTATTTAAAGCGGTACTTGTCAAGTAAAAACAAGTAACTGAACGAATCATTTGAAACTTAGCGACTCTGTGTTGTTTGATCTTGATTTCCTTGTTCAGCTTGTTTTTTCTTCTCTTCTTCCTGCTTCTTCTTTTCCTCTTCTTTGGCTTTGACTCTTTCGTCATCCAGAGCCTTATCCACTAGACTATAGCTATAGATACCGACCTCCATGTCAATACCGCTAGGAACTGTCAACTGTGGTTTTATCTTACTATAGTAAGGTAATTTCTTCCCTAGTTCTGATAATGGCACCAAAATCTCGTCTGTATCATACATGGTAATCTTTAGAAGGTCACTTGTTACCTTACTTGGTGCAAGTTCAATCTTCTCAATCTCTTGCTTAATTTCTGGACTAACTTCATTTAGCTGAGAAATTAGGGTTTTAATCTGTTCCTCATCGTTAAACAAAACAGATATGTATTTCTCAGGTAAGTTATCAGAACTAACAGCAGTTGATTCAATACTTCCGCTTGATAAGATTGGATAATAGCTATCACCAGAAACAGAGTAAGCTACAATCCCAAATTCCTTCACTTCAATGGTGAAGTGAACTGGGAATTGATAAACTATCTTAGCCGATTCAATCCAGTGATCTGATTTAACCATTTCAGCATGCTTATCTTTATTTAAGAGCAAGCTAAGCGTATAGTCACTGTCACGAATGCCAGAAGCTTCCTTGACTTGATCTGCAGTTGTCTGAACAGTCCCCGTAACCTCAATATGTTTCAGAGTAGACAAAGGAGTTAGAAGATAAATAGACAAGAACAAGATTAAGAAACTTGGGACGAGGATTGTAACTGCTCGCCAGATATGGACAGATGGAATAGGAGGTTTTGGGGTTTTATTTTTTATTTTCCTCTTTTTATCTTCCTTAACCTTTGCTTCACCTTTTTCAGGCTCTACTTTATCTTGGCTCTTAGACTCTTCTTGAGAAGTTTTTGTTTCCTCCGTGTTCTTATCTTCAGTTTCTTCAACTGAAGCTTCATCACTAGTATCCGAATCTCTCTCTTCAGTTTTTTTCAGACTCTTGGTCCACTTCTTCAGAACTTACAGATTCCTCTTCCGTTTTTTTACTCAAATACTCTTGGTTTTGTTTCTGCCATTCTGACAATTCTTGAGTATTTTCAGAAGCAGACTTTGCTGCTTGTTCTTCTTTTTCACGAGCTTCTTCCGCAGCTCGTTTTGCCTCTTCTTCAGCCTTTTTTTGAAGATATTCTTGATTTCGTTTTTGCCACTCTGACAATTCCTTGCCTTGAGTGTCTTGATTCTTTTTATCCTTTGACATCAATTTTCCTTATGATAAATCTTTTTAGTAGCTCATAAAAAAATCTGCCACAGATTTTAATTCATGAGAATTCTTCATTGTATTTTGATAGTTCTCTTGATTTGACAAGAGCTTGTTTACCTTTTCTTCTAAAGTAGACAAAGGTCAAAGTCGCTCTCTTGCAACTCCTCTGCATAGCCTTTCTTCACAAAATAGGCTGCATTTTTCAATCTGATCTCCACGGCTGGCTTCACGACCCAGTGGCACAATGACGTGCAATTTAGCCATAGCAAGGAGTTCAAAAATAGTATTGGCACCACCACGAGTGATGACCACATCAGCCAGATTCATGAGTGGTTGATAGAGTTCCGTCGCATAGTCAACACGGTAGAGGTTTGAGCTTAGTTCATTTAAACTAGCATCTCCTGTCAGGTTGATGATATTATAGCGACTAGTCAGTTCTTCCTTGTGGTCTGTAACTAGTTGGTTAAAGACACGCGCCCCAGCAGAACCTCCAACAAAGAGAAGAGTTGGTAACTTACTATCAAAATAAGTTCGAATGTCCACCATTTCTTCAGGTTCTTCCTCAACTGGACCAGAAACCTTAGTCACGGCTCCAACATGCTCTACCTTAGTGAGACTAGACGCTTGTTCAAAAGTAGAGTACATCTTGGTCGCAAACTTATAGGCGATTTTATTGGCCAAGCCCATAGAGAGGTCAGACTCGTGGATGAAGACTGGTACTCTGCATACTCGCGCTGCGATAACAGGCGGAACAGATACAAATCCACCCTTAGAAAAGAGGGCTTGTGGACGAACTCGAAGCATGATAAAGAGCGATTGAAGAATTCCAAACGCAACTTTAAAGACGTCAACCATATTTTGCCATGAGAAATAACGACGAAGTTTTCCTGTTGCAATAGAATGGAAGGTGACGTCCAAACCTGACTTGAGAATTTCATGATGCTCAATCCCGTTCTTATCACCAATATAGTGAACTTCCCAGCCATCTTCGATAAACTTAGGCATTAACAAAAGGTTGAGGGTAACGTGTCCAACCGTTCCCCCACCTGTAAATACTATTTTTTTCATATTATCCCTTTAACTCCGCTACAGTGTCGATGAAAAGATCTCCACGTACTTCAAAGTTAGCATACATATCCCAGCTTGCATTAGCAGGACTGAGGAGAACCACATCTCCTTCTTCTGCAAGTTCAAAAGCCTTGCGAGTTGCATCCGCTATATCCGTTGCATCAACATAAGCAACACCGGCTTTATCTGCTGCACGCTTGACACGTTCTGCAGACTGACCGAGGATGACCATTTTCTTAAGTCCAGTAATATCTGGCACCAATTCGTCAAACTCGTTACCACGGTCCAAACCACCAGCTATCAAGATAACCTTGCTATTGTCAAATCCAGACAAGGCTTTTTGAGTTGCTAAGATATTGGTTGACTTACTATCATTGTAGAATTTCACACCCTTTATTTCATCTACGAATTGGAGACGGTGTTTGACACCTCCAAAGGCTGAAAGAGTTTCCTTGATGGTTTCATTGTCAACACCACGAAGTTTAGCTACAGCAATGGTTGCAAGAGCATTTTCCACATTGTGGCTACCTGGCACTCCGATTTCATCAGCTGCCATGACTTTTTCACCACGGAAGTACAGAAGACCATCTTCAAGATAAGCTCCGTCAACCTTTTCAAGTGTTGAGAATGGTACTACAGTCGCATTTGTCTTTGCCGCAAGTTCTTTAGTTAATTCCTGGTTGAAGTTCAATACTAGGTAATCAGCCGCTGTCATATTGCTTTGGATATTCCACTTGGCTGCCACATAGTCTTCAAAAGAACCATGATAGTCAATATGCGTTGGCATCAGGTTGGTGATAACAGCAATTTCAGGATGGAATTCCTGGATTCCCATTAATTGGAAAGAAGAAAGTTCCATGACAAGAGTGTCCTTATCTGTCGCAGTTTGAGCCACTTGACTAGCAGGATAACCAATATTTCCGGATAAAAGTCCATTTTGCCCCGCAGCAGTTAGAACTTCCCCAATCATAGTTGTAGTCGTAGTCTTTCCGTTTGAACCTGTAATACCGATGATTGGTGCATCAGAAATCAAATAGGCCAACTCAACCTCTGTCAAGACTGGAATACCTTTTTCTAGAGCTTTTTCAATCATAGGATTGCTATAAGGAATACCAGGGTTTTTCACCATGAGGGCAAAATCTTCATCCAACAATTCCAAGGGATGACCACCAGTTACAACCTTGATACCATCTTCCAAAAGGCTTTGAGCAGCTGGATTTTCCTCAAAAGGCTTGCCATCATTAACCGTTACAATGGCTCCCAACTTGTCCAAGAGACGAGCTGCAGACTCACCTGATTTGGCTAAACCTAGGACTAATACTTTCTTATTTTCAAATTGATCAATTCGTTTCATATCTAGAACTCCATTTCTACTCTTACTATTTTACCATTTTTATGAAAATAAAAAAGCCACAAAGGGCTTTCTTATTTGTTTTTTGTTATTTATGAAGTTGGTAATCAACTTTAACATCTGTGCCTAGGTATTTTTATACGAAGAAACATAAAAAAGCGGACAAATATTAGTCCTATCATTAAGGAACTAGCTTTGTCCACTTTTTATTGTCAAAATGGGTTCATTCACCCAATCTCTAGGATTTAGATGATATTAAATCATTCTAGTCTTGGTCTTTTTTCTTCCCCATTGTAAACAATCCAAGAAGCATACCTACAAGGCCTGCTGTTGCAAGAGTAGCATTTTCTTTAGTACCTGTTTCTGGAAGAATATGTTGATGGCTAGCAGGCGCTTGATAAGTCTTATCTTGAGACATAGCAAGAGCTACTTGCGACTGCTCATCTCCGTATGCTGGAGTTTCACGGGTAGTTGTGGCTGAATCATTAACACGTCCAGTATATTCTGGAACTTGGTGTGTAGCTTTTTCTCCATCATGAATGCTACCTTTGAAGTGTGTAACACCTTCTACTCCATTTACCTGACTAGTGTATTCTGGAACTTCGTTAACTGCTGCTTCTACTGCATTCACTCCACCTGTGAACTCTGGGACTTCAAGAACAGCTGCTTCTACCGCATTCACTCCACCTGTAAATTCTGGAACTTCAAGAATGGCTGCCTCTTCTCCGTTCACACCTCCAGTATATTCTGAAATATCGTATACGGCTGGTTCTGTCTTGGCACTTTCAACCTTTTCTTTGGTCAATTGGATACGGTATTCCTTGACCTGTTTACCACTTTCTGAAACGAGACGTACCAAGACTGGGAGTTTGTCATCCCTACTATCAACAACTGTTGCTGCTACGTTTTCACCAGCTTCAACGGTCACTTTAGGACGGTTTCCACTATAAGTTACTTGGTAGTCTGCACGATCTTCTGAGAAGTCAGCAAGCTCTCTACCATCTACAAGAAGTTTAGAAGCTGTATTGTCTTTAGGTGCTTCACTTGGAGCGATAAAGGCCATTTCAGTGATAGCCACACCCTTCTTGTCTGCTTTTCTGTCCATACGCCATCTCATAGCTTTAGCTTTGACTGGTGCAAAGGTGACATGAATATCAGTTCCGGCTTCAATTTCTTGATCTGCACGGTATTCAACTTTTTCCCAGTTAGAAGGTGTATTGAATGGATGTTCCGGATCGTATGGTTGATAGTTAGAATAATATTCTGGTGCATCAAAGTTTGGACCAACGTAGCGTTCTAGAACTAGTTTGGAAGGTGCGTCTGTTCCACCATCTGAGAAGAATCGAATGCTTCCTTCAGCTACTGTGCGTTCAACAATCTTACCAGCTTCCTTAAAGATAACACCTACTGAAACTTCTGGATTATCTGATGGGTTTGGAGACCAGTTAGTCCAACGACGACTTTCGTCGTCTGAGCCATCATTGACATAGTCTACACGGTCACGTGAACTTGAATCAATATCGTTGGTTGCTGAAGCAAATGAGCGGTTGCTATCGTCATCAAAGTCAGGGTTGTCTGATAGATTTTCACCGAGTTTATCCGTTACACGAACAGCTACTTCAGCAGTTAAATCAGTACCCAAAACGCGACCATGAACTGTAAATTCACCTGCTTTTGTTAGATTTTCTGAAGGCACTGCTTCCCAGTCAACAGCCAAGTCTTTGACTTCATAGCCATCTTTACCTGTGAAGTAAACAGGGACTTTCGTAGGTAACTCAAGGGTTTGTCCTTTAGCAACCAAGCGAGATGATTTGGCAACAGTAACAGGTTTACTCGCGAGCAAATCTTTATCATTTGTGAAGTGTAGGCGGTATTCACCTAGGATATCACCGTTTTCAGCCTTGACAACAACACGGACTGGATCTCCTTCACGTACGCTTGGTACAACTGTTGCAATACCATTTTCAGTGACACTTGCTGTAACAGCCGGAGCTTTTCCTTGGCTTGTTTCAAGATAGTAGTCAGTCAAGCCTGGGTTAAAGTTTGGCAAATCTTTTCCATCTACTTGGATTTGTGCTTTAGCTTTCTTGGCTGCAGCTACTTGTTTAGAGAAGATTTGAATTTCTGTGATAGAAGTACCCCATTTATCATCAGGATTTTTCATACGGATACGAACTGCGTATGTGTTGACTTTATCAAAACTAAAGTGGGTCATTTCCCCAGCTCTTACTTGATCTGGAGCTTTAAGGTTTGTTACTTCTTTCCAGTTATTGTCGTCATTAAAGACATGGTCTTCACTAGCTACAAAGCTTGGATTCTTAGGAACTGTAGGAACATCTGTTCCTACATAGTATTCAATGACATAGGACTTGGGTGCACCAACACCATAGTCTTCGTGAAAGGCTACATTGAAGTTATCAACTGAACGTTTAGACATAATACCAGAATCACCAAAGAGAATTCCTACAGATGCCTCGTTTATCCGATTCCAGTTTGTCCAGCGATTTGCTGGTTGATCATTATATGAAATTAGTTTGTCATTGACATTGGCTACTGAGTCACTTGGATTTGAGTCTGATGCAAAGGCAAGTGGCAACTCTGAACCTGTCCACTGATCAGAAATATTTGCACCAATTTCTGTTTGAGCAGATACACGAACATGAAGTTTTGTTGGTAACTGAGTACCTTCCACACGTCCTGTCACTGTAAAGCTACCTTCATTTGCATATTGGCTTGGATCAATAGCATCCCAAGTTACTTTAGCTGAAGATACTTGTCCATTTGAGTGGTAAGTACGGACGCTCTCTGGTAATTGAGGAGCTTCTGAAACAGGAGTTGTTACACTCACTTCTTCAACAGCAATAATACCTTCTACAGATACCTTGGCATGTGCTTCTTTCTCGATTCCTTCAACTTTACCTAAGACATCAAAGCTATGATACTTAGCAAGGTCTTCCTTAGGAACTGCTTGCCAAGTAACCTTGTGAACCTTTGGAAATCCTTTGTCATATTCAACAGTTACGGTAGCAGGTAGACTTGCCTCTTGGTTTAAACCTGTTACTACGCTGACTGGGCGAATAGCTTGGACAACTTTATCTTCAGTATTTGCTTGGATGTTCAAGTCAATCTGACCTTCTGCTCCTTCAAATTGAGCTTTCAGAGTTACTTGACCAGGTTTGTGCAATTCAAGCATACCTTTACGAACTGCTACATCTCCTTCACCTGTATTTGAAAAAGTCACTTTGTCAGCTTTAAGATAGCCTGAGTACCATCTTGATAGTGTGCCGATACCTTGATACCAACTGTTTGGTCTTCTTTCAGAGTAGCTGCATTTTCGACATCTAGGCTCAAACGTTCAATCTGAGGAGCCTCTTGTAAGAATTGGATAGCATAAGTTTGAAGTGGCTCACCATCATTTGGTTGAACATAAATGTTTGCACGCATACCATTTGCTTCATTCGCTTGAATAACTGTCACTTGAGCATTTTCAGCTGTAGCTTTGACCTCTGGCAAAGCTACTCCATAAGCAAGCTTGTGGTATTTTACAGGCTGGTCAGTTGAAAGACCTTCAACCGCTTGATCCGCCACAGTTACACTTGGTATTACCGGATTAGCCACTTCTCCTTCTGCAACTACGAATGTAGCAGCGATTTCATCTTCACCAGAAATTCCTTTAGCTTGGATGCGAGATCCTGGGATCGCTAGTTTAGCTTGATCTTCAGTTGCCACTTCCCATCTATCAACATCATAGCTTCCTAAAGTACCATCCGATACTACATAGGAAACAGATTTGTCAACTTCACTTAGGTCGGTACTTGGTGCAATTCTCTTAACTACAGGTAATTCTGTTTCGAGTGCCAAGATTTCAACACGCGCTTCGACGTCGCGTCCATCTGCCACACCTTTCACCGTCACAATACCTGGTTTGTTAACATCAACTGCTGACCATTCTACAGGATGTTTTGCACGGCTGCCATCACTGTAGATAAACCCTACTTTTGAAGGCATTTTCGCTGCTTGACCGATAACTGTATGTACTTTAGGTACCTCTGTACCAAGAATTGTTTTTCTGCTTGGTCATTCTTACCTGTAAAGATGGTTGTTTGACTAGATTTCAAGAAATCAGAGTGAGCTGTCAAGGTGAATTTACCTGCTTGCTCGGTTGATTTAACAATCACAACACCCTTACCATTAAAGGCCTTTCGAATCCATGAACCATCTGCTTGTTCTTTGTAACGTTCACGGCTTGCTTGTTCCCCGTTATCCACACCGACAATCTGACCTTGTCCGTGCAACTGGAAGCGTACAAGGTTATTGGCAGTAGGAACTACATTACCTTTACTATCAACAATTTCGTAGTAGATATAAGTGAGGTCTTTCCCGTCAGCCGCGATAGCATTTTCTTCTTTGACCAAACGAACCCCTGCAGGTTCTCCAGCAGTCGTAATCTTATCCCGAGCAATAATATTTCCTTCCTCATCACGCGCTACTGATTCCAAGGTTCCAGGTTGATATTCGACCTTCCACTCAAGGTAAAGTTCATTCGCATTGGCACCTTCTTGGTAAGTACGTCCATCACTTGTTTGTTTCTTGTTAAAAGTTTTCTTACCTAGGGACTCACCATTCAAGAATAGTTCCACACTTGCAGCATTTGAAAATGCACGAACAGGGATCTTACCATCAGCATCAGCTACATTTTCTTTTAGGGTAGAATCTTCCCAATTCCAGTGAGGAAGCAAGTGAACCATTGGTTTCTTCTCCGCAGAAACCCATTGGCTTTGGTACAAGTAGTAGTCATTCTTTGGAATTCCAGCTGTATCTACGATACCAAAGTAAGAACTCTTAACTGGAGTTTGATTTTGATTGTGCCATGGAGTAGGCTCACCGATATAGTCGGTACCTGTCCAGATAAACTGACCAGCATAACCAGCATTATCACGGTCAAAAATCCAAGACGCTGTAGCTGTTTCTCCCCAACCAACACGGTCATTACCATAGTCTGATTGCTCATAATGACGGTAAGCTTGGTTACTGTGAACTAACTCACTTTCTGGACGGAAATAGCTGCCACGTGTACGAGTTGCAGAAGAAGTTTCTGAACCGTAAATCAACCAATTTGGATGTTTAGCACGAAGCTTCTTGTAGTTGTCTTCTGAATAGTTAAATCCAACCGCATCAAGTTCGTTTGCAATCTTTTCATGATCACCACTACCATCACCAAAGCGGAACTTGTCTGCTCCCATAGTAACATAGCGTGTTTTATCAACTGCCTTGATCACTTGCACCAAGCGTTTAACAGTTGCTAGAGAACGAGCTTTCCCGTCTGCTTCACCGATTTCATTACCGATAGACCACATGACAATAGCTGGGTTGTTTTTGCCTCTTTCGACCATTGTACGTAGGTCAAAGTCAGACCATTTTTCACCTTTTTTAGCATCTGGGTGAGTGGAGTCCTTATCAAAGAAACGTCCATAGTCATACTGTTTCTTACCACCGTACCAAGTATCGAAGGCTTCTTCTTGCACCAACAAACCAAGCTCTGCAGCAATCTGCAACGTTTGTTCACTAGCTGGGTTGTGAGTTGTACGGATAGAGTTCACACCCATATCCTTCATCTGTTTCAGGCGACGGTATTCTGCCTTATAGTTTTCTTCAGCCCCTAGAGCTCCGTGGTCGTGGTGAAGAGAAACTCCATGGAATTTGATGCGTTCACCATTCAAAGAGAAGCCTTCATTTGGTGTCCAGTTATAGTAACGGTAACCAAACAAGTCCTTCTTAGCATCGACCAATTGACCATCACGATAAACACGAGTCACTAATTCATAAAGGGCTGGTTTATCGTTAAGAACTGTCCAGAATTTTGGTTTTTCAACTTGTAAAATAGCATTTAAGCTTGTTGATTGATGAGCTTTCAAAACTTGGCTATCTGTACGAACCAGTTCTGTTACAGCCTGGCCATTTCGTTCGATAATTTGGTATTCAGCAAGAATTTCATGATCTTTATCATCAGTATTGACAATCTTACTTGTTACATGAGTATCAACCTTGCCATTCTGTTGTTTTTCAAGGTCTGGTGTTAAGATAGTTGTTCCATTTTTCTCAGTATGAACCTTATCTGTGACTTGAAGAGTAACATCCCGGTAAATACCACTTCCTGAGTACCAACGGCTACTTGGTTGTTTGTTGATGGCATGCACTGCTACGACATTTTCGCGACCGTCTTTATGGAGATAGTCAGTAATGTCATATGAGAATTGGTTGTAACCATTTGGATAGTGACCAACTAGCTGTCCATTGACATAAACCTGAGAATCCATGTAAACCCCATCAAATGTGATACGAACATTCTTATTGAGGTCTTCTTCATCAAGTTTAAAGGTCTTACGATACCAAGCATCACCACCATTGAGTTGCCCACCTTCGTTTTGGGCAGGAGAATCATGGTCGAAGTCATTGTAAATACTCCAGTCATGAGGAAGGTCTAATTTCTTCCAGCTTGATACATCGGCATCTGGTTTGATAGCGTCTTTTGCATTGGCATTGAGTTTAAAATGCCAGTTTTGGTTAAATTCTACTTTTCTATCCTCAATCAACTGTTTTACCTCATCATTAGTTGCAGGTTTGAGCTCTGGTTTCTCTGTTTGAGCAGATTGATCTTGAGTCACAGCTGGAGCTTGTTTCTCTACTTCGGAAGTTTCTTTCTTCTCAGTAGTAGCTCCAGTAGTTGGAGCCTCCTCTTTTTTCTCTCCTTCATGATTGGTCTCTACTGCTTCACTGGTAACAGTTTCTGTTGTTACAGGTTGTTCAGAAGCTTTTGATTCTACAGCATCTTCCTTAGTGGTTTCCTTATCTATATTTTCTGCAACAACAGCAACTGGTGTTTCATCTGCAGATACAGTACTTTCACCAGCTAGATTGGTTCCAAATAAAATATCGCATGTTCCGATAAGCACTGAGCATGTCCCGACCGTAAATTTACGGATGCTATAGACTCTTTTTCGATTCCAATGATCTTTTCCCATAGGGCTTCTCCTTATTAAGGAACCGCTTCTATTTTTTTGTGAAAACGTTATACTTTTTTTGTTTTTATTATTTCTATTTTATTAAAATAACATAAGATACTTCAATAGAATCCCTATAAAAAAATCATACTTTTGATTTATTTTTTTCTATAATTTGTAGAAAAGCTTAAATTTTTAAAATGTGCATTTAGAAAAAAATACGTCAAAAACAGCTGTTTCACTTATAGAAACAGCTGTTACTGAAAAAAACTATTCTGAATTTACCTTCGGTTACTGATTATCCTTCTTTTCTTTCAACATCTTGAACATCTCATTTTTACGCATTTCTAACTCTGCAATTTGCTGGAGTAAAAGTCCTGAAAAAAATCACATTCAAGCTCTTCCGTTTCTCCACTGTTATACCAATCTAGAGCTACTATATGATTGTCCTTATCAAAGCAGAAAAATTACATCTCCATCACCGATTATAGACAGAAATGGAATAAAATCAACAAATCCTAAATCATGTAATTCCTTGGTTTTTAATTCGAATGTCTAAGAAGTCTGGGATGCCATTTGCAATTCCCAAGACCTTAATACCTCGGCAGAAGGTCCAAAAAGGAGCTACGTCATATGCCTTGGCTCTTGGCCATAGCTCTTCTCTGACTTCCATAAAGAGGCCTCCAAGAGCTGACATGGTGAATTCTCTAAAATCTTCTGGTAGAGAAATGCCGTATTGGTTTTCAAAATCCTGGACATCTTCTTCCGATGGTTCATTGCCCATGCAGGCGACAACTTGATAAGTTTCCTTATCATAGTGACGAAAATAATCATAAACTTCCTTGAGTGCCATTATTTTAATCCTTTTTTACTCAGAAATATAGACCACAAATCCATCTGGTAAGATGATTTGTTGTCCCTCCTTAACCTGACAATGACTAGACAAATCAACTGAATCTCTGTCCAAGACAAAATTTTCCTTAGACTGATTAAAGATAGCTTGAACTTCTTTTCGTTCGTAGGTCCATTCCAAAACAATAACATCTGGTTTCACTTCTTGCAAGATATATGAACCATGCTGAATAATGCTTGCAACTTCCTTACGGACTTGGATTAATTTCTTCATGAAATTCAGCATATCATTGTCCTCAGACACGCGGTCCCAAGGCATGACACGACGGCAGTCAGGGTCTGGTCCACCTTTTAGTGCCAGCTCTGTTCCATAATAGATACATGGAGTTCCTCGCTGAAGGAAGAGGAAGGTTAGGGCAGCCTTAACATGCTGGATATTCCCATTGGCAGTTGTGAGGATGCGCTCTGTATCATGAGAATCCAGAAGGTTAAACATCACTTCAGCAATTTGTTGCTTGTAGTACATAGACTGGCTGTTGATTTCTGAAATAAACTGATCTGTCTTTTTATGCTGACGCAAGAAATAGTCTTTGATACTTTCAGAAAGAGGGTAGTTCATAACTGCATGAAACTCATCCCCTTTTAGCCAAGGTTGAGACGTGTGCCAGATTTCACCTAAAATATACAAATCAGGCTTTTTAGCCAGAACTGCATTTCTGAAATCTCTCCAGAACTTGTGGTCAATTTCATTGGCAACATCCAAGCGCCAAGCATCGATATCAAAATTTTCAATCCAATAGGTCGCAACACTCAAAAGATAGTCTTTAACTTCAGGATTGGCTGTGTTTAACTTAGGCATATAGCTGGCAAAAGCAAATGTATGATAAGGTAATTCTCTGGCCTTCTTAAGCTTATCCTCAGTAATTGGAAATTCTTGAATATGGAACCAATCCTTATAAGTTGACTTTTCTCCATTCTTCAGAACATCTTGCCACTGAGCCGACTGATAACCGATATGATTAAACACCGCATCTAGCATAATCTTGATGCCACGTTTATGAGCTTCATCGACTAGATTACGAAAGACTTCCTTATCTCCAAAATGACGATCAATTTCAAAATAATCCGTTGTATCATACTTGTGATTGGTCGTCGCTTCAAAAATCGGACATAGGTAAAGTCCTGTGATTCCCAAGTATTTTAGATAGTCTAGGTGGTCGATAATTCCTTGCAAATCTCCACCAAAAAAGTCATCTCTACCCGGGGAAATCTCTGCATCCCACTCTCTAGCTCCATCTGGAGTTAGGTTAGGATTTCCATTGGCAAAGCGTTCAGGAAAAATCTGATACCACACAGCTTCTGAAATCCAACTAGGAACCTGGCAACCATCGATTTCGTGAATGTAAGGAAGTTTAAAGCCATTTCCATCAGCATCCAAGTTTTCTTGAGTATATTCTACACAACCCTTATCACCATAGTAGACACCCTGGCCTTCTGTATCAAGAAGTTCAAAGAGATACTGAATCCGTGCAAAATCAACAGACACTGTAACCTGCCAATAATCAAATAAAGCATCTGAGGTTACTTTTGTCATTTCCTTCTTGGCTTCATACTTATCCTCAATGAAAAATAAAGGGATCACCATAATGCAAAAATGACCTTTTGAATATCATCTTTCTTTGTTCTGATTCGGATATGCAACTGATTTTCTTTATAAAGATAAGCATACTCTGATTCTGGTCTATGATAAATGGCTGTTAATTCCATGTCTTGTCTCCTAAAATCAATAAAACGCAAACGTTTTCATGAACCTTATTTCTAGTATACTACTTTAAGAATTAATTTGCAATACTTGGTGAAATTTCACAAAAAAACACCCCAAGAGCCAGTCTTTTAGACTAACTTTTGAGGTGTGAGTGAGATTTTACTTATAATTAAAAAGTTTCCCCAGCTAACTTATCTGCTAACTTGGGAAAGAGAGTATAAAACTTATGGACTAAGTGAAGCAAGACTGGGAGATTAAGTTCCCGTTTGTTTTTTCCTATGGTTTTAACAATCTTTCTAGCTACTGTATCTGGCTCTAGTAGGAAGCGGTCGACCGATTTGAGGTAGGTCCCATCTGGGTCTGCCTGGTCGAAAAAGGCCGTACGAATCGGGCCTGGATTGACCGTTGTCACATAGACTCCATAGGGCATGAGTTCTAAACGTAAAGCATTTGAAAAACCAATGGCCGCAAATTTGGTCGCTGAGTAGAGACTGGACTTGCTAGTCGCTATCAATCCTGCCATGCTAACGATATTTATGATATGTCCTTTTCGAGTCTCCTTCATAAGAGTTCCAACCAAACGAGACAGATTCATGAGAGCAAAGGTATTAACCTCAAACATCTGATGAATATCTTGATCAGAAATCTTGTCAAATTCATCAAAAATCCCGTAGCCTGCGTTATTAATCAGAACATCAATCTTTCCATAACGCTGATAGAGTTCAGCAACTAGTTCTTCTATGGCTTGAACGTCGGTAATATCAATTTCAATCAATTCTGCCTGAAGATGATTTCCGTATAGCTGAACTAGTTTTTCCTTATTTCTGCCTAGCAAAATGAGTTGGTCTTGAGGCAAGAGTTTGACTATTTCTTGGGCTAGACCCCCGCTAGCACCTGTAATGAGAATCGTAGACATATTTATCCTTTCTCGAGATCCTAGATTTCCACTTCTTCTAGGTCTTTAACCACATGGACGTTTTCAAAAATTGTTGCAGCATCTTTCTTAAGCTGGCTGATATCTTTTGAAAGAAAACGGGCGCTGATATGGTTGAGCAAGAGTCGTTTGGCTCCCGCTTCTGTTGCAACCTGCGCAGCCTGCATATTGGTTGAGTGGCCATGATTGCGAGCAATCTTCTCATCACCCTTGCCATAAGTGGACTCATGGACAAGAACATCCGCATTGACTCCAAGACGCACACTAGCATCTGTTTTTCGAGTATCTCCCAAAATGGTGATAATCTTACCAGGTCGTGGGGCTGAGATATAGTCTGCTGCCTTGATCTCGGTGCCGTCTTCTAGGATGACATCCTGACCGTTTTTGATTTTTCCAAAGAGTGGTCCAAAAGGTACACCAGCAGCCTTGAGCTTCTCAGCATCCAAGGTCCCTTCAAGGTCCTTTTGCATGACACGATAGCCAACGCAGAAAATCGTGTGGTCTAACTCCTCTGCATAGACCGTGAATTTATCTGTTTCAAGGATTTTCCCTAGAGAATCTTGGTCAAATTCATGGAAATGAATCTTATAAGGCAGGCGAGACCCTGATACCCGAAGGCTAGTCAAGACAAAAGACTTGATGCCTCGAGGTCCATAGATTTCCAAATCTGTTTGTTCTTCATTTGCCTGAAAGGCACGACTAGAGAGAAAGCCTGGTAGTCCAAAGATATGGTCTCCATGTAAGTGGGTAATAAAGATTTTACTAACCTTGCGTGGTCGAATCGTGGTTTCCAGAATGCGATTTTGCGTTCCTTCGCCACAGTCAAAGAGCCAAACTTCATTAATCTCGTCCAAGAGTTTCAGGGCAAGGCTTGAAACATTGCGGGCTTTAGAGGGCTGACCAGCCCCCGTTCCTAAAAATTGAATATCCATTCGATACTTTCTAATTAATCAAAATATAACATAGCGGTGCGGTTTTCCGAGCGGTAATAGAACTTCCCAGAGAAAGCTTTAGCTTCTTGAAGTAAGTCCTCTTGGCTGTATCCTTTGAGACGCTTGCGACCATCTGCCAAACTTTCCAAATCTGTCAAGTCTGTGAGATTTTCCACGCTAACAACTTCCTCATCTCCGACAGCTTTCATGTAAATCTTATCAGACTCCTCAAAGACTAGCTGATGAGGAAAAATTTGCGCAATCTCAAAAAGTAAGTCATCCGTAATTGCTTCCTCAACTTCTGAAAAAATGCGACCAAGGCCTTCTCTCTCATAGCAAAAACCAAAAGACTTTCCTGAGAGATTGAGGCGGATAAAGGGTTTGCTTTCTTCAGTGAAACTTGGCTCAGTATTATAAAGGTTTAGCTCCTGAGTCAATTCAGCAAAATAATCTGTCGCAGCTTGAGGACTCTTTTTCTGGTAGAGTTCTGCAAAGTAAGCATTGACCACGCTTGGTGGAGGAGTGATGAGAGCTAGCTGCTCCTCTTCAGACCTACCAGCTAGAAGCTGGTCCAAATAGACCTTGTCTAGACTTGTATAGCCACCATACTTGAGTGCCAAAGTTTTGATATCAGTCATAAAATTCTTCTAATCTCCATTTATTTTTCTCAGAAATGTAGCCTCTGATGACTTCGCCGTCATCTTGATAATCCCTTTCTTCTAGGATAGCAACACTCTCTAAATCGTGAATCTTATATGATTTAGAAAAAGGTACACGCAAGGTAAAGGGTTCAAAAATGTCCTTGATCTTATCTAACAACAAAGCCTGCAACTGCTCACGACTATCCGCCGACTTGGCAGAAATCAATGCATATGGGGTTTGGGTAGGCGTGAAATCCTCCATCAAATCCGCTTTATTATAAAGGGTCAAACGAGGAATATCCTCCATATCCAAATCTTTCATGATAGAAAGGACTGTTTTTTCATGTTCCTCATGGTAAGGATTGCTGGCATCAATAACATGGACCAAGAGGTCTACATGCTTGCTTTCTTCCAAGGTCGACTTGAAACTAGATACCAACTCTGTCGGCAGATCTTGAATAAATCCAACGGTATCAGTTAAAGTCACCTGAAGATTGCCACCAAGATGGATGCTCTTAGTAGTCGCATCCAGAGTCGCAAACAGCTCATCTGCCTCATACTGGGTCTTGCTGGTCAAGGTGTTCATGATAGTTGACTTACCAGCATTGGTGTAACCGATTAGACCGATTTTAAAGGTGCTTGACTCCAAGCGTTTTTCTCGAACTGTCGCCCGATTTTTCTCAACGACTTTGAGTTGACGCTCGATATCAGTAATTTGGTTGCGAACGCTTCGACGGTTGAGTTCTAGCTGACTTTCACCAGGTCCACGGGAGCCAATTCCCCCTGCCTGACGGCTGAGCATAATCCCCTGACCAACCAAACGAGGCAAGAGATACTTGAGCTGCGCTAGATGAACTTGGAGTTTGCCTTCATGGCTTCGAGCTCTCATGGCAAAGATATCTAAAATCAACTGCATGCGGTCAATAACCTTCACACCAAGGACTTCTTCTAAATTGACATTTTGACGAGGAGTCAGACGGTTGTTGACGATGACAGTTGTGATTTCTTCTGCATCCACCATTTGACCAATCTCTTCTAACTTACCAGAACCGACAAAGGTCTTAGAATCATACTTTTCACGTTTTTGTCTGTAACTATCGACTACAACTGCCCCTGCCGTTTTAGCCAAACTAGCCAGTTCTTCCATGGAAAGGTCAAAATTATCCATGCCCTGGAGTTCAACACCAATCAGCAGGACACGCTCTTCTTTTTTCTCCGTTTCAATCATCTAAAAACTCCTCAATCTGGCTGAAAATACGCTCTTTCACACCAGATTCTCCAATCTGATAAAAGGTTACCTGCATGCGGTTACGGAACCAGGTCAACTGACGCTTGGCAAAACGACGAGTCGCCTGCTTGAGACTATCACTAGCCTCCTCCAAACTTTGCTCCCCTCGAAAATAAGGAAAAAGTTCCTTGTAGCCAATACCTTTAGCAGCCTTCACATCTGGATAATGCTCAAACAACCACTTGGCCTCATCCAATAGTCCAGCTTCAAACATCAAATCCACACGATGGTTAATCCGTTCATACAATTGACTGCGCTCATCGTCCAAGCAAATAATCAGTGGTTCATAAGGACTCTCCTGATTTTCCAAATCTTGAGAAAAATGAGCAAGTTCCAAGGCACGCATGGCACGACGACGATTAAACTGGGGAACTTCAAGACCTGCTTGCTCTAGGAGTTGGGCTAACTCCTCATCTGAAAAAGGCTCTAGACTAGCACGATAAGCTAAAATATCCTCATGTGGTGTCTCTCCACCTAAATGATATCCTTCTAGCAGACTTTGGATATAAAGTCCTGTCCCACCAGCAATAATAGCAAGTTTCCCACGACTTTGAATATCCTCGATGGCTGCCTTGGCTTCTGAAACAAAATCAAAAGCCGAGTAAGACTCGGTTACATCTCTCACATCAATCAAATGATGAGGGACAGTTGCCTGCTCCTCCGGACTAGCCTTGGCAGTCCCAATATCTAGGCCTCGGTAGACTTGTTGGCTATCTCCACTAACTATTTCTCCATTAAATCGCTGAGCAACTTCAATGGCAAGTGCAGTCTTTCCAACAGCTGTTGGACCAACAATCACAATTATTTTTGTTTTCATCGTTTTTCCTTGAAAAATTCCCATTTTTTCGTTACTATTATTATATCACAAAATAGACAGGCAGAAAAATGCTATATCTTAAGCTATTTCCGTCTGATTTATAAATAAAAGGAGGAAGACTCATGGCTAAAGGATTTGCTAAAGGTCTCGTAACAGGTGTTGCAGGAACTGTTGCTGCTGTTGCAGGTGCAGTATACGCATTCAAAAAGAAAGTGATTGAACCAGAAGAACAAAAAGCAGCTTTCATCGAAGAAAACCGTAAAAAAGCAGCTCGCCGTCGCGTATCACGTTAATAAACAAAAAAAGAAGTTGGGAAATCCAACTTCTTTTTTTGTTCTTAAATAGCCAAATCAAACTTTAGCTGAGGTTTCACTGGATCGTAGTCAACTAACTCAAAATCTTCTGCTTTAATATCAAAAAAGTTGGTCTTATCTGGTACATTCAAGACCAAACGTGGTTGGCAGTTTGAAGGCTCACGACGGAGCAGTTCCTGAGCTTGTTCAAATTGATTGTCATAGATGTGAAGGTTATTGATGAAGTAGAAAAATTTCCCTACTTTCCATCCAAAGTGTTTAGCAATCATCATTTGAAGCGCCACATACTGCATGGCATTGATGTGGTGAGCTACCAGCATATCATTAGAACGCTGGGTCAAGGTCGCATCTAGATAGATGTCCCCATCTACTCGACGGACATCAAACATGGTCTGAAAGGCACATGGAAGGAGGCCGTCTGTCTCCTCAAAGGCCTGATAATCCCAAAGCGAGATGATATTGCGACGGTTCCAAGGATTGGCTTCCAACTGTTTGAGGATTTTATTGATGATGTCGTGCTTCTTAACCACAGCCCCATAACGCTCCCCAATAGTACCTGTGTCTCCCACTTCCCAATCATTCCAGTAGTGAACATTGTACTTGTCATTGAGAACTTCTAGGCTATTTGTCTGGTCTTGATAAATCCAGAGCACTTCTTTGATAGCTGATTTGATAGCAATGGGACGCAAAGTCGTGATTGGAAATTCACCCTTAGACAAATCATACTCTGCAAAAGCACCTGTGATGTACTTAGAGTTAGCCACTGTTCCATCCTTATACTTGGGACGAGCTTGTTCTGAAAAGACACCTTCATTGAGAATTCGCTCAATATTTTCTTTAAAAATTTTATCTGCTTTTGTCATTTACTCTCACCTCAATTATTGTCTTAACTAGTATAGCATAAAAAAAGAAAGGAGGAAAATCACTCGCTTCAAGAAAGTGATTTTCTCCTTTTTATTTCTTATTGCAAGACAAGGGACGCAGCACCGATAACTCCAGCGTCATTTCCTAAAGTTGCAAGAGCCAATTTAGTTGTTGTGCGAACTTGAGGGAAGGTATTTTCATCGTAAACCTTTTGCACTCCCTGAAGAAGGAAATCTCCTGCAGCTGATACCCCTCCACCGATAACGATTGTTGATGGGTTTAGGATTGAACCGATGTTGGCACATGCAATACCCAAGTAACGTGAGAAGTTACGGTAAACGATCAAAGCAAGGTCATCCCCTTCTTTTGCCAAATCAAAGACAGTTTTAGCAGTTACTTCTTCACCGTCGTCAATCAAGCGTTTCAACTCTGCATCGCCTTCGTACTCATCTGCATAACGACGAGTCAAGTTGACAATCCCTGTAGCTGAAGCTACTGTCTCAAGACAGCCTTTTTACCACACGTACATGCGATTGGTTGGTCAAAGTCAACTGTGATATGTCCAAGTTCACCTGCAGCACCTGCAACACCGTGGAGCAATTTCCCTTCTGCCACGATACCGCCACCAACACCTGTACCAAGTGTCATAAAGACAACGTCTGGTTGGTTTTCACCAGCACCCATCCAACGTTCACCAAGAGCGGCTACGTTGGCGTCATTGTCGATAAAGAATGGAATACCTAAGGCTTTTTCCATTTTTTCTTTGATTGGTTGAAGAGTTTTCCAGTTGAGGTTATAGGCACCGATAACAGTTCCTTTTTCACGGTCAACCACACCAGGTGAACCCATACCAATTCCACGAAAATCTTCAGCAGATAATCCAAGTAAGCCCAAACGGTGTTGAATCGATTCAATCATATCGTCTACGATATGGCTTCCTTCATCCAAAATGTTAGTCTTGATAGACCATTTTTCTTGGATTTCTCCTTCCAGCGTTAAAATAGCAAACTTGATAGATGTCCCACCAAGGTCAATCCCAATAATCTTTTGACTCATCTTATTCTCCTTATTCTCAATTGAAAATGCTTACAGTACTAGTATAACAAAATCTGCCAATCAGTGCAAAGGTTTGCATTGTTTTCCCAAATTTTTTCTATTCTATGGTTTCCACAAACCAGAGGCGTCTACATAGTAGCGCCCGCCATCAACTCGCTCATTTTTTGCCATTTTACCATCTGATTTGAGGTAGTAGTTTCCTTGCCATGCATTACGAGCATAAGATCCATCTGATTTTAAATAGTACCAAGATTGGTAAGAAGAATCATAAACCCATTCACTCTGAGCCATTTTACCATTTGACTTGAGGTAGTATGCACCTTGCCAAGCATTATGCGCATAAGATCCATCTGATTTGAGGTAATACCAGGCTTTGTAGTAAGAATCATAAATCCATTCATTCTGAGCCATCTTACCATCTGATTTGAGATAGTAACTTCCTTGCCATGTATTGCGGGCATAGGAACCATCTGATTTGAGGTAATACCAAGCTTGGTAATAGTTATCGTATACCCACTCATTCTCAGCCATTCTTCCATCTGATTTGAGGTAATATGCACCCTGCCAAGTATTTGTTACTGGTTTCCCATTTGCAGAAAAATAGTACCAAGATCCATTTTGACGAACCCAACCACTTACAGCTTCTGCACTAGGAGCAGGTGCTGCACTATTTGGCGCTACATTGTTGTTAGCTTGAGATGTACTCGTCTTTTTCTCTTTTAAAACTCCCTTAGGCGCATTCTTCGATTCACAAGCGATTCCATCATGATCCTTATCCAGAGTAGCAGAATAACCTGGTTCTCCCTTATGAATATCTGCATATCCATTCTCCCAAGCTTCCTTACAGCTCGAAAAATGGATACTTTCATCTGCCACAACAGGTTGTAAAAAAACAGAGCAAGGACAGGTAAAGAAACTAGGCCTAGTTTTAATAAATGACGTTTGTTCATGATTTTCTCCTAAAATTATAATATCAATATCAATCTCAATATTATTTTATCAAACTTGTTTCAGCAATTCAAGAAAACTTCTAGTTATTTCTGCAAACTCTTTTGGTTTGGCCCTATTCAGAACATGAGGTCCATCAGGAATAATCTGAATCTGAGAATTTGGAATCAGTTGTTGCAGACCTTTCATAGACTTTAGATTAGGCTTATCCTGACTACCACAGATTAACAAAGTGGGATAGGAACAATTCTTTGCAATCTCTCTTAAATCAAGTGTTTTTAATTCTTCAGATACTCCAACTAAAAGCGATTTGTCTGCTCCTGCTTCTCAAATATCCTTTTTGGGAGTAGTTTAAATATCAGAGATTGAATATAAAAAGGGATATTTCCCGCTAGTTTCAATGGACAACCTGATAAAATTAAGGCCTGAAGATTTGGTATCTCAAAACTTGAAAGCTCCAATGTAAGTGCAGCCCCTAAAGATAAGCCAACTAAGACAAAAGGCTCTGTTTCCTTTGATAAGTGCTGATAAATGCGTTCCTTGGCTTCTTGGTAGGTCCCAACTCCTGAAGGAAATAAGTCCAGGGCTTCAGAGGGATAATCTGCCAGCAAATACTGAACTTCTTTCCAACTATCTGCTGACTGTCCCAAACCGTGTAAAAATATAAGTTTCATTTAGTGCTCCTTTACTGACAACTCATACAAGCCCCTTACTGCATTACAGCCATAGATGGCTTCTGTTTGTGCCAAATCTTCTATTGTCAAGACCTTCTCTTCTACCTGTCTGCTTTCAAGTAAATGCTGGCGATAAATCCCTGGTAACAGGCCAAGAGTACTAGGTGGGGTATAGAGCTTGCCATCCATTTTTAAGACCAGATTCCCAATAGAGGTTTCAAGCAATTTTCCATCAGCAGTGTGATAGATGATTTCCTGATTTCCCACTGTCAAATGTGGTCGGTGTGTCGTCTTAAAGTAGGTAAAGGTCTGCTGCAAATCAGCCTCCTGTTGACAAAGTTCGGCCTGACAGAAGCTAGAGCTAAGTGGCGTTAATATTTGTCGTTCGATTTTAGTCTCTCCAGACTTGCTGAGACTGATTCGCAAACGGTAGTCTAGATGGTAATCACAAGATTGACACTCTTTCTCTATCTCTTGTTTCAGAACTTCTGGGTCAAATGGAAAGGCAAAATAACGACTTGCTTTTCGTAGTCTTTCCAGATGTTGATTTTCAAAGAGCAAGGTTTTATGGCTAATTTTCCCTGTTGTAATCAGTTGAAAACGAGGCTGTTTACGATAGAGAACTGCCGCTTTTTGATGGACTTCACGGTATTCTGACTCCCAAGTACTATCCCAAGTAATGCCTCCACCGACTCCATAGATGGCTTGTCCTTGATGCAGTTGAATAGTTCGAATAGCTACATTGAAAATTCGTCGCCCATTGGGAAGTAAGAGACCAACAGTCCCACAGTAGACTCCTCTAGCTTGTGGTTCTAAGTTCTTGATAATTTCCATGGTCGCTATCTTGGGAGCCCCAGTGATGGAGCCACATGGAAAGAGAGAACGGAAGATTTCTACTAGATTAACATCCGATCGTAACTGACTCTTGATGGTCGAAGTCATCTGCCAAACTGTTGAATACTGTTCCACCTGGCATAAACGTTCCACATGCTCACTACCTACCTCAGACAGACGGTTCATATCATTGCGCAAGAGGTCTACTATCATCATGTTTTCTGAGCGATTTTTGGGATCTTGTTCCAACCAAACTGCCTCTTTCAAGTCATCATCGTCATTCAAACCACGTTTAGTTGTCCCCTTCATAGGACGAGTAGTCAACTCACGACCATTTTGCTCAAAAAAGAGTTCTGGACTCATGGAAATCACTGCCATGTCGTCGTGCTCTATGTAAGCATTGTATCCCGCTTCCTGCTCAACCACCATGCGATTGTAGATAGCAAAAGGATTGGCACTTAAATGCTGTTTGAGTTGAACCGTATAATTAACCTGATAAGTATCCCCTTGTCTTAAATGATGATGAATCTGGTCAATAGCCTTTTCATAGTCCTCTGCAGATGTTACTTCCTGCCAGTTTGATGGTAAAACTACGTCCTCATAAGCCAGGGGAATGCTGGTTTTTTCTACACTATCATGAATAGTGAAATAGAGGAGATACTCTCCTAACAAGCGACCCGAGTGTACTGCTAACTTTTTCTCAAAAGCAGGTGCAGCCTCGTAGCTGACATAACCTACCACATAATAGCCTTTCTCTTGGTAGTTTTCTACTTGTGCTAATAAGTCCGTCACTTCTGCTAAATCTCTGGTTTTTAACTCTTTGATAGGTTGGATAAAGGTGTATCGCTCGCCCAAAGCCCTAAAATCAATCACTGTTTTTCTATGCATATCCTAAGTATACCATAAAAGCCAGACTCCAAACAGGAGATCTGGCTTTTTAACTTATATGGTTGAGAAAACTTACTCAACATAATCTAACAAATAACCATAACCCTTTTCTTCCATTTGATCCTTAGGAATAAAACGGATGGATAGACTATTGATACAATAGCGTAGACCTCCCTTGTCCTGAGGTCCATCTGTAAAGACATGTCCTAGATGGGAATCACCAGTTCTACTTCTGACTTCTGTTCTGACCATATTATAAGACTTGTCTTCCTTGTAGGTCGCAACATCTGGACTGATAGGCTGGGTAAAACTTGGCCAACCACAACCCGATTCAAATTTATCTTTCGAAGAAAAGAGGGGTTCGCCAGTCGCAACATCCACATAAATACCTGCTTCGAATTTATCCCAGTAACGATTTGAAAAAGCACGTTCTGTTTGACTATTTTGAGTCACTGCATACTCCTCTGGTGATAAGAGTTTTTTCAATTCATCGTCACTTGGTTTTGGATATTTACTCGCATCAATAACAGGATAGGCTGCTTGATTGACATTGATATGGCAATAGCCGTTAGGATTTTTCTGGAGATAGTCTTGGTGGTAATCTTCAGCCACGATAAAATTTCTTAAGGCTTCCTTTTCAACCGCTAGAGGCTGGTCGTATTTCTGAGCAACTTGATCAAAGACTTGATTGATAACTTCTAGGTCTTGATCGTCCTTATAGTAGACACCAGTCCGATACTGGGTTCCCACATCATTTCCTTGCTTATTCTTGCTGATTGGATTAATAATCCGGAAATAATGGAGCAAGATTTCTTTTAAGGAGATTTGATTGGCGTCATAGGTCACATGAACAGTCTCAGCATGCCCGGTTTGGCCAATCAATTCATACTGGGTTGTTTCTCCTCTACCATTAGCATAACCAGAAACAGCATCTGTCACACCCGCTACTCGTGAAAAATACTCTTCGACTCCCCAGAAGCAACCTCCAGCTAGATAGATATCATGTAAGTCAGCATCTTTACTTGATTGAGTTTTTTTCGTGACTTTTTGCCCTTGACTAACTGCTGCCTTCTCAATTTGAGAGGTGTCGGTATAGCTTGCGCTTCTTTTTTCCAAAAGAAATAAAACTCCTAAAATAAGGAAAATAATGATCCCAATCGACAGGATTATTTTTAATTTATCATTCATAATAATCCTCTAATCTTTACTCTTTAAGGTCTGTAAAATAGTTTCTTTGTCCATAAAACCTGGCTGAGTCTTAACTAGTTTGCCTTCTTTATCAATAAAGGCCTGAGTCGGATATGAACGGACTCCGTAACTTTCCAAAAGTTTACCTGAAGAATCTAGAAGGACAGGTAGATTTTTTTATAGTCCAAACCTTCATACCATTTTTTTGAAGGACTCTTCAGCTTGCTCACCTTTTTGACCAGGAGAAACCACTGTCAAGACAACATAGTCATCGCCTGCTTCTTTTGCAAGTTCATCGGTATCAGGGAGGCTGGCTAGACAAATAGAGCACCAAGATGCCCAAAATTTGAGATAGACCTTTTTGCCTTTGTAATCCGATAGGCGATAAGTTTTACCATCAACTCCCGTGAGTTCAAAGTCTGGAACTTCTTCTCCTTTTTTTGCAGTTTGAGAGCTAACTTGCTCTTGTTTGTCTCCATTTTTACTATCAGTCTCGTTCGTCGTCTGATTTTTACAAGCCGATAGACAGACCAGACTAGTGCAAACCAATACAGATGCTTGCCATTTTTTTCATCTTCATCACCTTTCTTGTTATATATATGAATATAGATAATATTTTTATAGCTCTATTATATACCTACCTTCCTAAAAATACTTAGAATCTGCTCGGAAATTAATGACGCTTCTTGATTACAAAAAACTCCCACCTGGTGAGCAGATGAGAGATTTCGTTTTTTACTCCATTTTTCTGATAAAGTCTTGTGGATATTGAGCACGCGCCCCTCCAATCAGTTTTGGACGGCTTGCAAGAGCAGTTACGTGGGCATGGCCGATTGATTTTAAAACTGGACGAATAGGTACTTGGACATGCTTGATATGCATCCCTATAGCTGTGTCACCAATATCGATCCCTGCATCTGCCTTGATAAATTCAACCTCAACTGGGTCTTTCATATAGCGAAATGCTGCCAATTGACCAGAACCTCCTGCATGCAGAGTCGGTAAAACACTTACAATCTCCAGATTGTATTTGATTGCGACCTCTCGTTCCACTACCAAGGCACGATTAACATGTTCACATCCCTGAACTGCTAGGTGGATACCTTTCGCTGACAGAATTTCTAATATTTTTTTAACAATCAATTCTCCAATTTCTTGGCTAGAAGCTTTCCCGATGCGACCTCCTATCACCTCGCTAGAAGATAAGCCCAAAACAAAGAGAGCTCCCTCAGGGAGAGAAGCCTTTGCCAATACATCTTCTAGGATTTCCTCAACCTCTTTTTGTAAATGTCCTTGGTCCATACTTTACCTCGCTTACTTCCTTCTATGATATCGTTTTTTTATCATTTAATCAAGCTGGGAACATGGTCCTACTTCCAATAGACTGTTCTATATTATTCAAATCGAAAAAGACAGAGAAATTCTCTCTGCCTCATTTATAAACATAGTTATACTTTTTGAAGTCCTTGAACAGCATCATGATTGATGATGACTTGTCCATATTCTTGAAGTACTGAGCGACTAATATCACTATCATCCGCAAATTCGCGCATGCGTGCCAATAACCAAGCTGGATAAAGACTTGGATGATCCTCTACATCTACCAAAACTGTTAGATAATATTGGTCATTCATCTTGTAAAGTTCTGAAGTCTCCATTTGGTAATCGACTGTCTTTGCAAAAGAAACCAAACTAGTTAAGTCGTCAAATCGTAAGATGTAGTAGATATAAGGTTCTCTTTTTCCTTCTTCAAGTTCAGAAATTTCCTCAATCGCTGCTTCCTCTTCTTTTTCAACCTGTTCTAAAGATTGAATAGCTTCAATATCTTCTTTTGTTTTTTCTGCCATGGTTTTTTCCAATGTTTTCAGAAACTCATCTGGAGACATTTTCGCCAACTCATCCATATCTGGAAGATCTGCCAAATCTTCAAAATCCAAGTTCTGATCAATCTTAGATTTCGTCACAAAGACATCAACCTTATCAGGTTTCGGTGTTACTCGGAAGCTAAGCATACCTGTATCCAAAAAGCTGTCTGGCATTTCTAGCTCATCCAAGATTGCATAGAAAAACTCTTCTGTTTTTTCTTGTGGAACGAGAAAGTCAGCGATTTCCATTCCACGATCCATCAAATCTTCTAGAGACATCGTGATTTAAAGTTGTATCACTGATTTGTTTCATTTTCATAGTTCGTAACCTCATACTTTCAGTTCTATCTATTATACAAGATTTAAATGATTTTATCAAAAGAATGGCGTTGGAATTAAGTCTAAAGATGCTCACTTGATGAATCAAGCGAGCATCTTTAGAACATCTATCTAGCCTATAAAATATTTATTTTCGATAGGCTTTTATACTATGGCTATACCACTCCTGCATTTCTTTTGATGGAGGAGTCATATAATCCCCATACATCTGTGTTAGAAAAGCATCATAGTTCTTTGGAATAGGTACCATCCGACCTTCAAACTCTGTTAAAATCAGTTCTTTTAAAGTTCCTGCTGGAAAGACTTCTTTCATTTTTTCTTTCCCAACTCCAATGGCTCCTTCATATGCAGGATTTTCTGTCACACTATTTTTAACTAATTGATCTATTTTCTTATAGAAATATCTCGGATTAACAAGTCTAAGAGGATACCAGATACACAAACGAAGGAAATCTTTTAATTTGCTATCTCCGTGTACTGCACGTTCTTTTTTGATATAGGCAAGCTGACGCAAGGCAACATATTTATAGCTCTTATCAACGATGCTCAAATCTGAAAAATGATCGATCGGAAAGACATCAATAAACAAACTCGTATCATGACGCTTATATTTTACGTTATCTTCAATAACTGTTGATGTATCAAGAATAGCTGCAAAATTATGGAAATACCATGAAGAAGTATCGTAAGAAAGAACTCGATAAATAGGATGATTATCTTCCTCAATCGCTTTTAATAGACGCTCATAGTCTTTTCTATACAGTGAAATATCGATATCATCATCCCAAGGAATCATTCCCTTATGACGAACAGCTCCCAACATGGTTCCATAGCTGAGGAAATAAGGAATGTCATTTTTTTTACAAATTTCATCAACATAGTCCAGAATACCTAGTTGAATTTCTTTAATTTCATTTTTTTCTAAGTACTGCATTTAATCCTCCAATTGATAGGCTTCAAATTCGTGACTATAAAACTGTTTTTCTTTTGGTGGGAGAGTCATATAATCACCATAATACTGCTTCAAAATAGTATCGTATTGTTTCGGTGCTGAAAGCATCAGATATTCAAAAGGAACTTCAATTAAATCTTCAAACTTCTTTGGCAAAGACTTCTTTTTCCTTAAACTTGGATGGAATAAAAGCGATATATTTCCCATCTTTTACCCTATACTTTTGAATTTGCTTTTCAATTTGACTTGCAAAATAACGGGGAGAAATAGGACGAAAAATAAACCAGAAGAAGGTACGAATCAAGTCTTTTAACTTGCTATCTCCATAAACAATATTCTTATGTTTACTGAAAGACAATAATTTAAAGCTTTCCAACTTATAGCACACATCGATAACTTTAGGATCATTGAAAGAATCCATTGGAAAAAAATATCAATGAAAATTCCAGATTCATAAGTTTTTCGTATTTCGAGTATCTTCTATTTTTTTGTTGTCGTATCTACAACCTTAATAAAATTATTATAGTATCTTTCATCAGTTTCTAATGCTAAAAATCTTATACTTAGACTGCTCTTGATTAAATAACTGGATAAAAGCGTTCGTAGTTATCTCGTGTCATAGAGAGGTCTATATCATCATCCCAAGGAATAAAACCTTTGTGACGGATAGCCCCAATCAAGGTACCATAATTAATAAAAATAGTTAATATTATGCTTCTTACAAAAAGAGTCAATATAGGCTAAAAATATCAAGCTCAATCTGCTTAGCTTCTTCAATGCTTAATTTTCTCATCTAATCCTCCTAAGATTTTTTTTATACGTCTTTTAAGCGAAACAAAAATGTCCTAAAAAAATTCATAAAAGATACTATCTTTTGTCCAAACAAGTAAACTAATATAGCTAATTGCCGATAAAAAGATAATAATCAGCATATTGATTAAGAAGGATAGGTTGATAACCATTTTAACTGGATAAACAAGATTAACTAAAAAAAGTAGATAGGAACAAATGTCGATGCGAAAAGAGAATAACGTAGAGTATATTTGAAAATATGTCCTAAACTAATGAGCTTAGTCTTATGAATAAAGATTACGTACAGTATTAGAAGAAAAACTTTCTGACATCATCGTCGTAATCAAATAATACTCAGGTGAAATAATGTTATTAAAATAGAGAAGGCAATCTAAAATGAGGTTCAATCCACCTGCAAATAGCGTATAAACTGTAATTCTTTTTTCAAATCCATTTGTAAAGAGAATTTGAGAGCCTAAAATAGTATCTAAAGCAAGAATAATGGTACGAAATGCAAAGAGGGATGTCAAGATACCACCACCGATATATTTTTCACTACCATACAGAAGGATTGCATAGGGACCCAAAATCATCAAACCAAAACTAAGAGGGATGATGAAGAAGTTAAAAATACGACTTCCCCGGTTCACCAAATTTACATACTCTTCTTTTTTCCCGATTCCTAAATAGTAACTCAAGCGAGGAACACTAACTCCAATCGCACCTGTAACAACACCAGCGATAACTGTTACAATACGTTGTGCCATCGTATAATAGCTGACGTTCACATCAACACCCGTCTTTACCAAGAATAGACGGTCTAGGAAGGTAAATAACATATTGGCATTGGCAAAAATCAACATGGCTGTCAAAGGTAGGAAAAGAGGTCTAAACTCTTCTAACGAAACCTTAACAAACTGAATATCTCTCTTAATCCAAAAAAATAACTAATGAGATAATTGATAAGAGTTGAAAGACTCATAATCAGTGTATACACAACAATGTCATGCTCATTTTTTACAAACATAAAGATAGAGACAAGCATGAGAATGCGGATAAAGGCTGTTTTATAAAATAAAAAGCTATAATTCTCAAGTGCCTCATTGACCCATTCGATGGAGAAGATTTGAGCAATTAGTTGAACACCCATTACCAAAAAAATCTTTTTGATGACAGGATTACTATTAAAGAATAAGGGATAGGAGAAAAGATAAACGACGCTTGTCAAAATCGTACAAGCTACACACAAATAAAAAAGGCTTGAAAAAACTTTATTTAATTCTTTTTTATTATCTTTTACATTACTAATAGCACGAAGGCCGTAATTGTAGACTCCATAGGTTGCAAAGGGCAAGAAAAAAGACAGAATGGTATCAACAGAGTTAAAATAACCATAGTCTGTTCGATCTAGAACACGCGCAACATAAGTACCCGTCAAAATCGGGAAAATAATATTTAAAACTCGAATACCCATATAAGCCAGGGCATTTAACTTAATGCTTTTTCATTCAATTTACCTCGTTGATTTATTATATCATAAACTTAGTTAAAAAAAGCCTACTTAGCTTAAAAATCCTTTATCTTACTCGATGATGATCGGTGAAAAAAAGAGGAACCTTCAGTCCTCTTTTTTTCTGTATTCTTAATTTTTTTCTTGATGATTGATATTAGAGCGCAAAAGCAATAACACCTAAAACAGAACGATTGAGATTTCTCACTTCTTGCAAACTTTCTTCAAATTTCTTATAGCGAGTGACACCATATTCTTCTACAAATAGTACATTCTCAAATGCTAAAAGTTCTTTGACATTCTGCAAATTAACAAACTGAACTCCTTCAAGATTCAACTTGTATTCTGACTTCAATTTATTCAAGATATGATTATCTGAACTTACAATTGCTAATGGTTGGCCTTGGCACATATAACTTAGGAGTTCAGAAAGATTTTCAACAGTGGTAATAGTTGAAACGAAATCTACTTGATAAGCAGAAAAATCACCTGCACGATTGATAGTTGGATTAAAGAGATATACTAGGATATTTGCTAAAATAACTAAGACTACACAGAGGACACCAATAATCACTAAGCGTAAGATAAGGTTTTTCAAGTTAAATCCAAGCGCAACTTCTCCATTCGGAGTCAATTCTGTAGAGTTAACTGTTTCAAGTTTTTCAATTTTAACATCTGTAAAAGTAGACTTAAACTTATCAATCAAAGAGTCAAATTTGCTTTCAAGGAAATCATTTACTTCCTTACTTGGAGTTAAAATTTTAACAGTTACACCTGCATCATCAATTAATGGATTGATCGTTAATTTTTTTGTCCAATAGTCACTTGCAGAATTTTTTAATGCTGTTTCTGTTGTATCTAAATCATTTGCGATTTCTTTCATTTTATTAGAATCAACATCATTGAAAAGAAAAGCACCGTTTAGATTACCATCAATTAGTTTTGCATAGAAGTCACTATAGCCACCAACTTGATGATTCAAAATTGTTTTTTTGATGATTCAGCTGGAGCAGTTATCTTATAAGTAATATAAGTTGAATAGCTAGTAGAATCTTTGACTGTATTTTTTTATTTTTTTAACAGCTTTTTAAAGTAAATGGTACAGCTATGAGAGCAAATAAGACTAGTAAAGCTAATAAATTCACTTTACGTTTTTTTATAAAGATTTTGCAAACAAATCAGCTACAGAATAATGTTCAAACATGTATTTCCCCTTTTTTTAATTAAGTGATGATTTTCTTTTGTAAGCATTTTTTTGCCACGAAAAATGATAATAAGAACAATTCCCCAGAATTGCATTGTAAAAAGATTAAAGAAACTTTCTGAGAAGCTACTTCTAGGCATAAAGAATAAATTATTCAAGATTAACAAAGATAAAGCAAATAGGATTGGTCTTGAGCGATAAGCTACTTGTAGCATAGCTATAAAAGAGCATACCAAGTAACAAACTTAGTAGAAATAGTCCCAACATACCATAATCAGTATACAATTCCATGATGTAACTACTTCCAATCCCATGCCCTTTTAAGTATTCTTTATTTAAAACGAGATAGGACAGATTATGGGCGTAACTATTACTGTCAATCGCTAGTTCGATACTATTTGTCGTATGTTCAAATGGTTTAGCACCGAAGATGATTCCGATACTACCTCTTGCAAAATAGTCGACAATCGGACCAAAAGTGAAATTTCGGAAGTCTCTATAAGGAAGACTACTATTGTACAAGAATCCTCTGGCTAAAACTCCAAAACTAGTTCCTTGTTTATAAATGAAATCGAGTAATAGATCAAAAACTCCACTATGGGACACTTGAGCATTATCACGAACATAGTTTAGTGCTCCCATCGCAAGCATGAGAACCGGTGTCCCAAGATAAATGGCTATTTTTTCTTTGAAACCAATCCATTTACCTTTCTCCGTTTGTTCACGCATAAAGTAGTATACAAAGGCGAAAATCAAACTTAGAATGAAGGGATTTCTGGTACCAATCACTAAGTGGATTAAGTTAGCTGTGATAAAAGCTACTAATACCATTGTCGCATGTGACTTTTTAGGTTTTGTCGCTAGGTACACACACATAGCATAAACTGTGAAAGTCGACAAGATATAAGTAAAGTAGGGCAGTTGACTTTCAAAATTTGCATAATAATTGTAATAAGAAGTTTGCAAACGGAATAGCAAGCGCTCAAATAGTCTAAGGAAATAAAAAGGATAGGTAAGCAAAAATACACTCAATGAAACAAATCGCAAATTTTTTACATAATTGACATTTGATTTTTTTTCCACTCTTACATCAGTTTTGCTGTTTCGAGTAAGATAATAACTTGCTATAAAGCCACCTACTGTCAGTCCTAAAATGGATACGATAACAACTAAGAAAGCAAATCGATAAGCAATCGGTTGATAGGTATCTAGTGCTCCATTCCTGAAAATAATCAATAGTAGGGTCTAGAAACCAAAAAAATATAAAAAAATTGTAATAAAGAATATAAAGTGAATCAAATAATATTTGATATTATTCCAGCAAAAGTAACAGACTACTAATTAAAAGTAAAAAGTAAAGTTGTCAGTAGTCCAACGTTATTACTGGTGAAACAAATAAGCAAAAACCGCTTATTATGGTTATGATATAACTTAAAAATTGTAACAGTTAGCAACATTCGTTTGCCATCAATCATCTCTACCCTCCTTTTCTAATTAATTTTTTTTCGATTGCTCAATATTTTTTTGAACAATAATATTCTATACAATCTTACATTTACAAATAATGCTAAAAGCACTAATACGTCTTCCTTTTCTAAAAAAATGGTATTTTTGAAAAATAGCAAAGGCATGTTTTTTTCAAATAACGATAAATTCTTGGATAGTCTTTAAACTCTTTGAAATTATCATCTAAGAGCATCTTTATCTAAAAATAAAGAAATGCGCATATGCAAATCTAAAGAAAGCTACTTCTGTTAAGCTTTGGATAGTCTTTAACCACTTCATTATAAAAATTTTTGATAAATATCAATGTAAGCTAAATCTTTTTTTCGCATATGGTTTGGTAGTAATACTGTCTCCTCGGTGGAAATAATAATAGTATGGTTTGGTATTTACAACATACTTTTTAGCTACTTTAATGAGATCAAAATGATAATAGGCATCTTCATAAATCAAGCCCTTTGGAAAACTTAACTGTGTTGCAATCTCTTTCTTGATAAGTTTGTTACAAATAGTACCAGGTATTTTTCTCACCAATTAAATATTCTCTAAGGAATGTTTCAGTATCACATACAAAATAATCATCCTGGTTTTCAGTTTGGGGACTCTCACTATTGGCATAGACATTCATAACCCCACAGCTGGAAACGTCAGCATCTTCTTTGATTAATTGTTGATATAAACTAGCAATCATTTCAAGATGAATGTAATCATCCGAATCTATAAAAATAACATAGTCCCCGTGCGCTTGCTTCAATCCATCATTTCGAGCTTGAGATAAGCCTTCATTTTCTTTGTGATAGACCAAAACTCTTTCATCTTGCTCAGCAATTTGTTCACACAAGCGACCACTTTCATCTGTCGCCCCATCATCAACAAGAATAATTTCGAGATTTTTATAGGTTTGTTGCTGAATGGATGCTATTGATTTTTCAAGGTATTGCGCCACATTATAGACTGGAACAATGACACTAATTAATGCAGTTTCCATGCTACTCCTCTATTAGTTTTTCTACTTGTTCAATTTGTTTAGCAATTGTAAACTGTTGAATAAATTGGCTAGCTTCATTAACATCAAAGCTTGATACACCTGTCATGTAGTTATCAATCGCTTGAGCTGCTTCTTGATTACTATCAATGACTTTACCAAATCGACCTTCCTGAGATAATTCTTCTGCTCCGCCAACCTCGGTAGACACAAAGGGGACCCCTAGACTCAAGGCCTCAACATAGACCCCAGGAAAACCTTCCTGTTTGGACATGGATAATAGGACTTTCATATGAGAGAGATACTGATAAGGGTTCTTTTGATAGCCTAAAAAATGAATGTAGTCTTCAAGTTGGTATTCTAGCACTCTTTTTTTCAATTCACTTTCCATCTCTCCAGCACCTATAAAGTAGAGGTGATATTTCTTACCTTGTTGGTGCAACAGTCGTATAACTTCTACTACTCGGTCAGAACCTTTATTTTCCTCAATACGTCCAATGGTACAGATACTTTGAGGAGCTATGTCTATTGCTACTTTCTCTTTTGATTTTTCTAAAATACTTTCAAAATCATAACCATTATAGACTGTAGTCAATTTCTGTGAGTATTCTGGATAAACTTCTCTGATAGAATTGCTGGTTTTCTTTGAAATCCCCACAATCGTATCAGCAGCATCCAATTGTCGTCTATGAGATTCACGCTTTGATCTATCTGTTAAGAATTCTTCAATACTTCCATGAATCCAAGAAATCTTCTTCACTTCTTTTCGTTTAGAAAATAAAAGAGGAGGATTCATGATTGTAAAGGAAACCTCTACATCATATTGATCTTTTACAAGTAAACGTCTTGTAAGTCTCGGAAAATAAATTCTCAATCTCCATAAAAGCGCTCTTAACCATCTTGGTTGGCGATAATCTTGAAAAGCTTTTAAAATTTTTACATTTTCAGGAACAGATTCGTATCCTTTATCAAAATGTTCCATTTCAAGAATGTCAATATCATACTTTTCCGGATCTAAGTTTGAAACAATCGTTGAAAGGATTTTTTCTGCACCTCCACCTAGAGAGAAGGACCACATAAAAAATAGAATTTTCTTCTTATCCACCATATTCTCCCTTATATTCTGTATAGCTTTTATCCATATCTGCTATAATGGCATCGTGGTGAGGCACTTGTTTTTCTGCTGGTGGTGGTGTCATATAATCACCAAAAGCTGTACTGAGATAGGCATCATACCCAACTGGAATAGGCATCTCTGTCCCTTCAAATGGTAGAAAAATACTATCTTCAAAGGCCTGAATTGGATATTTCTTCTTCATGTATCCTGGACCTGAGCATAATTCTGTGATACCATCACTTTCTGCTGGTCCATACTTGGTCATTTCTTTCTCAGCTTTTTTCCAGATACGATAACGTAGTGATTTAGAAGTTAATCCTAATAAAATCGTACTGCCCCATTTCATGAGAGCTCCATGTTTTTCTGGAATGGTTTGTGCACAGAAGAGGGAATAAATCAAAGCCCAACGGACCTGTTTCTTGCGCTCTGTTGGATTTTTAGGGTAGTAGTCCAAGGGAAGAACATCCAAGGCCAAGCCGTGCGGAAGGTCCAAGTCCTGTTGATAGGGCTTGATGCATGTTGTTTCCTTGTCTCGAATAGTGATAAAGAGATTGCGATCGACAAAGTTTTTATCACTCTTTGATAGGAAATATCGCTCATCCGCGTATTGAGGCCATAACTCAGCTAATTTTTCATAATCCTTGCGCGGCATAAAGAAATCTAAGTCATCATCCCAGGGGATAAACCCTTTATGTCGTAAAGCTCCAATAGCTCCTCCACCACACAAATAACAGAGCAAGCCATGTTCTTTACAAAAAGGCGACAAAATATTCAGCCATCTCTAAAGCTACGAGCTTGAATTGCCTTTTAAATCACTCATCTCATTCTCTTCCTCTTCTATAGAATTAGATCATTTCATTATACCATAAAAATGGTCAAAAAATCCATCTGATTATGTGAAAAATCAAAGCCTGAAGCACCTATTTTATTAGATGTTTCAAGCTTTGATTGATTGTTACATATTATCTAAATCCCATTTGGGCTAGCTTGTTCTGATAAGCTTTTTGATCCACTCGAAGGGCTTGACCTCCGTATACATCATAGTCATCTACCCAGTCTCCAAGTTCTGGTACTGTCAGTCTTTTCAATACCATTCTGACGCCCTTCGAGGACTGATAAGCCATTGGTCAATAAGAAAGGTATATGGAAGGTTTGGTAGACGTCATAGCGAAATACTTTTACCCTAGTGCTTCAGAACCAGTGAAGAGTTTTTGTCGGATCCTTTATCTGCTGTAAAACAGCAGTCATGACTTGTTGCTGTCTACGAGTTCGTCCATAGTCCCCTTCATCATCATCACGAAAACGTGCATAGTTGAGAAGTGTTGAACCATTCATTTGTTGTGTCCCAACTTTAATGGTTTGAGTTGGTGATTCAGTTTCTGTGGCATGCAAATCATCTCCAACCGTAGCTTCTGTAACTGGAACTCCGTTTAGGGTTGAAAACTGAGCATCAATGGTCACTCCATCAGGGAATAGCGTGTCAATAGCAGTCGCAAAGGCTTGGAAATCGACAAGGGCATAGTATTTGATATCCAAGTCAAAATTATCTTTTAGGACCTTACGGACCATTTCAGCTCCTTGTTTTCCTTCTTGCTCACCTAATTCGTAGGCCAGGTTCAACTTATGGTCTGCTTGTTTTTGACCGTTAATAACTTGGCTATAGCCATCGATATAAACTAGGTTATCTCGCATAAAACTAACCAGCTTAAGCTTCTTATCTTTACCACTAACATTCAGAACCATGATAGAATCCGTCCGTGTTTCTGAACTATTCTGTCCGATACGGCCATCTGTTCCCAAAATAAGAATATTGATACCATCTCGTGTATCCTGTCCCATTGAAAAACTTTCAACCTGAGCAGCTTTGGCATCTTTTGATCCCACTTTGAGCTATTTGGATTCGCTGATTGGAAACCCTTTAAGAACATGACAAATCATTCCAACTGCTACACAAAGCAAAAGCATCCCCTAACCAAGCTAGAATACGTTTAGAAATCGAAAAACCTCTTTTTTTCTTAGTTTGCTTTTTGCTTTTGGAACCTTTAGCTTTTTCAGTTGAGCTCCCACCACTACGACGACTAGAACGACTACGATTTAGCATAACTAGGTTGGCTAGGTCGATACCAGAGTCTTGAAAGAGTTGCATCATCTGGCTTCTGGATTGAAAAACTTCCTACTGTACCTTTTGTTGACCATCTAACTTTAGCATGTAAAAAGTCAAATTCTCTCTTTTCCTTTTTCATTCAGATAATGAATATTTTTTTCAAAAGATAGTCATATCGTCAGTTCTTTCATGGTGTGTCAGAGGATTTCTCTAGTCATTCCTTCTCCTTTCCCTTTATCCTGTATGGTATAGATAGGGATAAGCACCTAGTACTTTTATACTGGATTCCAATCGTTTCTAATTCTTTTTGAGCAAAATGGACCAGTTCTTTATCAGTATAGTCGACATCAATGATAAAAAAAGTATTCACCCAAGGCTGTTTTTAGGGGACGACTCTCAATCTTTAGTCAAGTCAATTCCACGCCAAGCAAAGGTAGAAAGTGCCTTTGTATAATGCACCTGGTAGATTATCTGGCAAGGTCAAAGGCTAGACTCATCTTTTCAGAACCTGGACTCAAGGGGATTTGTGGTAATTTAGGTCCCAAAACCCAAAAACGAGTAAAGTTGGCTTCCATTTCTTGAATATCTTGAGCGACTAGTTCTAATCCATATTCCTCAGCAGAACTTCTTGGGGCAATCGCTGCAAATGGTTGATCAGGATGCTCAGAAACATAGCGCGCAGCGTAGGCTGTACTGGCAGTGACTTCTAGTTGCGCATTTGGATAATGCTCGTCAATAAATTTCTTCCCCTGTGCCAAGGCCTGTGGGTGAGAAAAGATTTTCTCAATTTTTAGATTGCCCTGGCACTGCCATCAACTGTTGATGGATTGGCTGAACAATCTCTGCCACAGCTTGAATGCGAGCCTGATGGAAAAGATAGTCCAGTGTCTCATGGACACTACCTTCAATGGAATTTTCAACTGGCACTACTGAATAGTCTACCAATCCCTGTTCATAGGCCTTAATAACGTCTGTAATATTTGAAAATGGCTCCAGTTCCTCATGAGGAAAAGCCGTCTGCACAACATGGTGCGAAAAAGATCCTTTGGGACCTAGATAAGCAATTTTCATATCAGTTCCTCTATAATTTCCTCTGGGCTTAAGCTTGACACATCGATAATTTGACTAGCCACTTCTTCATACAAAGCCTGTCTCTCATCAAAAATCGCAGCTAAATCTTCCTTGCTATTGTTTAGAAATAGCGGACGTTGATTGTCTTTATCAGCTGAAATTCGCTGGTAAAGGGTCTCAAAATCTGCTTTTAGGTAAATGTTGTCTGGATTTTGCTTGAGCAAGGCACGATTTACGAGGAGAAATAACTACTCCACCACCAGTAGACACGACTTGGTCCGTCTTTTAGTAGGTCAGCCAAAAACTTCTTCTTCTATCTGACGGAAAGGCTGCTTCTCCGTTTTTTTCTTCAAAGAAACGAGCAATCGGCATCCCCAGTCGGTCTTCAAGCAAGGCATCCATGTCTACAAAGTCAGGATCTAAATCCTCTAGCAATAGTTGATTTTCCTGCACCCATAAAACCTAGTAAAAACCTTAGCCATGAATCAAAGTCTCCAAATCATCAAAGAAGCTTGGGTAGCTAGTATTAATAGCTTCTGCACGATCCAATTCGACCTCTCCATCTGCAACTAAAAGAGCTGCAATGGCTGTCATCATGCCGATACGGTGGTCACCAAATGTATTGACTCTGGCTCCATGAAGAGCAGATTTTCCTTTAATAATCATGCCGTCTGCTGTAGGAGTAATAGCTGCTCCCATGCTATTTAAAGCATCAGCAACAACTTGAATACGGTCAGTTTCTTTAACCTTGAGTTCTTCTGCATCTTTGATAACCGTTTGCCCTTGAGCTTGGGTAGCAAGGAGCGCGATAATTGGTAATTCATCAATTAAACGCGGAATCAAAGCTCCACCAATCTCTGTTCCCTTCAAATCTGAAGTTTCAACAGTCAAGGTTGCAGACTTAGCAATTGGATCAATATCAGTAATCTCTAATTTACCACCCATAGCACGGATAACATCAATAATCCCTGTACGAGTTTCATTAATACCAACATTCTTGAGCACCACACGAGAATTAGGAACAATCAAACCTGCCACCAACCAAAAGGCTGCACTAGAAATATCTCCAGGTACGACAACCGTTTGTCCATTTAGTTTCTGTGGTCCCTGGACAGTGATTTTCTTACCATCGACACTTAAGTCTCCACCAAATTGACGCAACATATCTTCTGTGTGGTTACGAGTGCACTCCTTCTCAATGATGACAGATTGGCCTTGAACCTGCAAGGCTGCAAAAATCAAAGGCTGACTTAACTTGAGCAGAGGCAATCGGCAACTCATAATGAATAGGTGTTAAGTTTTTTGTACCTTTTAAGTGCAAGGGGGGCAAGTCTCGCTCTGTTTGACCAGAAATACTAACTCCCATTTTTTTCAAAGGAAGGGTCACACGGTCCATAGGGCGTTTGGAAAGACTATCATCTCCAAACATCTCCACTTCAAAATCTGCACCAGCAAGGACGCCTGAAATCAAACGAATAGAGGTCCCCGAATTCCCCATATCGAGAGCATTCTGAGGGGACTTTCAAATCCATCCATACCAACACCTTGAATGGTAACGACACCGTCCTTGTCCTCAATCTCAACACCAAGGTCACGAAAAACTTGCATGGTTGACAAAACATCTTCACCACGTAAGATATCATAAACTTTGGTCTCACCGTCAGCTAAGCTCCCAAAAATGATAGAGCGATGACTGATGGACTTATCACCTGGTACTCGAATACTACCATTCAAATGGTTAATGTTTGTTTTTAACTTCATACTAGACCTCATACTGACAATACTTTTTTTCTTATTTTATCATAAAAAGTCAGAAATTTCTTAAAAATTCCTGACTTTATGAGGTAAATTCTTATTTTAAAAAGTTCTGAAATTGGTTCAAAAGACAATTTTTTTCAATATCAGAAAGGTAGATAGAAAGTTGTTGCTGTTTTGGCAAAGAAAGCTGATAAAGAGCGTTGCCCTGAATCAACTTGCCAAAGGATTTCCATTTTTTTCTTGGAAAGAAGCGTCGGGCATTTGACCAGTTTGAGCCATGACTTGGATTTCATGCTGAAAAGCAACATAATCTGCAAAAAAATCTTTGCTAGCTTCTGCATCGGCTTGGATAGCATCTCTAGCTTCCTTAACCGCCTTGTATTCAGGCAATTCACGTAGTCCACGACTAAGTTCGTTTTGCACTATCATAAATATTTGACATAATTGTCCTCCTTATTTAATTACGACTGCGTAGTCAGTATTTTCTGTAATGACTTGCTCAGCACGTTTTAAATCCTGAGCATTCTTAAATGAAATTTGTAGAATCCCGTGAACATCCTCACGGTTTTCTTCATTGACATGGATATTGACCAAGGAAGTTCCTCTTAGCAATTCCAAGATGCGCAAGATGACGTTTTCCTCATCGGGAACGTCTACATAGAGGTCAAATGAGCTATCTACACCGCCACGTTTATGGATTTCCATAACTTGACGTTGTTCACGCGCTTGATTAAAAAAGTTCCAGATTTGGTTTTCGTCACCCTTACTAATAGCTTGTCCAACCTCGTCTAAACGTCGCTTGAAATCCTCAATACGCTCAATGATGGTCTCTCGATTGGATAAGAGGATAGAAGTCCACATTCCTGGCTCACTTTCGGCAATCCGAGTCATATCACGAAAACCACCTGCCGCAAAACGTCGGGCCATCTCATGCTCTTCAGCATAACTGGCAGTTTGTTCCATCAATCCTGATGCTAAGATATGCGGAAAATGACTGATCTGAGAAGTCACTCGGTCATGCTCTGTAGCATCGATTTCAATGAAACGAGCGTGCAGACCTGACAGCAAGTCCTTTCATTTCTTCAAGCGTGTCTGGAGTCGTTAGGCTCGAAGGTGTGAAGATATAGTAGGCATTTTCAAAAAGATTAACATCTGCAGAGGCTGCTCCTGTCTTATGACTACCCGCCATAGGATGAGCTCCAACAAAGCGAACAGGCTTATCTGCAAAACAGTTCTCAGCTGTAGCCACGATAGCTGACTTGGTCGATCCAGCATCAGAAATAATGACACCTTCTTTCAAATCCAAAGTTGCCAATTCTTGTAAAAAAGTAATGGTTTGCTTGATTGGCAAGGGTAAGAATGATGACGTCTGCAAGTGGAGCAAAACTGGCAAAATCATCCGTCGCACGATCGATCATTCCTCGCTCCAAGGCAATATCTCTAGATGCCTGACTGCGATTGTATCCTAAAATTTTATAATCAGGATGATCCTGCTTGATTCCCAGTGCCATCGAAGCACCAATCAAACCAAGCCCTGCGATATAGATGGTTTTTGCCATAAGAACTCCTTAATAATTCTTTGTATACTCCCGATGTTTTAGCAACAGCTTCTTTTTAATTCCTCCAGATTATCTGAGGAGAATTTCTCTAGAATTTCCTGAGCCAAGACCGTTGCTACGACTGCTTCCATAACAACACCTGCTGCTGGAAGAGCGGTTGGATCACTTCTCTCCACCGTTGCCTTATAAGGCTCATGGGTTTCAATATCAACGCTCATCAATGGTTTATAGAGAGTCGGAATTGGTTTCATGACCCCACGGACAACAATTGGTTGTCCGTTAGTCATACCACCTTCGAAAACCACCAAGATTATTAGTACGACGAGTATAGCCATCTTCTGGTGACCAGAGGATTTCATCCATGACTTGGCTACCCTTGAGATAGCCTGCTTTTAAAAACCAAGACCAAACTCCACTCCCTTAAAAGGCATTGATGGAGACAACTGCTTGAGCTAGTCTTGCATCTAGTTTTGCGATCCCATTGGACGTAAGAACCCAAGACCAACCGGAACACCACCGACAACTGTTTCGACAACACCACCGATGGTATCTCCATCACGTTTAATCTGATCAATATAGTCCTTGATTTCCTGCTCACGTTCTTGGTTGACGATAGAAACTTCTGACTGGGCAGCTAGTTTTTTAATCTCTGCGACTGTTAAGTTTTCTGGAACATCGATTTCCTTGCCACCAAAAGACAACAACATGGTTGGCAATTTCAATATCAAGCTCAGCCAATAAACGCTTGGCCACAGCCCCGACTGCTACTCGCATAGTCGTTTCACGAGCAGATGAACGTTCTAGGGAATTTCGCAAATCATCAAAGCGGTATTTGATGCCCCCAACCAAGTCTGCGTGACCTGGACGAGGATGTGTGATTTTTCGTTTACTTTTAAGTTTGTCTTCAATATCCTCGGCAGACATGATATCTAGCCATTTTTGGTGGTCTTTGTTAATGACATCCATGGTAATGGGAGCCCCTGTCGTCTTCCCGTGGCGAACGCCAGAAGTAAAGACAACCTGATCACTCTCAATCTTCATGCGACCACCACGGCCGTAGCCACCTTGGCGACGTTTGAGATCCTCATTAATATCTTCTGCAGTTAAAGGAAGACCTGCTGGAATTCCTTCAATAATGGCTGTCAGACGAGGACCGTGTGATTCTCCTGCTGTTAAATATCTCATACATTCTCCTTATTTTACCAAGTAATCTTTCATTTCTTCGAGTGAGACAGGGTGAATAGTAGCTGAACCAAGCTCTGGTACCAGAACTAATTTCATGGTGTTACCACGCGCTTTTTTATCGTGAGTCAAAGCCTGATAAAAGCTTATCAACATCCCAGTTTGTCATAATCCACAGGAAGCCCAAATTTCTGACACATTTCTCGGATAGACTGAGTGATTCCAGCTGGCATAAGGCCTTTTTTTTCTGCTACTTTAGAGACCTGAACCATTCCCATCGCTACTGCCTCACCATGCATGACACGTCCATAACCAGCAGTCGCTTCGATAGCATGGCCAATTGTATGACCAAAGTTGAGATACAAACGAATGCCATTGTCCAATTCGTCCTCAACTACCATCTTACGCTTCACCTGGCAAGAATGCTCAATCAAACTTTCTGAATGCTCCAAAATACTCTCTACAGAACCATCCATTTCAGATAATAAGTCCCAGAGTTCTGGATCTTCAATTAAGCCATACTTGATGACTTCACCCATTCCTTCAATCAACTCTCGTTTACCTAGGGTTTCAAGAACGGTTGGATCAATCAAAACGCCATCTGGCTGGGCAAAAGTTCCTACCATATTCTTGGCAAAAGGAGTATTCACTCCTGTCTTACCACCGATTGAAGAGTCCACTTGAGCAGTCAAACTGGTCGGAATTTGAACAAAGTGAATACCTCGCATATAGGTTGAGGCTACAAAGCCAGCCAAATCACCAACGACACCACCACCTAGAGCTACGATGCCGTCACTGCGAGTCAAGTCTTGCTTAACTAGAAATTCATAAGCCTTTTGAACTGTGGTTAGATTTTTTCGCTCTTCACCCTCTAGAAAGTCAAAAACTGCCACTTGAAAACCAGCATCCTCTAGGCTCAATTTAACTTTTTCTGCATAGAGAGAGGCCACATGGTTATCGGTAATGATAACAACTTTTTGCGGTTGCCAAAGTTCCCGCAACCATTTTCCTGCTTGAGACAAACATCCTTTTTCAATCTGAATATCATAAGGATGGTGGGGAAGGTCTATTCTGATTTTCATAGCAGTTCTCCTTTTTTCATTTTTGATACTTTTGTTTTAGTAATTCCCAGATTTGAGCGGTTGGCATTTCCTTGCTTGTCCATAACTGAAAAGCTTCCGCAGCTTGGTAAAGCAACATGCCTAGGCCATTAACAGCGTGATTGCCCTGATTTCTTGCCCACTTAAAAAATGGTGTTTCAAAGGGTTGATAAATCACATCAGCTACTAAAAGCTTCTCTGGTAAAAGGACACTTGTTGGGATTGGCAGAGATACTCCATCCATACCCACACTAGTCGCATTGACCAAGAGGTCAGCTTGAGTTATGTTGTCTTGAAGCTCTTGAACATCTTCTAAAGCAAATAAATCTGCTTTAAACCCTGTTTCATTTTGTAGTTTTTCTAAGTAAGGTCTTGTTTTTTCTATTGAAGCCGAACGTACAAAGACAGAAACTTGACTGACTCCATCCAAGATTGCTTGCGCCAAAATTGCCTTGGCTGCACCGCCTGCTCCTAACAAGACCATTCTTTTTCCCAGATATTTTTAAAAAGAAGGCAAGCTCTTAAAGAATCCCTTGCCATCTGTGTTATATCCAATTAAAGTTCCCTCTCGATTCACCACTGTATTGACAGCACCAATCAAACGAGCTTCTTCACTCAATTGATCCAAATAAGGAATCACTTGCTCCTTGTAGGGCATAGAAAGATTGATTCCATACATCTGGAAACGACGAATGTTGGCAACTGTTTCAGCCAACTCAGTAGCTTCTACTTCCCAAGCTAGATAAACACCGTTGGTATTGGTTGCCTCAAAAGCAGCATTGTGAATAAAGGGAGAAATGGAGTGTTTGATAGGATTGGCGACTACAGCTGCTAAACGTGTGTAGCCATCAATCTTCATTTAGTATCTCCCTAATTTTTTTCATGCTAGAAAGTGAAATCTGTCCTGGAGCACTGGCTTCGTCCAGACTTGCAAAAGACCAGCTAGAACCCGTCACATCTGAAGTGATACGAGAAACCTTACCCATTTTCCCCATAGAAATCGTCACATATTCTTGTTCTGGGTTCAGTGTTTTAAAGCCACGCGTAAAGTTCATAAGGTCCAATACATCTTGTTCTGTATGAGCCATAACCGATACTTTAACCACTTTGGGCGTTAGGCTGGTTAGCTCGGATAAGATTTCCATCATATTCTCTGGAGTTTCTTGGAAATTATGATAACTCAAGACTAGATTTGGAAAATCAAGCATTTCTTCAAAAACATCCTTATGGGAGAAATACTCAAAATCAATGTATTCTGGTTGATAGAGTTGAGCTACATCTTTGATAATTTGTACATACTCCGCCGAATCCAAATCGATTTCGCCTCCCTCAGCACGAGTACGTAGGGTGAAGAGGAGTTCGCGACCTGCAAATTTTTTTCAAAAAAATAGCTGGAGCTACCTGTAAAATAGCTTCCTTTGGTAGGAAGTCGGCACGCCACTCAATGATATCAGCATCGATATACCGCATGGCATCGATTCCTTGCGCCTCTTCTAAACTCTTTGGCATTACTGAAACGACTAATTTCATTTAGTTACCTTCATGCTAATCACCTTAAGGTAATTACTACTTTCATCTTTTTCATTGTAGACAAAGTCTGCTGGAAGTCCATATTTATTAAGAACCTGGTACTTTCTTCCTGCAAATCCTTTGTCGATTTGTTCTATAAATTTTTGACGGGAAACATTGGCAGCATTGGTGCTAGCAATGATCATACCTCCCGGATTTAAAATCTCTAAACTCTGGGAAATCAGCTTGTGATAGTCCTTAGCTACAGAGAAAGTTTGCTTTTTTTATTACGGGCAAAGCTAGGTGGATCTAGAACGATCACATCATAAGATAAGCCCTTACGTTTAGCGTATTTAAAGTATTCAAAGACATCCATAACAATGAAACGATGATTGTCAAGACTGAGTCCATTGGCATGAAAATGAGCTTCTGACAGTTCTCTTGAACGTTTAGCTAGGTCTACAGAGGTTGTTTCACTAGCTCCTCCCATTGCTGCAGCAACTGAGAAAGCTGCTGTGTAGGAAAAACATATTAAGCAAGGATTTCCCCATAGCTAAACCATCAACCAAGCTACCACGCACTTCATGTTGGTCCAAGAAGATGCCTGTCATAAGACCGTCATTCATAAAGACTTGATAGAGAACTCCATTCTCAAGAACTGTAAAATTTTCTGGTGCTTCTTGACCATAGATATGGGCAGACTCATAGTCTAGACCTTTAAAACGAATCTTTTCATAGGCACCTAAGACTTCAGGGAAAAACCTGAGCAAAAGCTGCTAAGATCTCTTGGCGAAGTCCATAGATATAGGAGTTATACCATGAAAAAAACAACATAATCTCCGTATAGGTCCAGAGTCATTCCACCAAAACCATCGCCTTCTTGATTAAACAAACGAAAGGCAGTTGTCAACTCATCTTGATAGTAAGAAGAACGTTTTTGTTTGGCTTTTTCAAACAAACTTTCAAAGAATTTTTGGTTAAAAGAAAGCTTCTGGTTCGTTACAAACCAACCAATCCCCTTTATTTTGACGAGATAAATAAGCCTTGCCCAAAAAAACTGCTTGCTTTTGACTAAATAACTCGACTTCCTGATCAGTTTCAGATAGTTCTGGAAAAATCAATTTCCTCCAAAAAGTACTAGACCTTGGTTTAGTTTTTTTTTCAACACGTCTACTGACGAATACTTTATTCATAAATACTATTATAACAAATTTTTGTGACAATTCACAAAAATAGAAACTATTGATTCATCCATCATCTTACCCTATCTGAGAGAATTTTTTTCCTCCCATCAGTCCTGCTATTTTTTTCGTTTTATAGTATTTCAACACTTCCAGTTGAAAAAAATAGACATAAAAATTCAAATAGTTTAATTACAACGCAAACGTTTGCATATTCTTTTAGCTTTATGCTACAATAATTCTCATCACTGTAAGTAAGAGGATCAACTATGAAAAAAATCAAACCCTAATGCAATATTTTTGAGTGGTATCTCCCCACGATGGAAAAACACTGGACACGACTTTCTGACGACGCTGAACACTTAGCTAACTTGGGAATTAGTCACATCTGGATGCCACCTGCTTTTAAGGCTACAAACGAAAAAAAGATGTTGGTTATGGGGTATATGATCTATTCGACCTTGGAGAATTTAATCAGAAGGGTACTGTACGTACCAAGTATGGCTTTTAAAGAAGACTATCTTCATGCCATCCAAACTTTAAAAATCTCATGGAATTCAACCTATGGCTGATATCGTCTTAAATCATAAGGCAGCCGCTGACCATTTAGAATCTTTTCCAAGTTATCGAGGTGGATCCAGAAGATCGAACTGTGGAACTAGGAGAACCTTTTACCATCAATGGCTGGACCGGTTTTACCTTTGACGGACGACAAAACACCTACAATGACTTCCACTGGCACTGGTACCACTTTACTGGAACTGACTATGATGCTAAACGCCATAAATCTGGGATCTATCTGATACAGGGAGACAATAAAGGTTGGGCTCATGAGGAATTAGTCGACAATGAGAATGGCAATTACGACTATCTCATGTATGCCGATCTAGATTTCAAACATCCTGAAGTGATACAAAATATTTACGACTGGGCAGATTGGTTTATGGAAACGACTGGTGTAGCTGGTTTCCGTTTGGATGCAGTTAAACACATTGACTCTTTCTTTATGCGCAATTTCATTCGCGATATCAAAGAAAAATATGGCCAAGATTTCTATGTCTTTGGAGAATTCTGGAATCCAGACAAGGAAGCAAATCTGGATTACCTTGAAAAGATTGAAGAACGCTTTGACCTTGTCGATGTTCGCCTTCACCAAAATCTCTTTGAAGCAAGCAAGGCTGGAAAAGACTATGATTTGACAACCATCTTTGAGGATAGTCTAGTACAACTCAATCCAGACCGAGCTGTAACCTTTGTCGATAATCATGATACTCAACGTGGCCAAGCTCTTGAATCCACTGTTGAAGAATGGTTTAAACCAGCAGCCTACGCTCTCATTCTTTTGCGAGAGCAGGGGCTCCCATGTGTCTTTTATGGAGACTACTACGGTATTTCTGGTCAATATGCTCAGCAAGATTTCAAAGATGTTCTTGACCGTTTGCTAGCTATTCGAAAAGAGTTGGCTTACGGAGAGCAAACGGACCACTTTGATGACCCAAATTGTATCGGTTGGGTCCGTTCAGGAGCTGAAAATCAATCACCACTTGCCATCGTGATTTCTAATGCCCAAGCAAACTCTAAAACCATGTTCGTCAGTCAAGAATGGACTGACCAAACCTTTGTTGATTTACTAGGAAATCATCCTGACCAAGTAACGATTAATGCTGAAGGTTATGGAGATTTCCCAGTTACAGAACGCTCGCTTAGTGTATGGGGACTGGCTAACTAATCAATTAATACTCTTCGAAAATCTCTTCAAACCACGTCAGCTTCCATCTGCAACCTCAAAACATTGTTTTGAGCAACCTGCGGCTCGCTTCCTAGTTTGCTCTTTGATTTTCATTGAGTATAAAACACACAAAAAATGCCCACAAGCTAGATTTTCTTTCTAGCCTGTAGGCATTTTTTTCTATTATCAATACTTAAAACTAGTCTTTCCAAAGATCCATAGCATTTTTGAAAATCTGCAGAAACTTGAACATTTTGAGGATTAGTCGCTTCTCTCTCCTGACGCTTAGCCTCTACCTGAACTACACTCTTAATGCCTTCATGACGCCAGTTTCTTAGGATAGCCTGGATGTACTTCCAATTTGGTTTTCCATTCAAAACGGCCTCACGTAGGGCCTCTTTGATCAGGTCCGCACTGGTCCCGTCTTCTTTCAAACTCTTTTCCAAATCTTCGATCTCAAAAGGACTTAAGAGACGACCTAGCTCTTGTTGGAAGGTTTCCACCAAGTCTTTTAAATCATTTTTAGCGGGTGCCACTTGGTTTGGTTCTTGCTTTTCAAAAAGTTGGTCTAAACGCTCTAAAGCCAAAGTCGCATCAAAAATCACTTCTATCTCACCATTGAGTTCAATGGTTCGGTATTGAAGTAGACCTTTTTCTGTCAAGCGCGAAATCGCTTGATTAACTTCAAAGACTTGCTTGCCAATTTTCTCTGCAATCTGGCTTGGGGACAATTCTCCTAAAGCTGTTGTATTTTGTAGGTAAAAGAATTGCCAAACTAAGAAATCATCGCTTGATGAAAAACAGTTGATTGTAGTTTAAGAGCAGAGCACTTGGTAGCACCAAGTTGCCTGATTTGAAAGCATCTAAATATGTCATAATTCCTCTTATAAATATCCAAAATGAGACACATCTTCTTCTGCACTCTTCCACTCAAAAGGCGTTTCTTGGTAAACTGCATAATTTACCCAGTTACTGAAAAAGAGAGCTGCTGAGGAACTCCAACGCATACAAGGAAGTTCATGGACGTCATCATTTTTTTGAAATAATTTTTCTGGTATATGGGGATCTAAACCAGCATCTAGATCTCTAAAAATATTCCTTGGCTAACGTATCACGATCATACTCCAAATGCCCAAAGCTATAAACTTCTCTTAAATCTCGGCTTGCAAGGATAGAGATTCCCACCTCTTTTCCAGATGCTAAAATCTCTAGATTGGTTTTATTTACAATGTCTTCTTTGAGAATTTCTGTATGACGAGAATGAGGAGACACATACAAATCATCAAAACCTCTCAGCAAAAGATGACCTTCTTTTTAAAAACATCCTGAGGATAAATTCCCGAAAGCTTTTTTTGAGCCATCTGGTGTTTATCTACGCCGTAACGATAGTAGAGACCAGCCTGTGCTCCCCAGCAAATATGCAGGGTTGAAAAGACATGTGTCTTTGACCAATCGATGACCTGAGTAAATTCCTCCCAATAGTCCACTTCTTCAAAAGGAAGATGCTCAACCGGCGCTCCTGTGATAATCAAGCCATCAAAATACTGGTCTTGAACTTCAGAAAAGGTCTTATAAAAAGTCTCCATATGCTCAGAACGAGTTGTTTTCGACTGATGACTTTCCATATATAAGAAATCAATATCTAACTGCAAGGGAGTATTAGCTAAATGTCGTAAAAGCTGAGTCTCTGTAACCATCTTCTGTGGCATCAAGTTTAAAATCAGAATTTTCAGTGGTCGAATATCCTGATGAGCCGCCCGCTGGTCATCCATGACGAAAATATTTTCCGTTCGTAAAATCTCAACTGCTGGTAATTTTTTATCAATTCGAATCGGCATGGAAATCTCCTTACTGTATCAATTCTAGGCTCGAACGAACATACAGTCGTCAAATGAAAAATCAGCTGACGAAAGTCCTTCCCTTTATTATACTGTAAGAAGATATAGTTTTCAATTATAGTTTTTTTCTCTAACTAGATATAGCCTTTTTTTTATATCAGATGAAGAGAAAACAGCCCTAGGGACTGTTTTTTTCATTAATAATGCATAAGCACTTTATAATCGTAATCTCCAATAGCTTCACGACCTTTAAGCTCATCAAGCTCAATCAAGAAGGCACAGCCAGCTACGATACCACCAAGTTTTTTTCAATCATTTCGATGGTTGCTTTCACAGTACCACCTGTTGCCAAAAGGTCATCTACGATCAGAACACGTTGACCTGGTTTGATAGCATCTGCGTGCATAGTCAAAGTATCAACACCATATTCTTTTTCGTAGTCAGCTGAAATAACTTCGCGTGGTAGTTTTCCAGGTTTACGCACAGGTGCAAAACCAATTCCCAACTCAAAAGCAACTGGACATCCAACGATAAATCCACGCGCTTCTGGTCCTACGATCATATCGATCTTTTTGTCAGTAGCATATTGAACAATTTCACGAACAGCATAGCTGTAGGCATTGCCGTTGGCCATCAAGGGGCTAATGTCTCGGAATGTAATTCCTTCTTGTGGATAATTTTCAATACTTGCAATGTAATCTTTTAAGTTCATAGCATTTCTTTCTTTTTAAGTTTTTACTCCCTATTATACCATAAATCTTAGAAAAGAGAAATAGAAAGAAACCCTGGAAACTGAGTCCAAGGCTTCTAATCTGATCTGTAACTATTGTTCGCTTAATAAAATCATTTCTTCTTTTTGCTTTTAGAGTTTTGATTGCGTTGACGATTTTGTTGGATGCGCCACACTCTCTCAAAAGTAGGACATGGTTTCAAATACTCTTCGCGGTAAACCCGACATCCAGCAAATAGATTGGGATTTTCAAAACATTTGTTTGCTTTGCAGTCGAAAAATCTACTTCGTAGACGATTCCATAAAGAGTTGGATTTTTATAAAAATCCTTTGTCATAAAAAAATGAACTTCAATAGTATAAAAATCCCTTGAACTTCTACCACCCTTGATTCTCATAAGAGAAAACGTTTCTACCTGCCCCCAGGAATAAAACTGCCAATCTTTTTTAGGATGTGGCTTATAGGAAAAACCTTGGGCCGTACATTTCAAATACTCTTTATCTGAAAAAAGAAGTCGCAAACGTTCATACAAAATCCATCCAACAATGATGATTAAGAATAAGACAAAGAGTCTTAATGCCACCAATCCCACAGGTGCCTCCTTGGGATAGGTCAGCATAAAAGATAGGATCCAAAGAAGAAAAGCTAACTCAACTAAGCAGAGAAGAATAGTCCAGATGATTTTCTTACTGCTCCATTTGATAATTTTTTCTTCCATTACGCCAACTCACTTAAATATTCATAGCGTTCATATTTTTCAAGCAAGGCTTCATTCTTTTCATCTAACTCTTTTTGAAGAGTAGCTAGCTTCCCAAAGTCCGAGCCATTGGCCTGCATTTCCTCTTCAATGACAGAGATACGGTTTTCCAAGGCTTCGATGTCACCTTCAATACTTGCCCACTCTTGCTTTTCTTGGTAGGTCATGCGTTTCTTCTCTTCACGGACTTTGACGACTTTTTTTCCTTCTCAGCCTTTTTGAACTTGATTTGTCGCTTCTGCTTCGAAGGCTTTTTCATCTAGGTAGTCGGTATAATGCCCAAAGAAAGGACGAATGCTACCATTCTCAAAAGCAAGAATCTTAGTCGCAACTTTATCAAGGAAATAGCGATCGTGACTAACTGTTAAGACAGGACCTGCAAAACCTTGTAAGAAATTTTCTAGAACAGTTAAGGTCGCAATATCTAAATCATTTGTCGGCTCGTCCAAGAGAAGCACATTAGGGTTTTTCAAGAGCAATTTGAGGAGATACAGGCGTTTCTTCTCTCCACCAGACAGTTTCTCAATCAAGGTACCGTGCGTTGAACGCGGAAAGAGGAACTGTTCTAGCAATTCAGCGATAGAGGTCGTAGAGCCACCACTAGTCTTAACCTCTTCTGCCACTTCTTGCAGGTAATTGATAACCCGCTTACTTTCATCCAAGCCTTCGATTTGCTGAGAGAAATAGGCGATGCGAACCGTCTCACCGATGATAACCTCTCCTTCCGTTGGCTCAAGACTTCCTGCAATGAGATTGAGAAGAGTTGACTTACCAACACCATTGTCACCAACGATTCCGATACGGTCTTTTGGCTTGAACCAAAAGGTTAAAATCTTGCAGAATCTGTTTGTCGTCATAGGCAAAGGAAACATCCTTAAACTCAATGACCTTTTTACCGATACGGCTAGTTTCAAAAATTCATGCTCAAGTCTGTTTCAACACTAGTATCAGAAACCTCCTTTTTCAAGTCATGGAATCGATTGATACGTGCTTGTTGCTTGGTTGCACGAGCCTGTGGTTGTCGTCTCATCCAGGCCAATTCTTGCTTGTAAAGCTGTTCCTTTTTGTGAAGAAGCGCTGCGTCGCGCTCATCCTGTTCAGCCTTGAGACGAACATAGTCTTGGTAATTTCCTTGATATTCTGTCAAACCAGCTCGGTCCAACTCGAAAATTCTCGTTGAAAGCGCATCTAGGAAGTAACGGTCGTGGGTGATAAAGAGAACCGTCTTCTTAGAATTTTTCAAGAAGAGGGTTAGCCACTCAATGGTCGCAATATCCAAGTGGTTGGTTGGTTCATCTAGTAACAAGAGGTCATGGTTGCCCAGAAGGACTTGGGCCAACTGAACCCGTCTTCGCAAACCACCTGACAGGGCTCCAACGGGAGTTGATAAATCCTGAATTCCCAACTTGCTGAGAACGGTCTTGACCTGACTCTCAATTTCCCAAGCTTGGAGAGAATCCATCTCCGCCATAACCCTTTCCAAACGTGCCTGCTTGTCCTCACTGTAGTTGAGCATGAGCAATTCATACTCACGGATCAACTGGATTTCTTTCAAATCACTCGATAGAACAGTATCCAAGACAGTATTGTTATCATCAAAATCTGGGTCCTGAGTCAAATAGCCAATCTTGTAATCATTTTTTGCCGAAAAAGGGCTTACGTCACCATCAAAACCTGAAACTCCTGAAAGAACATCTAAAAGAGTCGTTTTTCCAGTTCCATTGACGCCGATAAGACCGATTCTGTCCAAGTCATGAATGATAAAGGAAATATCCTTAAAGACGGTCTTGTCCCCAACGGATTTACTTAGTTTTTCAACAATAAAATCACTCATTTTTTCTCCCTCAAGTAGGCATGAATGGCATTAAGATCATTTTCCAAATCTCCATCCACAATAGCATACTCAATCTCTGCTAAAATTTCTCCCATTTCTGGTCCTGGTTGATAGCCATATTCTTTGATCAAAATCCCACCATTGATTTGAATTTCTTTCTTATCATGGATGGTTAGGCTGTGGTAAGTCTCTGTAATAGCCTGTGGATTGACTTCTTTTCCTTGAGCCTGACGAAGATTTTCAGCCTGTAAAAGCAAATCTAGATCAAAGCGGTAACAATCGCGCTTGCTTAGTTCCCCTTCTTCACGAAGCTCTAAGATTGTTAGCAAATCCTGTACCTGCTTGGCAAATTGACGTGATGTCTTCCAATGTTTCAAAAATTGTTGAGCATCTTCCACTTCTAAAACCCATAAAAGTGCTGCCCAAGCTTGCTCAGAAGATTCAAAGGTAAAATCGGCCTCTAAGTCAAATAAAGATTGGAGTTTGTCCTGACTACCAGCCATATCTGGAAGATAATCATAAGCTTTACTTGTAATCATAGAAGACAGACCTACTCGCCAATGAGGAGCTAGTAGAAGTTTATCAAATTCAACAAAAAGTACGTTCCACAGAGATTTTTCTCTAAGAGTGGCGTTAAGGTTTTCATCGCTTCAAAGGTTTCTTGCTCGAGTTCAAAACCAAGACTGGCTTGAAAACGAAATCCGCGCATAATGCGTAGGGCATCTTCGTTGAAACGTTCACTAGCTACACCAACTGCTCGTAAAACTTGATTTTCTAGATCTTGTAAACCATCAAATAAATCAACGATTTCCCCTTCTTCATCCAAGGCAAAGGCATTGACTGTGAAATCTCGGCGTTTGAGGTCCTCTTCTAGCGAACGAACAAAAGAAACTGAACTTGGTCTACGGTAGTCTACATAGACATCTTCTGTTCGAAAAGTAGTTACTTCGTATTCTTCATCTCCGTCTAAAAACCAAGACGGTTCCATGCTCAATCCCGATATCAGCTGTACGAGGAAAAAAATCTGCTTGGTCTCTTCTGGATAAGATGACGTAGCAATATCCACATCATGGATGGGACGATTGAGTAGGGCATCCCTAACAGAGCCTCCAACAAAATAGGCTTCAAAGCCAGCTTCTTTAATTTTTTCTAATACTGGTAAAGCCTTCTGAAATTCAGAAGGCATTTGTGTTAATCTCATAATAAGTGTTCTAATCCATAGACAAGCTCATGACGCTTGACAACTTCTTTGATTCCCAAATTCACCCCTGTCATGAAGGAGCTACGATCATAGGAGTCATGACGTAGGATCAATCCTTCTCCTTGATTTCCAAATATAACTTCCTGATGAGCTACCAAACCTGGCAAACGGACTGAGTGGATTCGCATACCATCAAAGTTAGCACCACGTGCACCTGCAATGAGTTCTTCCTCATCGCTAGCACCTTGTTGGATAGACTCACGAACCTCTGCCATCAACTCAGCTGTTTTGATAGCTGTTCCACTAGGGGCATCTTTTTTCTTGTCATGGTGAAGCTCAATAATCTCTACATTTGGGAAGTACTTTGCAGCTTGTGCTGCAAATTGCATGAGCAAGACAGCACCCAAAGCAAAGTTAGGAGCAATCAAGCCACCCAAGTTTTTAGAACGAGAAAATTCTTTTAGTTCTTCAATCTCTTGACTAGTGAAACCTGTTGTTCCAACGACAGGTGCAAAGCCATTTTCAAGCGCAAAATGGGTATTCTCATAGGCAACAGCTGGTGTTGTAAAATCCACCCAAACATCTACCTCAAAACCTGCCAAGTCATCCTTATCATTGAATACTGGAATTCCCTGCCAGTCAGATGCAGACTCAAAAGGATCTAAAACCGCTACCAGTTCAAGTTCAGGATCAGATAAAACCATCTGACAAGCAGATTGGCCCATTCTCCCCTTAAAACCTGCGATAATTACTCGAATACTCATCTCTACTCCTATCTAAGATACAAAGAACCTTAGCTGCCCATAAAAAATAGGGAATGGCGCCGACTTTCCATGAAAGGCAAGACAGGCATCTTTTTTCAAGAGGCAGATAGTCCGTGTTCAATTCTAAGATACAAAGCCTGTAAGAACACAAAGTGAAAATAGGAGTTCTGATCAAGGAGTGTCTACTCCTTGGAAGAACTATCTTTTTCACACAGGGTTCCAGGCGTGTTCAATTTCTAAGATACCAAGTCTGTAAGAACAATCTAGACGATTGGTGTGTATGCCAAAGCGATGCTTCCTTCTCCCAGGTGGGTTCCAATGACACTACCAAAGGTTGCAATCTCAACATCTGTAGCTACTCCACTATCTAGCAAAAGCTGACGTAAATCGGCTGCTTTTTGAGAGGCATTCCCATGAATCACCATAATCTGGTAGTTTCCGTTACTTGTCACATCTTTGACAATTTCAACTAGACGTTTAGCTGCTTTCTTCTCTGTACGAACCTTCTCATAAACTTCGATAACACCTTGGTCATTGAAATAGAGGATTGGTTTAATGCTAAGAAGATTTCCTAAAATAGCTGCACCATTTGACAAACGACCACCTTTTACAAGATGATTCAAATCATCTACCATGATAAAAGCAGAAGTATTTTCAATCTGTTCTGTTACTTTATTCAAGATAGACTCGAAGTCATCACCCTGTTTTACCCATTGAAATACACTCTCCACCATGAAACCTAGAGGGGCACTTGTAATACGAGTATCAGGAAAAGCAATGGTTAATCCTTCGAACTCATCCGTCATATACTGGATATTTTGGTGAAATCCTGAGATTCCAGAAGAAAGGAAGAGACCCAGAACATGAGTATATCCTTTTTCTTTCAATGATGACAAAATTTCATCCAACTTAGCAATACTTGGCTGACTTGTTTTAGGTAGCTCAGATGAACGAGCCATTTTTTCATAAAATTCTTGAGCGGTTAGATTTACACCTTCAACATACTCCTGTCCATCGATATTCACAGGAATGTCTAGCACAAATAAATCTTCTTTCCGCAAGGTTTCCGCTTGTAGAAAGCAGATGAGTCTGTTATGACCGCTAATTTCATTTCTTAAAACTCCAAATTAATTCCCGGTAAATCAAGGGCAATTTCTGTTACTTCATAAGTCAAACGATTAAGCATATCCAAACATGGACGAGCTAGTGTCTCAACCTCTTCTTGGCTGAAATCACTTGGTTGATCGATAATACGACCTTCAACATGATTGACTTGAGAAATCGTTCCACTAATGACAAATCTATCAAAGACAATCATAAAGCTCAAAACAACTACTAAAGAGGTAACTTGATTTTCTTGATCATGCTGAAGCAACTGGAAGTTTACATCAACCTTAGTTTCAGGTGCTCCATTTTCATTTTCCCATTCAAAGTTACGCGCATCAAAGTGATACTGACTAACAAATTCTTGTTCACGTTTTAAATTCATTTTTCATCTCCATTGGTACAATATAGTTGCCATTGTACCATATTTTTTTATTTTCTGCTAGATTTACTAAATACCAATCTCAGTTTTAACAACTTCAGCAATAGTGTCTACATAGTAGTCTACTTCCTCAGTGGTTGGGGCTTCAGCCATGACACGCAAGAGTGGCTCCGTTCCACTTGGGCGAACGAGGATGCGACCATTGCCTGCCATTTCTGCTTCCATCTTATCAATAATAGCCTTGATAGCTGGCACTTCCATAGCTTTTTCTTTCATAGCATTTTCCACACGGATATTGACCAATTTTTGTGGGTAAATGGTCACTTCTGAGGCCAACTTAGACAAACTCTTACCTGTTTCTTGCATGATCTTCGTCAATTGAACTGCTGAAAGCTGACCATCACCAGTTGTATTGTAGTCCATCAAGATAACGTGACCTGACTGCTCACCACCGAGATTGTAGCCAGATTTTCTCATTTCTTCAACGACATAACGGTCTCCAACAGCAGTAACTGCCTTATTGATCCCTTCACGATCCAAGGCCTTATGGAAACCAAGGTTGGACATAACTGTTGTTACAATGGTGTTTTGAGCCAATTGACCTTTTTCAGAGAGGTATTTACCGATGATGTACATAATCTTGTCACCATCGACAATTTCGCCATTTTCATCAACAGCAATCAAACGGTCACTATCACCATCAAAGGCTAGACCAATGGCAGATTGACTTTCTTTCACAAGTTCTTGCAAAGCTTCTGGATGAGTTGAACCAACGTTCAAGTTGATGTTAAGGCCATCTGGAGTTTCTCCGATAACTGTTAATTGAGCACCTAGGTCTGCAAAAATTTGACGAGCACTTGTTGCAGCTGCTCCGTTAGCAGTGTCCAAGGCAACCTTCATCCCTTCAAGAGGAGTTCCAGTTGAAACAAGATAGGCTTCATATTTGCGCAAACCTTCTGGGTAGTCAACAACCGTACCTAAACCTTCAGCACTTGGACGTGGAAGAGTATCTTCACTTGCATCAAGCAAGGCTTCGATTTCTGCTTCTTTGTCATCGTCAAGTTTAAAGCCGTCACCACCAAAGAATTTAATTCCGTTATCAAGGGCTGGGTTATGACTTGCTGAAATCATAACACCTGCGCTCGCACCTTCTGTTTTAACAAGATAAGCTACTGCTGGTGTTGCAAGAACGCCTAGTTTATAAACGTGAATTCCGACTGAAAGGAGACCAGCAATCAAAGCCGCTTCTAGCATTTGACCTGAGATACGAGTGTCACGTCCTACAAAACACTTTTCGGTGCTTCAGTCGTATGTTGACTGAGAACATAACCTCCAAATCGACCTAGTTTAAAGGCCAATTCTGGCGTTAATTCTACGTTTGCTTCCCCACGGACACCGTCCGTGCCAAAATATTTACCCATGTTATATCCTTTTCTAATTTTTTAGTCTTTCTTTGAAGAATCTGGTTTGGTTTCAGACCCTGCAGTAGAAGATTTCGTTGAAGATGAGCTAGTAGTTGAAGAGGTAGAACTACTTGCTGATCTAGCTTGTTTCGTTGTTATCTTCATGGTTGTTTCATACGGTTTAATCACCGTTGGTAAAACTGTTCCATTCTTATCAATAGCTTGTAAGGGAACTGAACCCGTATAATTTCCTGTAATTTTTTCACTAGTTGGTAAAACAGCTACAATCTTATCAATCTTAGACAAGGTATCAACATCACTAGTAACCGAAACGCGTTCATCTGAAACAGTCACACTATCGATAAGAATTCGTTCATCAACCTTACCAGAGTCAATCTGTGGAGTGACTGGTAAATTATCCCTTGTTGCTTTCTTCCCAATTTTAACGGTGATTTTCTGCGGTGTTGCTAGGGCTGTTAAACCGCTCGGAAGATTTTCAATGGTCAAGGGGACTTCAACGGTTCCTTCTGTCGCCTGTGTTAAATCTGCAGTAACCTTAAATTTACGAGTGCTTTCTTGCATCTCACTAGCCAAGGTCACTCGATTGGATCCAGTTAAAAATACCGTTACTTCTGAACTAAAACCACTAATAAAATACTGCTCACTATCGTACTGAATGTCAATCGGTACATTTACGACCGTATTGGTATAGGTTTCTGTTCGAGCCGGTCTTGCATTATTATTATTTTGATAATTAATAGAGGTAGCGTAAATAAATAAAACGCAAGCAAAGAGGAGTGAGGAGATGATATATAAACTATTTTTTTTCATTCTTCCAGCCTCCTAATATACGCTCTGTTAAGCTTGGCTCTTGTGAATTTTCCGGAATCAGTATACGACGTAGCTCTTCCTCAAATTCTTCCATCGTTAAATCATGCTTAAAGACACCATTATAGGTAATGGAAATACCTCCAGTTTCCTCTGATACCACAAAAAGTGAGAGCATCAGAAACCTCAGATAAACCAATGGCTGCACGGTGTCGCGTTCCAAACTCCTTAGAAATACCAGTGTCTTCAGTAAGCGGAAGATAAGCAGATGTTACAGCTATTCGATCACCTTTTATAATGACTGCACCATCATGTAAAGGTGTGTTTGGAATGAAGATATTGATTAAGAGTTCTGCAGAAATCTTAGCATCTAAAGGAATCCCCGTGGAAATATATTCCTGCAAGGTTCTGACACGCTGAACTGACACAAGTGCTCCCAATTTTTCCGCGGGCTCATATATTCTACCGCTTTAACAAAGGCCTGAATCATCTGTTCTTCTGAACTCATTGGTGTACTTGAAAAGAAATCAGTCGCACGTCCTAATCGCTCTAAACCTGTCCGAATTTCTGGAGAGAAAATAACAACCGCTGCGATAACACCGTAAGTAATCAATTGATTGATCAACCAAGAAATAGTCGTCAAGCCCAGGGTATTTGCTGCTATCTGAGCTAAGATAAAAACTAAAACACCTCGAACCAGGATCATAATCTTGGTTCCTGCAATTGATTTTGTAAATTGGTATAAGATATAGGCAACGATAAGAATATCAATCACATTTATCAGAATACTCCAAGGACTGGAAAATAAACTAGACCAGTATTGAAGATTAGATAATTGCTGAAAATTCATTCTAGGCCTCCTCTCCATAAAAAAGCTACTCTTCATTATATCATTTTATATGAAAATTTTCTTCCCCCTACTTCATTTTAAATTGGTAGAAAATATACCTAGAATAGCGTTTTTATCACTTTATCCCTATAAAAAGCCTAGTTTTGCTGATTTCTTAAAAAAAGTGGCTCTATAATATTTGTAGTGGGTAAATCCCTATAGATATTATGGAGCCTATTTTTATGTAGAAAAAAGTCCCATAAGATCTATAATGAAAAGCGACGAAACCATCATTAGAAAGAATCATATGGAACAATTACATTTTTATCACAAAACTGCTCGATATCAAAGACCCTAATATCAAGATTCTAGATGTCATCAATAGGGATAATCACAAGGAAATCATCGCTAAACTAGACTACGATGCCCCATCTTGTCCTGATTGCGGAAATCAAATGAAGAAATATGACTTTCAAAAACCGTCTAAGATTCCTTACCTTGAGACGACTGGTATGCCTACTAGAATCCTCCTTAGAAAGCGTCGATTTAAGTGCTATCATTGCTCGAAAATGATGGTCGCTGAGACTTCTATCGTCAAGAAAAATCATCAAATCCCTCGTATTATCAACCAAAAGATTGCGCAAAAGTTGATTGAGAAGACTTCTATGACAGATATTGCTCATCAGCTGGCCATTTCAACTTCAACTGTCATTCGCAGGTTAAATGACTTTCACTTTAAGCATGACTTTAGCCGACTTCCTGAGATTATGTCTTGGGACGAGTATTCTTTTACCAAGGGAAAGATGAGTTTCATTGCACAAGATTTTGACAATCTCAACATTATCACCGTGCTTGAAGGTAGAACCCAGACTATCATCCGAAATCACTTTCTGAGCTACGATAGAGCCGTTCGCTGTCAGGTGAAAATCATTACTATGGATATGTTTAGTCCTTACTATAACTTGGCTAAACAGCTTTTTCCTTATGCTAAAATCGTTTTAGATCGTTTTCACATTGTGCAACATCTTAGCCGTGCTATGAGTCGTGTCCGTGTTCAAATCATGAATCAATTTGATAGAAAATCCCATGAATACAAAGCTATCAAACGCTACTGGAAGCTCATTCAACAGGATAGTCGTAAACTAAGTGATAAACGTTTATATCGCCCTACTTTTCGCATGCACTTAACAAATAAGGAGATTCTAGACAAGCTTTTGAGCTATTCAGAAGACTTGAGACACCACTATAATCTCTATCAGCTCTTGCTTTTTCACTTTCAGAACAAGGAGCCAGACAAATTTTTCGGACTCATTGAGGACAATCTTATACTCAATTATTTTCAAAAAGCAACCTTGTCCATTGTCTGCTGACAGTAGACTTTAAAACGCTTTTTTCCAGTCCTAGAATAACTTCTTGAAGCTTATCAATGACAGCTTCCAATGTTTGGAAAGCCTTATTTTTAAAACCTCGTTTTCGAATTTCTTTCCAGACCTGTTCAATAGGGTTCATTTCTGGTGTATAAGGTGGGATAAAAGCCAATTCAATATTACTTGGAATCTCTAAGGTACTTGATTTATGCCAGATAGCATTATCCATAACAAGTAAAATATAGTCGTCTGGATAAGCTTGTGAAACTTGCCGTAGAAATTCATTCGTCCACTCAGTATTACATCCTCCAGCAATGAGGAAGAAGGAATCTCCTGTCTGAGCATCTACTGCCCCATAACAATAGCGATATTCTCGCATATAATGACTCGGAATGCTAGGTCGGATTCTTTGAGGAGCCCAACAAGAACTCATCTTACTGATTCTCCCGAAACCAGCTTCATCTTGGTACATCAATCGTACTTTGTTATAAGTCCCTCCTCTTTAAAAGCGCTTACTTAAGGTCTCGAATGTAGATTTTATTTTTAGACGTCTCAATTGTCTGAGCGTCTGCCTTCTTGGGATGTTCAGGTCGAGGAGTGACCGTTCGCCAACCATGGCGTTTCAGGAGATAATAGAAACCATCACGTGTGGAAGTGCGACCAATCTCTTTTTGATAGGCTTCAAATAACTGATTGACAGTTACAAATTTCCCCATCCTGAGCAGCTTCTATATGACGTTTTTAGGAATGCTTGTTCTTCTTCGTAAGTCATATATTCTCGATGACGTCCACCACGGGTTTCTTGAAGAAGAGCTTCTAAACCAAACTCCTTATATTTTTTCAAATTCCTCCAAACAGTTGTTTTATTACAATCTAGGAGATCCATGATTTCCTTATAACTCTTTTCTTTTGAGCGAAAAATAAATAATCTGTAGACGTTTGTGATATTTGGCGTACGATGAATCTTTTAAGAGTTGTTCAATTTTTGTGTTTCTTCGTTTGTAAGTTTCATAACTACTATTATAAGATGTTTTTTGATTTTAGTCCAGTATTAAACAGGTTCATCCTCTTTTTCAGACTATCTTCAAAACCTTCCTCAAGGATAAAGAAAAGATTGTCAACGCCCTTCAACTACTCTATTCCAACGCCAAACTGGAAGCGACCAATAATCTCATCAAACTTATCAAACGAAATGCATTTGGTTTTCGGAACTTTGAAAACTTCAAAAAACGGATTTTTATCGCTCTGAATATAAAAATGGAGAGGACAACGATTGTCCTCTCTAGATGTTAGCTTTTATTCAACCCACTACAGTTGACAAAGAGCCAAAAAGTACAACTCATTAAAGGTTCTTATAAATCATTAAAAGTTCA
>BNJV01000677.1_pt1 | contig 65233 bp, 108 predicted proteins | sample 8540591 | NCBI WGS metagenome assembly BNJV01 (sample SAMD00202457, study PRJDB9452) | human saliva metagenome | host: Homo sapiens | reverse complement strand
TTGTCTTCTACTTGTTCAGGAGTAACAGCAAAATAGGATGTTTTTCTGACAAGGGAAAAATAAGAAGAGTATAATTATTAAAAATAATATTCAGGGGTAGCATATGAAAATTAGGCTGACAGCAGTGCTTATCTTTATAGTGGTAATAGGGAATTGTAGGTTATTCTGCAGGAAAGTCCAATAAAAATCATCAGGAGAAAAACGTCGGTAGTTTTTATAGAAGCAACAAAGGAAAAATGTATGAGTTTAAAAAACAGTAAAATTTATCAGACTGAGATTACAAGTACAGAATGGAAAGAGGAAGGACCTTTGGAAGAAGATGAAAATGCCAGATTTAGTGGTTCCAGTACAGCTAAGGCTTCAGCTCCCGCACATTGTGTAGTTAGAGGGGAAATTGAAAAGAGAAAAGGTGCAGATGGAAAGATTACTCGATTGGTTTTGAATTAAGACTGCCTTCGAAATGGAATAATAAATTTCTGTTTCAAGGCGGAGGCGGATTGAATGGAACTGTTTCACCAGCAGTTGGAAAAGCTCGTCCATCAGGGTCAACAGCAACACCTGCCCTGACTCGTGGATATGTAGTTGTAAGTACTGATAGTGGACATTCAGGCTCAAGAGATACAAGCTTTGCAAAAGATCAGCAGGCAGTTTTAAATTATGCATTTCAGTCTACTGGGAAAGTTACAAATGTTGCAAAACAGTTAATTGAAATAATGTACAGTGCTCAGCCAAAACATAGCTATTTTATGGGATGTTCAAATGGTGGTCGTGAAGCAATGCAGGCTGCAATGTACTATCCAAATGAATTTGATGGAATTATAGCTGGAAACCCTGGATTTAGATTATCAAAAGCTGCAATCGGTGAAGCATGGGATAATAATCAGTTTCTGAAATATGCACCGACTGATGCAAATGGTAATAAAATAGTTGCAGATGCCTTTGACAGAGGAAGATTTGGATGCAGTTGTTCAAGGTGTGGTGATAGATGCGATGCTAAAGATGGATTGAAGGATGGAATTATAAACAGCTGGGAAAAATGTGACTTTAAACCTGAAATGATTGAGAAAAAGATTGGAAAGAAAAAAGTTGATTTACTAAATGCAATATTCAATGGAGCGAAAAACAGTAAAGGAGAGAATGTTTATGCATCATGGCCTTATGATGCGGGAATAAACACAAGAGGTTGGCGTATGTGGAAACATGGTACTTCAAAAACAGGGAACACCAAATTCAATGAATTTCATGATGGGTGCATCCAGTTTGAGTGATTATTATATGAAACCTGCAAAAACCTGGAATGAAATCAACAGAAATAGTTTCACACGTTTATTCATGATTCCGGGAATGAATCACTGTGGTGGAGGTCCTGCAATGGAAAAATTTTTGATGCATTGACAGCCCTGAAAAATGGACTGAAGAAAATATCGCACCAGATTATATAGTTGGAAAAAGCAGGAAAAGAATATCCGGATCCAAATAAGGAACAGCCACTTTGTCCATATCCAAAGATAGCAACTTATGTTGGTGGAGATAAAAATAAGGCAAGCAGTTTTGAATGTAAATAAGATATAATAAAAATGATGTTTTGAATTAAATTTTCAACATCATTTTTATTTAATTATTTACTATTTTATAAACTTTATTTTTATCCTTTATTTTATAACCATTGTCACTTTTATTATAATGTATATCAAATGTTTTTACATCTGCTCCTTTTTAGAATTTTACCTTTATAATAGACATTATTCTTATCCTTTGTATATTCTTCATCAAGTACTTCAAAAGTTTCAACATCGACATTTTTATTTTCTAACAGAAAAATTTTGTATTATCATTTTCATCTTCGGTAAAATAGTAAAAATCTTCATTTTGCTGTACTAAAGAAGAGGAAATCACTTGAAGTTTTTCAGGCTTAAAATTTTCCAGTTTTTATTTCTATAATAAATATTATTTTTATCCTTATAGAATCTATTTTCCAAAACTTCAGTACTATTTACATCTATACCGTTTATTTTATGGGTTTTATAATATACTCCCTTTTATCTTTTCCAATGGAATATCCATCAGGTTCGAAAGTTTTTATATCCGCCCTTCTATTTTTGGAAATCATAGTAAACATTGTTTTTATCTTTTGAATATTCAGCGTAATTTTCAAAAGATTGTAAAGTTTTTAAATCAATTTCAGGTGAAAGTTCAACTTTTTCAACAACAAGGTCATCATTGAACTGATAAAAAGTGATGTATTCCATTTTTATCCTTTACATGTGTATAATTTTACAAATGGTTCAAAAGTTTTAGGATCAATTCCTTTCATTGGAACATCTTCATAATAAATATTATTTTTTTATCTTTAGTAAAAGCGGCATCTATCTCTTCAAATGTTGCAGGATCAATACCAGACAGCCTATTTTCCTTCTTATAAATGGCATTTTTATCCTTTCCCAAAGTATAGCTGATTCCTTCAAAGGTTTTCGATCTGCCCCTTTTAATTTTGTCATTGTACCTTCATATTCATCATAGTAATAGACCCCATTTTTATCCTGATAATATCTCATTTTTGAAACTTCTTCAAAAGTATTGGAATCAGCATTTTTGAAGTCATTTCTATTTACAAAATAATACACCCCTTTGTCATCTTTTAACAACAAATTCACCTGAACCAACGAGTTTAAAAAGTTTTTGTATTTATCCCTTTTATGGTTGTAGAAATATAGATTATTTTTATCTTTTCCATATACAGAGACTATTTCAAAAAGTGTCACGGTCTGCTCCAGCTAATTTTTCTATTTTGAATAACAAAAATCATCGTTATCATTTTCTACATCATCTTCATTTTCAATATTGTTATCTATGGATTTCTGTTCACCTGCTGTATAATTGATAAAAATAGACATTATTCTTATCCTTTAAAATAAAAAAACAGCAAAACTTTTCTTCTGAAGCTTTAAAACTTCCAGCGTATCCATATCCATTTCTTCAGGTTTTATAGATTTTGCTACGATTCCATCAGTTTCATATTTAGCCATATAAATACCATATTTATTTATAAGTAAAGCCGGCACAAATAATTGAACGATAGCATAGCTGCCCTCAGGCCTAAAAACCTTTAATTTTCATGAGCCCATCATTTGATATATAAAAAGTATTATTTTTATCCTTTGCAAAAATAAAAACCTTCTACCTGAAAAGAATTCACATCCACATTTTCTACTATTTTTATAATAAATATTATTTTTTTATCCTTGCAAAATCATCATTTTCTTCAAAAATTTTAAAAAGTCCTGAAATCTACGTTTTTACAATTTTCTTTCAGGTTCTGTAGTTTCATCAGTAAAATAAATCGTATCTTTAATATAACCTGCATTTATAATGCTTCCTGATAAAATAAGCAATGTTAAAATTTTTAATAAATTTTTCTAATCTTCATAATATCTTCTTCCTTTGCATTAAATTTCCTTTATTTTTCAAATAAAAAGGTATGAGCAGTCTGAATTCTTTTCAGTTTGATTTTTAGATTATAGCATATTTTCAGATATTTCATTTCTATTTCTAAACTTCAAACAGTTTATTTATTTCATTAATAGTATTTTTCAACATTTCCGAAGAAGTTAAATCAACAATGCTTGTTCCTATAATAACTCCGTCGAGCATATAGTCTCATATTTTTTTACATCTTCATTGGTTCTTATTCCAAATCCTAGAGAAACAGGCAGTTTGGAAAGCATTTTCTATTTCTGAAATGAAGTTTTTCAGCCTTTCCAGATTAACCTGCTTTTGTACCGGTAACTCCCAGAGAACCAATTGCATATACGAAACCATCTCCCCAATGATGCGATTTTTTTGAAATTCTTTCTTCAGAAGTAACACTTACAAGCGGAATAAATGCAATATTATTTTTTTTCAGTTTTTCTGAAATTTCATGTGCTTCCTCATAAGGAAGATCAGGAATAATAATACCCTTTGATACCTGATTTTTACACAGTTCTCAATAAAAATTATCGACTCCATAGGCAAAAAAACGAGGTTATAGTAAACTAGAAAAACTAGAGGTTTTGTAATTTTATCCTTTACTGAAGTCAAAAGTTCAAAAACAGTATCAGTGGTAATTCCTGCTTCTGAGGCTATAAATGAAGCATTTGAAATAAGTTTTCCATCAGCAAGCGGGTCTGAATATGGAATTCCTATTTCTAGAATATCTATAGAAGTACTATCCAGCTTAAGTAAAAACTCCTTAGTAAAATCAATGCTTGGATAACCGGCTACAATATAGCCTATATTAACATTTTTCTTTTTCATTAAATATATCAGAAACATTTTTATTCATTTACATTTTCTCCCTTCAATATGGAAAATACAGTGTGCATATCCTTGTCTCCTCTTCCCGGAAACATTTACGATTATTGTTTCTCTTTATCCTTTTGGCAATGCAGGGCATAGTTTTTCAAGGTATGCAAGTGCATGAGCACTTTCAATGGCAGGAATAATTCCTTCTTTTCTTGTGGTAAGAATAAGTGCTTCCATGGCTTCATTATCAGTTATTGCTGCATAGGATACTCTTCCAGTTTCAAATAAATGTGCATGTTCAGGTCCTACTCCAGGATAATCAAGGCCCTGCAGAAATTGAATGAACAGGGACTTATCTGATCATATTTATTTTGAAGTACATATGTCTTCATTCCATGAATAATTCCTTCCTTACCTAAAGTAAGTGTAGCAGCATGCATATCTGTTGTAATACCGTGACCTCCTGCTTCCACTCCGTAAAGTCTTGTAGTTTCATCATTGAGGAATCCTGAGAATATTCCTATGGCATTACTTCCGCCACCTACACAGGCAACATCATGGTCGGCATGTTTTTCAAGACTTTCTATCTGTTTTCTTGCTTCAGTTCCAATAACAGATTGAAAATCTCTTACCATTTTAGGATAAGGATGAGGTCCTACTGCAGAACCTATAACATAAAAAACATTTTCTATTTCTGCAACCCAAGATTGTATAGCTGAAGTTGTGGCTTCCTTAAGAGTTTTTAAGCCATCTTCTACAGAAACAACCTTTGCTCCAAGAAGTTCCATACGGAAAGACATTAAGTTTCTGTCTTTCAATGTCAACAGCTCCCATATATACATCACATTCAAGACCAAGAAGTGCCGCGGCAGTGGCAGTGGCAACCCGATGCTGTCCTGCACCTGTTTCGGCTATAACTTTCTTTTTCCCCATTCTTTTAGCAAGTAGAACTTGACCGAGGGCATTATTTATCTTGTGAGCTCCTGTATGATTTAAATCCTCCCTTTCAGATAAATATCATGACCCATAGTGATCACTAAGATTTTTGCATAAAATAACGGTGTTTCACGTCCCACATAGTTTTTTAAGGAGATACTGGAGTTCTTCCTGAAATTCCTTGTCATTTTTGACTTTTTTTCATATTCCTTTTTCCAGCTCTATCAGGGCAAACATTGCAGTTTCAGGAACATATTGTCCTCCAAATTTCCCAAAAATAGGCTTTTTCGTTAAAAATTATTATTTTTTTAGGATTATTTTCCATCTTGTTTTCTTTCTTTCATATAATTAAATTCAATAGATAAATTTTACTGTAAATTCTTATTTTCTATTTCAGATATTACTTCTTCAATCAGTTTTCTGTTTTTACGATTATTTATTTCAACTTTGCTGTTTACATCAAGTATGGCAGGACTGTATGAAAGGGCTTTCAGCTATATTTTCCTTTTCAAGCCCTCCTGCAAGTATAAAAAGAGTATTTCTTCCATATTGTTTAATATATTCCAGTCAAATACAATTCCATTTCCACCGGCATTTACTCCCTTCGCATCAAATAATGGAAATTCAATATATTTACTGTATTCTTTTATTTCAGGTAGGCTGTCCTTTACGCTGAAAGCTTTCCATATTTTTATTTTTTTATTATATTCCTTTTCATATTCCTCAAGTTTTAAATAGAGTTCTTCACAGTATTCGGGAGTTTCGTTTCCATGCAGCTGAATAGTATCAATGTCAGTCTTTTTGATTATATCGATAATATTTTCAATCTTGTCATCAAGAAAGACTCCAACTGTTTTTTTTTCTGCTGAATGTGCAATTTCAGTAATTTTTGCAAGTTCATTAGAAACAAATCTCGGACCTTTTTGAAACAAAGATACATCCAAAGTAATTAACTGGTAAATCTTTTAATTCCTCAATTTCCTCAATACTTTTATACCACATATTTTCAATCTGGTAAACCTGTTATTATTCATATTTCTTCCTTTCCTGTTTTAAAATATCAGGCCCTTCATAAGAGCTTCTCCAATAAGAAGGGCATCAACATTAAGATTTTCGGCATATTTCAAAGTCATCCTTAGATAAAAATCCGCTTTCGCTGACAAGAACGATATTTTTTTAAGAATTTCTTCAGGAATAAATTTTATAAGTTCCCCTGTTGTTTTTTTATATCTGTATTGAAGGTATTAAGATTCCGGTTGTTTATTCCCAGTATTTGTAAATCCGGTATTTTTAAAGCCCTTTCAAGTTCGCTTTTATCGTGGATTTCCACCAATACATCAAGATCAAGTTCGTGAGCCAGACGGTGCAGTGTATGCAGTTCCTCATCATTTAACATTCTCACTATAAGAAGTATTGCAGAAGCTCCAAGAAATTTAGCATGAGCCACCTGAAAAGGAGTGTATATAAAGTCCTTTCGCAATATTGGAATATGAGGGAAGTTTTCAGAAACAGTTTTTATAAATTCGTTATCCCCTTTGAAATATTCCTCTTCCGTAAGAATTGAAAAGGCTGCGACTCCATTTTCAGCATAGTGTTTAGCCTGATTTAAAAAGATTGAAAGTCTGTTATCGGCTATTTTTCCCTTTGGAAGGTGAAGCTCTCTTGATTTCGCTCTATTATTTTTTTAAGCCTTCCTGCTCAAGGCATCCTCTAAAAGATGGCTTTTTATATACATTTTTCCCTTTTGCAGCTGTATTTCACGGTTTTTCCTTTATTTCAGATAATATATCCATTGTTACCTCGCTTTTTTAGTAATAAAAATTTTAATTTATTTATCTATTTTTCCAGTATAGTTTTTGTAAAAATCATAGACTTTTCCGCTGTTTATAGCTTCAAGTATAAGAGGTTTCAGCTTCGCAGGGTGTTTTACAACATTTGCAGTATAGAGTGCAAACATTGCATTTAATATTACAATATCTGATTTAGGTGAATTTTCTTCCTTTAAGGGTTCTTGCAAGAACTTTCTGCATTTTCCTCAGGAGTCCCACCTTCAATGTCTGCGTGGAAGGCCCTCTTAAATCCAAATGTTTCAGGAGAAACAGTATATTCCAGTATTTTATCCCCTTTTACTTCCACAATTTTTGTTTCATCACAGATGGAAATTTCATCAAGACCGTCATTCCCCTTACAACAAGTGCATGTTCCCTTCCGAGAAGCTGCAATGTTTCAGCATAAAGTCTATGTACAGGTTCATGATAAAGTCCCACAAGCTGGTATTTCAGCTTTCTGTTTGGATGAAGAAGGGGTCCGAGCACGTTAAACACAGTTCTTATTCCAAGTCTCTGTCTCACTTCCCTTACTTCCCCTACAAGCTTATGGAAGAATGGTGCATGGAAAAATGCAAGATTGCTGTTTTCAAGTTTATTCAGCTGGGTAATAAGTGATTTTTCCATAGTTAATCCAAGTTTATCAATTACATCGCTGCTTCCACTTTTACTTGTTACAGATTTATTTCCATGTTTTGCGACTTTTACTCCCATAGCTGCAACAATAAATGCAACAGTTGTGGAAATATTTATTGTCTTAAGCCTGTCTCCTCCTGTTCCGCAGAGATCAATCATAGGAGTGTCATCTGAAAAATGTAACAGCTGTACTCTAGAATATTTTTACAAAAAGCTGTAAGAGATTCAGGATATAGACTTTTTCAGAAATAAGTACAAGGAGTGCCCCAAGCTGTACAATATCATAATTTTTAGAATTTATGACTTCACATATTTCCTTAAAAATCATTATCTCCTAAAGGAAATGATCATCCTGCAATTTTTCAGAGATTTCTTGAAAAACTTCATCTGCTTTTTTCTTTCAAGTTCTTCTATTTTTTTCATTATAGTCCTGTGAAGAAATCTTTTTGTATTTGTGATAAAGTTTCTTATAATATTTTTTTACCATATTCAGTAAAAAATGATTCGGGATGGAACTGTACCCCGTAAATACTTTTTGTTCTGTGTTCCAGGGCCATTATAATTCCGTCATTGGATTTTGCTGTTACTACAAGGTCTTCAGGAAGATTTTCTTCACTTACGTATAGTGAATGATAACGCATTACATTAAATTTTTCAGGCATGTCCTTAAATAAAATTGAATTTTTATCAGTTACTGTAATTTCTGAAGTTTTTCCATGCAGAGGTGTTTTCAAGCCTTTTCGATTTTCCCTCAAAAACAAGGCCGAAAAGCCTGATGACCAAGACATATACCAAGTATAGGGGATATTATCAATGTTTTTAAGAATTTCAAGACATATACCGCTATCTTTAGGATGTTTAGGTCCGGGAGAAAGGACAATCCTGTCAGGGTTCAGCTCCCTTTTATTCCTTCAAGTGTAATTTCATCATTTCTCACAGTTTTTACTTCTTCATTTGTAAGTTCCTTTAAATATTGTTCCACGTTAAATACAAAAGAATCATAGTTATCAATAAGTAGTATCATTTTATTCCCCCTTTCCTTACAGTTGTTTTTAAATATGTTCAGGACAGATGCCCTTTTATGAGTTATTTCCTCATATTCCTTTTCTTTTACGGAATCATAGACAATTCCTGCTCCTGCCTGAATAAATACTTTGGAGACGTTGTTTCCTTCAGAAGTATCTTTTTCGGAAATATTGTCTGCGGCATTGTTTCTGTTTGCAAAAAATGCACTTCTTATAACGATTGCAAGCTGCATATTTCCATTGAAATGAAGGAATCCGATTCCACCTCCGTAAATATTTCTTTTATATTCTTCAAGTTCACCCTATTATTTCCATTGCCCTTATTTTAGGTGCACCGCTTAATGTCCCTGCTGGGAATACGGAAGAAACAATATCGAAAAGTGAAACATCATTCCTTTTCTGACCAAATACTTCTGAAACAATGTGCATAACGTGCTGGTAATGTTTTACATGCATCATGTTCTTTAACTATGACGGAGCCCTGTCTGGCAAATTTTCCTATGTCATTTCTGGCCAGGTCTACTAACATTCTGTGTTCTGCACATTCCTTAGGGTCATTTAGCAGATCCTGTGCAAGGAAAGCATCCTCATTTGCATCTTTTCCACGAGGACGGGTACCTGCAATGGGAGCGATATAAATATTATTGAAAAGAATTTCAGCAAGTATTTCAGGGCTTGATCCTACCACATCTCCATATTTTGTCGGAAAGTGGAACATATATGGGGAAGGATTGGCTTTAGCCAGCTTTTTGTAGAATTCAAGGGAATCAATATTTGATTCAAGGCAGAGCTGCTCACTCAGGACAACTTGGAAAAATATCCCCATTTTTATATATTCCTTAGCTTTTTCCACAATATCATAAAAAATGTTCCTTTTCCTTTATCTAAATCAGTTTCTATTTTTATAAAAAAATTTCATTTTCTGCAGGCTTTTTCAGTAAAGAATTCATTTTCAAGAAAAATTGTAATATTTTTTTCATCTCCGTAGAAAAGTATACATTTTACTGATTTTTGAATAGTGCAGGTATGCCTTTGCATTGGCAAAACAAATTGTGGAAATTCAAACTGGCTTTTTTTCTTCTTTTCAATTTTTTTCGAAAAAGTGTATAGTTTCGTAGGAAAAATTCCAAAGAGTCCTGCAAATGGAGCTATTGCTTTCTGATTGCTATAAAAAGCTCCAGCGTTTTGTAGCTGTATTCATAAGAATCTATATAATCACAGTCAATTCCAATTATAATCTGGTTTGCATCTTCAGCCAGATAAGAATTTTTAAATTTATCCCTTATTATAGAGTAGTAGTGTACTGCATCCTTTGTTAACATAATATCCTCCTAATATTTTATTTAGTAAAAAAAGAAAGTCCTCCGTAAATAGAGGACTTATAAATAAAGAAAAAGCATCACATTTACACACCGATGCCTTTTGCTTACATTTATTATAACAGATAGACTATATAAAATCCTAAATTGCCGGTGAAATATTATTAAACTGTATTTAATATGCTCCACCATAGCCAATTTAGTCTTTTCATTTTAATCTCTCCAATCTTTTTAATTTATTTTATGAAGTAAGTATACAACGAAACTATATATTTGTAAAAATATTATTTTTAAATATCAGATATATATATTGTGAATGATTCCTAAGTTATAGTTGTAAAGGAAGTATGAAAATAATGGATTTAATCATGTTAAAGAAAGATTCACACTTCTGTAAATTCCTTAATCTATCTCCTGTTATTTTATTATCTGGAAAAATATTTTCTTTATAATTTATTGTATAGTATATTTTAATAAAATGAGTGTTTTTATGAGTAAAATATGCTATAATAAAAATAAAAATTCCATCATATAAGGAGAAAAATTATTTTCTAAGTAAAGTAAGGAAAAAGTTCTAAATTTATTAGGAATTAAATTTTAATAATAAATAAAAATAAAAAAAGAAAGGAGTTAGTTATATGAAAATAAATATAACTTCAAAAAGGAATAGTGCTATTAGCATTGTTTGTCATGATGTCATGTGGGGGGGCTAAAAGTTCAGATAATGGGCTAAATACAGAGGAAAAGAAAGAGGTGAAAACTTCAACTTCACAGGGAGAAACAGCTACTAAAAAGGAATCAAAAAGTTATGAAGAAGAATTGAAGGAAAGAATGGATCCTATTGAAGCAAAATTGAACAAAATTATCGAATCAGGTGAAAATATGCTATCAGCCTCATTTGAACTGGATGAAAAATGGAAAGCGGAATATGAGAAAGTATACAATCTTGTTCTTTCAAAGGTTTCAGGCTCTGAGAAGTCAAACTTTGAAACCGAAGAAAAAGAATGGTTTGAGAAGGAAGAAAAAAAAATAAAGAAGGAACTATTGGATGATGGCTTATCAGAAGGTGATAGGGACTATGAAATGCTATTTGCATCACATAGGGCAGGCTTAGTTAAAAAAAGAGCAATGGAACTCTGCACAAAAATATGATGAGTTAAGTAAATAAAAATAAAAAGGAGAAGTAGTATGAGAATATTTGAAAGAGATTTTTTTACTGGTAATGATATCAGTATTGTCAGTAAATTTAATATTTTGTGGGAAGAAAGAAGAAAAAAATATAAAAAATGATGTTGTAGAAAAAGTAGAAGAAAAAACACAGGAAAAGGATGCAGCTGTAGAAACTGAGACAAAAAAATCATCAGAAGAAGAAGAAATAGCTTATGAAAAAGGACTAGATGAGGAATTTACGACAGATGGGAAACTGCATGAAGAGAAATTTCTGAATAAGAATTTTGGTTATCCGGATACGGCAGACAGTTTTAAAATAGAAAAAGGACAGTGAAGGTTATTTTGTAACTGAGTATATTGACGAATCACCTATTTTTAGAAAAAAAGATGTTCCAATAAAAAGAAGAAAAATCAAGGTTAAAGCTGGAAAATGATGTATATCTGGTACATAATAACGGAATGGTATATGCTTATGATACAAAGCTAAAAAGTGGTGATTTTAAATAGGAAAAATGATTTCAGAATAATGTTTATAGTTGAGGAGTAGAAATAACAGATTTTCTCAAAACAGAGAGAGGTAAGAATATATAAAACAAGAGGGAAATTGAAAAAAATAAATACAGATAATTTAAACTATAGAGAGAGAATTGATGAATAATTATAAAAAATATATGAAAAACAAATACAGTCTTAAGTAAATTAAATGATGTAATATAAAAAGCAAAATCATCTGAAAACTACATTTGAAAATTTTGTATACAAGAGATTTCAGGTGTAGTTTTTTTCTTTAAATAAGGAAAAGAATAGAGATATTTTAATACAGCATAATTCATTTAAAAAAAGAGTACAGGAAAGTATTCAACTATATGAAGAATCTTTTCTTTATGTGTTTTTGAAAGTGAATTTATTACGATATTTTTAAAGAGTGTAAGATTGGACTTAAAGAATATAATAAAAAAATTATTTTGTTATATTTTATAATAGAAAAGAGTTTAGTTGTTCATAAATGTTATAATAAGAAAAATAATTTTTTTGGAGTAAAAATGATGCATATTTTTAGAAAAATTTAAAAAGAATAATTTTCTTTTTCAAAAAAATAACTAAGAAATATAAATTTATAACAAAACTTATGATAATAGGTATTACTTTTTTTAGTATAGTATTTTGTATAAAAAGAATTATGTATAATGTAACAGATAGTATGACTAAAAGGAATATATGTGAAAAATTATTTCTGATTACAGAAAAAGGTGATATAGTTATTTTCTTAATGGATAAAAAAATATTTAAAATTTGTAGAAAGTTCTTTAAGAAAAAAATAAGACAGAGAAATTATATCTTTTAAAAAAAGAATAGTTGCAGTTGAAGGTGATACAGTCGAGACTCGAAAAGATGGAATAGTATTAATTAATGGAGAAAAAAAGGAAAAATTTTTAAAAATAAAGGGGCTTACTGATAAAAATAGAAGATAAAAGATATGTTTTGAAAAAAATGAGTATTATGTCATGGGGGATACAGAAACATCTTTTTGATTCACGTTATTTAGGTATTTTTAAGGAAAAAAAGATTTTCAAATCTGAAGTGAAACTCCTTATAAAAAGAAGAGACTCTTGAAAAAAATAATGGATAAAATTGAGGGAAGAAAAAATAATGAAAAAATATGAAGAAATTTCTGAAAATAGAATATTTACAAATAATGAAATAAAAAATGCAAGAAGAAAAATGAGAATATGAAAAAAGAAAAAGGATTTTTTTGAATTATAAATTATATAATATCAAGAAAAGACAGAAAAAAAGGATAAAAATAAAAAGAAAATGATTTTTAAAGGAATAAAGAGCAAACTTAATGAAATATTTAAACAGTACTATAAAAAACTTTCAGCTGAAAAAAATTACAAGTATTGAAGAATTTTATGACATAATTATGATTTCTTTTTCTCTTTATGAGCAACTTGAAAATATAAGTTGCTTTCAGGATGGAGAAACAAATAGTGAAGTTGCAGAATTTAAAAAAATTAAAAGGCATATACAGACCTTAGCTTACAGAAAAACAATTTCTAAATATGCAGATGACGTAAAGATAGAAAACAGTATGATATAGAAACAGAAAAAGATAAATATTCAAATAGACCAGATAAGAAAAAGAAATAAGGCAATTTACAAGTGTATTATTATGAATTATGGGCAGATTATGAAAAGTTTAAAAATTATTGAAGATGATGAGAAAAATCAGGACATTAGCACAACTTACTGAATTGAATTATTCTTTTTGAAGAATTGGAAGAAACAGATATTTTTCGAGAACTATAACAATATACATGACAAACTGGAACGTTATTCTTTAAATATTGAAGAATACGATTTTTCATTAGATAGGGGAAAAATATTAGAAGTAATATAGAAAATATCGTGAATTCTTTTCCATAAGGAAAAATGATATTATAAATCTTATGTTACATTTTTTTCTTATGCGAATATTTTAATAAAAAATAATATTATGAAATTTCCTTTAATTTCTAAAGAATGTAGTAGAAATTCTTCACTTTATTCATGAAATAAGAACTTTAAAGTATGATATGCTGAATTATTATAGAGATACCCTTTACTTACAGAAATACTATTAAAATTAATGATGAAATGATAGAAAAATCAAAAGTGATTCATTATTTTATGATCTTCTTTATCTTCAAAAATAATAGAAACAGTTTTGAAAAAAAGAAAATTTAATACATTTGATAGATTAGAAAGTTCGAAGGAAATTATAATGTATTTTTTTAAAAAAATGGAATTTCTAAAATAGAAAATAAATGGTAATAACGTAGTAATAAATTGCGATATAGATGATTTTATTCAGATTTCAAATTCACTTGAAATGATTGAAAAAATTAAAAAGAAGAAAATGAACAAAAAAATTTCTGGAATTTTTGGAAAAAGATGAGAGTTACTATGAAAAATAAAAAAATTTAAACTTAAAAAGTAAATTTATGTCTGAAAGAAATAATATTATTAATTTAATAGAAAATGAAAAAGAAATAGAAGAAGAACTTTTAAGGAAAGGTATGAAATTAATTCCTTCTGAAAGACAGCTTATTTTCAGTCTACTTGAAAAACTTCAGATAAAACAGAAAATTTTAAAACAATTATGAAAAAAATGCTTAAAAAAATCCTTGTTTTACTGAAAAAAATAATAAAATCTACGAGTATTGAAAAAAATAATGCTTATAATGAATTTTTGTGAAGATATCCTATATATTGAAAAAATAAATAATTTTTGATAAATTATGATATAGCTGGTTTATCAGATAAAGAAGATAGCTTAATACGGCTAGATAATTTTTTTATAATTTTTGATATTTCTAAAAATAGAAAAATCTTGATACAGAAGAGCTGGAAAATCTTAAAGAATATCAAAAATATAAAGAAATAGCTGGAGGTGAAAAATATGCACAGAAAGTCTTTTACAACCTTAGTTTTAAAAAAATATAGAAGAACTTAACAATATAAGTTTTAATTTTGATGATGTTAGAAATGTTCTTAATAGTGAAATTAAAAATAGAAAAAAACAGGAAAAAGTAATTATAACTTCCAATCCTGATTTAATGTATGAGATAAATGATACAAATAAACAGCAGAAAGTAAATAGTTTTCTTACGGAACAGATATTAAAGATACAGAAAAGAAAAAGCAATTTTTGAATCTTTTTATAGATGCCCTTCTTGATTGATAATAGGGAAGCTGATTACAGAATAAGTGTCTTGGATTTCTATAATTTTTGGAAAAAGAAAAATATTATAGTTACAGCAAAATGAAAATAAAATTGAAGAAAGATATAATAAAATTTCAGAAGAAATAATAGATAAAACTTTACAAAAATATATAAGAAAAAGAGAAGAAGATTACAAAAACGAAAGATATTAAAATTGAAAAATAAAAGAAAAATTCCCAAAAAATTAATTCAAAAATAGAAAATCAAAAAGATATAATACAATCTTACATATTTATGAAAAATTTTTAACTATATAAAAGAAAATTTTGAATATGAGGAACCTTATTTTGAAGAAGTAAATGAAATAAGCTACAGAAATAGAAAAATTTCTTGCAGAAATACCGGTAATAAAGTAGCCTTCATCTTAATTTTGAAGAAAAGTACTATTGATTTAAGTGATGAAAAACAGATTGATTTTATAAAAAAAGGAAACAATAAAAAGCAAGACTTGAATTTGATAGAGAAAAGAAAGCAATTTTAATTTCTGAAAAATTATCTTGAAAGTGATAAAGATATTTATAGAATAATAGGAAATGATATCCAATTAATAGAAAAAATGAAATACATTGATAAATTTAAAACTTTCAAAAAAAGGAAATTTTAAAAAACTTATTTTTGAAAAATTTAAGGAAATGATGCATAAAAAAATATTGAAAAAAAGGAGAGAAAATATACTATATAGTCGATATTAAAAATATATAATATTGACATAAAGAAAAATAAATCTTTTTCAATGTTGTAAAAAGTGTTGTATTTAAAGAAATTATAGATGAACTCAGATGTTATACTGTAGGATTTAAAAGATGAAAAATGGTAATAATGTAAAGAAAAGTTTGAAATTAAATGATATGGAAAGTAGTTTCAAAAATTAACAGAGTACAGAAAAGAGCAAATTGAAAATTTTTGTTTAGGAATGAAGAAAAAAATTATAAAAAGAAGATAGTGAAATCAAAAAGTGATAATGAAAAAGAAAAGAATATTTTAAGTTTGTAAAATGAAATTAAAAAAAGAAAAATTGATGAAAAATCTTGTAGAACTTGAAAAAAAGAATAAAGACTTTTCTTTTAATTTCAAAATAAAAATATAAAAAAAGAAAGGAAAAATATAAAAAGAATAGAATGGTTGCAATATTTCTAGACGATATACATAATATTTTAAATGGATATGAGCGTTTTTTTCAGAGAGAGAAAGATTATCAAAAATTTAGATAAAGATTTCTTATTTATAAAAAAATTTTTATAAAAATTATCAGAAAAATTCAATTTTACGATACCTATGCTTGGCAGATATGGTGAAAAAAATAAGTGATAAATTTGTTACATTAGCATTTTTTTAACAATATAAATGATGTGGATATATTTTTGGAAAAATATGGTCTACAATGTTTCTGATATACATATTATAAAAAAATAAATATAAAAATTTTTAGGAAATAGCGATATAAAAAAAGAAATGATATTTTTTTGAATAATGAGGGAAAAATTGAAAAGAAAAAAATGTAACGTATACAGAATTTCTTGATTGTAAGTACCGTAAAAATATAGGATAAACAAAAAAATCCTTTTGACATTTCAGTGAAAGATATTTTCAATTATGACGAAAAAGATACCAAATTCATTTAAATATCATCGAATATTAGGTGAAAATATAAAATATCTTTTTGTAAATATAAATTATGAAAAAGAACTGAAAAATAAAAAGCCTATTGTTTAAAAAAATTATGAAAAATTTTTATAAGAACAATATCAGTGTTAGATGGAGTTATAAATTCCGGGAATAAAATACTTAATTTTGATAAAGAAAATGAGAATGAGATAAAACTTAAAAAATTATATATGTGATGAAAAATAAATTTGATTTATATATAAATGATAGCTATATTGAAACAATGGATTATAATATTACTTTAAATGAAAAAACTCAAAAACTTGAAAACAGTTGAACAGAGATTACGTAAAATAATTTCAGAAAAAAGTATAGAAAAAAAGGAGAAAATATGATAGGAAATAATATTATACAAATTTTTATTTTTTTAATATTCATTATTATTTTTTTATTAAAAAAATTTGGATTGACAACTTACGGAAGAAGAAGAAAAATAAGAAGTTATATTGATGTTACAGAAAATGAAAAAAAGAAAAATTTTACTTAAGGGTGAAAAATAAAAAATTTTTTTATATTTGATAGGGAAAAAAACTTACGAATTAAAGTATATAAAAAGTAAAAGAGTAGTATTGAAGAAGTAAAAGTTTATTTTGATGTTATTTTTAAAAGGATAAAAGAATATCTTATAAGAGAAGTTGAATCAAATAATTTTTTTGATTTTAAAAAGAAGGCGATAATTTATATAAGGGATTCTATTCCAGCTTTTGATAGAGTGCCAATACGATTTCTACCCGAAACAGAACTGAAAAAGCTTAATAAGAGAAATTATTGAACTTGATATAGCGGAACTCGAACATACGGATTTTAAAACATTTGTTGAAAAAAATATCTTATAGTCGACTTGTTAAAGAACTGAAAAAAATAAAAATGGAGAATGATAGAAATGAAAAGGAATAAATTTATAAATTTTATATTATCACTTGAAGAAAAAAATACCATTAGGTAATTTATATGTGCAGAAAGAAAATATGTATTAATAGGAATATTGGGAATGATAATATACATTTTTCTTTCAATATATAATGCAAATTCAGTCAAATTAACAAATGTAGGTGAAAAACAAGAGATTGAATATAAAAAAATCTTAATAATAATAGTGACAAAATATGGAACCTTTTACAGAACCATCCATTAGTGAAAAAAACATATGAAGAAAAATATAAACGAAATATTAGAAATGTCTAATGAAGAGATAAGAACACTTTTTAAAAAGATCAGAAATATTTATCTGACAGATGAAGAAATTTTTGAAAATTTAAAGAAGAAGTAAGAAAAAATGTTCCTAAAGAAGAAGAAATAATAAAAAAATGCAGAAGAAATAAAAAAACTTGAAGAGGAAACAATGAAGAAAAATTTATGAAGAAGCTGAAAAAATGACAGAAAATCAGAAAAAAATAATTTTATAATGGGATATCGAATTATACAAAAATACTTATAAATATAATAGAAAAGAGGGATGATAAATTTGAAGAAAAGTTTTTGACAGTTTTATTTATAATAATGAAATATTATAGCATTTTCAAGTCAAAGTTCGGGAAGAACTTGTGAAGATGACTTTGGTAATAGAAAAATAACCTTCTCAAAAAAACTTAATTATGGGGCACGTGGTATATTAAATGAAGTCTGAAATTACTTATAATACAATGGTAAATAACTATAATTTGGCCTCTTACGGGAGTAAAAAGGGTAGGTTGTCAGCAAAAATTTACGTACTCATAAAAAAATTTGAATACAAAAAAATCGAAAATGTAGTGAGTACACTTAATAATCAAATAAATAAAAAAATTTTAATGGCAAGAACCAAATACCTTATAATCCTAACTATTCATATAATGGGTACGATGTTGAGTATGAAGTAAAAAAAGGGGACATAGAAGATTCTAGTGGTAATACGTATACTAAAGTAAAGAAATATTATACTAATACTCCTACTGAAGGAACAGATCATGTTGGACTTATTAAATATATTTACAATGTTGCAGGAATAAAAAAACAGGAGCTTTTTAATGATATGGAATTACTTGATTTTGCAGCTATAACAAAAATATCAGGTTAAACCAGAGTTCCACTTAAGCCAGGAGATCTCATTATAATGAACTATAATAACAACAGTTCAATTGATACAATTGGTTTAGTTTATCAGGAAGCAAACGGGCAGCTTAAAATGTTGGAAAATGGGGGGAAATATGTATGAAGATGGATCAAGTGTAAAAATCTTTTATACCAATGACAGATTCTAAAAAAATACAGCATATGTGATACCTTTTGAAACCATTATGAATAAAGCTTTTTTTCTATTCAGGATGAATCTGACATAAGAGAACTACAGGATATAATAAATAATGTTCAAAATGAGAGGAATAAATACTCCTTTGCCAATTTCATCAAATAATCCTAATATAGTGACATACAGTACTCCAAGAAATCAGAAATATCTTGCATATAATGGATTTTACTTCTGCAGATCCTAATGTTGAAAAATATGCAGTCTGTTAATGGAGAAACGGTTCTTAAAGAGGTTACAAAAATGACAGATGGAATTTCTGTAACAACTGTTAAAGGGTTAGGAGGATTTTCAGCTTTAATCACAGTTATTATGCTATTTCTTATAACATTAAATATATTATGGGCAGTATTTAAAGGTGGATTACATGGCTCACTGGATGAAATTGTTAAGAAAAATTTTAAGTGAAATAGCTCTTAAATCACCGTATTTTTATTTTTTTGTTGCACTTTATCCTGTGTTAATGAAAAAATTTGATAACACCATTATTTTTTTATATAGATTGCCAACATATATTTTTAGAGATCTTATAAAAGTAAGTGGTATATCAATGGAGAATGGTCAATATGTAACATATTATGACCTGATGGGGCATATTATAAAAAAAGGGAATCCCTTTTAATTATTGGTACATTTGGTTATGGAATAATACAACAAAAAAATTTTCCGTAGATTCAATTTTTAAGTATTTTTTTCTTCAGTATGGAAAAACTTTCACAGAACCTACTTCATTATCAGCTGCAGCATGGAATATTTTTTTGGATTGATTTTTTTGCTATTTCAAGAACAATAATGCAAATGACAGTTTTTCAGACCAATTACTTCTCTTGCAGGACTTATGACTATAATAACTTTGCTTAATATAGCCCTAAATATATTTTCTGAGTTCGCTGACATTTGTTATATCGACTTCGGTGGGGTTATTTTACATGATATTTGGAATGAGTGATGTTACAAAAATCAAAATCATTAAATACTTTACAGATAATAATAAGTGGCTTTTTACAGTATCTTGTGAATTTTGCAATGATAATAGTTCTTGCAATGATAGTGGAAATGTTAGGAAAAAGAATCACTGGGAGTAATACTGACACCATTTAATTTTGTTAAAACAATACAAGTTTTTTTATATGTATAAGCATTATACAGACCATGGTTAAACAAGTTGGAATGTCCATTTCAACAAACTTTTTAAAAATTAGGATATGTTTTTTTATATGAAAAAATAAACTAAGTCAGTTTTATTTGATTTTAACGAGAAAGGAAAAAAATAAAATGAAAAAAATACAGAGGAACTCAATATTTCTCTTGAGGAAATACAGAAAATAAATAAAGAAACAAGAATTAAAGTACTTGAAAAACATCCTGATGACATTGAACTGGATGATTTAAGCTATATAACTCCTTATGATGCTGTTTTTTTCAAAGCTACCTTACAGATATAAACAGATTATAAAGTTGAGGGATGACAGTGAAGTAATCTTTTCCCAGCTGGGAAAAGATATACTGGCACTCCTTGAGGATAAGAGTGTAAACGAAATAAACCTTAATCAGGATGGATATATAAGAATTGATATGTTTGGAAGAGGGAAATTCAAGACAGACATATTTATGGATGCGGACAGGGCAGAGAATATGATAAAGCTTATAGCTGATTACAATAATGAAAGTATATCAAAAGAAAACCCGATAATTTCTACTAATCTTCCAACAGGAGAGAGAATAGAGTGTCTTCTTGGAAATGTTGTAAAAAGGCTCTCCGGTATTTTCTTTACGTAAAAGACCTATAAAAAAATCTTTCCGCTCACCGAATATGTAGAATCTGGAAGATTAAAGGAAGAATATAGAAAAGCTCTTGTTGAAGAGATACAGAAGGGGCAAATATACTTATAGGGGAGGAGTCGGTACAGGTAAGACAACACTTGCAAATGCCTGTATTAATGAATTGAAAGGAACCCGTAAAAGAATTATTATAATAGAAGATACTCCTGAAATCATATGTGATTGTGATGATAAGGTTGAGCTTACTACAACTAAATATGTAAAACTTTCGGATCTTTTTAAAAAAACAGCAATGAGACTTAACGGAGATACGGTAATAGTAGGAGAATCCCTGTACAGGGACAGGAAGTCGATACTCTTCTTAAAAATATGGAATTCAGGTTCAAAGGGAGGTTTCAACACAATTCATGCTGATGATGCACAGTCAGCTTTGAAAAAGATGGAGCAGTACATGATGACAGTAACTGCTGTACCGCAAATAGAAGAAATAATTCAGGCAGTAGATATAGTTGTTTCTGTAAAAAAAGGATATGAACAGTAGTATTTATGTAAATGAAATTGCTAAGTTAAAGGGGTATGATTATGCAAACAGAAGATACATTCTGGAGGATCTTGTAACAAAGGAAGTGTATGAAAGAAAAAGAAGAGTAGTTAGTGTTTTATCTGATTTTCTTCTATATTAATAGATAATTGAAATAAGGGATTTAAGGAGGAATCCGATAATGTTTAAATATTTGGAAAAAGAAGATTTTCTTAGTATAATGTTACTGCCGGATATTATTGCTTTTTTTGTTAATAATATCTAAATTTTTAATATTTTTGTTGACTTATTTTTTTATTATATACAATTAATGAAACTGGAAAAAAATGATGTTACTAAAGGAAGATTAAAAAAATAATACTGCGATATGCAATTTTTTTATTTAAGTATAAGAGTTTTTGCATCTTCGTCATTATTTCTTATGTTTACTTAAACTGTTAATTTTTCTATAGAATGTGAGGAAGTAAAATGAAAAAAACTTTTTATTTAATAGAGGCTTATATTTTTAGGTCACATGGCTACTTTTTATATTCAGTAAATATTTTTTTATTAATTCATTCAGACTTTAATGATGTAATATATAAATTTTATGAGAATATACAAAAATTTATAAAAAGGGGAAATAATACTATTAATTATTATAATTGTATTTTTTTACTAATGAAAATGAGATTTAATGATGTGTTGAATAACAATTATACCAGAAAAAAAGCATATATTTTATTTTTTTCATATGTATTTTTTTAAAAAATTATATTATACTTCGTTCAAGTTGAAAAATTAGTAATAAAGATTTTTTTACAAGTACGTAACTGTAAAGTAATATTTGAAGTTTTTTTCAGTTAATTCGTATAAGAGGTGCATTTTAGTGATTAAATACTTAAAAAGAGAATTTTTTTCGATATATTATTATTGTCAGATGTTCTGATGCTTATATTTTTTTATTCTTTATATAGTGTTTATGCCAAATTTAATAGCGGCATTATTTATATATGTGATTGCTAAATTTTTAATGTTATTTTTTTATATTTGTCCTGTTATCTTTTTATTAATAAAAATGTAAAAAAATAAATTTTTAGTCAATGGCTCAAATTATTCCTAAAATATACAGCTTTTTTTGTTTGAATATTAGCTGGTAATTTCTATATTATTACATGTGATTTACAGTACTTTATTATAAGAAGAGGTAAAAATGAAAAAATTTTTATTTGATAGAGGCTTGGATATTAAGCCATATAGCATTTTTTTATGTTTGGAAGATACTTTCATTCTCCAGCTTTATATTTTGATGAAATATTGGAAAGACTTTCTATGCGTTTAAGTGAGTTCATAGAAGGTGAAGTAGTTATACTGGTAGTAATGGCAGTATTTTTACTAGCCAAAAAGAAATATAGTGATATATTAGAAAATGATATAACTAAAAAGATGTGTGTATATATTTATTTTTATATATATGTTTTTTTAAAAAAATTATAGTCTGCTTTCTTTAAATTAAAAAGAAAAAAATATTGGCTAATTTTTTTAAATATTTGGGAAAAAAATTTTAATTATGTAAAAAAATATTATTTTTAAATAAAAAAACTTTAAAAAAATTATGATTTTTATAATATAATATTTATATAATACAAATAAAAAGGAGTGTAAATTGTGGATATTAAAGAGATAAAAGAAAATGAGAAAAAATATGAATTTGGAAATCTCAATAACTCAAAAGGGATGGAAACATCTGTAGAGATGATGTACCATGTTACTGTAAAAAAATACAGAAATTACTAAAGACATTATATCTTATTATTGGATGTCTGGCTTTTAACAAATGCGGTTACTTTGATTGCTTTAATTAACAGAAGTGTAAAAAAATCCCTATGTTCCTTATGTGATAAGAGTTGATAAGGATAGTGCCGTAAATGGTCAGGTACTTACAGGACAACAGATTGTAAGTGCAGATGATAAAATGGTTGAATATTTTTAGTCGATTTTGTAAAAATAAGAACTGTCTATAAGGATAAAAAAATTATTACCGAGAGCAGACTAGAGAAAAAGATGTCATTTGTAAATAATATAGCAAAAATCAAAAAAATAGAAGATTTTATAAAAAAATAAAACTAATACAGAGGAAGTTTTAAGAAGTCAGAAATCAATTTCAGTAGAAATTGAAAGTTTTGTAAAAATTGATGATAAAAAAATATCAGGTTAATTTTACAGAGAAGACTTATTCGCAAAAACGGGTATCCTGAAAGAGAAGCAAGGTATACAATGGTTGCATTTTTAGAGCAGGTTCCTGTCACTTCAACTGCCATGATAAGAATGAATCCGTTAGGATTGGTAATAAAAGATGTTGAATTTGCAACTGTAAGTACCTCACAAAAATCAAGTTCAGGATCCAGCAGTAACTACTCCTCCTACAAAATACAGGACAGACTGTTGAACCTGTTCCAGCTCCAGCTCAGCCAGTTCCTCCAGCACAGTAGGGAGAAACATTCATGGATAGTGGGAAAATTGTAAAGGAACTGTTAAATTTGATTAATAGTGCAGAAACAAAAATGAAGAAAAATTTTTCTTTTGGCTTATTTTATAAATACAGTTTAAAAAATGAAAAACATATTCTTACAGTAATAACAAGACCGGAAATTAATGGTAAAAATAGAAAAAATGTATGCTAGAGAATCTGAAGAAACTAGTCAAATTCATGAGGTAGATTTTAATACAGTCTATGAGCTGATAAAATATATTATGTGGATAAAAATATAAAAATAGAAATTTCTGATATTTTCAGTTTTGAAAGAAAAACTATTGAAACCATAGATTTTAACTTTTTATGAAAAATGAATATCTTAATGAAGTCCTTAAAGAAATTATTATAGTAATAAGAAATGATAGTGAAATGGAAGAAATTGTCAGTGAACTTCAGAAAGAAGCTGAAGAGAAAGAATATGAATTAGATAATATTTTTGAAGAAGTTAATGTACAGGAAATAGGAAATATAACATTGAATAAAACCATGTATTCAGATGAGGTGTATTGTAACAACTGTGGGTATATATGGGATAATATAACAGATTTTAGAATAATTGATTTTTGAAAATAAATAGTGTACAGGAAAAAGAATTTCCATTTTATTCCATTAATGTAAAAATTTCAGATAGAAAGTTACCTTGAGGATAAGAATATTATGAATTACTATGATGTAGAAAAATTTTTAAATTTTTTTGATATTCCCTTCGAAAAATTAAAGAAGATAATAGTAGGAGAATATTAAAAAAATAATCTCCTATTATTGTATAATATGACAGAGGATACGATGTATGATATGATTTTAAAAAGAATTTGTAAATTTTAAGGAGTATCCTGTTACAATTTCTAATGTAACTAATGAAATAAAGTTAGAAGATTTTAAGGAGGAAGTTTTTCAGAATTGGCAAAAAAATCTTGCAGGTATATTTTATGTTGGAACTAATAATATATACATGGAAGATGATGTAATGGATTTTTGTAGTGAATTTATGAAAAGAAGTTTTTGAGTTTAAAAAAACACCTCTTTTCAGAGTTTGTAATCAGTAGCACTGGGATAAGAGTGAATGACTTGAATACTATTAATTCTTTTCTATACAATGATTGAGAATATATCTTTAAAAGTTTGAGAGGGAGAAAAAAATGAAGAAAAATGAAAATTACTAAAAAAAGCGGTTATAATTTCCATGGTATACATGGCTATGAATGTAGTTTTATATATTTGCTTTTTAATTATCTATTTTCAAAAAAAGTATCCTAATATATATGGAGCTTTAAAAAATACATTAATTACTTTTTAGGTACTTTTTCGCTTATAGGGATGAATTATAAGGGTCAGATTATTAATATCCTTGAAAGTAAATTTGTTAAACAGATAGGAGCAACTGCAATATTTTTATCTTATCCTTATGAATGTAGTTATTTTTTTATGTTGTATACTTTATTTAGAGGCAAGAAAAAAACCTAGAGACTCACATGGTTCAGCAAAATGGGGTGGAATAGAGGAAATAGATTTTAAACCTGGGAAAAGATAAATATTTTGGAATAAGTTTGAAATCAGACAAAGGTGTAGTTTTAGGGAGATTTAACGGAATAACTCTCCGTGATAATAATAACACTCACATATGTGTTACTGCACCAACAAGAACAGGAAAAAGGTGTATCAATCATAATTCCTACACTTATAGATTCATGGAATGAAAGTGTAGTTGTACTTGATATAAAAAGGTGAAAACTATCAGTTGACTTCAGGAGCCAGAAAAAGAAAAAAATTTGATAACCTTATTCTCAGATTTGCACCAAAGTCAAAAAACTCATGTGGATACAATCCGCTGGCAGAAGTAAGGTTTCTAACTGAGTATGAAATGCCAGATGTAAGACTTATAGTCGATATTATTATGCAGGAAGATAGTGGTGGTGGAAGCAAGGATCCTTACTGGAATAATTCGGCTGCTGATCTTCTTATTGGGATAATTTTTTTACGTTATGTATAAGAAAATTTCTTATGGAACCAAAAATTTGTTGTCGAAAATGGAGTAGAAAAACCTGTTTCAACAGCAAGCATGGCTGATGTAGTTGATTTTATAACAGACCCTACGTATGATGCCCCTATCAAGGAAATTTCTACTTAGAAAAGCTCAGGAAGAAGACATGATAGAGGAATTTGGAAAAAGATGAAAAACTAAAAATATGTCAGAGAAAAATTTAATGAAAATGTATGCAACAGATGCTGACATAATAGATGCAGGAAGACATCCTAAAAGCTGCAAGATATCTTGTAGAAAAAGGAAATCTTCCGGAGCAGACATTGGGATCGATAATAGGATCTGCAAAAGTGAAACTGTCAATATTTGAAATACCTATAGTAAAAAGAAATACAGATCACAGTGATTTTAGAATATTTGACCTCATGAATTATAAAAATCCGGTTTCACTTTATTTAGTTGTACCACCAGCAGATATTACTTCATTATCTCCGCTTATTAAGATGTTACTGTTACAGATGGTGAAATATTCTTACACCGGAAATAGACTATGTAAATAAAAAAGGTCATAAGTGGAAGATGCTTATGCTTCTTGATGAGTTTCCGGCAATTGGGAAATTGGAAGTTCTTGAAAAAGGTATAGGATATGTAGCAGGATATGGTATGAAAAATGATGCTGATACTTCAATCCCTTGATCAGCTTTTTCAAAAATATATGGAAAGGAAAAATGGTTTTTTATCAAACTGTCAGACACAGGTGTTTTATACATCAAATGATGAAACAACAGCAAATTATGTCAGTAAGTTGCTTGGTAAGGAAACAATAGAACAGTTTACGCAGTCAAACAAAACAGTGGGAACTATAATAAAATCTGAAAGTCAGCAATTTTTAGGGAAAGGATTTATTGGCACCAGATGAAGTAGGAAGATTTCCAAGTGATAAAAATAATAATAAAACTATCAGGAAGAAACCCTATAAAAAGTGACAAGATAGTATATTTCTAGAAAAAAAGAATATGCTGATTTGACGAAAGATTCCTTATATTTATACTGAAAGTTGTTATGATAAGAGTCAACAGTATATAAAACTTACAGAAGATCAGAAGAGAAGAAATAAAGATTATCCTTATAATTATCTTCCATATGAAAGTGCTCTTAAAAATATGAAGAGAGACTTAAAAAAATATATAACTCGATAAAGGCTATAACTCCCTGAAAATGATTAAGGAATTTGATGATAAGGAACGGGAAGCTTTATAAGAGAAGTAAGGAAAAATTATATAAAAGAATAGTAAAGGATTAAAGAAATATCTTGACCTGTATAAAAAAACTCCAAAAAGAAGATCCTAGACTTAGAATAAAATCTGAAAAACAAACCTAGAAGATCAATAATAAAGGAACAGAATAACATTACAAGTACAATAAAAGGTCAGTGATGCTGAAAAATTATGATAGTATAGATAATCTGATATTCAGAAATTCTAAAAGGATAGTACTGAGGAAGTGGTAAGTAATATAAACTTTGGGGAAAGTTTTAACAGTAATTTTGAAAAATTTGGATAGAGTATCTGAACAGGAAGATAACAGTAATTTTGAAGAATATGTAGATTTTGATGATTTTGAACAGGAAGATGATGAACTGTAGAAATATATACTAATACAAAAAGAATGTAAGAAAAAAATTTTACACTTTTTTATTTTATATGATATTTTTAATATCCTTTTTCTATCTTTTTCTATTTTTTTATTTAAAGAAGTACAAGGTACTTTTTGGATATTCTCTCCAATCATAGTACAGGCCCATCTTCCTCATTATAAGAACAATTTCTATAGTTTCCCATTTCCAAAGCATAACAGCTAGTTAACAATACTGACAAAGTAAGTAATAACATAATTTTTCATTTTTATTTCAACTCCTATCTAACATTTTCGATGATGTTATTATTTTTGTATTAGAATATCTTGTCTGTTCCTCAAGTTTTCTCTTTCAACTTTATTGGCATACTTTTTTGTAATTCCCTTTAATCTGTCTACTGCCATTTCATTATTTGGAAAAATGTTCTCTTTGTCATTACATTCTACTGGGAGTGCCAAAGTTTTAAAAATATTTTTATTATTTACAGAAGGCTTTGATTTTTAGTGTATGAAATTCTGTTCCTTCTACTTTTTCTGTTGTTGCAATAAATCCATTTCCCATATTTGGAACCATTGTTAAAAGATTATTCTGATTTATCCAACGACCACAGTCAGTAACTGGCGCCGGATCTATTGCAAAACATTTTAAACCCGGTATATGTGAAGAAGAATAAATAGCTTCCCACCTGCTTTTGAGTGTCCATTTACTGTTGTTAATTCTTTATATCCTTTATATCCATTTTTATATCTTTTCCATAACTTGATATGTAAACTTTTTAGCTGCTCTTTTGTGTGTCAGGGTGTAAAAAAATCGTTGAAGGCAAATCATTTTGAAGCCAGTCCTGTCTTGCACGTTTTCCTTTTCTCCACCATCTATTAAAAAAATATGTTGCTAAGACCTTGACTTGCACCGAATATTACTTTCAACTTTTTTTAGTTTCCTTATTTCCTATAACAAGTGCTGACATCCCTGATTTTTATCAAATTTTGGTTCCTCTAAAATTTCATACTTGCTAAAAAATTTTTGAATTCTTTTTGAATTTTCTATGTAGAATCAAAATTACCTTTTATTTTTATATAATTCAGTAAATTTTTGTAGAGTCTTAGGATCATTATTAAAAATTTTGTATTACCCACATTTTACTATCTATCTCATCGGCATCAAAAGTTCTTTTAGAGTCTCGATAGCCATTTTTACATTTTGTCCACTTAATGTTCTTTTTGAGATTTTCTTCTTTTTATTTTTCATTATCCCAGCTTTTTCCAATTAGCAGTCAGAGCACCAACAGTATAAGATGCATTTATAATTTTGTGACTTTCTTTTTCCTCTAAAAGGCCTCTTTTTCTCCGTTGAGCCAAGTCATCTCCTTTTTCACGTTCAGTAACTCTTTTTCTAGAATTTTTTTAGAATCTAATTCTAAAAAAATCTGTATGATAGTACTTGTTGTCTTTCTTTGTTGTATTCATTCTTTTTAAAAATTGAAATTCTCTCTGAAACCTGTTATCTCTGTATCTTCATTTTTCTTAGACTTTTCAGAATGATGTTTCTCTAATGCTTCTTCCCAAGTAAAATTTTTGCCATTCTTATCACATCCTTAATTCACATTTGAGAAAAGTATACCATACCTATTTTTCATAGTCAAATTTCCATATTTTAATAATTAACTATTATAAATACTATATTTATAGCTAAAATTCATTATCTAAAATATTTTTTTAATAAAATTAGTGTTTTTTTATAAATAAAAATATGTTATAATAAAAACTGGAATTCTATTTTATAAGATGGGAATTTTTATTTTTAATAAGAACTTTGATATTATAAATAAACATATGCAAGACATTTTTTATATAGATGAAATAGAAATTATACAGTACAATTTACAGGAAAAAAACTAATAATGAATATTAATATCAATAAAGGAGAGGGACTATGAATTTGAAAAAGTCAGGATTAATTTTTGTTTGCAGGCTTATTTATATCAAGTTTTAGTTATGGACAAGATTATGTAAAGATTATCCACCTGAGTAACTCAAGCTTTACCTTCTAAGGTAGATAGAGAATTTTTAGATGAAGATGATGATAATTATAATGAAGATTTTTATAAGAATAAGAAGAGAAAGATATGAAAATGGGAAAAATGTAAGAAAAAAATTCTATATTTTTCCCGTTGGCATGATTATCTTGAAGAAGTAGCCGAGGAAAAAAATGCGGCAACAGGAATATGAGAATTCAATGCGAAGATACGAATCAGAATTAAACAGGGTAAATAAAGAAAAATCAAAAGAATAAGGGAAAGCAGTCAGTCTTCTTCATCTGAGATAAATGCTTCTCAGGGAAATTCTATCAATATAGAAGATCTCAATTATCAAGGGTCAGGAAATTAAAAAAATGTGATATGAAGTTGAAACAGGGGAAATAAAAATTAAGATGTAGCAGAAGTATAATATTGAAAGGAATGAAATGAAGGGAAAAAAATAAGGAAAAAAAGAAACAAAGTAGCTTCTGGAAAACTTTTTAAAAAAATATCGTTGATAACTTTCGACTTACAACTACAAACGATAGTGTAAATTTTTTTATATACCTTATAGAAGAATGATTGATAAAAAAATACGCTTCTCCTTAAAAAAATGGAGGATTTGCGAGAATTTTTGAAATTATAAATCAGGATTTGGACTATATTGATGATATAGACAAAGATACTGGAATATCTTAATGATACATTGAAAGAAGCTGGAAGTGGTGTAGTTATTCATTATGAAACTCAAAAAAGGCCTATTTCAAAAGAAGAAGAGAAAAATAAGTGACTTATCTCCTATTCCTACAATTATAGGACATAGAATGCGTAGCAGTTTATTTAAGAAAAAAGATTTTTATGAAGTAAGACATTATTTGACAATTTCCTATTTATATGATTATAATAAGGAAAAGAATATAGATGAAAGCTCTATTCAATGAAGGAAATCTTGGGAAAAAGGATTACATGAAAGCAGTTTAATGATTTGATAAAGGAATTTAACAGGAAAAGTGGAAGATATCCTTTTTAGACTAGATTATGCTGTATTGAAGATTAAAATTTTGGAAAATAGCGATCTTCTGAATTTTCTGTATAGAACAATAAATCCTGTCACTTTCAGATGTGGATTTAAGAGTTCCACCCCTTGGTTTTTCTATTGATGAGTGGCTTAGCTGTTCTCAAATGGAAATAAAAAAATGGAATGCTCAAGGTAGGAGATGATTATACAAAGGTTGTAAGTATAAAACTGTTTCCTGATGCTGTGGTACCTCAAGTATTTTCTGAACTGGAAAAGTTAAAATTTCCATTTAGGAGTACTACTAGATTAATAGGTCTTTCAAAAGAAGAAGCCATTGCTTCAATAAAAAAATATTGAAAAAAATATCAATTTGGTAAGAGATATAATATGATTCAAATTGTTTTGAATGCCTTTAATGCTGCAAGGGGAGAAAATCCTGATGGAGGGAATGTAAACAGAATAAGGAAAACATATGAAGCTAAATATGCTAGGGAAGAATTGGAAGCAAACAGAGTTTCCTATGGATATTACACTTTTTTTCTGTGATTGTTTCTGACAAAAGTCCTCAACGGCTTGAAGAAAAAATAGCTTTGGTTATAAGGGTAATAAACAGACATGGATTTACGTGTCTTGATGATAAGCTTAATGTTAAAGATGCATATTTCGGTGCAATGCCTTCAAATATAAAGCAGAATATTAGAAAGAGTCCGATGAATTCAGAGTCATTGGGCTATATGTTGCCAATATCTTCAGTATTTGAGGGTCTATCCTGGGATGAAAGAATAAAAGCTCCAAATTTATTTAACACAATAAGTAATGATAGAATTTTTCACTTTAGTAATAAAGTTGATGATGTAGGACACACTCTTATAATAGGACCCTACAGGGAAAAGGAAAAATCTGTAATGCTTGGTACTATGGTATTAAATTTTATGAAGTATGAAAAGTAAATACCTTGATGAAAGGAACGTGCAGAAAAAAGTGGAGCACAAGTATTTATCTTTGATAAGGGAGCTTCTTCTAAAGTACTTACGATAGCTTCAGGTGGAAAATTCTATGATTTAGATAGTGAAAAATCATATGGCATTTCAGCCATTACGTAACATCCATAAAACAAAAGATTTAGAATTTGCTATGGAATGGGTAATGGGGATTATTGAACAGGAAGATGAACATCTTGCAAAAGATGTTGAAAATAGAAAGGAGGTTTATGATGGTCTGCTGGCACTTTCAAAAATGGAGGAACCACAGAAAAGAACAATAACCAATCTTGTAAAACTTGTTCAGCCACCCTAAGTTAAAGGAAGCATTAAGAGTTTATTCACAGGAGGGGATTTATGGGGCATATTTTGATAATAATGATGATGTTATGGAAGATTCCAATTTTATGACCTTTGAAATGGGTAAAATTATGGAAAAACCTAAGGTTCTTCTGCCTGTTCTGGAATATCTCTTTTACAGAATAGAAAGTGAAAAACTCGGGAAAGATATACCGACACTTGTAGTTCTTGATGAGTGCTGGGTATTCCTGAGACATGAGAGAATGAAGGCAAAAATAGAAGAATGGCTTAAAGTATTGAGAAAAGCAAATGCATCGGTAGTTTTTGCTACGCAGTCATTAAGTGATATTGAAAAATCAAGCATTGCTTCTACTATAAAGGATGCATGTATGACTAAAATATTTCTTCCTAATGAAAATGCCCTCAGTACACATAGTAAAATATATGAAGGATATAACCTTTCACAAATTGCAATAGCAACAATAGATAGAGCATATGGTCAGAGACAGTATCTGTATAATTCGAAATACGGTACAAGGCTATTTGAATTGAATCTTTCTAGGCTTGAGCTGGCATATGTAGGTGCAGGAGATGATATCTCGAAAATGATGATAGAAAAAAATTATCAAACACATATCTGGAGCAGTATCCTGAACCTGAAAGGAAAAAATGAATATCTTAAGAATCTAAATAAAGCTTATCTGAAAATATAAGTATGATGAAGGAAGAATAAGCAGAGAAGATTTAGAAATAGCAGATGCGATAATAAAAAATTTTTAAGTAAAAATAAAATAGAAAAGGAGACAATAATGAAAAAGAAAAATTTACTTTTGTTAACAGTATTTACAATGATATTTGTAAATATGGTTTTTATCACAAATGCAGAGCCAATTTTAAAGAAAGTGGGGAATGTAAACACGGATATGGCTACGAAATGAGCTCTTACCAGAGTTTTATCAGGAATTATGGGATTTCTTCCATGGATTCAATGGATTGTAACAGCTGGAGGATTATTAATGTTTGCAATTTCTGTATTCAATCTGTATAGAGGACAGCAACTGGATTTAGCAGAACTATTTAAAAACTTAATTATCTATGGAATAATAATAGGTGGAGCATGGTTCGGACCCTAAAATTGTTGCAGATATGGCAGGAGCAAATGATAACACAGGTCATGGTATCGAGATAAATCAGATGTATATAATTGAATAGATAATAGAAGGGAGTATATGCTCCCCTTTTTTTATACTATAAATATATTTGAAAATATAGAAAAAGATTTTTATAAGAATGGGTAAAAAAAGTATTTAAAAAAATAAGGGTTAGATTATATTTCTTAGAAAAATTGATTTTTCTATTAAATAATGTATAATCTTATATAGAAGTTTAATAAATATTAGAATGTCAGTTAAGTTTATAATGCTTATCAAATATAAAAAGGAGGAGAAGGATGGTTATAGACTATGGGAAATGGAGAGATAGCAACAAGCATTGAAAATGTTATACTATTTGGAAAAAAACATCTATGAAACTTGTCATATCAAATATTCTTCTTGTAGTTCTTATTTTTAGTTGTATTAAATGTACTGTATGAAATATTACTTTTTAGCAGTTGACAATGAAATTTCAAAAGATTATATCCAAAATAATGGGTGAACTGATTTTTGCAGCTTTTCTATTTTTATAATGACAAACTGGCTTGGAGGATTAAATATACTTGAAAAATATATTGGAACCACTTATATTTGAACGGATACCCAAATATATATTTAGTTTTTAAAGTTGGAAATAAACCTTTATTTGTAACAGATGGTGTATTATTAAATTTGGATAAAGTGTGGGAATACTCTTTAGAAGAAATTCCAAAAAGAATATATGAAATAAAAATCTGCATGGCTAATATTTGTGGATTGGGTTTTTAAGAGTAATTTGGGATTTAATATTATATTACTGTTACTTAAAAATGTTTATGTATATAATGATTATATTATTTTTTTGGAGATATATTAAGAATTATAATAGAAATACATCTTATGCTTGTCTGGAATAGCCTTTATTCTTATGGTATTTAAAACCATTAAGAGAAAATTATGGAATGATAATCCCCTAATATTATACTCAAAGCAGCAGTACAATATTATATGGTTTTTTTATTTGTATAGGTTTGATTACAGGATTTCTAAACTATATTTATTCAATAGGAGGAAAAATTTTTATATATTGCTGCAATTTTTTTCTTTCAGTAGGTTTTATGAAATCAATCATATCTTCAATAAGAAGACTCGGATCAAAATTGTAGACAAAAATACAAATACAGCAGCTGAGTTAACAGGGAATTTAGAAAAAGCTGTTTGTCTTGTAGATAAGGAAAAGCTGAACTAGCTTATACTTATGATACAAAAATTAAAGAAACTGGTAATAAAATAATTTTAGAATAATATTTACAGATGAAGAGCAAAAATTATCAAGATTTAAATAAAAAAATATATAAAAATGAGGAGAAAAAAATATGAATGAAGAATTGAAAGAAAAATTACGAGGAAAAAATGAATTTTGGAAAAGGAATGAACGAAGAATTTACAACGGATGGAGAACTTCATGAGGATAAATTTTTGAATAAAAATTTTGGTTATCCAGATACAGCAGATAGCTTTTAAAATAGAAAAAAAGAAGGAGAAAAATTATTTTATAACAGATTATATTGATGACACTTTTGGAGAGGAAGAAGAGAAAACATTGAAGGAAAAAAATCAAAAATTAGAGTTAAAGGACGATGTATATCTTATTGCTGAAGATGGCTTAGTTTATGCATATGATACAAATTTTGAAAAAAATTAGTATTTCTAAATCAGGAAAAATAATTTAAGAATAATTTATATTGTTGATGAAGAGTAGAAAAATCAAAATAGTATTATCAGTAAAAAATTTTATAATAATTAATATAAATTTAGGGAGGAAAAATGGAAGATAATAGATTGGGTGTAATTTTAAAAAGAGAATACTAAGACAAAAGGAACAGATGTTCATCCAACTGTAGAAATATTTGAAGAGGCAATGGAAATGATAAGGACAGGAAATGTAGAGGAAATATTTGATTTAGATGAAGAAGCAAGAAGTTCATTAGAACTTTTTGGAGAAGCAATAAAGAAAAATAAGATACAAGGTCACAGATATAAAAGAGGAAGGGATACATTGAATTTGAAAGCAAATTTAAAAAGTACCTAATCTAAGCATGGTAAGAAGCAAACTTTATGAAAAAATAGGGAAGTATCATGAAAAAGCTATTAGATAAAAACTGAAGATGAAGTTGAAAAATACGACATTGAAATGGTTAAAAGGAAACTATATTTGAGGAATTGAATAGTAAAGAAGTGAAAATACAATATGGAAAAATATAAATATAAAGATACATGGTGACGCATGGGAAGTGGAAGATGACACTGAACTAGTGAAAGTATTCAATTTTAAAATAGAAGAAGAGTAATAGATAAAAAAATAAAAAAAGAGAAGCTCTTTTTAATAAAAAAATATGTAGATATTGTATTAATGAAATTAAAAAAATAAATCTATTTAGTTATTGATAAGGATTAATTTTTGTGTAAAACAGAGATTAATCCTTTTTAATTAAAAACAAAAATATAACTTTTAATATGAAAAAAATATATGGTAAAAATACGTTTAAATCTAGTAAATTTAATACTTTGAATATAATTTAGCTAAATTTTGACAAAAATTTTGGTACATATGTTACCATAAATTCAAGAAATAAAAAAATATGAATTAAGAAAAGAGGAGAAGTTATGGCAGTAGCATTAAATAAAAAAGCAAATTCTTTTGCAAATAATCCACTTTTTGTAGGAATAGGTAAAATAATAGGTGATGTATCAAAAGAAACGTCGAGAATAAGAAAAAACGTAGTTGACACAACAAAAAAAGGTAATAAATAATGTAGTACAGGGAACAAAAAAGTGGCAACTGATGTAACAAAAGAAGCAGTAAAAAAATAGCAAAAAATATATCAAAAGAAACATCAAAGATAGCAGGGAATATAGTTAATGGAACAAGAAAGGTAGCAAATAATCTAGTACAGGGAACAAAAATGGCAACTAACGTAACAAAAAAAGCAAAGAAAGTAATGGATAATGTAACAAAAATCTGCAGATAATATCAAAAAGAGGCAGAGAAGGTAGTAAAAGATGCAGCTAATGGAATGAAGGATACAGTAAATAACGTAGTTAAAGGAGTAAATAATGCTTTTAGGTTATATAAAAAGAAAATATAAAAAAAGAGATTATGAAATGTTAAAAAAATGAAGCAAAAATAGAAGAGGTAAATAAAAATATTAGATGAACAGGAAAAAAGTCAGAAGAATAAAAAGTTTTTTTCAGAAGGAATATCTGGAATGGAACTTGGAGAGGATACAATTTCAAATAGAGTTGCAATGTCTGATAGTTCTGACAAAGAGTCAATTTATAATAACTTTAAATTAGAAAAAGATTTTAAGAAAGGTAAGATATTTTTTTATGGTAAAGAAGAGTTTGAAATACTTGATATAGTTAAGACAAAAATCTGGAATGAATGCAGTTGTACTTGGAAATAAAAATACAAAAGGAGTAGAAATTATTTATGAAGGAAGTACGGCACCAACAGAAATATTAAAAAAAGGAGGACAGGTTATTCTAGACTGGAGTAATAATGGAGGTGGGAATATACGTAGATCTAGATTAGATTTAGCTACAAGCGGATTATCAGAACTTCCAAAATCTCCATTAGTAGGTGCATTTAAATTTGCTTCTAGAGGTATGTATGAATCTAATGAAAATGGGACACCGTTACACTATCAGGAAGCTTTGGAACTTGCTAAAAGAGTACAAAACGAGTATAAAGATGGAAAAGGTGGATATAATAAAGGACTGACAAGAGTAAGTGGACATTCAAAAGGCGGAGGAGAGGCTATATATACAGCTTCACATCTAAATATAGAAGCAATAGCCACAGATCCTGCACCGGTAAATAATCCTGGGTAAATATTTATACAATAACAAAATTATTAGAGTTGTTCCAAATAACGGTAGTGGTCTTTTAAATATTAAACCTTCAAAAAGCAATCTTGGAATTATCGACTAAAGTTTCACCTTATTCTTCTAAAACTTTAAGTAAAGATAAAAATTTCAGATGAAATAGATAAAATAACAAAGAATCATAAAACTTATTCTGTAGGAGCTTTAGTTGGAAAACAGAGAATGGATAATCTGCCAACACTGGAAGTGAAAGCACATAAAGAAGATGGACTTCACCACAAAAACAGATTATGAAAGTGTATTAGCAAAAGAAAAAGAAGTATTAAATAATTTAAAAAAATTATAAAGCATCTCAAAAACAGAGGGAGGTAAGAATGGATTCTGTCAAAAAGGATAAATGGATGACAATACTAATGCTACTGATAGTAGCTTTTTCTATATTATTTTGTATTGTCTCCTAAGATAAAAAAAGCAAAAAAATACTTTTAATGAAACAGTAAAAATGTCTACAAGGATTATAAAATCAAAAATAAATAAGGATGATTATATTGTAAAGTATGCACCGCCGGCAGGCTGGTCAAGGGGCTATTATTATATGGAAAAGAAGAATAAAAAAATCTTAAAAAGTGCAAAAATCCAAATATTTGAAAGCTGGATCCTGAAGTATATTATGTAAGTAGTTATACAAATATAATATATAGAGAAAAAATATAATTTTTCATCTAAAAGAGACAAGGAAAATTCAGTATTGTTTGATTTGATAAAAAAATATGGCTTTTGGCCCATATTTTATAAATGAGTTTATATATGATAAAACGAAGGGAAATGATTTTGAAAAAAATAGAAGAAATACTATCAAAGTATATTGAGAAAGATCAGATTCGATATAGCTTGTCATATTTTACAGGAGATAGTATCATATTAAGTTTCTTTTAATGAAAAAGTGCTTATATGAAAAATTCTCTTTTAAATGTAGATATTGATTCAGAGGACTATGATAAAAATATTGAAAATGGATAAGAAATTTGCTTTGTATTTTTTTCAGTTGAAAGGGATTTTGATAAAATAGACTGGTATGAATTTAAGAAATATCTGAATATAAAGCCGATTTTATGTTTTTGTAACGAAATTGGATAAAGAGGAATTAGGAAAAGGTAAAAGGAAGCAATAAAACCATATTATAATAAGGATGAATATACCATATATTTTTCAGAACTTGGTTAGAAAGATTAATAGGAAATGAAAAAGAAGTATTAAATAATTTAAAAAAATTATAAAGCATCACAAAACAGAGGGAGGTAAGAATGGATTCTGTCAAAAAGGATAAATGGATGACAATACTAATGCTACTGATAGTAGCTTTCCTATATTATTTTGTATTATCTCCTAAGATAAAAAGCAAAAATACTTTTAATGAAAACAGTAAAAAAATGCTCCACAAAGATTATAAAAATCAAAAATAAATAAGGATGATTATATTGTAAAGTATGCACCGCCGGCAGGCTGGTCAAGGGGCTATTATTATATGGAAAAGAAGAATAAAAATCTTAAAAAGTGCAAAAATCCAAATATTTGAAAGCTGGATCCTGAAGTATATTATGTAAGTAGTTATACAAATATAATATATAGAGAAAAATATAATTTTTCATCTAAAAGAGACAAGGAAAAATTCGGTATTGTTTGATTTGATAAAAAATATGGTTTTTGGTCCATATTTTTATAAAATGAGTTTATATATGATAAAAACGAAGGGAAAATGATTTTGAAAAATAGAAGAAATACTATCAAAGTATATTGAGAAAGATCAGATGCGATATAGCTTGTCATATTTTTACAGGAGATAGTATCATATTAAGTTTCTTTAATGAAAAAAAGTGCTTATATGAAAAATTCTCTTTTAAATGTGGATGTTGATTCTGAGGACTATGATAAAATATTGAAATGGATAAGAAATTTGCTTCGTATTTTTTTCAGTTGAAAGGGATTTTGATAAAAATAGACTGGTATGAATTTAAGAAATATCTGAATATAAAGCCGATTTTATGTTTTGTAACAAGATTGGACAAAGAGGAATTAGGAAAGGTAAAAGGAAGCAATAAAAGCCATATTATAATAAGGATGAATATACCATATTTTTTTCAGAACTTGGTTGGAAAGATTAATAGAATGAAAAATTCTCCAGAACAGATGTATCTGGAGAATTTTTATTGAATATTAAATAGTTTTTCTTTATTTATCCGGATTCCATGAACTGATAACATTTGCCAACTCCATTCTATTATCTGCACTACCTCCTGTATAAGCATATAAATTTTATTATTATGATCAATGTAGCTTGCAGAATAAAGGCTTTCATCATTCATTAAAATTGTTAGGTTTATAGCATCAAAACCATTTATGATTACAGCATCAAGAGACATATTTTTCTTTAGAAACTCCCTCATTAATATATTTTTGCATAATTATACGGGCTATTTTTTTCAGCAGTCACTCCATTTTCTTTAGGAATAACATCTAAAGTAACAATGTTCTGAATATCTAGACATATTTGAACAGCAGTAGGGAGAGCGTTCGGATCATCAAATTCAAGCCAGTTTTCAGGTTTTGTAACATATCCTACTGTCTGATTTCCATATCTTTCTCCCTGTATGCTATTACTGTTTTTCAGAACTATTTTTCCTGCTTTTTCTGTCTGTACATCAGTTTTTTTCAGTTCTAGAAGAAGTATCTTCTTTTACATTTCCATCACTATCTCCACATGAAAAATATTGCAAATAGTAAGATAAAAAAATCATTATAAATTTTTTTCATATTTTCTCCATCTCTTTTTATAAATTTTAGTTAATAATAAAATTATACAACAATGATTTTTAAAAAGTCAAACTATTTATATTAGGAACGAGACTAATTTTAATAGGTGAATACATTTGCTGGATATGAAAACAAGATTTCATACAAAATATTGATATATACCCATATTTTTTATATAAAAAAATAGGTATTTTATCAGTAAATACAATATTTTGATACAGTTATTGCGAAATTTGACAGATTATAGATATATGATGTAGAATATTTATATAAAATGAAATTAGCTAATTTAGATGAAAAAAATATGTATAGAAAGAGGGAAAAAATATGGATGACGTATTGAATCTTAATAATAAGAAAGAAAAACAGCAACAGTAATACAATAGCTGCATTGAGAGAAGAAGTTGTAAAGAATGCACAGGATATACTAAACAGAAAACCAAGACCCAGATATGTTTGGGGAGCAACAGGACCAAATTCTTATGACTGTTCCGGATTTACAAGTGAACTTTTAAAAAAATCAGGAATTACTATACCAAGAGTTTCTGCAGCTCAGGGAAATTATGTAAATCGTGAAATGGATAAAAGTAAATTAAAACCAGGAGATTTAGTGTTTTTTTCAGACTGTTTCTAAAAAGCCAAATCAGATAACACATGTTGGTGTATATATAGGAAATGGTAAATTTATTGATTCCGGTGGAGGAGGATCTAAAAATGGTCCTAGAAATCCAGGGCATGGAGTTAGAATTTCAGACTTAAACAGCAGTTACTGGAGTCAAAAATTTATGGGTGGTACTTCACTGGAAAAAAATAGCCGAAAAAAGTAAATACAATGCTAAAGGTAAAAGTACTATAAAGAAAGAAATGGTTAATAATGATAAAAACGCTTTCTGCACCACAGAAAACAAATGTCAACAGTAAAAAGACTTGAAAAATGTCTTGACTATATATTTCAGGTTGAAGGTGGGTATTCAAATCATCCTAACGATAAAGGAGGGGCTACAAAGTATGGAATTATACAAGCAGAAGCAAGAAGACATGGATATACAGGAGATATGAAGAACTTTACTAAAGACAAGGCAAAAAGAAATTTATACGAAGGATTATTACTACAAGAATAAACTGGATCAGATAAAAGACGACAGGGTAGCTCTTTCTGTGTTTGACTGGACAGTTAACAGTGGAGGAGCGAAAAAAGAAATACAGAAGATGCTGAATAATGAATATGGTTATAATCTGTCTACAGACGGTGTAATAGGCGAACAGACTTTAGCAGCTCTAAATGCTGTAAATCCAGATTCACTACTGAAAAGTATTTCTACAACACAACGTAACTATTATGATGCCCTTGTAAGAAAAGATCCTAAAAATAAATCCTTCCAGAAAGGATGGCACAACAGAATAGCTAGAAAGGAAGATTATATTAAAAAAATAATTTCCTTAATGTAATATCAGGACAAAGTTTAGCGGCAATTGCAGCAAAAAAAGCTTGGAAAAATACTGTAAAAGATAGAGATGTTGTACAAAAATATAAATAAAGCTGTAAAAAAGCAATACAAGATGTAAAAAAATCATCAGAAAATGTAAGATAGAAGATTGTCTGTAAAAGGAATGGGAGAGCAGTAATTTAAAAGCTTGACAGTTAAAAAAGGAAGAATAGAGATAGCTGATATCTTTAATTCTTCCTTTTTAGTTTAATATACTAAAAAGGATTTTGGGGGTAATAAAAAAATGAGAGTAAAAGTATCTAGAATTTTAAGAGTGTTTAGAATTTTTATGTAAATCTTTAAATAATATACGGTAAAAATAATTATATATTATTTGAAGTCTTTTCAGGTAAACAAAAAAACTATACCTCCTGCCTGACTGGAACTCCACCTGCTGCGGAATTCCATATAGCCGGGAAATATAGTTCCGTATTAATTTTCCATTTATTCTGACATATTTTTCTTCATATACAATCGTTTATTCATTTTTTTAATTCGTATTTTCCCCTATTTTGTATCCTCACAGTATACATTTCCGTTATATTTCTCATAACATGTTCTTCCTTTTTCTCTTCTGTACTCTGAAAGCCTTCTTCCATCCAGCAGGATCAAGAAGTTCACAGCTGAATATAGTCATAGCGAGTATTGTTAATATGATAATCTTTTTCATGAATTATTCATCTCCCTTCGTATTTATCTTTATCTATTTCAATAATTGGTTATCTAATTATTATTTTTTTGTCATTATTTTCAAGTACAACCTTATTGGGTTTTCTATCTATATCACTGACATTCATTCTAGCCTGCCTTACAGCCTCAGATCCTGAAGATCCTCCGAGATTTACTTTACTAATATTGTTAACAGCAGCAATGAATGCTTCTTGCATAGTTGCCTTAGCTTTGGTCTTCATATCCTCATAATATTCTTTACTGTAAGGATAATTATTTCCCATACCTTCGAACTCTTTGTTTGAGAATACGTCTTTAAATCCTCTGCCAATGCTGCTTATATCATCTAAGTCACTAATTTCAGTCGTCATCCCGCCAACCATGGCGTTGAAGAGTTTAGCGGACATTATTCCCATTCCATGCCTTCTTCCTAGATTGTCTTTCATTACTCTGTCTGCCTCTGACATATTATGTCTGTAAGCCGCATTCTTTCTGTAGGCGGCATTTTTCTTATAACCGGCATCCGGTCTTTTATCAGTGTATCTGTTATTTGAGGACAGGGTGTCAGGTTTTCCGACGTTCTGCAGGGCTTTCTGGAAAGTGTCGTTATTTCTGCTATCACCACCTTTATAAGAAGAATTGTTATTTTTACCACCGTCCTTTCCGTTAGTAAGTTCGTCAAGCTTTGCACCACCAAACAAGGCAAGCCCCGAAACAGCCATACCGGCGGCCTGAGCGAGCCCCATGAAAGCGGCGTCTGAAGAGAAACCGAGTCCTGAACCTGTAGTGACAGCTATAGCCATCATACCGATGTTCTCCATAACCTGGGAGAGCATGAGGAGTACGACGGCGAGGCATCCAGATTTTTATTAGTTTATGTTTATAAGAATAATTATACATCATTTTAATGTAAAATGCAATTTACATATTAATCCCATAGATTTAAGTAAACAAAAAAACTATACTCCTGCCTGGCCGGAACTCCACCTGCTTTGGAATTCCAGATAATCAGGAAATATAGTTCCAAATTGACTTTTCAATTTTTTTCTGATATAATCTCTTCATATATATAGCGTTTATTTGTTTTTTTAATCCATATTTTTCCCTATTTTTGTATCCTCGCAATAAAAAGTTACCATAACGATCCCTATAACATACTCTTCCTCTTTCAGCTGCTTTTTGACGAGCTCTTTCCCAGCCACTAGGATCAAGCAGCTCACATCCGACGACGGTCATGGCGAGTATAACTAACATGATAATCTTTTTCATAAGTTTATTCATCTCCCTTCGTATTTATCTTTATCTAGTCAATAACTTAATTATATAATCATTATTTATTTACCTTCATATTTGAAACATCAACTTTATTAGGTTTTCCAGCCACATCATTGGCATTAATCCTTGCCTGCCTCACGGCTCAGATCCTGAAGAACCGCCAAGGTTTACTCCTCTCATCTTGTCAACCGTATCAGTCCATGCTTCACTCAAGGATTAATTTGGCATTATCTATCATATCCTCATAATATTCTTTACTATACGGATAGTTACTGTCCTTGCCTTGGAAGTCTTTATCAGAGAATACGTTTCCAAACTCTTTTCCAACTCTTTTCATTACGTCGAAGTCATGGAGGTTATCAGTTGTCATTCCTTTAACCAAGGCGTTGAAGAGTTTGGCGGACATAATGCCCATTCCGTGTCTTTTTTTTGCGGCTTTTCTCATGGATGTATTGGCATCATTCATATTGAGGGCATTGGCAGCATTTTTTTTAAATGCGGCACCTGTACGCGGTCTTCCATATTGGTTATTACCGTTTGCAGTGGGTCTACCGACGTTCTGCAGGGCTTTCTGGAAAGTGTCGTTATTTCTGCTATCACCACCTTTATAAGAAGAATTGTTATTTTTACCACCGTCCTTTCCGTTAGTAAGTTCGTCAAGCTTTGCACCACCAAACAAGGCGAGCCCCGAAACAGCCATACCGGCGGCCTGTGCTAGTCCCATGAAAGCGGCGTCTGAAGAGAAACCGAGTCCTGAACCTGTAGTGACAGCTATAGCCATCATACCGATGTTCTCCATAACCTGAGAGAGCATGAGGAGTACGACGGCGAGAGCGGCAATGGCCTGAATGCTGTTACCGGTGGCTATGAGGTTCATGACCTGGTAAGAGATACCGGTCATGGCTACTGTCATGAAGAGGGTCACGGACTGCTGTACAATCATCTGTATACCTTTCTGTCCGATCTGAGCAGTACTTTCCATAGTAAGGAACATCAGATAGAAGACTGAGAAAGTAGTCAGCATGAGGGCGGTAAAGATGTTCGATATATAGACAGCTATGATTTTACCACTGAGCCAGATGCAGAACAGTAGGAGTATGATCTTTGCCAGGTTTGTGAAGATGGCGAAGAAGGTCATGAACCCGAAGACATCCTTCAGGATGTTGAGGGGTCTGTTGAAGAAGGCCATAGCGATATAACCTGGAGTAGCATTCTTTATGGCGGGGTTGTCAAAGAAGACAGTACCGAGCCTGTAGAAGAGGGTAAAAAACAGTTCGGTGAATCTAGTGACGAGCGTACCGTCCATTTTAATAGAACTGATGTTATTACCGGTACCGATTCTCAGAGGGTATGCCACAGGAGTAACAAGGATGAATGCGATAATAAGGTTTTTGACGAACCTTGGAATAATCATCCTGAAGACAGAATATATGTCCACCTGGGAGATATTCTTGAGAATGGTGGAAAGAATATCGATGGTCATGAAGAAAATCAGTATGAGTCCGCATAATCTGCTAATCTTCACGGAAACTCCCCTGTAGATAATAAGGAGTCCGTAGTAGAGGGCATCCACCATACGTTCTATTACATTTCCCCCGCTTCCTGCCCGCCTAAATACATCTGCAAATGCATCGGAATTGGCATCAGCCATTGCGATGGAACTAAATAAAAGTAAAAAGAAGTAAAGTGAAAAAGTAGAAAAACCTCTATTTATAGTTATTCTATGTATCTTCATTATCAGCTCCTTTCATTTAATTTTAGTAAATTATACCTTATATTAATAAAAAAATCAATTTTTATTAGACATACCATAAAAGTGTGTATTTATTAAGTAAACTCAACTTTTTAAAAAATTTTTTTCTCAAGCTTTTTAATTATTTTTTTAATTAATCAATAATTGTAAATTTATATTAGACCCAAAAACCGAATATATTAAATCCCCTATTGCCCAAGTTATTCCTATGATAACTGCAGCCTGAATAAATTTCATGAAAATACCTGATAAATCAGGAGTACGACCTGCTGTAAACAGTTCAGGAAAAAAATTCCCACTACAGTCACAAGTAACATTACGGCTGTTATTACCCATTGCAGAAACCTTATATATTGAAAAAAAGAACCCCATTAACTTCATTTGTTATTTCAACTGCAGCCTGATCCAGTTCGCCGGCATTTCCAAGAATTGTCACAAAAAGATAAGAACTGTAACAATAAAAATAATAGATACTTTTTTTATTATGCATCATCTTTCAACCTTTCTTTTTATATATGTATTCAAATATAAATTAAAAAAATTTATAAAGTATAATAGAATGTAATATTTTTTTGTATTAAATATAAGTAAAGTATTGATATAATTTTATACTTTTCTTCCTAATCAGCTTTTTAAATATAGTCTATAAAAATAAAATTATAAATAAATTCTGCTAAATTATAACATGCTTTCTTATTAAAAATCAAATATTTTACATATACATGGTAGATTCTTGATATGTATTATTACATATACTCATTGCAATTCGCTTTAAAATGATGTATAATTATTCATATAAACATAAACTAACAAAAAAATCTGGATGCCCTCTACTACGGACTCCTTATTATCTACAGGGGAGTTTCCGTGAAGATTAGCAGATTATGCGGACTCATACTGATTTTCTTCATGACCATCGATATTCTTTCCACCATTCTCAAGAATATCTCCCAGGTGGACATATATTCTGTCTTCAGGATGATTATTCCAAGGTTCGTCAAAAACCTTATTATCGCTTTCATCCTTGTTACTCCTGTGGCATACCCTCTGAGAATCGGTACAGGTAATAACATCAGTTCTATTAAAATGGACGGTACGCTCGTCACCAGATTCACCGAACTGTTTTTTACCCTCTTCTACAGGCTAGGTACCGTCTTCTTTGACAACCCCGCCATAAAGAATGCTACTCCAGGGTATATCGCCATGGCCTTCTTCAACAGACCCCTCAACATCCTGAAGGATGTCTTCGGGTTCATGACCTTCTTCGCCATCTTCACAAACCTGGCAAAGATCATACTCCTACTGTTCTGCATCTGGCTCAGCGGTAAAATCATAGCTGTCTATATATCGAACATCTTTACCGCCCTCATGCTGACTACTTTCTCAGTCTTCTATCTGATGTTCCTTACCATGGAAAGTACAGCGCAGATTGGACAGAAAGGTATACAGATGATCGTACAGCAGTCCGTTACCCTCTTCATGACAGTAGCCATGACCGGTATCTCTTACCAGGTCATGAACCTCATAGCCACCGGTAACAGCATTCAGGCCATTGCCGCTCTCGCCGTCGTACTCCTCATGCTCTCCCAGGTTATGGAGAACATCGGTATGATGGCTATAGCTGTCACTACAGGTTCAGGACTCGGTTTCTCTTCAGACGCCGCTTTCATGGGGCTCGCACAGGCCGCCGGTATGGCTGTTTCGGGGCTCGCCTTGTTCGGCGGCGCAAAGCTTGACGAACTTACTAACAGAAAGGACGGTGGTAAAAATAACAATTCTTCTTATAAAGGTGGTGATAGCAGAAATAACGACACTTTCCAGAAAGCCCTGCAGAACGTCGGTAGACCCACTGCAAACGGTAATAACCAATATGGAAGACCGCGTACAGGTGCCGCATTTAAAAAAAATGCTGCCAATGCCCTCAATATGAATGATGCCAATACATCCATGAGAAAAGCCGCAAAAAAAAGACACGGAATGGGCATTATGTCCGCTAAACTCTTCAACGCCTTGGTTGGTGGGATGACTACTGAAATTAGTGACTTAGATGATATAAGCAGCATTGGTAGAGGATTTAAAGACGTATTCTCAAACAAAGAATTCGAAGGTAAGGACAGCAACTATCCGTATAGTAAAGAATATTATGAGGATATGAGAAAAAGCTGGATTGTTAAAAAGTTAATGATGCATTTACTAATATTGCTGATAATTTGAGCAGAGTTCACCTCGGAGGTTCCTCGGGTTCTGAGGCTGTAAGGCAGGCAAGAATTAATGCAGGTAATGTGGCTGAGAAACCTAATAAAGTTGAAATTGGAAATGATAATAAAAAAATTAATTGACATGAAATTATGATAGATAAAAATTTAATAACGGGAGATGATATATATGAAAAAGTTAATAATGCTTACTATACTCGCTATGACGGTCTTTAACTGCAGTATTATAGATGAATACAATGAAGCAAAGCGGGAAGCTGCTGAAAGAGGAAGAAAATGTTACAGGAAATATAATGGGAATGTGTACTGTGAAGATAAATATGGGAATAGATATTAGTATAATGAAAGAAAAAAATAAAATATTTATGAGTTAAGGGCAGGAATATTCCTGCCCTTTTCAGCATATCTTGCCTGTTTATTGCAATTCGCTTTAAAAATGATGTATAATTATTCATATAAACATAAGCGGTAAGACAGGCAAGGATTAATGCCACTAACATGGCTGAAAAGCCTAACAAAGTTGAAGTTTCAAATTATGACAGGAATTAAATGATATGATTAGATAGATAATACTAGAATAGTAGGAGATGATATGTATGAAAAGAATTATTATGTTAGTTATACTCGCTATGATGGTTTTCAGTTGTGAATTACTGGATCCTAAAGGATGGGAAAGGGCACGTCAAAAAGAAGCCGAAAGAGGAGTGAGATGTTATAAGTACCGTGATGGATATGTTCGATGTGAAGATAAATATGGGAACAAGGCATACTAATACAATCATAATACACAAAGTAACAACTGATGAAATCAATAAACAGTAAATCAGTACATGTTAAAAAGGGCAGGAATATTCCTGCCCTTTCAGCATATCTTGCCTATTTATTGCAATTCGCTTTTAAAATGATGTATAATTATTCATATAAACATAAATTAAAAATAAATATCCTTCTATTTTCTCAGACTGTTGAAGTAAGGAGACAATAAAAAAACAATTGATTTTTTTAAAATTATCAACATAATATAAAAATTGAATAGAGCAGAATTGAAAAATTACAATAAAAATAAAAATTTAATAAAAATAATTGCAAAAATTTATCCTATACCTTTAAAAATAATTAATTTAAGAATTTTTTTCAAAAATTGAAAAAAATAATTAATGTGGTATAATTATTTTAAATAAAATTCTAAAAAAGGAGTTCCTGCCATCCTTTAAAGACAGAGTAAATAGTGTATCAATCAGGATTGTCAGGATAGTATGACTATGAATATAAAAAAAAGAGTGGCACTGTCCTTGCTGATAATACAGCTGGGATCATTTTCCCTAACTACTACGAATGCTCTTCAGGATGCAAAAAATGCAGAAAAAAATGATGCGAAGTATAACCAGATAAAAAAACAGAATCAGTCAGCAAATGATGATCCTGTACTTTTTAATGTTGGGCAAATAATGAATGCTGCAGGTAAAGGAGCTCATTGTATAATCTTAATAGCGCAGTCAGTAAGATAAGTTCATCAACATTAAGTGGAGAAAATGACACAAATACAAATCCTATGACTTGGACACAGGTAAAGCTAAAATGGTGGGAAGTGGTTCTAGTTGCGATTTTTATTGCTAGGGAACTTAGGGAAGTAGCAAGAAATGACGGCGGCGGAAATAGTGTGGTTACTGATGCAAAAACTGAAAAAACTCCAATAGGGTGAAATTAAAAATACAAACGATATAAGAACAAAAAATTGTAATGAACCTATTCAAAGTAACAGGAAATATTACAGATAAAGTTGGAAGAAGCATATCAAACATAATGGCAATATTCATGCTTCTTATGGGGACTCTTGAAATTTTATAGGAATATTAAAAAGGTGTAACAGCTCCTGACACTGATGAACAGAAAACAATTCTGATGATTATAAAGGACATGTTTCCTCAGATTACAGTTATGAGTATAATGGTAGGTTTGCTTGCAAATGGTTTTTTCTGGAATTTTTACACCGGTCCGTTATTTAATCTTTCAATGAAACTGGGAGGACTTCTTGCAGGAAAAAGTTTTAATATGCGTGATTTGCCTGATTATATAACAAAGCTTTTCAATGTTCCTTTTAAAGTTATGCTTACAGCTGTGAAGATGCTTTTCAGTGTTAAGGGGGTAATGAATAATATCAATCCTATGCTTATACTTCTTGCAGGTCTTATAATTTTATGGATGAGTATGAAGGCAGCAATAGAAATAATGACAGTTTTAGTAGATTACCTGCTTATAGGATGTTTCAGTATGGTAACTATGGTATTTGTAGTTCTTGGAATAACTAAGAATATTGGTTTTGGAGCATTAGGTGGAATTATATCCGCAATGGTGAATGTTATTGTAACTTTTGCACTTATAGGATATGCTTTTCAGCTTATAGACAGGCTGGATGGGGAAGGAAGTTCAGATATAAGTAAACTTTTAGGAATTATAGCAGGTGTATTCATTGTATATGGACTTCTGAAACAGATAAAAACAATAGGAAATGCACTTAATTCAGGAAGTGCGGCTTCCATTAAGGCAAGTTCCATTACAACGGAAGTTGTTCGGACAGGATTTAATATAGCTATAGCAGGTAAGGCTGTACAAGGTGGATTTGATAAATTAACTGAAAGAACTGACGGAGGAAATATTTCTTTAGGAACAGCGTTCAAGGAAGTCGTAAATGCCGGGAAAGAGAATATGATGGGAAAAAGAGAAAAAAATCTACAAGAAATGAGAGATACTACTCTGGAAGTTATGGAAGGCAATAGTACTAAGGCTGAAGGGAAAAATTAGAAAACTATATTAAAAAGAAAAAAGGAAGAATCTAAAGGGGAAAAAACTCAAAAAAATGATGAAAAAACATTGGGAACAGACAAAGGATATAATGAAAAAAACATAATGAAGATGAAAAAGAAAAATCATAACTATAGAATAAAAGGAGAAGAAAAAATGAAAAAAACTGTTGCTTATTGCAATCATTGCATCATCTTTTACTTTTTGCAAGTAAGATGCGGTTTACAATGGAAAAAAAGAAAGAAAAAGTAAATAATACTTATGGGAATTATAATACGGATAGTAGTGAAAATAGAAAAGGTGATAACACAGTCACAACTTCTGCAAACTATGAGGCAGGAGATGCAGGAGTGAGCCCCTACAAATGAAAAATAAATACCGATATAAGATTTAAGGGAACAAAGAGTAACAAATATTCAATGCTAAACAGTGCCCTTAATAAAGCTTGTAAAAAGAATCAAATACCTATATTGGGGTTCCTTATTTATGGGGTGGGACTACAAGAAAAGGTCTTGACTGTTCCGCTTTTGTAAAAAATGTGTACCATTCAATAGGTGTTGTTCTTCCAAGAGTATCCAGAGATCAGGCAAAGGTTGGAAGAAGTGTGAGTCTTGCAACTGCAAGAAAGGGCGATTTGATATTTTTGAAACGGATCCTAAAAAGACCAAATACAGTATCACATGTAGGAATGTATATAGGAGATGGGAAAATGATACATGCTTCAAGTGGAAGCAGTAAAGTGGTAGTTGTTTCCCTTAATCAGGGATATTTTATGTCGAAGATGGTGTCAGTAAAAAGAATAGTGGATGTTTCTTAATTTGAAAAGGAGAAAATATGGAAGAAACAAAAAAAGGAAATGGATGAAAAAAATTTCTGGAATATTTTAGAAATACTTTCTTTGTAGATAGAAGAAACCTTATACAGAAATCTGATGAAAATGATGTTGACATGACATATAATTTTAATAGTAAGACAAAAGATACTTCGAAAAGTGTATTTGAAAGAATACAGGATGCTTTTATAGGAGAAAAGTATGAAGAACTCGAAGTATTTTTTTGATAAAATGAATCTTATGGAAGAAAAAAAGTTTCAGAAATTACTGAAAAAAATTCAGAAAAATTATGTTAATAAAAAAGAAGAAAGTGAAGAAATGAGATTCGGCGATATACTGTATGAAATAAATAATAGAGATCCCTATAATTTTTTTATAGTATTTTAAATAATAAAACTGATATGTTCAGTAAATTCACTGCACCTAAGATACCAGGGCTATGAAAAGTTTATCAGAAGTTATGAAAATAAACAGCTAAAAATGAAGAGCAGAGATATGATGGAAATCCAGAATTTTTTTCAGAAAGCTTTCCCCCATGTTTAATAAAAACTTTTTGGCAGAACTTACAGAAGAAATTATACAGTCAGAAACAAGTAATTCAGAGAATATTTTTAAAATCTTATATAGATCCTTTTGAAAACCTTCCAAGGAAAATTCTTTTTGGAGTAGGATCTTTTAAGGATATAGAGTCTTCTATATTAAAAATAAGAGAAAATAACAGGCTTTTACAGTTCTATAAAGAATAAAAAGGTTTCAGCTCTAAATATACCGATATGGTGGAAAAATATAAAAAGGGAGTATGTCCGAACAGACTTTAATAAGATAGATAAGATTGAAAAAGGTAAGGGAAAAATTTTAAAATTGATACTTTCGACAGTTATGTGGAGGCACTTGATCTCAATGGGCACACATATCTTAAAGAATTTACAGAAATAAAAACCTTTTCTCGATAAATATAATATATATGAATAGGAAAAAAATATTAAAAGGCTTTTACGAAGATAGGGAAAGACTGATAAAAGATCTTGAAAATAAAAAAATGGGATGGCATTTCAGGATATTACAAAAATTTATATTAAATGAAGAAATTATAAACAGATACATGGAAAAATAAGCTCAAGGAAAAACTTGCATTATTATTGATGATATGCATAGTCCTTTTTGCATTGAAAAGTTCCTGTTGTAAAATGGTGAAATAGATGAAGAATTCATTACTTCTGAATTTGATATATTTACTCAGGATTTTGCAAACAAACTTATAAAGAATGCATGGAATAATGCTGACAGCAGAACAAGATTTGTGCATCAGCTTATAAAGACAGAAAGAGGGATGGTCAATCTGAATGATGATGAAAATATTATTACAGATACAGTTTTTATAAAAAAATAGGAATTCCCTATAATGAGAAAAATAGAAGAAGTCCTTACAGATAATGAGAAACTGATAGAAGAATTTAACAGTATTTCATCTTCCTGTATCTTTAATAATGCAAGTTATGAATTTGAATCAAGACTTGATAATGTGATTGTAAAAAGTTCTTATTCCTTTCATTGAACATGACTATACAAGTAGGCAGAAATTATACTCATATATGAACAAAAATTCTGTTATTTTTAGAGGAAAGTTCTATATATAGTAAAAACTTTTGGAGACTTTTATAAAAATATTTCTCAGAATTCTAATTTTGTGTTAAAAAAAGTCAGATTTATACAAACTTCGAGAAAAATAAGAGTTATATTGATAAAAATGTTAAGAGAAAATACTCCAGTTTCAGATATTGTCAGCAAATATCATTTTTTCAGATAGAGGACGTATGACTTTTCATACTGGAAGTATTTAAAGAAAAAAACTTAGAAATATTCCAAAAACAAATGAAAATGAATTTAATCCTATTTTTAGAAATAGTTTTTGAAGAAAGACCTTCCTTTGAAATTTTTAAGAGGGAAAAGTTATTATATCCAGAAAAAGGTTTTCAGAGTTTTCTGAAATGATAAGAGGAAATCAAGAAAAAATAGAAAAATTTTAATTTCAGAAAATCAGGAAGTTTTTGATACGAATTTTTGAAAATGTAATAAAAATGAAGCAAGAATAAACCTTGTAAATGAAATGGAAAAAACAGAATTTAATATTAAAAATTTAAATTTTTGGTCAAAATCCTGAAAATATAAGAAAAAGGGATCAAATAAAAAGAAATGATTTATTTGATGCAGAATAAACTTACTTCAACAATGGCAGTAAATATACTTTTTAAGAGACAAGACTCTCGAGAAGAAATACCAGAAGTACTTAATTTCACAGATAGATTTTATGCCGAGATAATAAAAATACATCTAAGAAAAATTGGCAGGTTCTTTTTGAGGGATTACTACACAGACAGGGAATTGCTTATAAATGATATAGTAATAAGTCCTTCGCTTAATGGGAGACTCATAGGGAAATAGAACATAATCTTGAACTATATAATGTTTTAGGAGTAGAAAAAGTAAAAATACTTTAATAATATAATGAGTAACCTGGATGTCAGAAAAATTGAACAGGGATTTTTTAGAGAAGAATTAAGAAAAGTTGCAAAAGCGGCAAGACAATCATTTGAAAAACAGAGTTGAACTTACAGAAAATAATAGGACAATGCACAATCTGTTAGGAAAAGATATAGTAAAAGCTCGAGAAAAATGGATAAAGAAACAAAGAAAGCTGTAAATAACTTTTGCAGAGAAGTTTATACAAAAGACTTGAAGGTGAATGTGAAGATAGTAAATTTGCAGGCAGGTTTGAAAAAAATAATTTTTGATAATGAATTTATCAGCTATATTGTCAAGTATGAGAATATAAGCAATGATTACATAAGAGATCTTTTATTGGTTGATAATGAAGGAACTGTGGCAGAAATGAGCTATCAGAATCAAAGCTTTCAAGGGATGGAATTTAGTAAACAGATTTTCCCGTTATAGAGAAAGTATGAAGATTAATATGCTTAGAAAAACTAATCTTGTAGGAAAAAATTTATGAAAATCCTGAAATAAAAAGATTAAAAAAATAATCGTAAAAATAGAAGGAGAAATAGAAGGAGTAAAATCCAAAAATAAAGGAGATACTCGAAGAAGCTAGAAGAGAATATGAAGAAGATGTAAAGAATATTGGATATAATAGAAAAAGTATTCTTGAGAATCAGGAAAAAAACGAGGGAAAAATATAAAAGAAAGTAATAAAATAACAGTAAAAGGCTATTGAGGTGAAGAAAGAAGAAGAGAAAAAAATGGAAGATGAGAGGAACATGAAGAGGATATTCAAAAAAATAGAGAAAATGAAAGAGCAGGAGAAAGAATACGTAAGAAGTTTTGTATAAATAAAAAGTTTTATGAAATGTGCTAATTATTTTTGTCTTTATCTTATGAAAATTCAGTAAATACAGTATCTTTCTATGTTTTTAGTGAAATTTGACAAATATGGACTACTGTTATAAAATATTTACATAAGATAAAGAAAAAATAAGTAATGAATAATTCGAGGAGGAGTAACAATGGATATAAACAATGATGAAAAAGATGAGCGGCACAAAAAGAATCAAACTGAAGTTCATCCTCTTGATGATGGAGAAATGCTGAGTCAAGATTTAATCAAAGAAGGTTCTCAGGCGATAGAGAAAACAAGGTGGATGTTATGAGAGTATGAGTGAGGAAATAATGAATGGTCTTATAAGTTTATTGGAAAAAGCTTCTGAAAAAAATCCTATGTTTAAAAATAAAATGAAAGAATTACTTGGAATTGTAGATGAACCTAATAAAAATATAAACAATAAAGAAAAGGAAAAAGGGAAAAAGTATAATTGGAAGATTTTTTTAGATAAAGCTTTATTAGTTTTCAAAGGTGATAGAAATATAATCAAGGAAAAAGATAGACAACTTACAGAAGCAAATACACTAATAAATAATCAGAATATTGAAAATGACCAAGTTAAAAAACTCAGCATGAAAGTCTTGAGAGCGAAAAATAAGTTTCTTAGAACCCAAGTTGGTAATAATGTCGAATTAATAAAAATAATTGAAAAACTTATTGAGAAACTACTGGAAATTCCGACTATGCAGCAAACACAGAATGATAAAACTTTAAAAGATGTTCAGGAAGAACAGGCGGCAATTAAAAATATGACTAATTAAAGTGAAAAGCATCTCTACATGATGCTTTTTACTTTAATTTCTATTATTATTAAATTTATATAACAAGCAAAAAAATAAAGGAGTTGAGTATGGAAAATGAAAGAGACTTTCTTATAATAGAGAATTTCACACAGGAAGAAATAAATGAAGAATTTGAAAAATTAAAAAAGAATTTATTAAGAACTTTTTCTGAATTAAGAAAAAGGGAAAATAAAAATTTTAAAATATCGGATTTAAGTTATAGTACAGAGAAATTTATAAAAAAATTAATATTGACGGTATTTTTTATTGAAGGAAAATACACAAAAGAATACTCTTTTTGATATGGAAAAAAACTTAGAGCCAGTAATACGGAACTTATAGATATTATGTTTCATAACCTGTAACAAACATTAATACTGTTTTTGACCTTGTAATAAGTGATATAAAGGAATTTACTAAAAACTCAGTATTAGTTTATAAAGATGTTTCAGATATTAATATAATTGATGATTTTTGTAAAAATTTATGAAAGATTATTTTCAATTATTGCTAGATACATACAGTCTGCTGGAGGTTAATTGTCTTTATAAAAAAAGTATGGAAGAATAGTACAAATTATAGGGAAAGATATACCTGCCATTAAGGGATGATTATAAATTGAACTCTTCTATGGACTTTTACTTCTTCCAAAAATAGGAAAAGATTTTTACAGTATGGAAGAAATGTTAAAAATAAAATTTCTGGAAGAGATTTCATATGAAGATTTAGAAAAACAATATAATGAATTTATTATTGAAAAGATGTGATTAAAATGAGACCTTATATATTACCTACATTTCTTATAATAGCTGAAATACTTTATTTTATTTATATTCTTGCAAAAAGAGCATAATGAAGATTTTAGAAATTATATTCAAAAAAATGAAAATAAGTATTTTAGAGAAAAACTAAACTCAATTTTGAATTCTGAAATGAAGGATGTTTCAAGAAAAAGTTATATTCTTCTTCTTGTTGTATTTATTTTTACATTTTTTTCTTGATGATAAAATGGTCATTATTCTATTCATTACATTATTTATGATTTTACTTTTAAGGTTAAGGATATCATATGAAAAAAATTTGAAAAAGTATTTGAAAATTATGCACCTTCCATAAAAAAATACAATATCTATTTGTCTGTTCTTCTAATGACACAAGTTTTAGTGATAATTTTAACAGTTATATGTATAAAAATAAGAAGGAGAGAATGATGTTAGAGGTAATGCTTAACATAAATTCAGAAGATTATGATTACAATATGCTTGACAGTATTTATAAAAACATTATCGGAAAAAGATAATAGATGTTAAGCTTGATTCTGAAAAGAAGCAGATTTGATAAAAAGCAGAATATTTGAAGGAAGTTTTATTCTAAAATCTGCCAGTGATGTTGTGGTTATAGATACTATGATTTTTCTTCATCTTTTAGTTATGGGCTATTTAGTTGGATTTGAAGTAAATGAAGATCAGGAAATGTATAAAAAGCATACTGAACGGTCATACTAATGAAAAATAGAACAACATGAATATGAGGTAAAAAGCAGGTAGTTTATATTTTTGAGAACGAAAAATAGGAAAAAGTTTATGGTATTTTTATAGAACTTTTCAGAGTAAGTGAAAATATTTTTATATCACTTACTAATAATATAAAGAGAAATTTAAGGGAAAAAGATATTAACGGAAGTTATTTTGAAATTTAATTCTTCAACTAGAATATTTAACAATATCTTTCGTGAAAAATAAAGATAGATAAAAAAAGCTTGATAAATGTTTTGATGAAATTGAAAAAAATATTTGAAAAAGATATTATTCCTATTCTTAAGGAATATTTATCAGATGAAGCAGACAGTACATATCATCTCATAAAAAGTATTAGAAGATGGGATAAAAAGCTATATATACATCAATTATTTTTGAAAAAGAAGAGGCAAGTGAAAGTTTAAATCTGTTATGCAATGAAAAATACATGGTTTGTATATTTTTTTACAGTATTCTTTCTTCAAATTATAATAAATATAAAAATAAATCTTCTTAAATTGAATGGAAATATAGATTTTTAAAAATATGGAGCAGATATAAATACTGTAAATAGAGCCATCAACAAATTTTATAATTGAAAAATAATTTACATGAAATTGATAGAGAATTAGAAGCAGAAATTTTTTTATATTCTTTTTGAGCACAGGTTACTATAACAAATCTTTTGTATAATATAATATCTTTTAGATGAGAATTATAAAATTGAACTAAATTTTATAGATAAAAATAGAAAAAAATATGATAAAGGATTTATAATATACAGACTAAATAAGAATTTGGTATTACTGAGTTTCATAGACATGCTTTTTAATGACAGAAGATAGTAATCTTAAAGAAAGTATAGAAATATTTTATGAAAAATTAATTACATTCAGATTGATGAAGATATAGAAGAAGAGATTAAAGATATAGAATTTGCTATAAGTGATATTTTTTTAGAAATTTAGAAGAGGATATGTTTTTAAAAGTACAATAAAATAAAAAAAGAATATACTATTCTGAAATAAGGGAAAATAAAATTTATATAATAAAAAGAATTTATAAATATCCTATGAATAGAATAAATATAAAAAGTTAATAGTAAGAAAAATATGATAAAAAAATTATGAAATTGCATTGGAAAAATTTAAAAAATAAGATAAATTATAAAATTGATATAGTTAAAGATAAAAACCTATCTAAACGTTTAATAATAAAACATAATTTAACAGATTTTCTTAGATTGGAAAAATGAAAAAAATTTTTAATTGAATCGAAAAAAAGAATATAAGGAAACAAGTAAAAATAATTATAGAGGTCATTACAAATTCAGATTTGGAAGAAAATGAAAATATTAATCTCATTATAAATATGAAAAATATTACTTACTGCTTATTCCCTAATAAGAAATGATACTTATTTTATTACTTTAGATAAAAATTTACAAGAAGTATATTTTGGTGTAGTAGCGGATATACATTATATGCTTAATTTAAAAAGAAAATTTTCTATTACAGGATTTAAGCTTTATTGAGGAGAATGATTATTTTAAACATTTAATTGAAAAAAACAGAAAGTTATTTTTCTTTCTCTCATGTTAATGAGAAAGAAGATATAAAAATTAATTTAGAAGTAATGAAAAAAAGCACAAGATTACTTTAGATACTTTTTAAAAAGGCTTTAGTAGATGGTTATTTTTTTATTATAAAAAATAATTATAGTAACTATCCTATAAATAGTGAAGTAAATAAAGATTTAATTGATATAATAAATATTTTAACCGAGAATTTTGATTTAGATGAAATTTTTATTTGAATTAAAGAAGAATATACGATTATCTTACAAATTAAGAAAAAAATTTAAAAAAAGATAACAGAATTATTGTTTTAAGTTTCTAAAAATGATATAATAATAAAGTTAAAAGAAAAAGAAAGGAAAAAGATCATATGAGCACAAAATTAGAATTGTTTATTAAGAATAAGCACGAAGAATTAAAAAGAGTGATGAGTGATACTAGAATTTCAAGTTTTCTTGAGAAACATGAACTGGATGAAATTTATGATGACAGATTTCTAGAAAATAAATCTCTTTGTCATGAAATTCCTTGAAATACTTCTTTGTATGTATTTTCAACACAAAGGAGAAAAAGGTTCTCTTAAGAGCAAAAATTGATAAGCTTGAGAAAGAAATTAAAGAATTAAAGAAGAAAAAGTAGAAAATAGAAAGAAAGGATAGAAAATGACTGTAGCAGGAACGTTTTTTTCTTGAAAAGGAAAAGATAAAATTTCTGTTTGCAATGAAGGAATTCGGGGAAAAAAATATTTATCTGGAACATAGAGATAGGATGTTCGATTTAAGATATCTCATTAATATATTCAAAACAGAAAAAAATTTTTTTAGCTATAAAATGTACTATGAAAGAGGAATATTTGAAACTCATATAAAGAGTGTCTTGGATGGAGCAGAAGTCGAAAAAGCATATTTTTTTAAATTTATGGATCTCATTATAGAAATGGAATTATTTGAGAAAATTGGAAGTAATTCTGTAATAACTAAAAATAACAGAACTAGAAGCTGAATTTGATGAAGAAGAGTCAAAAATTTCTTATAACAGCATATACAGGCAATAAAGTAATTTTTAAAGATGAAGGGAATATCCGTTTTTATCGAAAAGCTAAAATAGTACTAGGTTATTACAATTCTGATTTAAATAGACTTATAAAACTTGTAGGGACATATGTGGATTTAAAAAAAGGTTATAAGGTACTTGATATGTCGGGAATAACAAGTTCAAATTGTTTCGTTGAAAAAGAAAAAAACTCTTTCAAATTTTATAGAAACGGGTCTTTTTTTCTATAGGAAATAATGGACTAATTGATAACACTGTCAAAGAGAAACTTTATGAGGAAATAGAAGAAAGATTGGATGATATTATAAGTGAAGGGATATTAAGAGAGTTAGTTGAATTTTTAAAGGAAGGGATTTTATGAGAAAAATTGAAATTGGGAACAGAAATATTGTTATTTTTGACAGTATTCAGCACCTATGCAAAAAACACCTTTTTCAGTCAAAAATTGAAAAATCAGTCTTTTTATACTGTACATTCATTGCCTTCCTTCAGAAATGAAGTTAGGGATGGAGCAAATTCATATACTGTAAAAGTTTTTGGAAAGCATCTGATATAACACAGGAATATTTTACTTTTTAATGAGGATGTAGTAGTAAGAAGTGACTTGTATACTTATCCTACTACAAAACTTGAAAAATACTAAATTAGAGAGTTCTGAAGAAGAAAAATTCAATACATTTTTAAAAAAATGTATATTTTCGTAAAGGGGCAGTAATAAATTTTAGAACAAATGTGGAAAAATCTTAGTGATTTTATAAATTTTGAAAGTGTATCTATTGAAGATAATGAACTTTTTGTAGATGTGGTTGATAACTCAAAAATACCAAGATTTCTAAAAATACCTTTATTTGTAGTTCCTGAATACTATACAGAATTAAATGTAAAGCTTTATAAAACCACTTATTATAGGTGAAGCAGAGTATACTGTCAAAAAGTGAATTTACAGGAAATGGGAAAAATACTTTTATTATATGGAACCTCTTTATATAAATGAGGAAGTCGCACAGAAGTATTCCCTCATGGAAAAGGATTATACTACTGAGGAACGTAAAGAAAAACTACCGGAAACTGCCTTGATAAGGGAAAAATAACTACATTTAAAGATAAAGGAAAAAGTTTTATTTACACAAGTAATATTGTAGATTTATTCATTAAATAGGAGAAAAATGAGAGAATTTATATGGATTTTATTATTAACAGTAGTTCCTATATTGCCGGCAAAAGTAAAATCCAGAGAAGAAATATATTTACCAAAAACATTTGAAACAGTTACAAATGAAAGTGTAAAAAGTGCACTTGATAAATATTTTTTTCTGAGTTTGAATTTGAAAAATAAAAAAATATCGGATTCTTTTGACAGATGATAATACGACATATGACTATATACATGAAAAAAACTTTTAAGATATGGCAATATAGGAGTTTTATTTATGCCAAAAATAAAAAAATAGTATGTCAAAAAGCAAAAATATGGAGTTACTTCAGCTTTTTGATAAAAAGGTCAGGTGGAAACCATCTTAAGAAATAATATTATCTGTAGCAAAAGAACAGTTGAAAAAATTCTTACATTACCCGGAAAAAAATAGATATGACTGAAATTGAGAGTTTTAATATAGATTTTAATGAAAAAAAGTATATATAGATAGGAAAAAAACGCTGAAAAAAATCTTTTAAATAAAGGAGCAAAGAATGAAAAAAAGGGAGATATTTTCATCACTTATGGATGAAATGGAGGTAATGGGAGTTCCATTACCCACATTTAAAAATTATATTAGGTCTTACGAGTATTCTTTATTTATTTACAAGAAATTTTATGTGTTTCTTGATAGCATGGCTTTTTAATGGTAATTTGTCGACTTATATGTTTCAATGATATGTATAAAAATTGATTTGCTGTTTAAACGCTTAAATGAAGAAGATCGACTTGATGCATAATTAAAGGAGAAATCTGATGAAAAACATATTCTATCAGCAATGGCAACCGTACTTTTTTACCAGTACAATTGCAATGGCAGATGAAATCTTCATTGGAGGAGGTTATGATTTTAACAGGAAATCAAGTGAAGAAAACATCAAAAATAAAAAGTTGAAACAGGGAATTAAAATTAAGGCTGAATGGATGCCATTTGAAAAAGATAACTTAAAAGCAGGATTTGGAATATCACATAATTTTTAATAATGAAAGAAAAAAAGTGGCAGTTTAAAATTAGGAAGTATGACACCAGTCTATACTGTGATTAAGCCTGAATGGAAAAATTAATGATGAATGGAAAATTTTTTTAATAAGTATAAAGCTGGATGGTCATTTAATTCTAAAATAACGAAAATTTAAAAAGAAAATAGAAATTTTTAAATTTAAATCAGCTCCATATTTAGGAATTGGTATAGGAACTGAGTGGGAAAAATTTTTTTCTGTAGAAATATCATATGAAATTAACTATATTTCAAATAGAAGTTCTGCTGTACATCAGATGGGGATAACAATGGGTTATGCATTTAATAAAAAGAAAATCATATAAATTGACAGAAGTAAGTTACAGGAGAATATAAAAAAAGTGATATCCAAAACCCAAAATCGCCTTCTTTAAAAACAGAATCATTAGATACCACTGATACTAATGATGATAAAGAAAATATTAAAAAGATAAAAGGAAAGAATATTGGAAGTGGTTTAGTTTTGACGAAGAAATAAATAAATAATAAAAAAATTATCATAAAAAGGAGAAGATAAATGCTAGTAGTTAAAAAGTATTGAAGGCTATGTTGATGATAGCAATAGTATTTCAAGCAACGGCAGCAGCTAAAAATAATTTTTTAAGTGAAGAAGTCTGTGTCTAAGATGCAGGTAAAAACTTATATCAGGAAAAACAGGATGCAATAAAAAGAGTTGCAACAACTTTTGATTTTTATACAGATAGTATATATGATATCTATGTTACACCAGATTTTGTAACAATGATAAAATTTGATCCGGAAGAGGATATATTGGCAGTAATAGGCGGAGATAACAGTAATTTTGAAATGGAACAGGAATTTGGGGAGCTGACAATTCAGTGTATCTTTTTATAAGACCTACAGATATAGATATAACTTCAAATGTAAATGTAATGACAAATAAAAAGAATATATATGTTTAACTTATATTCAACTCTTGAGATATTTAATCCTTTAGTTAAATTTAACTATCCTGTTTCAGAAAAATACAATGAAAGCAACTATAAATAAGGGTATAGGAAGTTCACTATCTAAAGATAAAAAAACACTATTATGGTAGATTTAGATAAAATGGATTCAAATTATACAATATCAAATAAGAATTTACCTTTTGCCCCTACACAGGTCTTTACAGATGGAGTTAAAACTGTAATAATAATGCCGGAAGATATACAGCAGGCTCCGGTAATAATGGTTAAAGGTGTTGGAAGTAAAAGAGTTTGAAGTTGTAAATTTTGAATATGAATTTAATAAAAATAATAGTACACAGAAAAATAACAGAAGCAGTTCTTAAATTGGGGAAAAAGAAGTTACTATAAAACATAGATAGGAAAGGGGAAAAATATGAACGAAAAATAAAGATGATGGATTTCAAGAAGAATATGATGTTGATGTAACATCTGAAGATACAGAAGATATTGACCTTTTTGAAGAAGATGATGATATAGGTGACTTATCAGATTTTTGAAGATGAAGAAGAGGAGTCAAAATCAAATTTCTTTGGAAAAAGTAAAAATGCTAATTCAGAAAAAGCCACTTAATAAGAAAAAAATTTGATGGTACTATTAGGTGGAATAGGAATTATACTGATACTTGGACTTCTTGCCATACCTGGAATGATAAAAAAATCGGCTGATAAAAATAAAACACCAGATACTGAGATTACTACAGGACCTGTGTATACAGGAGATGCAAATCAAACTAATGATACAGCAGGGACAGCACTTGATGTAGGAAATGGAACAAATGAAACAATAAATGTAAATGAGCCATGTGATACTTTGAATCCAAATAATCCTTCAAATATCAACAATCCAAATTGTGCTAATGTACTTCCTCAAAATCAGACACAAAACGGCTCAGGTGTAACTGCACAGCAGTTTTCAAATACATCAGGACAACAACAAGCAGCAGCTCCAGTATATTCAAATCCAGTTAGACAGGAAATTCCAGAGCCTGTAAGGCCGGAACCTTATCAACCTAGGAATATACAGAAACCTTCGTCGGGTTCATTAAATTCTCTAACTGGGGGAAATACAGCAAATAATAGAGGATACAATCAAGGTGGCAGTACAGCTGGTATTGAAAATAATATAGGCACAGGAACACAAGCAACTCAAACTAATAATGGAGGTGCTGGTGGTACAACAAGAAATCAACAACAAACAAGAACAAGAACAAGACCACAACCAGTAGCTAATGGAGTAAGTACGTTTTCACTTCAGCAAGGCAGCTATATTCCTATAGCAATATCAACTCAGATAAATAGTGATAATCCTTCGTATTTTATGGCCATAGTATCAGAAAATGTATATTCAAAAGATGGAAGACATAAGGTTCTTATACCTATGGGAAGAAATTGATAGGAAATTACGCAGCATTGAAAAAAATAATAATGATACTAGAGTATTTATGATGGTTGAAAAATAATACTTCCAACTAATAAAGTTATTATGTTTGATAATGCAAATATAATAGATCTTAAGGGGGAAATAGAGCAAGAGGACAGCTTAATACAAAATTTCTTCAACGTTTTGGAAAGACACTTCTTGCTGTCTCGTTCAGTGTTGCAGATCTTGCACTTGATTATAGAAAGGCAAAAACTATAGCAAATAATTCTAATAGAGTTTCTCACAACATGGGAAGATTTGATAAATGATCCAGTCAGTTCAGTAAAAAGATACAATGGATACTATAGATAAATCATGGAATTCTGTAAAAAAATCGTATAAAAAAATTCCTATAGGGACACGATTAAATGTTCTTACTGGAAATGAGATAGTTTTAGAAGAATATAAAAAGAAGATGAGAATGTCCTCATCTTCTTTTATTAATAATTATAAGCTACTAATATAAAATGATATACGTCATAGCTATAAAAGTTAAAAATTATAGGTAAAATTTTTAATAATGTGATTTTTCCCTTGAGACATAATATCATATTTTTAAACAAATTATAAAAATATAATATGGAATCAATGAAAAACTATTGCTAGTAAAGTTTAATTTCATTATTTTAAATATAATTACAAGAATAAAAAGAAAATAACAGAGGAAAGTTATCTGAAATTTTTGAATAGTATCGATAAAAATGATAGTCAAAAATACTTGATATTATAAATTGCAGTGTTTCATTCATTTTATTACCTCTTCTTTCGTATAAGAGTTATTTTTATTTCTTTTTCACGTCTGTCATCAGTTAATATTCCTCTAAATTTATTTAAAGTAATGACATCAATTATTTTAGTGAAAAATTCCTTTTTCCACTAAGTCTACTACTTATATCTAGGTTATATTCCTTTGCGGTTTCATTAGAAATATGTCCATTTATAAGTTCTTTGTCACCATTTGTATAATACACTATATTAGCAATAAAATTTTCCATAGTGATTATATCTTCTTTCGTTCTTACTCTATGTTTTATTGTAAGATTTTCTATTTCATTATCTGTAAAAAAATGATTATAGCATCCTGTAAAGGTCATATCATCCTTATATAATTCTATTTTTATGTCTTTACTATTTGGATTATATTCATCAAGTACTTTTTATATATTACATTTTGCCCATCAAATGAAAAACAAATGGATACTAATTGTAAAAATAAGTATAATATAGAAAAAGTTTATATATATCAAAAGAAAAATCTCCTTTCACTATTAATTAAATTCTTTTAGAATATTATACCATATAAAACATAAATTTTGTAAATTTTTAAAACTTAAATAATGGAAAAATCGACTTTAAAAATTGACTTCTTTCAAGGCATATGATATAAAAAGGTAAGAACAAAAATTAAAAATCAGGAGGAAATAACATGGAAGAAAAAAATTGGACTTGGAAATGATTGCAATGACACTTATAGGACGTGCAGGAGAAAGTAAAAGTCTCGCATATCAGGCACTTTTTGCGGCAAAAGGAAGGTAAGTTTTGAAGAAGCTGGAAGAATACATGAAGAAAGCAAATGAGGAAATGATAAAGGCACATGAAATACAAACTGATTTAATAGTGAAGGGAAAGAGGTGGAGAAAAACTGGATGTAGGTCTTATAATGGTTCATTCTCAGGATCACCTGATGGGAGCAATTTTATTTAAGGATCTTGTAAGGGAATTTATAGACCTTATAAAAAAACTGTAGGGAAAAACTG
>BNJV01000791.1_pt1 | contig 65236 bp, 79 predicted proteins | sample 8540591 | NCBI WGS metagenome assembly BNJV01 (sample SAMD00202457, study PRJDB9452) | human saliva metagenome | host: Homo sapiens | reverse complement strand
ATTGGTTTATTTTTTTTTAAATAAGATATAAAAAATCCCCACCAGAAAGAAATTCTGGTGGGGTATTTGGTGGGGAACCAAATATAATTAATTAGATTTTAGCGTTTTAAAACAATTCAAAATGCTGTTAAATCAATCAAGTCACTTTAAATTAGGTTTATATTTTATTCCCACTCTACAGTTGCAGGTGGTTTACTTGTAATATCGTAGACGATACGGTTAACGTGGTCAACTTCGTTAACGATACGTACAGAAATCTTTTGAAGAACTTCCCATGGAAGCTTCGCAAAGTCAGCTGTCATACCGTCAATTGAAGTGATAGCACGGATAGCGATAGTGTAGTCATAAGTACGGCCATCACCCATAACACCGACAGAGCGAACGCCTGTGTTAACAGTGAAGTATTGCCATACATCACGATCAAGACCAGCTTTGGCAATTTCTTCGCGAAGGATAGCATCAGACTCACGAACAGTTTCAAGTTTCTCTTCAGTGATTTCACCCATAACACGGATGGCAAGTCCTGGTCCTGGGAAAGGTTGACGCCAAACAACTTCGTCAGGCATTCCCATCTCAGTACCAAGGGCACGTACTTCATCTTTAAAGAGGGTATTAAGTGGTTCAATCAATTCAAACTGCATATCTTCTGGAAGACCACCAACATTGTGGTGAGATTTGATTGTTTGGGCTGTCTCAGTACCTGATTCAATAATATCAGTGTAGAGTGTCCCTTGAGCTAGGAAGTCTACACCTTTAAGTTTGCTTGCTTCGTCATCAAAGACGTAAACAAACTCGTTACCGATGATTTTACGTTTTTTCTCAGGATCGTCAACACCAGCCAAGAGATCTAGGAAGCGTTTAGAAGCATCAACACGGATAATGTTAAGGCCAAATTTACCTCCAAGCATCTCCATAACTTGGTCACCTTCACCTTTACGGAGAAGACCGTGGTCAACGAAGATACATGTCAATTGATCTCCGATAGCTTTTTGCAAAAGGACACCAACAACAGATGAGTCAACCCCACCTGAGAGGCCAAGAAGGACTTTACGGTCACCAACTGTTTCACGGATTTGTGCAATTTGCATATCTACGAAGTTAGCCATTGACCAGTCACCTTTGGCACCACAGATACCGAAAGCGAAGTTTTTCAAGATATCGTTACCATATACAGAGTGACGAACTTCTGGGTGGAATTGGATACCGTAGAAGTTTTTCTCAGTATTTTCCATTGCGGCGAATGGGCAATCTACTGAGTCACCAACAAGATGGAAACCTTCTGGAATTTCTGTAACAGCATCACCGTGGCTCATAAGAACGACTTGTTCTTCAGGAGTTCCTGCAAAGAGTTCTGATTGGGCACGAAGGCGAAGTGTTGATTGGCCATACTCACGGTTACCAGCTTCACCAGCAGGAACAACTTTACCACCAAGTTTGTGGGTCAACAGTTGCATTCCGTAACAGATTCCAAGAATTGGAATACCAAGTTCAAAAATTTCTTCGTCAATACCAAAGGCATCTTCGGCATAAACAGAGTTAGGACCACCCGAAAGTACGATACCGATAGGATCGATGGCACGGACTTCATCAGCGGTAATTTTATGGCTTTTCAATTCAGAGAAAACGCCAAATTCACGAATACGACGTGCAATCAGCTGATTGTATTGGCTACCATAGTCTAGAACAATGATTTTCTGCACATCATTCAAAGTAGAAATGTCAGTCATTATTACCCTTTCTTTTTACGTCACAAATGGACTCTTATGCAATCATTGTATCACAATTTTAAGGACTTAGCACCTAGATTTATACGATAAACTGTAAGTCTTGTCGTCACCTTTACAATTCTATTAGTTTTTTTGTAAAATAGGGGTAAAGAAGGGGGTATTAGATGCTACCAGCATATATTCGCATACATGATAAGATTAAGGCAGATGTTGATGACGGCACTTGGAAAATCGGGCAACGTCTCCCTAGCGAGCGAGATCTTTGCGACACTTTTGATGTGAGTCGTATGACTGTGCGTCAGGCCATAACACTTTTAGTAGATGAGGGGATTTTAGAGCGTAGCCAGGCAGTGGTACTTTTGTGGCTAGCAGTCGAGTTAAGGAAAAGATGCGTGGAACCACGAGTTTCACAGAGATTGTTAAATCTCAAGGTAAGAAACCGTCTAGTGAGCTTATTTCATATAAACGTGTGCATCCCAATGAATTTGAAATCAAAAATTTAGGTGTCTTACCACAGTCCTATGTGATTCGTATGGAACGTGTTCGCTTTGCGGATGATCTTCCAGTTGCCTATGAGATTGCCAGTATCCCTGAGAAAATTATCCGAGGTTTTAAGGAGTCAGAAATTACGGAACATTTCTTCAAGACTCTGACCGATAATGGCTATGAAATAGGGAAAAGTCAGCAGACCATATCAGCTAGTTTGGCCAATAGTAGTTTAGCCAAGCATCTCAAGGTTAAGACTGGTGATGCTCTCTTGAGTCTGACACAGATTTCCTTCCTCCAAGACGGTCAGGCTTTCGAATATGTTCGAAGTTACTATGTTGGTGACCGTTTTGAATTTTATTTGGAGAACAATTAGAAGTCACTACTTTTTTCTGCACAAGAATCGTGCTAACACCATGATTTTATGGTAAAATGGAGCTTATGGAAATTGAAAAAACCAATCGCATGAATGCCCTTTTTGAGTTCTATGCTGCACTTTTGACAGATAAGCAGATGAACTATATTGAGCTATATTATGCGGATGATTACAGTTTGGCAGAAATTGCCGAGGAATTTGGTGTGAGTCGTCAGGCAGTATATGATAACATCAAGCGTACTGAGAAGATTTTAGAGGCTTACGAGATGAAATTACATATGTATTCAGATTACATCGTCCGTAGCCAAATTTTTGATGATATCATGGAAAAATACCCAGACGATAGCTATCTTCAGGAACAAATTACTGTGCTCAGCAGCATTGATAATAGAGATTAGATCAAAGCAGAAAGTAAGAGAGGAAATGATATATGGCTTTTGAAAGCTTAACGGAACGCTTGCAAGGCGTTTTCAAAAATTTAAGACGTAAAGGAAACTTTCAGAGAAAGAAGTTCAAGAAGTCACTAAAGAGATTCGTTTGGCACTTCTTGAAGCAGACGTAGCGCTACCAGTCGTTAAGACATTTATTAAACGTGTTCGTGAACGTGCTGTAGGTCACGAAATCATTGATACTCTTGATGCTTCACAACAAATTATCAAGATTGTTAATGAAGAATTGACAGAGATTCTTGGGTCTGAAACATCTGAAATTGAGAAATCTCCAAAGATTCCAACAATCATTATGATGGTTGGTCTCCAAGGGGCTGGTAAGACAACCTTTGCTGGTAAATTGGCTAATAAGTTGATTAAGGAACAAGAAGCCCGTCCAATGATGATTGCGGCGGACATCTATCGTCCAGCAGCCATTGATCAATTGAAGACTTTGGGGCAACAAATCAATGTTCCTGTTTTTGATATGGGAACAGAGACACCAGCAGTTGAGATTGTCAATAATGGTTTGGAACAAGCGCGTGCCAATAAGAATGACTATGTCTTGATTGATACGGCTGGTCGTTTGCAGATTGACGAGACTCTCATGCAAGAATTGCATGATATTAAGGATTTTGCTCATCCAAACGAAATTCTCTTGGTTGTGGATAGCATGATTGGTCAGGAAGCTGCTAACGTTGCCAAGGAGTTCAACGAACAGCTAGATATCACTGGTGTTGTTCTTACTAAAATTGATGGGGACACCCGTGGAGGTGCGGCTCTTTCTATTCGTGAGATTACCGGCAAGCCAATTAAATTTACGGGTACTGGTGAGAAAATTACAGATATCGAGACTTTCCACCCAGACCGTATGTCAAGTCGTATTTTGGGTATGGGTGACCTTCTTACCCTTATCGAAAAAGCTTCTCAAGAGTACGATGAGAAAAAATCTCTTGAGTTGGCTGAAAAGATGCGTGAAAACACCTTCGACTTCAATGACTTCATCGACCAACTAGACCAAGTGCAAAATATGGGTCCAATGGAGGATTTGCTCAAGATGTTGCCAGGTATGGCTAACAATCCAGCCTTGGCTAATGTTAAAGTAGATGAGAAACAAATTGCGCGCAAACGTGCCATCGTATCATCTATGACACCTGAAGAACGTGAAAATCCAGATCTTTTGACACCAAGTCGTCGTCGCCGTATTGCCAATGGTTCAGGGAATACCTTCATCGAAGTTAACAAGTTTATTAAAGACTTCAACCAAGCCAAACAAATGATGCAAGGTGTTATGTCTGGCGATATGGAGCAAATGATGCGTCAAATGGGTCTTAACCCAAATAATCTGCCAAAAAACATGCCAAATATGCCTGATATGGGTAATATGGATATGTCTGCTCTCGAAGGCATGATGGGTGGCGCTGGTATGCCAGATCTTGGAAATATGGATCTTAGCCAAATGCTTGGTGGTGGCCTTAAAGGTAAGGTTGGTTCATTTGCCATGAAACATGCGATGAAGCGTCAAGCTAATAAGATGAAAAAAGCTAAGAAAAAACGTAAATAAGAAACATAGAACGCTAGGGCATTTTGCTCTAGTGTTTTTTTCTGAAAAACATTGACTTATATAACTATACACTGTAATATACTAATGTATATACAGTAAAAAGGAGTAAATCATGAAACCTAAAAAGAGAATTCAAGAAATGACCTTTGCAGCTTTATTAACTGCAATTGCTATCCTTATCCCAAGTATCATGCCAATTAAACTGATCATCCCACCGGCTTCGTATACTTTGGGGAGTCATGTTCCAATATTTCTAGCTATGTTTATATCTCCCTGGGTAACTGCTTTTGTTATCTTAGCTTCTAGTTTGGGATACTTTATGGCTGGCTATCCGATTGTTGTTGTTTTTAGAGCCTTTTCTCATATTATATTTGGCTTTTTAGGCGCACTCTATTTGAAAAAATTTCCACAAACGATAGAAAACCATAAATCATCATTACTTTTTAACTTTGTTTTAGGACTTATCCATGCCATAGGTGAAGTTCTTGCTTGCGTGATTTTTTATTCTGTAACTGGTGAGGATTTCCAAAAACTGTTCTATGTTCTCTTTGTTTTAGTTGGTTTTGGTACTATTGTCCATAGTATGATAGACTATGTTATAGCATTAACGATTTTCAAAAGTATTCGAAAAATACGCTAGTTGAAAGAGGGATGGGTGGTCTATGGCTTCAAATCGAAAACAAGAATTATTGGCACTCTTAAAGGGAGCTAAAGAGGCAATGAATGGACAGAGTTTGGCGGAGCATTTTGGTGTGACACGTCAAATCATTGTTCAAGATATTGCCCTCTTGCGTGCAGATGGTGCCCAGATTATTTCAACTAATAGGGGATATATCTATAAAAGTAGCGATGACAATTCTTATGTACATCGACTATTTAAGGTGAATCATAAAGTGTCCGATATGGAGGATGAGCTTTTGGCTATTGTTGATAATGGAGGCCGTATTCAAATATCATGATAGATCATCCAGTTTATGGAGAAATTCAGACTTTGTTGAAATTGACTTGTCGTCGAGATGTTAGTCACTTTTTAGACCAAGCCTCGTCAAATGACTTTCGCCCCTTATCTGATTTGACAAACGGTGTTCATTATCATCTTGTCGAAGCAGATAGTGAGCAAGATATAGATTATATTGAAGAGGCACTTAACCATCTAGGATTTTTAGTTAAAGAATGAGATAAAAGAGAAATGTAAAAGTAGTTAGTTTCACTTGAAAACAACTGCTTTTTTTGATAAACTTATGTTAGTTTATTAACTTACGGAGGTAGCCATGTTTTCAGGACAAAGACTTAAGGAAATTCGAGAAGCACAAGGAATGAGCCAAGCATCAGTAGCTAAGCATCTAGGAATTTCACGCTCCTCTTATTTTAATTGGGAAAATGGTAAGACGAAACCTAATCAAAAGAACCTTTCGGTTTTGGCCGAACTTTTTGGTGTAGCTGAGACCTATTTTCTGTCTGAACATGAGATTGTAGAAGTCTACTTGGAATTAAATGAGGAAAATCGCCAAGAAGCTTTGCGACTCACTAAGGCTCTCTTAGAAGAGCAAGAAGCAGAAAAGCAAAAAGCACCTGTTATTCCGCTTTACTCATACAAAGTTTTCGAGCGTTTATCAGCCGGAACTGGTTACACTTACTTTGGTGATGGCAATTATGATGAAGTTTTCTATGATGAAGAATTGGATCATGATTTTGCGTCATGGGTTTTTGGAGACTCTATGGAACCTACCTACCTAAATGGTGAAGTAGTGCTAATCAAACAAACAGGTTTTGATTATGATGGAGCTGTTTATGCTGTAGACTGGGATGGGCAAACCTATATTAAAAAAGTTTATCGAGAGGAAGATGGGCTACGTTTAGTTTCTCTCAATAAACGTTATGGTGATAAGTTCGCACCCTATGACGAAGATCCCCGAATCATCGGTAAAATTGTCGGTAACTTTATGCCTGTTGAGGCTTAGTCAACTTTTATCGATTGGGCATCTTAAACTAAATCTGATATAATATAAGTAAAGTAAAGCCAAGTCTTTGGCTTTTTTTAAAGAGTTTAAATCATATTTTACTAAGAAAATAAAGAGGAGAGATAAACATGGCTACTATTCAATGGTTCCCTGGTCACATGTCCAAAGCCCGTCGACAAGTTCAGGAAAATCTTAAGCATGTTGATTTTGTAACAATTTTAGTGGATGCACGTTTGCCACTGTCAAGTCAAAATCCCATGCTAACTAAAATTGTTGGCGATAAACCAAAGCTTTTAATTCTCAATAAGGCTGACCTTGCTGATAGTAATCGTACAAAAGAGTGGCGTAGCTATTTTGAGAATCAAGGAATTAAAACCTTGGCCATCAATTCCAAGGAACAATCTACAGTTAAATTGGTGACAGATGCTGCTAAGAGTCTTATGGCTGACAAGATTCAACGACTTCGTGAACGTGGTATTCAGAAAGAGACCTTGCGAACCATGATTATTGGGATTCCAAATGCTGGGAAATCTACCTTGATGAATCGTTTGGCTGGTAAAAAAATTGCCGTTGTAGGAAATAAACCTGGTGTGACAAAAGGTCAACAGTGGTTGAAGTCAAATAAGGATTTGGAAATTCTGGATACTCCGGGGATTTTGTGGCCTAAGTTTGAAGATGAATTGGTCGGTTTGAAACTTGCTTTGACCGGTGCCATCAAGGACCAGCTCTTGCCAATGGATGAAGTTACAATTTTTGGCCTTAACTATTTTAAAACTTACTATCCTGAACGTTTAGAGGAACGCTTTAAAGGGATTGACCTTGAAGAAGAGGCACCAGAAATCATTATGGAAATGACTCGAAAACTTGGCTTCCGTGAAGATTATGACCGTTTCTATAATCTATTTGTCAAAGAAGTTCGTGATGGAAAACTAGGTCGTTACACACTTGATATTGTTGGGGTCGATACTGATGGCGACAATTAAAGAAGTCAAGGAGCAATTGGCTACTTTGACAGACCTTGACGATCACCGATGGACAAGTTTTGAGGAAGATAGTCGATCTGGTGTACAGACTGCCATTAAGCAACGCCGTAAAGCTATCCTAGCTGATATTGCTGAGGAAGAACGCTTAGAGATGATGCTCAGTTATGAAAAATCGCTTTATGCTCAGGGAGTTGAACTCATTGCAGGTGTTGATGAAGTTGGACGTGGCCCTTTGGCTGGGCCAGTAGTAGCTGCAGCGGTGATTTTACCAAAGCTTTGCAAAATAAAAGGTCTTAATGATAGTAAAAAAATACCAAAATCAAAACATGAAGCTATTTATAAGCAGGTCATGAAGGAAGCGGTAGCCGTCGGGATTGGTATAAAGGACAATCATGTGATTGACGATGTCAATATTTATGAAGCAACCAAGCTTGCTATGACTGAAGCTATTGAAAAACTTAGTCCCAAACCAGAACATTTGTTAATTGATGCCATGACTTTGGACCTACCAATAGGACAAACATCAATTATAAAAGGGGATGCTAATTCTTTATCAATTGCGGCAGCTTCTATCGTAGCAAAGGTAACCCGTGATAAGATGATGGCTGACTATGATCAGGAGTTTCCTGGTTACGCATTTGCCAAAAATGCAGGCTATGGTACTAAGGATCATTTGACTGGCATAGATAACTTTGGTGTTACTCCAATTCATAGAAGAAGCTTTGAACCCATAAAGTCAATAATAAAAAGTAGGTGAAGTGGCGTGATTTTAGCTATCGATATTGGAGGAACCTTTATCAAGTTTGGGTTAGTTGATGATGATTTTAAGATTAGCAATCAATCTAAAGTGTCAACGCCAACAACGTTAGACGGCTTTTGGTTGACTTTAGAGCATATTGTCTCGTCTCACAAGGATATCATTTCTGGGATTGCCATTGCGTGCCCTGGCGAAATCAATAGTAAACGTGGCTTCATTTTCAAGGGCGGTCTTATCCCTTATTTAACGGCTATTCCTCTTGGGTCACGATTGACTAAAACATTTCAACTACCTGTAAAGGTTATCAATGATGCAGACGCAGCAGCCTTGGCTGAAGCCAGATATGGAAGTCTACAAGACTTAGATTGTGGGGCAGCCTTGGTTTTAGGTACTGGTGTTGGTTTAGGACTTGTCTCACAGGAGGACTTGTTATCATCTCTGTCAGTCACCCAATATCTGAGAGTTCCAAGTCCCCAAAGTATGAGTCAAACCTCTCTACCTTTCCAGTGGGAATTGTTTATGCATGGCTTAGTAAGCCTTGTCGATAATAAGGGGTCTGCAGTAGGCTTTGTTCATGAAGCCAGTCAATTACTTGGGTTAAATCAAGACGATGGTCCAGCCGTATTCTCAGCTATAGAGGGAAATCAGTCGGAAGATCTAAATCTTTTATTTAAAGACTATTGTCATGAAATTGCTGTTCTTGTGCTAAATTTGCAGAGCTTCTTTAGGTTGGAGAAAGTTGTTATCGGTGGTGGTATCAGTAGGCAAGGTACTTTAATAGAAGGAATAAGTGATGCCTATGAGGAGTTATTTAAGGATAAGACTGAATTAGGTTTTGAGCCCATAACTATTCGAGCCTGTCATTTCCATAACGATAGTAACCTACTAGGAGCCACGTCTTATTTTGCTTCTGAAAATGATTTGTAATCACGGAAAGTTCCATAATGGAGCTTTTTTCTTTTCTGTTACGAATAATGAAAAGGAGGTATCTATATGAATAATTTTGAACTTTTTAAACTTAAAGCCGCTGGGTTGACGAATTTAAATATCTTAAATATTTTGGACTATCAAAAGACTCAAGATAGAAAATTGAGTTTACGTGATATGGCAGTGGTATCCAAGTCTAAAAATGCCGTTCTTTTTATGGAAAAGTATAAGAGTTTAGATATTAAGCAACTCAAAGAACAATTCGACCATTTTCCTACGTTATCGATTTTTGATAAAGAATATCCCATTGAGCTGAAGTATACCTATAATCCTCCTGTCCTCCTTTATTATCAGGGGAATCTTGATTTACTGAGTAAACCAAAGCTAGCTGTTGTTGGGGCAAGAAAGTGTTCTGAAACAGGCAAACAGTCTGTCCGTAAAATTGTTAGTGAACTTGGGAATCACTTTACTATTGTGAGTGGATTGGCGTGTGGGATTGATACTTGTGCGCATATGGAGGCCTTGAAAAATAAGGGGAACACGATTGCAGTTATCGGGACAGGACTTGATGTTTATTATCCTAAAGAAAATAAAGCTTTGCAGGACTATATGGCAAAAAATCATTTAGTTCTTACAGAATATGGACCAGGTGAACAGCCTCTCAAGTACCACTTTCCTGAACGCAATCGGATTATTTCTGGATTGTGTCAAGGAGTTATGGTTGTAGAAGCTAAGCTTCGCTCAGGAAGTCTGATTACTTGTGAGCGTGCCATGGAAGAAGGTAGAGATGTTTTTGCTATTCCAGGAAATATTTTAGATGGAAAGTCAGATGGATGCCATCACCTAATTCAGGAGGGTGCAAAGTGCATTACGACAGGGTTTGACATCCTTTCAGAGTTTTCTTGAAAATCAAACTTCTCCTATAGAGATAAAGTTTTTTATTGACAGTTAATGAAAAGGACGGTATCATGTTAGTTGCTCGGTCCAAGATGTTTCATTTTTTAATGTCTTGTGACCAGATTTTAGACAGATTAGTGGCGCAGCCAGTTTATAACATTATAAGGAAATAGTCTATGGCGACAGCAACGACAACAAAAACGAAAACTAAAACAACAAAGAAAACGACAGCCAAAAAGGCGACTAAAAAGAGAGCGACACCAAAGAAAAATTTGGTCATCGTGGAGTCTCCTGCTAAAGCGAAAACGATTGAGAAGTATCTTGGCCGCAACTATAAAGTTGTAGCCTCTGTTGGGCATATTCGTGATTTGAAAAAATCAAGTATGTCTATTGATTTTGAAAACAACTACGAACCTCAGTACATTAATATTCGTGGTAAGGGACCTCTTATCAATGAATTGAAGAAAGAAGCTAAAAAAGCCAAGCAAGTCTTTCTCGCAAGTGACCCGGACCGTGAAGGGGAAGCCATTTCATGGCATTTGTCACATATTCTTGGATTAGAGCCAGATGATAAGAATCGTGTCGTTTTTAACGAAATCACTAAAGATGCAGTAAAAAATGCCTTTGTAGAGCCACGCGCCATTGACATGGACTTGGTAGATGCTCAGCAAGCTCGTCGTGTCTTGGACCGTATTGTGGGTTACTCTATTTCACCGCTTCTATGGAAGAAGGTTAAGAAAGGTCTTTCTGCAGGTCGTGTACAATCAGTAGCGCTTAAGCTTATTATTGACCGTGAAAATGAAATTAAGGCCTTTAAACCAGAAGAATACTGGACTATTGATGGTGCCTTTAAGAAGGGTGCTAAGAAGTTTCAGGCTAGCTTCTATGGCTTAGATGGTAAAGCTTAAGCTCAACAATAATGAGGATGTTCAAGCCGTTCTCTCTCGTATCACAAGTGATGACTTTAACGTAGATAAAGTAGAGAAAAAAGAACGCCGTCGTAATGCGCCATTGCCATATACAACTTCATCTCTCCAACAGGATGCTGCTAATAAGATTAACTTCCGAACACGTAAGACCATGATGGTTGCTCAACAGTTGTATGAAGGAATTAATTTGGGTTCAGGAGCTCAAGGTTTGATTACCTATATGCGTACGGACTCTACACGTATCAGTCCAGTGGCACAAAACCAGGCTGCTGAATTTATTACAGAACGCTTTGGTTCTAAGTATTCAAAACATGGCAGCAAGGTGAAAAATAGTTCGGGAGCACAAGACGCCCATGAGGCTATTCGTCCGTCAAATGTTTTCCAAACACCAGAAAGCATCGCTAAGTATTTGGATAAGGATCAGCTTAAGCTCTATACTCTTATCTGGAATCGTTTTGTAGCGAGTCAAATGACAGCTGCAGTATTTGATACGATGAAGGTGACCTTGTCTCAAAACGGAGTCATTTTCACTGCAAATGGTAGCCAAATCAAGTTCGATGGTTATATGGCCGTTTACAACGATTCTGATAAGAACAAAATGCTTCCTGATATGGCAGAAGGTGATACGGTTAAGAAGGTTGTGACAACGCCTGAACAACACTTCACGCAACCACCTGCCCGCTATTCTGAAGCGACTCTGATTAAGACGCTGGAAGAAAATGGTGTTGGTCGTCCGTCAACTTATGCACCGACACTTGATGTTATTCAACGTCGTTACTATGTTAAATTAGTAGCTAAACGTTTTGAACCAACAGAACTTGGTGAAATCGTTAATAGCTTAATCGTCGAATTCTTCCCTGACATCGTGGATGTTAAATTCACTGCCGAGATGGAAGGAAAACTCGATAAAGTTGAAATCGGTAAAGAGCAGTGGCAAAAGGTTATTGATGAGTTCTTCAAACCTTTCCAAAAAGAATTGGAAAAAGCTGAAGAAGGTATTGAAAAAATCCAAATCAAGGATGAGCCAGCTGGTTTTGATTGTGACCTCTGTGGTCACCCAATGGTCATCAAACTTGGTCGATATGGTAAGTTTTATGCATGTAGTAACTTCCCAGATTGTCACAATACTAAAGCCATAACCAAAGAAATTGGCGTTACTTGTCCAACCTGTGGTAAAGGTCAGGTCATCGAACGTAAGACAAACGAAATCGTGTCTTCTATGGTTGTGATCGCTATCCTGACTGTGAATTTACATCGTGGGATATCCCTGTTGGACGTAACTGTCCTAAATCAGGCGATTATCTTGTCGAGAAGAAAGTCCGTGGTGGCGGCAAGCAAGTTATCTGTAGTAACGAAGAGTGTGACTACAAAGAATCTATTGTTAAATAAAAAGAAAGCTATCTCAAGTTAAGTCCTGAGATAGTTTTTTTGTATTTTATCAAAAAACTGATACTTTCCTTAAATTTGTTTTTTATACTAAGGATGGAAAGAAAGGAGATTAAGTGGTTTTCTGATATTAGATAAATATAAGCTTATATTGAAAACAGAACTATTCTAAAAGAGGTGTACAAATGCAAATAACTGTTAAACAACTTTCAAAATCCTACAAAGATAAGACTATTTTAGACAACATCACATTTACAATTGAATCTGGAACAGTTTCTGGTCTATTAGGAGTAAATGGTGCTGGTAAGTCAACTCTGATGAAAATTCTTTTTGGTTTAGTCCAAAAAAGTAGTGGAGAAATTCGATTTGATGGATCATCCAAAAACAAACATTTATTAGGTGCATTAATCGAAGCACCTGCAATTTATCACAATCTTTCAGCTTTTGATAATCTAAAAACAAAAGCGTTGTTATATGATATTCCTGATTCCAAAATTTTTGAAACCTTAGAAATAATTGGACTTTCAAATACTGGAAAGAAAAAAGCCGGTAAATTTTCATTAGGTATGAAGCAGCGACTTGGGATTGGTATGGCTATTTTAACTGATCCCCAATTTTTAATTCTAGATGAGCCTACTAATGGACTTGATCCTGATGGAATTAATGAACTGCTAGACCTTATTCGTTCCTTAAAAGCAGAAGGAATGACAATTCTAGTTTCCAGTCATCAACTTCTAGAAATTAGTAAGGTTGCTGATCATATTCTTATTCTCGATAAAGGTAAGATTCAATATGATGGTGAAAACAAAAATGTAGATAGTCTTGAGAGACTCTTCTTTAAAATTGTTCATGGGGGTTAGTGATATGCAAAAGATATTCTATTCGGAATTGCTCAAATTACGACATTTAGGAACTACTAAATTCTTAATCATCATACCATTTTTAACCGTTCTTATAGCCTTTTTAATGGGAGGGTTACAGATTTTTGTTCCTTTCTCGGTTTATTGGTGGGAAGCTATCTTTTTATATCTTGTAAATGGTCTTTTGTTTATAGTCGATAGACGTTTAGAAGACCAGGCTGGGCATTTTCAAAATGTTACAAATGGATATTTCACTTGGAAAATTATCTTGATGAAAATGGTGCTTATAGGAATGAGGACATTGATTTCTAGTTTATTCTTACTTGCTTTCCTCAGTCTCGTTGCATTTATTTACACAGGTTTTATTCCAATAAATATTCCTAAAACAGCTATTTCCTTAATCTTAATTTGGATGACAACTTTATGGAACATTCCTTTACTTTACCTAATGTCTAAATACATGAGTCAATTCATCCTATTAGCTCTTAATACATTGGTTTGTCTTTTAATAGCACCCTTTATTGCTCAGAGTCCACTTTGGTTCGTTTTCCCCTATACTTATCACTATAAAATAGCTCAATTTTTATTAAATCTTAAACCATCGGGGGATATTATTGTAAATACGAATCATACTAGCATTCTTCAAGTGTTACTTACGATGATACTATCAATAGTAGTGACATTGTTTTTATCTTTTTCACTTCAAAGGAGGCAATTAAATGCTAAGGAGTGAGTTACTAAAATTTAAGAATACTTTCGGTCTTTATCTTATTCTCAGTTTTGCTGTCTTAGAGATCATTACAATTCCAATGTATGTGAGCTTCGTTCCTAATGGTTTTTCTCTAACTAATTTAGCCATATTATCTTTTTTATGCTATCCGCTATTGACATCATTTTTGTCAATTTTAGGGATTGAACAAGAAAAACACGCTAATCATTATCAAGAAATATCGAGTTATCCTAAGCAAAGACGTTTATGGTTGGCTAAACTTTTAATATCAGACATAGTCCTTAGCCTACCTTCTTTATTCAGTTGGCTTATCATAAACCTCCTTCTTATGAATAGTGTTAATGGATTTGTAGTAAGTCTATCAAGTTGGATGTTAATAGTCTTTCTTAATCATTTTCACTACTTTATACAAGTGAGTCTGAACAGTGTTAGTAATATTATAATCTCTATGGTTGAAATTATTTTTATTATTTTTGCTAGTAATAAAGTTTTCTTGTCTACTCATTGGCTTCCTATTGCTTTACCTTTCAATAGCCTTATCCTTAGTGATTGGAGCCAACTCAATTCCCTTCCTTTATGGATTGTTGGGGTGACTTTGTTATTTATATGTTTAATAGATTATAGAACCAAAAAATAATATAAGAAATAACATAGATAGTGTATTAGTCTTTCGTGGTTATCCTAAAATTTGGTTAGTAGTTTGTCGGAAAAGTAAACTATGTTAGTTAATTTGTTTTTTATACTAAGGATGAAAAGAAAGGAGAGTTATTATGAAACGTTTTAGTCTATCAGGTTTCCAACTCAAATATATAGCCCTAATTACTATGGTATTCGACCATATTCAATATTTTTTTGAATATACAGGAAAAATACCCATTTGGTTTACTATGATTGGGAGATTAGCGGCCCCCTTATTTCTATTTGCTGTGATTGAAGGTTTCGTCCATACACACAATCGAAAAAAATACTTCCTAAGGATTTATGCTTTAGCTATTTTGATGGGATTGATTCAGTTTGGATTTTATAATTTTTTACATCCTCTTGTAAGGCCAGATGGTTTCTTTCCACAAAATATGATGTTGTCATCATTCGTTATCTTGCTCGTTGCTCTTCAAGGTATCGCTTGGATTCAAGAAAGGAAATATCTAAAAGGAATCCCAACCTTACTTTTTCCAATATTACTCCCATTGCTAATGTTGCCTTTTTATCTGCTAAGTGTGAACAAACCTATGTTAGGTTTTCTACTTAAATTACTCAATTTTACAGTGCTACCAGTTCATACATTTATCAGCGATGGAGGAACGTGGTTACTTTTGACTGGTATCGCTATGTATCTTTGTCACAAGAATCTTAAGAAAGAAGTGCTTGCTTTTGTGAGTGTTAGTCTAGTTTGGGCACTAATAGCGATTGTTCTAAGTAGACCTTCTTTTCACGATTTAATGTTTAAATACATTGAATGGATGGAAATATTTGCAGCTCCCTTAATGCTTTGTTATAACGGTCAAAGAGGTAAAGGGTCAAATATTTGTTCTATGTCTTTTACCCAACACATATTTATCTACTTTACGCCTTGTCAGTTATCTTCTATAGATGATATGATAAGGGTACTTTGTATGAAAGGAGAGGTTATGGCTCAGATACTTGTCGTTGATGATCAGGAAGATATTGTTCAATTTGTTGTAAAGGCTTTAGAGCTCCAAAATCATAAGGTGACGGGGCTTACAAGTGTTTTAGATTTGGATAAGAACTCGTTGCCACGGTTTGACTTGATTTTACTGGATATTATGATGCCTGATGTTGACGGTCTCCAGTTTTGTCATGACATTCGGGATCAGGTGGATTGTCCTATACTCTTTATTACAGCTAAAACACAAGAGGCAGATATTGTCCAGGGGTTGACTTATGGTGCAGATGATTATATTTGTAAGCCATTTGGGATTAAAGAACTTCAAGCGCGTGTGGCTGCTCACTTGAGACGTGAACATCGTGAGCGCCACCATAAGCTATTAATTGAAAATATTCAGTTTGATTTGTCTGCTCAGGAGCTTTATGTTGAGAATCAGTTGTTAGATTTGACTAGGTCAGAATATCGTATTTGTCAGTTTCTGGCTGAAAATAAGGGCCAAGTCTTTTCCAAAGAGCAAATCTACACGCATTTGTACGGCTATGAGGATAAAGGGAGTCCGACAGCAGTGGCTGAACATATCAAAAATATCCGTGCAAAGCTCAAAAATGTTGGGCAAAATCCTATTGAAACAGTCTGGGGGATTGGTTACAAGTGGCACTAATTAAAAAACGAGAACACTCTCTAAGAACAATCTTATTATCTTATGTCGTCAGTCTTACAGTTCTATCAGCAATCAGTAGCCTGCTTATTTTGTCTTTGTTCAGCTTGTCTTATCGTTTGGCGTTGTGTTTCCAGCAAATCAGGTAGAAAGTGATTTGTCTGCTGTCAGGAATGAAATTGAAACTTCTAAGGTCTTTAATCCAGATGTCTTGCCTGATGGTACAAGCTATGTCTTCTTGACTAGGGATTTTAAGCTTAAGAAGTCTAACATGCCAGATAATTTGCAAGAAGAATCCTTGCTAGATTACCAATTCAAGAATGTTCATGGTGGCAAATATGGCTATTTTCAGTCATTTGAACGGTCTGATGGCATCGTCATTGTCAATTATCAACTATCACCTCGGTACCGTAATGACTGGATGAACCAGCATTTTCCCAATGCTGATCTATTGATGATTGGCTCAATGATGGTGTCTATACTACTCATATTTATTACTTTAACTTTTTACTATGCTAGTAAATTGAGTCGAGAGTTAAGCACAATATTGAAGGCAACAGAGAAAATAGCAGAGCAAGATTTGGATTTTCAAACTTCTCAGTCTACAATTAAGGAATTTAATCAAGTGTTAAGTGGTTTGGATCATATGCGAGTAGCACTTCGTGAGTCTTTGATGGAAAATTGGAAGGCAGAGCAAGATAAACAAAATCAGATTTCTGCTCTGACACATGACCTAAAGACGCCCCTAACAGTTGCTCGTGGGAATGCAGAACTCTTAGCTATGACGTCCTTGGATGAAAATCAAACGGACTTGTTAGAGCATTTTCAAAAAGGGATTGCACAGGTTGATGCTTATGTAAAAGAGTTGTCAGAACTCAACAAAACGAGTTTTAAGAAAACCTTGACGCTTGAAGAAATTCCAGTTAAGGAATTTGTTGAAGACATTTACGATCAAACCTTGTCATTAGCTCAAACGAAACAAATCAATGTGGTATTTGATAAGAAAGAAATTGAGAAAGAAACCATAGGCAATTGGGACAGGTCCTTATTAAATCGAGCTTTTATGAATATCCTTTCGAATGCGGTAGAGCATACGCCTAGTGGTAGTCAGTTGCTCTTAACTGCTAGGGTAGAAGATGATGAATTCAAGTTTATCTGCCTTGATTCTGGTCCTGGATTTTCCCTTGAATCACTTGAAAAAGCCACTCAGCTCTTTTATCAAGAGGATAAAAGTAGACAGAGCCGCAATCATAGTGGACTTGGGCTGACTATTGCTAATGATATTATTCGCTTACACCATGGTAGTCTTTCTCTTTCAAATGACAATGGCACAGGTGGTGCTAGAGTGACTATCATGTTACCCCTTTAAATACAAATTACTCCTAGTCGCCAGATGAGGAGTTTTTTGCTATACTACTAAGAGTAAAAATGAAGAAAGATTTGTGGGAGCAGGATTTTATCTTGTTCCCGAAGAGGTATTAGTGTCATGTCTCAATCAAAAGCAGATTATATTAACGTGATTGGAGCTGGTTTGGCCGGATCCGAGGCGGCTTATCAGATTGCCAAACGTGGTATTCCAGTAAAACTTTATGAAATGCGTGGGGTCAAAGCAACACCTCAGCATAAGACAACAAATTTTGCAGAGTTGGTTTGCTCTAATTCTTTCCGTGGAGATAGCTTGACCAATGCTGTAGGGCTTCTTAAAGAAGAAATGCGTCGCTTGGACTCTATCATTATGCGCAATGGAGAAGCTCACCGTGTGCCAGCTGGTGGTGCCATGGCGGTGGACCGTGAAGGTTATGCAGAAGCAGTGACAGCAGAAATTGTAAATAACCCACTAATTGAAGTTATTCGTGAAGAAATCACAGAAATTCCTGATGATGCCATTACAGTTATTGCCTCAGGACCATTGACTTCTGATGCTTTAGCTGAAAAAATCCATGAGCTTAACGGTGGAGATGGCTTCTATTTCTATGATGCAGCTGCGCCAATTGTTGATAAAGCGACTATCGACATGAACAAGGTTTACCTTAAGTCACGCTATGACAAGGGTGAAGCAGCTTATCTAAACTGTCCAATGACCAAGGAAGAGTTCATGGCCTTCCATGAGGCCTTGACAACAGCTGAAGAGGCTCCTTTGAATTCCTTTGAAAAAGAAAAGTATTTCGAAGGGTGTATGCCTATCGAGGTCATGGCTAAACGTGGTATCAAGACAATGCTCTATGGCCCTATGAAACCGGTTGGTTTGGAGTATCCTGAGGATTACAAAGGGCCACGTGACGGTGATTTCAAGACACCTTATGCGGTTGTTCAGCTTCGTCAGGACAATGCGGCTGGTAGTCTCTATAATATCGTTGGTTTCCAAACTCACCTTAAATGGGGAGAACAGAAGCGCGTCTTCCAAATGATTCCAGGACTTGAAAATGCTGAATTTGTACGTTATGGGGTTATGCACCGTAACTCTTACATGGATTCGCCAAATTTGTTAAAACAAACCTTCCAATCAAATCAAACCCTAATTTGTTCTTTGCAGGGCAAATGACCGGTGTTGAAGGTTATGTTGAATCAGCTGCTTCAGGTTTGGTTGCTGGAATCAATGCTGCCCGTCTCTTTAAGGGTGAAGAAGAAGTCATCTTCCCTCACACAACAGCTATCGGTAGTCTTCCATACTATGTGACTCACGCTGAAAGTAAACATTTCCAACCAATGAATGTTAACTTCGGTATTATCAAAGAGTTGGAAGGTCCACGTATTCGTGACAAGAAAGAGCGTTACGAAAAAATTGCTGAGCGTGCTCTTAAAGATTTACAACCTTTTATTCAAGCTTAGTCAACATTAAAATCCCTTACCGAATGCGGTAAGGGATTTTTCAGATCTAAAAGTATTCAATTAACCAAAGAATTTCTTAGCGATATCTTGACCTTGTTTAATTTTAGCCCATTGTTGTGGTGTTGCCAATTCATTACCTGAGTCACATGAGGCGAAACCACATTGGTGAGAAAGGAAGAGACGCTCTTTAGGAAGGATTTGACTAGCTTTTTCAAGCAAGTCAAGAACACGTTCTTCGTCATCAAGTTCAGTTGTTTTAGATGACAAAAGTCCTAGTACAACTTCAGCCTTGCTGTCTTTGAGGGCTTCGAGAGCCTTGATGTCGCCAGCAGTATCGCTGTCCCATTCAAGGAAGAAGCGATCATAGTGTTGCTCTGCCAAGAACTTCTTAGCAATGGCTTCGTAAGTTCCTTCGGCAGCAGAACGGCTTTCATAGTTACCACGACAGTTGTGTGTCCAAACCGTTAAACCAAGTTCGTGAGCATAGTCTACAACCTCGTTATTGATAGCTACAAACTCATCAGCCAATTCTGCCAAATCAGAATTAGCTTCCGCAAAGAAACTTGCAGGGTTTGATGGGTCAAAGAGTTCCCAGAGACAGTCATCAAATTGAACGATTTTTCCACCTACTGCCTTGTATTCTTCCAAGAATTCTTTATAGGCATTAATCAAACCTTTTTTGAGGTCTTCATTAGTTTCATAGACTTTCCCAGGACCAGCCAAACGGTCAAAGATAGCAAGTTCAGTATAAGCATGAGCTGGACCCCAGATAGTTTGTTTAGTATCTTCATCACCAGCTTCAGCTTTAACCAATTTATAGATATCTAGATAATGGTGGTTTTTACCTGAGAGTGGTTCAGTGATACGAATACCAATATCTTTACGAGTCTCATATTGTCCGCCATCGTGGTCTTGAATGTATAACCGTGCTCAGCAATGTAGCGTTCAATACCTTTGAGACCCCAGACAAAGTCCAAGTGCCACATAGAACGCCCAAACTCACCATCAGTAAGAATATCAATACCGTTAGCCTGTTGGTCAGCCACAATTTGCTTAATATCTGCAGTTTCAGTTTCTTGATAACCGTGGAGGGCATCGTAGAAAGGATACTGGATATCGTCACGGTGCTCGATTTCGTCCTTGTATTTACGGAGATCTGCAGGACGAAGGAGAGAACCAACTAATTGAAATTTAGATTTTGTCATAAGATTCACCTCAAAATAAGATTTTACAACTATAATACTTTTTATTTATTTCGATTGAAAATAGTTATTTTCTTTCTGTGGGTATAGTTTAAGACTATATAAGGTTTTGGTCTGCAAAATGATACTTCCTATAGTAGAATGAAAAGAAAACAATGAAGGTTGGGAACATGCAAAAAACATTTTTTATTATTAAACCAGATGCTGTAAAACGACACTTGATGTGACAAGTTATTGATCGTATTGAACGTCGTGGCTTCATTATTGAACGAATGGAAATGCTGACACTTGATGAAGAACGACTTAAAGAACATTATGCTCAATTGGTTGATAAACCTTTTTTCCCTAGCATTGCAGAATTCATGATGAGTGGTCCATCAGTGATTGGTATTATTTCTGGTTCAGGTGTTATCAAGTCATGGCGTGATATGATGGGAGCAACTAATCCAGGCGATGCTGCACCTGGAACGATTCGTGGAGACTTTGCAACAGCACCAGATGGTGACATGATTCCAAATATTGTTCATGGCTCTGATTCAGATGAATCTGCGGCTCGAGAAATTAAGATTTGGTTTGGTGAGTAGGATGGATTTAAAGCTGGTTTATTTAATTAAAACACTTTAACTAAAAGGAGTTGTAGAATGAGCAACAGCGATAACTTTTGCTGTTGCAGTTGATGTGTCTATATAAACGTGAGCAACTGTCTTTTTGACACTAACAATTCTACTCAATATTATTACGAAAATTCGTAGGTGATATCGTTGTTAAACTTAACTTTTTGGCTGTTTATGGTGGTACTTAATTTGCTCTTCGTAGGTTTGTGGTACAATACAAACTTCGGTATATGACTTGAACGATTCAGGTACTATAGTAAATATCAAGGTACCGGTTACTGTTAAGACTTCAATATTGTTTGATATTCTACATTAAGTAGGAAAAAACGCTAATAATAACGATGATTTGTTAGTGATAAATGTTAGCATTTTTTTAAGAAGTTCCATTACTAAGTTTTTAGCCTAAGATATAAAAACTAATGACTTTCTAAAATCTTTGGTTTTAGGATTTTTTTATTTCTTGAAAATCACTAGTCATGCTAGTGATTTCAAAAAACTTCTAGTAATGTGTCAAAAAATGTCACAATGGAATTGAAAGTCTTTCATCTAAATATAGATATCAAATTATTTATGAAAAGTACTGAGCAATTATTAGTCAACTCTTTCATTTATTTTGCAACAAAAAGAGTGTAGAATACATGAGGTTGGGTCTTGTGCATGTTAATCAATATCTCCAAAACTAAGCATTTTATCAGTTAGGGGGAGCTTAAAAGTGTAAGAGTAACCTACTGGTATAGTTACCCGTAGGGATGAGTAGTTTTAAGTGATAATTATAAATAGTCTAAGCTCTGAACTACACTCCAAGAGTTAGATTTTTCTGTCTAACTTTTGGAGGTCAGTACAATTATAGTTGATTTTTTTCATAATCTTTCCAATAAAAATATTAAAGCGAATCAATCTATCTATTATAAAATTAAACCTTCTATTTGTAATGTCAACACTATTCACAATAGGATTTTGTCTATCAAATACTTTGATATTAAAAAGTATTTGAATTTAAGAATCTAATAGAGTTTAAAGGAATGGGTATTTTTATGAGATATCTCAAATTGACATGGTTCTTTCTTTTGTTAGAATATGAGCATAACTAAATATAGAAGGACGTAATTTAAATGGGGAAAAAGGAATTACAACGTTATTCACTCAGGAAGTCTAGCCTTGGTGCGGCTTCTGTTCTTTTGGGGACTGCAGTTCTTGCAGTAGGAGGTTCAAATGCAAGCGCTGATGAAGTTGCAACAACTACAGATTCAGCAACACCAGCAGTTGAAGCAACAGATGCTGTTGAAGAAAGCACTTCTGCCGCAGCAGATTCAACTGAAAAGAAAGTTGTTAACGTTACTGAGGAAGGTAACACAACTGTTACAACGAGTGAAGTAACAAATACAAGCTTAGAAGCTGCAAAAACAGCTGCAACTAACGAAGGGGTTGAGGTTAAGGAAGAACCTGCTCAAACCAAAGAAACTGTTGAAGCAGCTGCTGCAGATAATAAAGCACAAGCAGAGAAAATCAATACAGTCGTTTCTGATTATAAAGCGGCTAAAGAACAATACAAGTCAGATAAAGCTGACTATGATAAAGCAAAAGCAAACTATGATGCAAAATTAGCTGAGAAAGCACTTGCTGATAAAACAAATGCTGAAGCTCAGGCTAAATATGATACTGAAAAAACAGCTTATGATAAAGCTTCAGAGCAATACCAAATTGCTAAGCAAGCTTATGACTCAGCTCTTTCTGAGTACAAGACTAAGAAAGTTACTTATGATGCTAAGGTAGCAGAAAAAGAAGCCGCTGATAAAGAAAATGCGCTTTCTGCAGCTAAATACCAAGCAGAATTGGCAACATATAACCAAGCAAAAGCTGACTATGAAGCAGCCCTTGCTCAGTACAATAGCGATAAAGCTAAATACAATGCTGAAAAAGCTAACTATGATAATAAAGTAGCTGAAAAAGTTGTTACTGAAAAACGTAACGCTGAAGCTGAAGCTAAATATCAAACTGAGCTAGCAGCATACAATGAAGCAAAAGCTAAATATGATGTAGAAAAAGCTGCATATGACAAGAATCTTGAACTTTATAACGCTAAGAAAACAGCTTATGAAGCAGATCTTGAAACAAAACAAGCTATTGAAAAATACAATGCAGATGCTAAAGCTAAATACGAAGCAGCCTTGGTTGTCTACAATGAGCAAAAAGCTAAATATGACCAAGAGTACCTTGAGTATCAAAACAAATTAGCTGTTTACCAAACAGCACTTAAACAATACCAAGATGCTAAAACAGCTTACGATAAATACATGAATGATCCTGTATATCGTAACCTTAAAGATGCTGAAGTTGTTCAAGAATTGACTTTCCAACGTGAAAACGATGCGACACATAAAGTTGAAGGTGTAAGCAACTACTTGACAAAGAAGCACAAGAGCGTCTTAACACAAGTAATGTTTTCCAATATGATTCTAACAAGTTACAAGCATCTGACATTGTTTCAAACAGTCCTTGGACAAACACTGAAGATGAGTGGATTCAAGTTAAAGAAGGTGACAAATTTGTTGTTACTTATGATGGCTTGAACCAATCAAGCATGCTTGTTGAGAATGAAGCATCAGCAATCAAACGTGTTGTATACCGTTACGAAATCGTTAGCCTTCCGTCAAACGATGGAAAAGGTATCGCGAAAATCAGTAAGGATCCAACAGTAACTATGACAGTTGGAGCATCAACTGATCAAGATAAACCGGTTAAAGTAGCTGTAGATGTTGAGTTTTACGATAAAGATGGTAAAATGTTCAACCTTAGTGAGCGTAATGCTATCGTAGCACTTAACTCGCTTAACCACTGGAATGGTGCAGCTTATGTTGAAACATCTGAGCGTCCACGTCCACTTACAGTAGAAGCGAAAGACGTTAATGGTAATACTGTTCGCGGTACTTACAATCCTTACGCAGATGGTTCTACTTTGGCAATCCAAAACGGTGAAGTTGTTACAAAATCTGGTTACGCAGATTTTGGTGGAGCTACTGTTAACATTTCAGATGAGAACCCACTTAAGGTAGTGGTTCCTATCTCTGACTGGAATGGTTCAGAATGGGTTGTCTCACGTGAAATTCCATCTGATGTCACAACTCTTAATGCTTCAGGTAGCGGTAATGGACACGCTCTTGGTAACCAAGATTATACATTTGGTGATAAAGATGATGTTATTGGTTCATACAGCGTTTCTGCTGAAACTGGTTTGATTACATTCACACCTAAGAAAAAATACCAATCAAAACGCCACCAAGAATATGTTAATATTGGTGATAACCAATTCATCGCTATTCCAAAATCATCAGTTACTTATGATGCTGCTACTAAAGAAGTAACATCAGTCAATGATAATCAATACATTGACCATGGTGCAGTCTTTAATGGTGAGACAACATCAGAATTGACAGGTTGGGATAACGCTGATTCACCTTACCTCTACTATGGAGGTGCAGGTATCAAGATGACTAATGGTCACTTGGTATTTACTGCTGAAGGTGCAAATGCTGATGGCGCACCAACAGTTTACTGGTTCGCAATCAACTCTAACCTTGGTTTGCCTAAGAATCCAGGTGAAAAACCTGAAGAACCTAAGGCACCAACACCACCAACAGCACCGGTTAAACCAGTCGTTAAAACAGTTGGTATCAATCCACAAGAACCAACACCACCAACACCTCCAAAAGAGCCAGTTGCCCCAACGCCACCAACTCCAGAGGTAGTTGAAGTTCCTGGTAAACCACAAGAACCAACACCACCAACAGGTCCAACGGCCCCAACGCCACCAACACCAAAAGTGGTTGAAGTTCCAGAAAAACCGGTTGCACCAACACCACCAACAGGTCCAACGGCCCCAACGCCACCAACACCAAAAGTAGTTGAAGTTCCTGCTAAACCAGTAGAACCTAAAACTCCTGAAAAACCAAGTGTTGTATGGCACAAGAACTATGTCGTTGAGAGAGAGTCTCACGTGGTACCACCAACTCCACCGACTACTCCACAAACACCACCAACACCTGTTACTCCTCCAACTCCAGTGACACCACCAACTACACCAACTCCAGATACTGAAGTTCCTGTAGTGCCTCAAGCTGAGTTGCCACAAACTGGTGAGCACACTAGCAATGCTGGATTGATTGGACTTCTTTCAATGATTTTTGCAGCCTTTGTAGGATTCTTCAAACGTCGTAAAGAAGATTAAGTGGTGCTATTAAATTAGTTCCCCATCAAAACTAGATTCTATTTAGGATCTAGTTTTTATTTTTGCTCGGTTTTCCTCCCTCATTTCATTTCTATTTACTGGTGAAACATGTTATAATTGTCTTGAACGACTATTATAGAAAGATGCAAGGAGACGAGCATGGAAGAACTTAAGAAAATCGCTGGTGTAACCGCTGCCAAATATGTTGAAGATGGAATGGTTGTTGGACTCGGTACAGGGTCAACAGCTTACTTCTTCGTAGAGGAAATTGGCCGTCGTATTAAGGAAGAAGGTCTTAGTGTTGTTGGTGTAACGACATCAAGTCAAACCACTAAACAAGCTGAGGGCTTAGGCATTCCTTTGAAGGCAGTTGATGACATTGACAGTATTGATGTTACTGTTGATGGAGCCGACGAAGTAGACCCTCAACTCAACGGGATTAAAGGTGGTGGTGGTGCCCTTCTGATGGAAAAAATCGTCGCTACACCTACAAAAGAATATATCTGGGTGGTTGATGAGTCTAAAATGGTTGATCAATTAGGTGCTTTCAAATTACCAGTTGAAGTGGTTCAATATGGTGCTGATCGTCTGTATCGTGTCTTTGAGTCGAAGGGTTATAAGCCATCATTCCGACTTACGGAGCAAGGTGACCGCTTTGTTACAGATATGAAGAACTATATCATCGATCTTGATTTAGGTAAGATTGAAAATCCAGTAGCTCTTGGTGAAGAACTAAAAGCTATGACAGGGGTTGTTGATCATGGATTGTTCAATGGCATGGTTAACAAAGTCATCGTTGCAGGAAAAGACGGTGTTAAGGTCGTTGAAGTTAAGGCCTAGTCCGATTTTTATTCCCCTCACTTTTAATGAGGAAAACTAATTAATTATTTTCAAACTATTAAATAATATAGAAAGGCAAGAGGTAATTTCGAAAAGATTTTAGCTCTTTGTGGTGTTATTATGTCCAAATTTAACCGAATGCATTTAGTCGTTCTTGATTCAGTAGGAATTGGTGCTGCTCCAGATGCCAATGACTTTGTCAATGCAGGTGTGCCAGACGGTGCTTCAGATACCCTTGGTCACATCTCTAAATCTGTAGGATTGAATGTGCCAAATATGGCTAAGCTTGGTCTAGGAAATATTCCTCGTGAAACACCTTTGAAAACAGTACCAGCAGAAAGCAACCCAACTGGTTATGCAACAAAATTGCAGGAAGTGTCTCTTGGTAAAGATACGATGACTGGCCACTGGGAAATCATGGGTCTCAATATTACTGAACCTTTTGATACTTTCTGGAACGGATTCCCAGAAGAAATTCTCACTAAAATTGAAGAATTCTCAGGCCGTAAAGTCATTCGTGAAGCTAATAAACCATACTCAGGTACAGCTGTTATTGAAGACTTTGGACCTCGTCAAATGGAAACTGGTGAATTGATTATTTACACTTCTGCTGACCCAGTTCTTCAAATTGCTGCACACGAAGACGTTATCCCTTTGGATGAGTTGTATCGTATTTGTGAATATGCGCGTTCAATTACTCTTGAGCGTCCAGCTCTTCTAGGGCGTATCATTGCGCGTCCTTACGTTGGTGAGCCTGGAAACTTCACTCGTACATCTAACCGTCGTGATTTGGCTGTCTCACCATTTGAACCAACTGTTTTGGATAAATTGAATGAAGCTGGTATCGATACTTATGCCGTTGGTAAAATCAATGATATTTTCAACGGAGCTGGTATCAACCATGATATGGGACACAACAAATCAAATAGTCACGGTATTGATAATTTGATTAAAGCTATGACTTCTGAAGACTTCAAACATGGTTTCTCATTCACAAACTTGGTAGACTTCGATGCTCTTTATGGACACCGTCGTGACCCACATGGATATCGTGATTGCTTGCACGAATTTGACCAACGTTTGCCTGAAATCATTGCTGCTATGCGTGAAGATGATCTCTTGATGATTACAGCAGACCACGGAAATGATCCAACTTATGCAGGTACAGACCATACTCGTGAGTATATTCCTTTCTTGGCTTATAGCCCATCATTCAAAGGAAATGGACTTATTCCAGTAGGTCATTTCTCTGACATCTCAGCAACTGTCGCTGAAAACTTTGGTGTAGATAAAGCCATGATTGGTGAAAGCTTCTTGGATAAACTTATCTAAAATGAAGCGCTATGCATTTTTGGTTCGTGGGATAAACGTTGGTGGTCGTCACAAGGTAGTCATGGAGGAATTTTGTCGTGAATTAGAAGAACTCGGTATGTCACATGTTTCTTCCTATATAAATAGTGGAAATCTTTTCTTTGATTCTACCTTGATGAAAGAGGAACTCCTCTTAGTTTTAGAGGAATTTCTAAATAAGGCTTATCCATTTATTAAGGTATTTTCTCTTTTTACTCTTGAAGATTATCAAAATGAAGTGGCCTCATTACCTAAGTGGTGGGAGGATGATTTCTATAGAAAAGACGTCCTCTTATTCACTGAAAGACTTGATAAGAACGAAATGAAGAAGGTTATTAACTCTTTAGAGTTGAAAGATGAAATACTTCATTTTGGTCAACTTGGTGTCTACTGGGTAAAGTATGATAAATCAACTTATAGCCAAACAGCTTATCATAAGAAGTTATTGAAAACACATTTTTATCCTGATATAACCATTCGAAATGCAAGAACTTTTTCAAAAATTGGTCACTTTTTAAGAATGAAATAAAATTAAGGGAGAAATAACATGTCGCTACTTGAAAAAATTAGAGTTACTCAAGCATTTTTGGAAAGCAAAGGAATTGAAAAACCTGAGTTCGGTTTAATCTTGGGTTCTGGACTTGGTGAGTTGGCTGAAGAAGTTGAAGACGCAGTTGTCATTGACTATGCGGATATTCCAAACTGGGGACAATCAACGGTTGTCGGTCATGCTGGAAAACTTGTTTACGGAACTTTGTCTGGACGTAAGGTTTTGGCTCTTCAAGGGCGTTTCCATTTTTATGAAGGAAATCCGCTTGAAGTCGTTACTTTCCCTGTACGTGTTATGAAAGCTCTTGGATGTGAAGGAGTTGTTGTAACCAATGCAGCAGGTGGTATCGGTTTTGGTCCTGGTACTTTGATGGCCATCACTGACCATATTAATATGACTGGTCAAAACCCATTGATTGGTGAAAACTTGGATGATTTTGGTCCACGTTTCCCTGATATGTCTAAAGCTTACACACCTGAATACCGTGAAACCGCTCATAAAGTGGCTGATAAACTTGGTATCAACTTGGATGATGGTGTTTATATCGGTGTGACTGGTCCAACTTATGAAACTCCAGCTGAAATCCGTGCTTATAAGACATTAGGGGCAGATGCTGTTGGGATGTCAACTGTTCCTGAGGTTATTGTTGCAGCTCACTCTGGTTTGAAAGTCCTTGGTATTTCATGTATTACCAACTTTGCGGCTGGTTTCCAAGAAGAATTGAACCACGAAGAAGTGGTGGAAGTGACAGAGCGCGTCAAAGGAGACTTCAAAGGATTGCTAAAAGCTATTCTTGCTGAACTCTAAAATATGATAGCTCGGGGAATAAAACCTATAACGTCATTACCCAAGTCGACTAGGTTAAGTTTAGCTGTTTTTGGAACCGGTATTGCTTCAGGTTTGGTAGGCATTCTTTGTCATTACCTTTTGGAGTTTATACAAATTCTTGTATTTGGTAATGATAAATCGAATTTATCGTCACAGTTTAACTCTGTAAGTCCCTTTCGACGATTTGCAGTATTGCTTGTAGTAGGTGTTTTCGCTAGTTTATTTGGTATTTCCTTCAGAGACGAGTGTCCCTCCTTTCTATTAGTAAGGCTAAGCAACTCGTTGGTAAGAAGAGTCCAAATTTTCTTGGCCAAAGTCTACATGCTTTGATGCAGGTTGCAATCGTTGGAGCTGGTTCCTCAATTGGTAAAGAAGGAGCGCCTCGAGAATTAGGCGCTCTATTTGGTGGTAGTCTCTCCAAAGCCTTGCATTTGGATGTTGTTGATAGACAATTGTTAATTGCTTGCGGGGCAGGCGCTGGCTTAGCTGCGGTTTACCAAGTCCCCTTTGCCAGTACACTGTTTGTTCTGGAAACCTTAGGTGTTGCTTGGAAATCAAAAAACATTGTTATCATTCTTGTGACAACTTACTTGTCAGCTTATTGTGCTCGCCCAATCGTTGGTAAGGAGGCAATGTATCAAGTCGGTAAAGTTAGCTCAGATCCTGCTAGTCTGATTCAGGTTATTGTTCTTGTATTAGTGATAACTCCGCTGGCGATGATGTTTAGCTTCTTAGCTAAAAAGGCTAGCAAAAGTCGTATTACTGATAAACGCATTCTGTGGACCATGCCACTATCTTATATAGTACTAGGTGGGATTGCAGCTTTATACCCTTTAATCATGGGAAATGGTCAGGTGCTAGCACAATGGTTATTTTCAGGTGGGGTTTCAGCATACCTACCTCTTATCCTTGTCGTCAAAGGACTTGTGGTATGTTTGCTTTTATGGGCAGGCTCTTATGGAGGAACCCTAACCCCTTCCTTTACTTTAGGTGCTGGATTGGGTTTCTTATTGACAAGTTGTCTTGAGATTTTTGGCTTATCACTCAATCCTACTCTAGGAATGTTACTCGGTGCAACCGTATTTAGGAATAACTTTAGATGCTCCTCTAACTGGGATAGCCTTAGTTCTAGGTTTTACTGGTCAAGGAGGGCTGGTAGCAGTACCACTAATCTTAGCGAGTCTACTATCGAGGATATTAAAAAATAGATGGAAGAAAAAACAATGAATATTCATTTTATCTTACACGAAACGTTTGAAGTCCCAGGAGCCTATTTAAAATGGGCACAAGACCGTGGGCATAATATCACATCAACCAAGGTATATGAGGAAGAGCTTCTTCCTGAAACCGTTGAAGGTATTGATTTTCTAATTGTTATGGGTGGCCCTCAGTCACCTGATGAGGATCGTCAGGCCTTCCCTTATTATGACCCAGAGGCTGAGATTGCATTTATGCAAAAGGCAATTGCTGCTGATATCTATATTGTAGGGGTTTGCCTAGGTGCTCAACTTTTATCTGTTGCCTATGGTGGTAATTACGAGCATAGTCCAGAACGTGAGATTGGTGTTTTCCCTGTAACATTAACTGAGGCAGGTTTAGCGGATGAGCATGTCAAAGGTTTTGGCAAAACCCTAAACACTGGCCACTGGCATGGTGATATGCCTGGATTGACTTATAATGCAGTTGTTCTTGCTACTAGTCAAGGTTGTCCGCGCCAAATTGTTCGCTTCAGTCCTAAACATTATGCCTTTCAGGCACACTTAGAGTTTGATCCTAAAGCTATTGATTTACTTATAGCTGCTGATGGTGAAGAGTATTTACGTAAGCAAAATAAAGAGTTACCTTTTGTTCAAACACCTGAACAATTGCGTGCCAACGATTATTCTGAAATGAACAAAAAGTTATACGATTTCCTTGATTCATTGACTCAAGCTTAATCCACTTTTAAAGTTGTTATTTATCCACTATATAATAGTAGAAAAATATTTAAAAATAAAAATTAAGAAAGGTAGAGCATGTGTTCTGATTTGAACACGAGCGGAAAGCTAGGAAAATAGATAATCTTCATTTGTTTTCTGTCTGCTTCTTTACCATCAAAAAATAGAAAGGAAGGGTAGTTCGGGTTTGAAACTGAACCCGGGCTAGAGGCTGTGTAAAAAAGATAAATCCTCCTAGATGCGAAGCATCTTTGTCGGATTTCCTATTTACTTTGCCTTTTTAACGCCCTTGGTATCTTATATTATGTCTATTCATATTGCTGCTAAGCAAGGAGAGATTGCTGATAAAATTCTTCTTCCAGGGGATCCATTGCGTGCGAAATTCATTGCTGAGAATTTCCTTGAAGATGCTGTATGTTTCAATGAGGTTCGTAACATGTTTGGTTACACAGGAACATACAAAGGTGAACGTGTCTCAGTAATGGGAACAGGAATGGGGATGCCATCTATCTCTATTTATGCGCGTGAGCTTATCGTTGACTATGGTGTTAAAAAATTGATTCGTGTGGGTACTGCTGGTTCATTGAATGAGGATGTTCACGTTCGTGAGTTAGTTCTTGCACAGGCCGCGGCGACAAACTCTAACATTATCCGTAACGATTGGCCACAATACGATTTCCCACAAATTGCAAGTTTTGATCTCTTGGATAAGGCTTACCACATTGCCAAAGACCTTGGTATGACAACACATGTTGGTAATGTCTTGTCATCTGATGTTTTCTATTCAAATTATTTCGAAAAAAACATTGAGCTTGGTAAATGGGGAGTGAAGGCTGTTGAAATGGAAGCAGCAGCACTTTATTACCTTGCAGCTCAACACCAAGTAGATGCTCTTGCCATCATGACTATTTCTGATAGTTTGGTCAATCCAGATGAAGACACTACAGCTGAGGAACGTCAAAACACTTTCACTGACATGATGAAAGTTGGTCTTGAAACACTAATTGCAGACTAGTGAATTAGTGACAAAAGCCTTTTTTACCATTTGCCAAGTCCGTCTAGGTTTTAAGACAAGACCAGTAGCTATGAGGAATTTTAGAAGCTCTTTGAAATCCGTATTTAATCATCCTTCCTTGGCGGTAAGGGCATAATGGTGCAGGATAATCGAGTTTTGCATGAATCTTGATGTGAGTATCAGTTTCAAAAACGAGTGAAATAATGATATTTGGGTCTTTAGTTCCGATTAATTTTGTGGCGTTCTTAATAAGTCTCATAAGTTTTCCTAATGATGGTTTGGTTGCTTTTCATTATAGCTCTTATGGGATTTTTGTCTGCATTCAAAAAGCTTTATAATCTTTACAGTGGTTTTACCCACTACAGAAATTATAGAGGCTTAATAAAAGGGAGAGCGAAAAGCTCTCTTTTTTTGCTTGATGAAACATAATATTTCTGATAATATAATCGTAATTAATTATGATTTAAGAGGAGCTTTCCCATGTCAGACATTTTACATTATATTGTTGAGCATCCATTTTATTGCCTTATTCTATTAGGAGTTGTTGTACTAGCCTGTGGGTTGGGGCCATTTTCAAGTAGTTCAACAGAAAACAAGCGCTCAGCAATTATTAATAAGCACTACAACGATACTTTTAAGAAATAAGAAGGGCTAAATGCAGTCAGAAAGCAGATATTAGAGATAGGCAAAAGCCTGTCTTTTTTGTATAATAGAAGATAACGATTAGTTTTTTTATAATCACAAGTAAGAACTAGGAAGATAAAAATGCCAAATATTGAAGAATTAAAACAACGACAGGAGAAGATTCGTAACTTCTCTATTATTGCCCATATTGACCACGGTAAATCAACCCTTGCCGACCGTATCTTGGAAAAGACTGAGACAGTGTCAAGTCGTGAGATGCAGGCGCAACTCCTTGATAGCATGGACCTCGAACGTGAACGTGGAATCACTATTAAACTAAATGCCATTGAGCTTAACTATACAGCTAAAGATGGTGAAACATACATTTTCCACCTTATCGACACACCAGGACACGTGGACTTTACTTATGAGGTGTCACGTTCTCTTGCTGCCTGTGAGGGTGCCATCTTGGTGGTGGATGCAGCTCAAGGGATTGAAGCTCAAACTCTTGCCAATGTTTACTTGGCCCTTGATAATGACTTGGAAATCTTACCAGTTATCAATAAAATTGACCTTCCAGCTGCAGATCCTGAACGTGTGCGTACAGAGGTTGAAGATGTCATCGGACTAGATGCTTCTGAAGCTGTGCTTGCATCAGCTAAGGCCGGTATTGGTATCGAAGAGATTCTCGAACAAATCGTTGAGAAAGTGCCTGCACCTCAAGGTGATGTTGAAGCCCCTCTCCAAGCCCTTATCTTTGACTCTGTTTACGATGCTTACCGTGGGGTTATCCTCCAAGTGCGTGTGGTTAACGGAATGGTTAAACCAGGCGATAAGATTCAAATGATGTCTAATGGCAAGACCTTTGATGTTACTGAGGTTGGTATTTTCACACCTAAAGCTGTTGGTCGTGATTACCTTGCGACAGGAGATGTTGGTTATATCGCAGCCTCAATTAAGACCGTTGCGGATACCCGTGTCGGTGATACCGTAACCCTTGCGGATAATCCAGCTGCTGAGCCACTCCATGGCTATAAGCAAATGAACCCAATGGTGTTTGCAGGTCTTTACCCAATTGAGTCAAATAAATATAACGACTTGCGTGAAGCCCTTGAAAAGCTCCAGTTGAACGATGCCAGTCTTCAATTTGAGCCTGAAACGTCTCAAGCCCTTGGTTTTGGTTTCCGTTGTGGTTTCTTGGGTCTTCTTCACATGGATGTTATCCAAGAACGTTTGGAACGTGAGTTTAACATCGACCTCATCATGACAGCGCCATCGGTAGTTTACCATGTTAATACTACTGACGGTGAGATGCTTGAAGTGTCTAACCCTTCAGAGTTCCCAGATCCTACACGTATTGATGCTATTGAAGAACCTTATGTTAAAGCTCAAATCATGGTTCCTCAAGAATATGTTGGTGCGGTTATGGAGTTGGCACAACGTAAACGTGGTGATTTTGAAACCATGGAATACATTGATGATAATCGTGTGAATGTTATCTATCAGATTCCACTTGCCGAAATCGTCTTTGATTTCTTTGATAAATTGAAATCATCTACACGTGGTTATGCAAGCTTTGACTATGAATTGTCAGAATACCGCCGTTCACAATTGGTGAAAATGGATATTCTCCTTAATGGTGACAAGGTCGATGCCCTTAGCTTCATCGTTCACAAGGAATTTGCCTACGAGCGTGGAAAACTTATCGTTGATAAGCTTAAGAAAATCATTCCACGTCAACAATTCGAAGTGCCTATCCAAGCGGCTATCGGTCAAAAAATCGTTGCCCGTACAGATATTAAAGCCCTTCGTAAAAACGTCTTGGCTAAGTGTTACGGTGGTGACGTTTCACGTAAACGTAAACTCCTCGAAAAACAAAAAGCCGGTAAGAAACGTATGAAAGCCATCGGTTCGGTGGAAGTACCCCAAGAAGCCTTCTTGTCTGTGCTTTCAATGGACGAAGAAGAGAAATAAGAGTAATAGTCAGAATGTGATGTTCTGGCTATTTTTGTAAAAAAGTTATGATAAAGAAGATTCTAAAATTTCCCTTCTCAAAGCGTGGAGGGATTTATACTGCGACTATACTCACACTTTTCTTTTTAGGAAATGCTTATACAAAGCATAAATTTCACGAAAAAGCTGTAGAAGAGTTACAGACGGCCCTAAAAGCAGATAAGGTAACTTCCAATGAGATTTGGTAGCCGTCAACAATATGTTGCCATTAGTCATGAAGAACCCACTTACTATAATTCTGAAGATAATGTAGCTACAGAAATGATTGGTAGAAATCATTTTGTTCGCTATTACGATACCATGAGTAGTCTGCATCAAGCTCATTTCGTAGTTTATGATATTAACAAAAATTTTGAAAAGAAAATTATTAATTTGACCCCATATTTGAAGAAAATCAAAAATTTTAAAGATATTAAGGAGTTTGGTGTGTCTTTAAGAGAGATCGATGGTTATGATTATGTTTTCTTGACTCCTTCTCAAAGCGATAAGCAATTTGCTTATAATCTAGATACCAATCAATTTTTGACCAGAGACCTACCAGATTATTCTTACAGTAAAGATGAACTGCTATATTTCGGTGATAGGAGTTCTGCTCATAATCAGATGAATGATAGCACCATGTGGGGTTATTTAAAGAGAGAAGGAAACTTAGATGAGCTTTTAAGGAAGTCACCAGCCCCAAAGGACAGCTATTTATCTGCTCAGCTAAACCTTATCATAGAAATTGATAATGTAGACACTTCCAAAGAGGAGAATCAGATTAATCTATTTAATGACAATCCTGGAGTCAAGCATATTTACGAAGAAGCTGTAAATCAGACACATACAAATAGTAATACAATAAAGAAATTTAAAGTATTGACCCGTCAAGGCAAGGAAGGAGATTTCCCAGCTGGTCCAACTGAGCCAGTGAAAAGGAAAGGACCTGATAAACCAAGTGAACCAAAGAAAGTTTCAGAATTAAATGTTTTTCCTGATAATATTTTTCCTGTTAAAACCTTGAGTTTCAGTGAGATTCTTAACAAAAAGGCTCAACAAGACTATCAGAAAGACTATCGAGCTTACGAAAAAGCACGTCAAAAAGTTCAAAAGGATTACGATAGGGAATATAATGCTTATAAAAAGCAATTGACTCAATATGAGTCTTATAGAGATAGAGAGTACGAAAGACAATCACAAATCTATTTTTCTCCTGAAGAGCAAACAAATGATATTTTACATTGGTTGGGAACAAATGGAGAAGATACAATTGTAGTTTCTGTAGAGGATAGTGCTGGTATTAAGAAAAATATCCATTCTTTTGCTGATATAAAGGATTGGGTGGATAAACATGATTATGATTCCACTATTAAGTCAGACTTTAGAGACTACAAAGGGGGCGACTAAGTATTCTTGAATGTCTATGTGTCTTCTACAAACCCTTCACAAGCATTTTTCTCGGCTTTAGGCTATAATAGACAAAAAGGAATGTTGGGAGGGCCACTATGGATATCACGAGTTTTATTCCTAGTCAGCGACAGGCTATTCTGGAGCGTTTTCAGCAAGTGGAGGCCTTGGGATTAGGCGCAGTTCGTATTGAGTTGAAGGTTGCGAATCCTGTTGGCATCATCTATGAGTGTTACATTATGGCAGAGGAAAATTATTTTTCTGATCAAGCAGTGGTGTCCTTCCGTATTCTTTACGAAAAGGACTTGGACCGCATTTCTTTGGATGTCGTTGATATCCCGGGTCGCTCAAGTTTGTCTAATTACCTCCAGTTACTAGAGATTTTTGAAGGCCTGCAAAATTATCTCAATCGAGAGTTTGCTAAGGTAAAAAATACATAAACATCTGATAGCAATCAGGTGTTTCTTTTTGTGATAGAAGTTCAAAATTTCACAATCTTTTTTTCACAAGATTGTCTGAAAACTGTGCTATAATGATAACAGAATTGTGAAGTGATGAAAGTTTGTGAAAAAACGAGCAGACTTTGACACTTTGTGACTTATACTTGAAAGGAAAGTTGGCTCTACCATTTTAGGGCCAGAAGGACTGTGTTCATGTCAGAAGAAAAGCAATTGTATGGTGCGGATTTAGTGGTTGATAGTTTGATCAACCATGATGTTGATTATGTCTTTGGGATTCCAGGTGCAAAAATCGATAGAGTTTTTGATACCTTGGAAGATAAGGGACCTGAATTGATAGTTGCCCGTCATGAGCAAATGCTGCTTTTATGGCTCAAGGTGTTGGACGTATTACAGGGAAACCTGGTGTAGTATTGGTAACATCTGGGCCAGGTGTCTCTAATTTGGCTACTGGTTTGGTAACAGCGACGGATGAAGGTGATCCTGTTCTTGCTATTGGTGGTCAGGTTAAGCGTGCAGATCTCTTGAAACGTGCCCACCAATCAATGAATAACGTTGCTATGCTTGAGCCAATTACCAAGTATGCTGCTGAAGTACATGATGCTAACACCCTTTCTGAAACGGTAGCAAATGCCTATCGTCACGCTAAGTCAGGGAAACCAGGTGCAAGCTTTATTTCAATTCCTCAAGACGTGACCGATGCTCCGGTCAGTGTTAAGGCTATTAAGCCTATGACAGATCCAAAACTTGGTTCAGCATCTGTTTCTGATATTAACTATCTCGCACAAGCGATTAAAAATGCAGTGTTGCCAGTCTTTCTTTTGGGGAATGGTGCCTCATCAGAAGCCGTAACTTACTCTATTCGCCAGATTTGAAGCATGTCAAATTACCAGTTGTTGAAACTTTCCAAGGTGCTGGTATCGTGTCACGTGACCTTGAAGAAGATACTTTCTTTGGTCGTGTAGGTCTTTTCCGTAACCAACCGGGGGACATGTTGCTTAAGAAGTCTGACTTGATTATTGCCATTGGGTATGACCCAATCGAGTATGAAGCACGTAACTGGAATGCTGAAATTTCGGCACGTATCATTGTAATCGATGTGGAACCTGCTGAGGTGGATACTTACTTCCAGCCAGAACGTGAGTTGATTGGTAATGTTGAAGCAACTTTAGATTTGCTCTTGCCAGCTATTCAAGGTTATAAATTACCTGAAGGATCAGTTGAATACCTTAAAGGGTTGAAGAATAACGTTGTTGAGGATGTTAAGTTTGATCGCCGACCTGAAGAAGGAAAGGTACATCCGCTAGATTTGATTGAAGTTTTGCAAGACCAAACCAAAGATGATATGACAGTCACTGTTGACGTTGGTAGTCACTATATTTGGATGGCTCGCTATTTCAAATCTTATGAACCACGTCATTTGCTTTTCTCTAATGGGATGCAAACTTTAGGGGTTGCTCTTCCGTGGGCCATCTCTGCAGCTTTGGTTCGTCCTAAGACAAAAGTCATTTCTGTTTCTGGAGATGGTGGTTTCCTTTTCTCAGCACAAGAATTGGAAACGGCAGTTCGTTTGAAATTGCCAATTGTTCATATTATCTGGAACGATGGCCATTACAATATGGTGGAGTTCCAAGAAGAAATGAAGTACGGACGTTCATCTGGGGTTGACTTTGGTCCTGTAGATTTTGTAAAATATGCTGAGAGCTTTGGAGCGAAAGGTTATCGTGCAACTAGTAAGGAAGAGTTTGCTAGCTTGCTTCAAGAAGCCTTGGCTCAAGCTGTAGATGGACCAGTCCTTATTGATGTTCCAATCGACTATAAAGATAATATTAAACTTGGCGAAACTATTTTGCCAGATGAATTTTACTAAAAAGAGGGTGTAGACATGTCTGAAGCCATAAAATTATTTCAATATAATACTTTGGGAGCCTTGATGGCTGGGCTTTATGGAGGTACTTTAACAGTTGGAGAATTGTTGGAGCATGGAGACTTGGGTCTCGGAACATTAGATTCTATCGATGGTGAGTTGATTGTTCTTGACGGTAAAGCCTATCAAGCCAAAGGGTCTGAGGGTAAGGTCGAAGTGGTAGAAGTTTCTCCTGATGAAAAAGTACCTTATGCAGCAGTCGTACCTCACCAAGCTGAAGTTATCTTCCGTCAACGTTATGAAATGACTGATAAAGAACTTGAGGATCGTATTGAATCTTATTATGATGGGGTCAATCTTTTCCGTTCTATCAAAATCAAAGGTCATTTTAAACAGATGCATGTGCGCATGATTCCAAAATCAAATGCCGATATTAAGTTTGCGGATGTTGCCACACGCCAACCTGAGTACGAGGTAGATAATATTTCAGGTACTATCGTTGGTATTTGGACGCCAGAAATGTTCCACGGTGTGAGTGTTGCTGGTTATCACCTCCATTTTATTTCAGACGACTTGACATTTGGTGGTCACGTTATGGACTTTGTTATTGAAAATGGTATTATCGAAGTTGGTCCAGTTGACCAACTCGACCAACGTTTCCCAGTGCAAGACCGTCAGTATCTTTTTGCTAAATTCAATGTCGATGAGATGCGTGAAGATATTACTAAGGCTGAATAAAATTTTTTAAGACATCATAAATCATAGAAAGAACTTTCCTAGATGATTAGGGAAGTTTTTTTGTTTTTTGAAGTTATTTCTATATCGAAATAGTTGACAGATGTAATTATAGATGTTACAATTCGTGATATAAAGTTCGATATGGAACTAAAATTCAAAGAAAGACATGGTGTTTTATAATGGATTATTTGAAAGTGCTAGTCGAAGAGATCCATTCAGTTGTAGTGGCAACGGTTGATGAAACGGGACATCCGCATACAGCTGTTATGGACATGATGTGGGAGGACGGGAAAACAGTTTATTTTTTGACTGCCGATTTTAAACCCCTCTACAAACGGCTTAAGGAAGATGGACGTGTAGCAGTGACAGGGATGACTCAAGGTGCCGGAACTATGGATCGTAAATCTATTTCCCTAACCGGTCAGGTGGAATGGATTGGAAAAGAGCATTTAGAAGAGTTGTTAAAAGCCAATCCATACATGTATGAGATTTATCCGACGGAGGAGGGACGTAGTCACCTACAAGTCTTTCGTTTTAAAAATTCAGTAGGCAATTTTTATGATTTGACGCAATTGCCTCCCTATCAAGCAAGATTTGAAATTGAGGGATGATAAGATGACAAAGATTCAAGATGCAAAGAGAATCATTGAAGAAGCAGATAAAATTGTGATCGGAGCGGGAGCTGGCTTATCTGCAGCGGCTGGCTTAACCTACTCAGGCTCACGTTTTGAGGTTTTCTTTAAAGATTATATTGCTCGTTATGGCATGCAGGATATGTATTCTGCAGCATTTTATCCTTTTGAGACCGCTGAGGAGCGCTGGGGTTATTGGGCTAAGCATATATATCATAATCGTTACCAACCGGAGGGATTTTCGCTTTATAGAGATCTTTTCGACTTGGTTAAGGACAAGGATTATTTTGTGATTACGACCAATGTAGATGGGCAGTTTATGAAGACAGGATTTGCTCCGGAACGTTTCTTTGAAGTGCAGGGCAACTACGGAGAGTGGCAGTGCTCCGTTCCTTGTCGTCAGAAAGTCTTTGATAATAGAGGAGCTGTCATGGAGATGCTAAATGAAATCAAGGACTTGAAAATTCCAACCGACTTGATACCGTATTGTCCTCATTGTGGAGCGCCAATGACCATGCATTTACGTGTAGACCAGGCTTTTGTCCAAAATGAGACTTGGGAGGCTTCTTATGAAGCTTATCTAGGATTTTTAGAAGGGATGGAAGATCAAAAGGTTGTCTTCTTAGAATTGGGTGTCGGATACAATACGCCGACCATCATTCGCTATCCTTTTGAGAAAATGACAGCATGTCCGCTATCCAGCACCGGTGACAGCCGACTTTCTCTACCAACAAGACCGTTATTTACAAGAAAAACTATTAGAAAAAGGAGTTGTAGACTTAAAAGACTTGACTCCGATTCGGCCCAATCTCTACCTGTGGCAAGGCGATATCACTCGTCTGGCGGTTGATGCCATTGTCAATGCGGCCAACAGTAAGCTTTTAGGCTGTTTTGTACCTAATCATTCTTGTATTGACAATGCCATTCACACAGCTGCGGGGGTTGAACTACGTTTATCCTCTCCTTGCTCCTGCAGGAGCAAGGAGAGGATGAAACTACGGGTCAGGCAAAGATGACCAAGGCCTATAACCTACCTTCCCGCTATGTCCTTCACACAGTTGGGCCTATTATCTATGACGAAGTGACAGATTTGGAAAGACAACAGTTGGCCTCTTCGTACGAAGAGTGTTTGAACTTAGCTTATGAAAAAGGTCTGAGAAGCTTGGCCTTTTGTTGTATCTCAACAGGAGAATTTCGTTTTCCAAATGAAGAGGCAACTAAGATTGCGATAGAGACGGTTCTACAGTTCCAGAAAGAACACTCTGATATGGTAGTTATATTCAATGTTTTTAAAGATATTGATTATACGATTTATCAAGCATTATTAAAAAAATAATGTTTCTATATAGAAGTAGTTGATGGATGTAACAGACAGTGATACAATAACTTTAATATTTCGATATCGAACAAAAAGGAGACATAATGGACAAGATGTTAGGGGGCTACCAAGCTCTACAGATTCGATTGTTAAACGGGCGTATTTTTCAAAAACTCTTGAGCAAAGAACCAGAAGCTCAATATAGAAGTGAACAAGGAAAAATTTTAACAGTGCTTTGGCAAAAAGAAGATGGTCAAGCAACTGCGACAGATATCGCCCTTACTTCAGGACTAGCCAACAATACCTTGACTAGCATGATTAAGAAATTAGTTGACCAGGGCTTGGTTACGATTGAACAGAGTGACCAGGACAAGCGCAAGAAGTTTGTCGTTTTGACCGAACTTGGTTGGGCGCAAAAAGAAATTGGAGACCGTGTCAGCAAAGAACTAGGAGAGATTTTCTACCAAGGCTTTTCAAATCAAGAAATCCGAGAATTTGAAGCCTATCAAGAGCGTATTATCACAAATCTAAAAGCTAAAGAAAATGATATGTAGGGAAAGGAAGTAACAGTTATGATTGGAATAACAGGTGTAACAGGGAAATTAGGCTCTTATGTGGCTGATCTTGTCGATCAGCAAGGAATTTCTTCTATCCATCTGGCAAGAAGCCCAGAGCGTGCAAAAGTCTACGCGTCAGCGGAAATTCGTAAGATGGTGTATGCCAATACTCCAGAGGTGGTTGAGGCCTTAAAGGGAATCGATGTCTTATTGATGGTCTCTGCTCGGGAAAATCCAGAGCGTGTTGAGGAACACAAGAGTTTTTTAGATGCCGCAAAGCTTGCTGGAGTGCAGCATATCGTCTATACCTCCTTTTACGGAGCAGATGAAAAAGCAACCTTTATCTTGTCTCGAGATCATGCCCAGACGGAAGCCTATATCAAGAAGTTAGGATTCACCTATACATTTTTGAGAGATAATTTTTACTTGGACTTCTTTATTGATATTGCTCTTGAAAATGGAGAAATTCGTGGTCCGGCTGGCAGGGGCCGTGTGTCAGCTGTTGCCCGTAAGGACACTTCTAGGGTCGCAGCAGAGATTATCTTAAACCCTAAGGAATGGGAAAATCAAACCTTGAATCTAACAGGACCAGAGAATCTTTCTATGGAAGAAATCGTAGAGCTTCTCTCAAAAGAGACCGGTAATGCCATCACGTATGTAGACGAATCGGTAGAAGAGGCCTATGAGTCACGGAAAAAATGGCCAGCACAAAACTGGGAATACGATGCTTGGGTCAGTACCTATACAGCTATCAAAGTTGGGGAACAAGCTGGGGTTTCAACAGTTGTCGAAAAAGTCTTAGGACGTCCAGCTATGAGTTTGGTAGAAGTTGTAAAATCTAGTTTATCGCAATAGAATTGTCAAAGAAGCATGACGTTCTGTGTATAGATTGAGGGGATAGTAATGAAAGCAGTTGTTGTGAGCACTCCAGGTGGGCCAGAGGTATTAGAAGTTGTCGAACGACCCAAACCGGTCCTGAAGGCAGGTTGGACCCTGGTGAAAATCCAAGGCTTTGGCATCAATCACAGTGAAATTTTTACCCGCAAGGGACAATCACCATCTGTAAAATTTCCTCGTGTGTTAGGGATTGAGTGTGTCGGTCTTGTGGAAGAAACGACACGAGAGGATTTGAAGATTGGCCAGCAAATCATTTCCATTATGGGGGAGATGGGGCGAGCCTTTGATGGAGGCTATGCAGAGTATACCCTTCTCCCCAATGAGCAGATTTATCCAATCAAGACAGAACTTGATTTGGAAAGTTTGATAGCCCTTCCGGAAACCTATTACACGGCTTTTGGCTCTTTTCTTAATCTCAAGATAGAGGAGAAAGAAAGCGTGTTAGTTCGTGGAGCAACCAGTGGTGTAGAATTGCCTTTGCTAAACTGCTGAAAGGACAATTTCCTGAGATTCACCTGGCAGGAACTAGCCGAAATCTAGCTAAGGAAGAGCAACTGAAAGTGGTCGGATTTGATCAGGTGATTTTGGAAAAGGATGGTGTCTTGCACACGAAAGAGCAGTTCGATAAGGTCTTGGATCTTGTTGGTCCCAGCACTATTCTCGATACTTTTGCGCGGACAGCAGAAGGTGGGATTATCTGTTCTTGTGGGCTACTGGGTGGTCAGTGGACTGTTCCAGACTTTGATCCGATCGAGATGCACTCTCGCAATCTCTACTTGACGACCTTTGCTTCTGGCAATGTGTCTCATGACAAGCTCCAGGCTTTGGTAGATTTTGTCGAGCAGTATCGCGTGGATGTACGGCCTGAAAAAGTTTATCAGATTGACCAAATTCAGGAAGCGCATGCTTATCTGGAAGGAAGCCATTCTTTTGGTAAAGTGATCGTAAAAAATGAGGAAGATTAAATGATTGAATACAAACATGTAGCCTTGCGCTACACGGAAAAGGACATTTTGAAAGATGTCAATCTCCGCATTGAAAATGGAGAATTCATGGTGCTAGTGGGTCCTTCAGGATCTGGTAAGACCACCATGATCAAGATGATTAACCGTCTTTTGGAGCCGACAGATGGCAATATCTATATGGATGGAAAACGCATTAAGGACTATGATGAACGGGAGTTACGTCTCAGTACTGGCTATGTCCTTCAGGCTATTGCCCTATTTCCTAACTTGACAGTTGCCGAAAATATTGCTCTCATTCCTGAGATGAAGGGCTGGAGCAAGGAGCAAATCGCTTCTAAAACAGAGGAACTCTTGAACAAGGTTGGCCTGCCTGCTGCAGAGTATGCAAATCGCATGCCTAGTGAATTATCGGGTGGAGAGCAACAGCGGATTGGCATTGTGCGAGCTATCATTGGGGAACCAAAGATTCTATTGATGGACGAACCTTTTTCAGCCTTGGATGCCATCTCTCGCAAGCAGTTGCAAGAATTGACCAAGGCCTTACATAAAGAATTCGGCATGACGACCATCTTCGTAACACATGATACGGATGAGGCCTTAAAATTAGGGGATCGAATTGCAGTTTTGCAGGATGGAGAAATTCGTCAGGTCGCAGAACCTGAAACAATTTTAGAAGCGCCTGCGACAGACTTTGTAGCAAACTTGTTTGGAGGTAGCCTTCATGTCTAATTTGATTTCAACATTTCAAGAACGTTTTGGGGACTGGTTAACGGCCCTCGGACAGCACTTACAATTGTCTCTTTTGACCTTAATTATTGCAATTTTCCTCTCAATTCCTTTGGCCATTTATCTTAGCACGCGCGAACGTGCGAGTAACTGGGTCTTGCAACTCGCTGGTGTCTTTCAAACCATCCCTTCCATGGCCCTTCTGGGACTCTTTATCCCTATTATGGGAATTGGAACGCTTCCAGCTTTAACAGCTCTAGTCATTTATGCGATATTCCCAATTTTGCAAAATACTATTACAGGATTGCGTGGGCTTGACCCTAGTTTGGAAGAAGCTGGGATTGCCTTTGGGATGACCAAGTGGGAGCGCCTTAAGAAGTTCGAGATTCCACTGGCTATGCCTGTGGTGATGTCAGGGGTAAGGACTTCTGCGGTAATGATTATAGGGACTGCGACCTTGGCAGCCTTGATTGGGGCTGGAGGACTTGGTTCCTTTATCCTTCTAGGTATTGATCGAAGAAATTATAGCTTGATTCTGATTGGGGCCATTTCCTCAGCACTTCTTGCTATTTTATTCAATATTGTTCTAAAATGGATGGAAAAGGCCAAGTTACGCACGATTTTTGCAGCTTTCGCTATTATGGTCCTTGGTTTGGGAGCAAGCTACGCACCAAGCATGATGCCTCAGAAAGAGAAAGAAAATCTAGTCATAGCTGGTAAATTGGGACCTGAGCCAGAAATTCTCATGAATATGTACAAGCTTCTCATTGAGGAAATAGTGACATGACGGTGACGGTTAAGCCTAACTTTGGGAAGACAGATTTCCTTTATCAAGCGCTTAAAAAGGGTGATATCGATATCTATCCAGAATTTACAGGGACCATTACAAGCTCACTTTTGCAGCCAGCTCCTAAAGTCAGCAACGACTCCAAAGAAGTTTTCGAGGTTGCGCGTGATGGTATTATAAAGAAACAAGATAATCTAGCCTTGCTCAAACCCATGGCTTATCAAAACACCTATGCGATTGCTGTTCCGAAAAGTATTTCGAAAGAGTATAATCTGAAGACGATTTCTGATCTCAAGAAAGTTCAGGACAAGCTCAAAGCTGGTTTCACTCTGGAATTTAACGACCGTGAGGACGGAAACAAAGGACTTCAATCAGTTTATGGACTAATTCTTAATGTAGCTACCATGGAGCCGGCACTTCGCTATGAGGCAATCCAACAAGGCAATATCCAAATAACAGATGCCTATTCAACAGACCCAGAAATTGCTCAATATGATTTAGTTGTTCTAGAGGATGACCAACACCTCTTCCCACCTTACCAAGGGGCACCCCTCATGAAAGAAGCTCTTCTTAAGAAACATCCAGAATTGGAAGGCATTCTGAACAAGTTGGCCGGCAAAATCACAGAGAGCCAAATGAGTCAGATGAACTACCAAGTGGGAGTAGAAGGAAAACCTGCTGCTAAAGTCGCACGTGAGTTTTTGGTCAAACAGGGACTATTGAAGAAATGATCAAGCAAGAAAAAATACAAGAAACTCTTCTGCGACTCTGTAAGCACTATGGAGAACAAAATTGGTGGCAATCGGATAACAAGATTGAAGACTTGGTATCGACTATTCTGATCCAGCGAATAACAGAGAAGAATGCTAAGTTGGCTTTAGCTGGTCTTATGGATGTCATGACAGTAGAGGATATCCTGGCTTTACCGCTAGAAGATTTACAGGAACGTATTCGACCTGCCGGATTTTTTAAGCAAAAGTCTCAAACGATTAGAGGACTTCTGATCTGGTTAAGAGAAGTTGGTGGTTTTGAGGTTCTGTCCAAGATTGGAACAGAAGATTTACGGAAGCAACTTTTGAAGTTAAAAGGGATTGGACCAGAGACTGCAGATGCACTTTTACTTTATCTTTTTGATCGTCCAGTTTTTATTTCGGATGAATATGCGAGAAGACTTTTTCGACGCTTAGGATTTGGAAACTTTGATACTTATAATGACATGCATGCTGTTTACGGTAACGTCTTGGAGGGACTTACTCTCAAACAATGCCAAGAGATTCATGCTGTCATTGATGAACATGGGAAAGCTTTTCGCAAAAGTAAAGGCCAGTTAGACGAAAGTTGGTTATGATAAAAAAATTCTAGGACTTCTTGTCTTAGAATTTTTTTAGTTATTATTTGTCTGTTTTCTTTCCAATTTTCAGATATAATAAGAATAACAATTTAAGGAGCTGTCTATGTCAATGAATCAATATACCATCCCACAATTTATCGTCGATGCTTTTACAGATACCGTTTTTAAAGGCAACCCAGCTGCTGTTTGTCTTTTGGATGAATGGTTGTCAGATGATACCTTACAGAATATCGCTAAAGAAAATAATCTTTCTGAGACAGCTTTTACGGTTAAAAATGGTGTCCACTATGAATTACGTTGGTTTACTCCAGGTGGGGAAATCGATCTGTGTGGCCATGCTACCTTGGCAACGGCCTTTGTTCTCTTTCGATTTATTGAAAAGAATGCTGAAAGTCTAACTTTTGCTACACAGAGTGGGGAACTTTTGGTTACACAAAAAGGTGAGTACTATGAGCTGAATTTTCCAGCATTCTCCTTGCACCAGGTTGCAGTCACAAGTGAGATGGAAGAAGCAATCGGTGTCCGTCCGCTTGAAGCATGGCTTGGAAGAGATCTAGTTTGTGTCTTACCTCATGAAAATGAGGTCATTAATGCAAATCCAGATTTTGATAAAGTAAAAGATTTAGATGGGCTCCTCCTGAATATTACTGCTAGAGGAGAAAAATACGATATAGTCACACGAAGTTTCGCTCCAAAATTATCAATTAAGGAAGATCCAGTCTGTGGATCAGGACACTGTCATGTCATTCCTTTGTGGGCTAATAAGTTGGCACAAGCAGAATTTAGGGCCTACCAAGCCTCTGAGAGAAGTGGACTTCTTATTTGTCGCTTGGAGGGCAATCGGATTTATCTTGCTGGAAAAGCTGCCCTTTATAGCCGTGGCGAGATTTATGTGACAAACTAGATTTCTTCTTGTAAAAAAATGAAAGTACTAGCAATAACCGTTAAAGTAATATAAAAACAAACGATGTCTAGCTCAGCTAGGCATTTTAAATTTCACAACATTTTTTGAAGAATTTTCAGAATAGACTTGACAATTTTGAAAATAAGCGTATGATAAGACTATGAACTTTTAAAAATAGTAATTTTACTATATTAACTCATGTCGACTACGGTTGGTATGGTGAAGTGACTAGATGGTTCTAATAACTATTCTATAGAGCGTTGCGTCCGAAAGTCATTCCCGACACGGCTCTTTAAAAACAAAAGGAGAAGATTATGAAAACAGAACCGATTCATCGTACCAGTATGTGGAAATTTAAGTTAAGTGCTGCCACCATGACTTTGATTCCCGCTGCCGTGGGGATTAACTATGTTGCCAAAGCCTTGGCGGAGGGGTTAAAGTTGCCCGTTTGGCTGGGGTCTTTGGGAACCTTTCTTGCCAGCATGTTGGCTGGGCCGGTTGCCGGTGCCATCAGTGGTTTCATCAACAACGTGATCTATGGGCTGACCTTATCGCCAATTTCAACCGTGTATGCGATTACCAGCATCGGAATTGGGATTACTGTCGGAGTTTTGCACGCCAATGGGTGGTTCTCGTCAGCGCGACGAGTATTTGTTTCTGCTATTATTATTGCCTTCGTTTCAGCTGTCATTTCAACGCCACTCAACGTCATCTTTTGGGGTGGTCAGACCGGTATCGCTTGGGGTGACTCATTGTTTGCGGTAATGGTCGCCAATCATGCACCAGTGTGGCTGGCCTCATTTACCGATGAGTTTGTCTTGGATATTTTGGATAAAGTCTGCGTGGCCTACCTGGCATTCTTCATCTATCGTCAGCTGCCGAAGCGGATGGTGCACTTCTTTAGCGGTGATAAATGATGAATGATCAAACATTGATTTCTGGAGCGCCACGGGTCAAGCTCAAGTGGTACCAGGTGATCGATCCGATTACTAAGCTCTTGTTCATCTTGGACATGACGTTGTTGAGCTTTGCCAGTATGAATTTATTGCTTCAGGCCGGATTAATTCTTATCGCAACACTGCTATTGTTATTTTCCAAATTGAGTTCTACCATCTTTAAGGCGCTGGGATTCAGCCTGTTTCTGATTTGCACCATGCTGATCATCCAAGGGTTATTTTACAGTCGGAATCAAACTGTGCTGTTTTCTGTGCTTGGGGTGTCGTTCTACAAAGAAGGCCTGATTTATGCCACCACTCTGGGTTGTCGAGTATTGGTGATTATTTTGACCAGTGGCTTTTTTATGGTGACCACGAGTATTTCAGAAAACGCGGCCTATTTGGAACTGTCCGGATTGTCTTATAAAACCGTCTACGTTCTGATGTCGGTGTGTTATATTTTGCCGGAAATGATGCGCAATATGCGGAAAATCCAGCAGGCACAAAAAGTTCGCGGAACCAATCCGCAAAAAACGTTGATTCAGAAATTAAAGTCAGTCCTGCCGGTTCTAATTCCATTGGTGATTAAGACCTTGGATCAATCGATGACGCGGTCGATTTCTCTCCAACTGAGAGGTTTTGATAATCTCAACCGGACTGTCAGAACCTCCCAGCGTGTGTATCGCCTGTCGCGGACGCTGCACATTGGTCTGACTGGACTGGCAATTTTATTGATTGGGTGGAAGATATGGACGAAGATAAACGGATTGTAATTGAAATTTGACTACCCGTTATCCGGGTACTGAGCAACCACAACTGCGTCAGATTAACGCGGAGGTTCATACCGGCCAGGTGGTTGGGATTATCGGGAATAGCCACTCCGGCAAATCGACTTTGTGCCGTGTGCTAGCAGGGGTCATTCCCAAAATTGTGTCTGCTGAGATTGAGGGCGACTGGCACATGTTTGGCCAGCGAGTGTCCGACAATTGGCCCGTTTATAATGCCATGAATGGAGTTGTACTGCAAAATCCAGCTGGCCAACTAAGTGGGTTGGCAGACACGGTTGCCGATGAAATCGCCTTTGACTTGATTAATCAGGGAATGGCTGAAGGACTGATTCAAAAACGGGTTGAAGAAGTTGCTACGCAAATGGGGCTGATTGAACAGCTGAATTTGCGTCCCGAGAGCCTTTCCGGTGGTCAGAGCCAGCGGTTGGCAATTGCCACGGCGATTGCGGCTAACCCGGCTGTTTTGATTATGGATGATCCGACCAGTCAGATGGATCCCCTTGGCCGCCGACAATTTTTCCAATGGCTGGCCCAAGTCAAAGAGACGACTGTCTTCATTGTCACCAGTGAAATTGACGATTTGTGCGAAGTCGCCGACGTTGTGTGGGTGCTGCACGAGGGTCAAATGGTAGCCCAGGGCAGGCCGGGTGAGGTGTTTAATCATTTGGTAGCTGACTGGCAGATTCCAGCCCCGACAATCCAGCAACTTGCTCAAAAAATGGATTGGCACTTGGCTGATGGCCGGTATCCGGTGAATGACGCTGATCTGAAGGAGGTTCGTTATGTCCACAATTGAACTGAACAACCTGACGTTCACTTATCCGGAACGGTCCTTTAGCTTGGATGTTGAAGACAAACACTTCGCCGATCCGATGGTGGCGATTGTCGGCCAAAATGGTGCCGGCAAATCAACGCTCTTCAAATTGTTGACGGGCTTGCTGACACCACAAACCGGTGTGATTAAGATCAATGGAGAAAATTTTAATGATCTTAAACCAGTCGAAAAGTTACTGAAGGTTGGGATTACTTTTCAGAATCCTGACGATCAGCTTTTCAACCCGACCGTTCAACGAGAGGTGGAGTGGAGTGTCGCGCAGGTCATGGATGACCACGACACGATTACGAGGCGGGCTTTAGCGGCTCTAAAAAGAGTTGGCTTGGATGATAAAACAGCTGAAAGTCCATATGACCTGTCATTGTCGGAACGCAAGCTGTTGAGCGTTGCCACAGTTTTGGCAGTGGATCCGGCGATTTATTTATTTGATGAGCCGATGATGTCGCTTGATTGGGAAAGCCGGCGCAAGTTGACCGAAATTTTCCATCAGTTGGCTGATTCGGGCCACCAAGTTGTGACCATCACCCATGACATGGATTGGGTCGCCACCGAGTTTGAGTCGGTGTATGTTATGGAACACGGGAAGTTTGGCTTCGCCGGCAGTCCACGGGAATTGTTCAGCGATCACGAACTTGTCCAGCGAGTGGGATTACTACCACCGCGGATTATGGACATAGCGGAGTCGCTGGGTGATTCACAGACATATTTATCGGTTAATGATTATTGCCAGAAAAATCGAGATGTATAGAAAAAGTCACCTCTGCGGGTTTTCCAGGTTGAAGGATTAACTTCAGCTTCTGGCAAGAACTCACATGGGTGACTTTTGTGTTTAATAACGTTTCATGATCATCGGGTGTTTCCTCAGATCAATCGGTTTGATTTTACTTTGTTTCATGGTCATAATCATATACCATTTCTTCGGTTCTTTTTATATATTCCTCGAATGGTCTCCATCCCCTTAATCGTGGATGAGGCAGTCCGGAGACTTCGATAAAATTTATTCCGTCGCTTAATTGGCCTATGATCTTGTTCTATTAAATTGTTCAGATACTTCACAGTTCGATGTTCTGTTTTGGTGTATAATCCGTTTCTCTGTAACTTTCTAAATGCAGATCCTATAGGGGTGCTTTATCTGTTACGATGACTCTAGGTTATCCAAATTGTTTATGGAGTCGCTTTAAGAAAGCATACGCCGCCTGAGTATCTCGTTTCTTTCGTAACCAGATATCCAATGTTAAACCGTCCGCATCAATCGCTCGATAGAGATAATGCCAACGCCCCTTAATTTTGATATAGGTTTCATCCATTTTCCACGAATAGAAGGACTGTTTATTTTTCTTTTTCCAGAGATGATAGAGGATTTTACTGTATTCTTGAACCCACCGATAAATCGTAGTGTGACAAACATTTATTCCACGGTCATAAAGCAATTCCTGAACTTCACGATAGCTCAGATTGTAACGTAGGTAATAACCAACAGCGACAATGATGACGTCTTGTTGGAATCGTTTGCCTTTAAAATGATTCATCTCTCAAGCCCTACTAACCTTTTTTCTGCTCTTTGAGAAGCTGAAGGTCGTGCCAGTAACTATCCCTTTGGTCTGATCAATTCCGTCATTTATCTTTTGCTTGCCCTTCAAAAAGGCTTCTACGGTGAGGTTTTGACAACACTCTATTTCACCATCATGCAGCCGATTGGTCTCTTGGTTTGGATTTATCAAGCCCAATTCAAAAAAGAACAGCAGGAATTTGTTGCTCGTAAATTGGATACGGTTGGATGGACCAAGTACCTATCAATTAGTATACTTTGGTGGTTAACCTTTGGTTTCATTTACCAATCCGTTAACGCCAATCGTCCATTCCGTGATTCTATTACCTATGCGACAAATGGTGTCGGTCAGCTCTTGATGACAGCTGTTTATCGTGAACAATGGATTTTCTGGGCTGCCACTAATGTTTTCTCTATCTACCTCTGGTGGGGAGAAAGCCTTCAAATTCAAGGAAAATACTTCATTTACCTTATCAACAGTCTCGTTGGTTGGTACCAATGGAGTAAGGCAGCTAAGAAAGCTTAGTACTTATGTTTATCAATTACTAAGAGGATCCAGAAGGGTCCTCTTTTTGAGTTTATTTCTCTTATGTAGAAGCTAGTGACGATGCTTATCACATTTAGAATAAAGAAAGTAATGTACGTTTACCTAAATCCTTAAAAAGACCTAGATTGGTACTCTAGGCCTTTTTGTATTGTATTATAGAAGTGAGAATCACATGTTATTGGAATAGAAATAGCCAAACATATAGCAAAAAAGTAATAATCAAGTTAATGACAAAACGAATTTGGTGGTGTGATTTATTGAATTTTTTGTTATTTTGACCATTCAGGAGAGCGCCCCCGCAAATTGTCGAGCTAGCAAATAGCCATATATAAAATGCTAAGGTACGATTTACCATAACAAGGAGAAGTGCTAAGATACCAACAATGGCACCTATTATAATAAATCCAGTTCCTAAGCTTTTTTTGCCTTTAGAATAGCTGATACAGCTGCAGCAAGATGAAGCAGGACAAAAGCAAGAGCTAAGAAGACAGTGATGATGGTTAAGATGAGATAAAGTGACATAGATGTTTCCTTTCTAGGATAACCTGAGTGCTATTTTTTATGATTGATTTTATTAAGAATCATAAATGATACTACAAGATTTAAAATGATAACCAATAAGGTAAAAAGAGAGTAACCATAAAGTTTAATTGGAAATTCATTTTTGAGATTGCATAGAGCAAACAAACTCGTTAAAATGCCCGTCAACAATCCAGGCACATATTTTCGTATAACGATTGTTTGAATCAGATGTCCGAATACATGGTAGATATAAGCGATTATGATGCTTGCGTAAATGCTATAGTTATTAAACTGGTAACTAAGATATAGCGACGTCATTAGGATGAGAAATTGCTCCAAGACAATAAAGTTGAAAGCAAAAGGAGTGTAATAAGATAGGATTCGATTGTTTGGATACTGGATTGATATTTTTTTGACAAAGGATGGCATCCAAACGATTTCTTCGAGTTCGTGAAGCATGAAGAGTGATGGAAATAGAAAGTAAAATTGCACGCTGGTCATTGAAAATACTCCCTTCTAGTTCGAACCCACTTTCAGAATCTCCAAATAAAACTGGATCACTTCTTGTTCGCTATAAGACTTGCCTTTTTTCAACCACCAGCTGAGGGTTTCGATGAAATGGCTGACGACTAGGTGTTTGAGATAGGAGTGAGGAATGTTAGGGTACGATTGGATGAGTTCGTCGGCTACCATTGGGTAGACATCGTGTTCTAGTTCTTTTCGCAGTTGCCGGATAAAATAATCGTTTTTAGAGAGCAAGAGACTGGTCACATGGTCTTGGTTTTTCTTGAAATGCTGAAAGATATGGGCCAGGTAGTCTTGTGGGGAGAGGTGTTCAGCACGCTCAAAGAGATGGTGAAAGAGCTTTTGACAGAGTTCATCTAGCAAGAGTTCCTTACTCTCGTAATGGCTGTAAAAGGTCGAGCGTCCTACATCAGCAAGGTCTATGATTTCTTGAACCGTGATGGCCTCGTAGTCTTTTTGGTTGAGTAAGTGTAAGAAAGCTTGATAGATAGCTTTTCGAGTTTTGGTGATGCGACGATCCTGAGTATTCATATGGACAATTTGAACAAATTGTTCAGTAACGTACACCCTAAACAGTTTGCTCCTATCCTTTCTGTTGTGAATGTTAGATAATGATAATGAACATGATGTTCATGAATCTATTATAACAAAGGATTTAGGATTATGAAGACAAAACATGCGGTCTGGATAGCTTTTTTCTTGAATTTGAGTTATGCCATTATTGAGTTTATTGCAGGAGGAATTTTTGGATCCAGCGCTGTCCTTGCGGATTCGGTCCACGACTTGGGGGATGCGATCGCTATTGGGATCTCCGCCTTTTTGGAGAGTATTTCCAATCGTGAAGAAGACAGCCACTATACCTTGGGCTACAAGCGCTTTAGCCTTTTAGGGGCCATGGTAACGGCTGTGATTCTCATGACAGGATCTGTTTTAGTTATTTTGGAAAATATAACGAAATTGGTTCACCCACAACCTGTCAATGATGAGGGGATTCTCTGGCTTGGAATTATTGCCGTCAGCATCAATGTGCTAGCGAGCCTCGTCATTCGCAAAGGGCAAACCAAGAACGAATCCATTCTTAGCCTGCATTTTCTGGAAGATACCTTGGGTTGGGTGGCTGTCATCTTAATGGCCATTGTTCTCCGATTTACCGATTGGTATATTCTGGATCCGCTCTTATCTCTAGCTATTTCCATCTTTATTCTGTCCAAAGCCATTCCACGTTTGGAGCACGCTCAGGATTTTCCTGGATGCCGTGCCAGAAGGAGTAGATATCCAGCAAGTCAAGAGTGATTTGGAGCAGTTGGACCATGTGACTAGTATCAATCAGCTCAATCTCTGGACCATGGATGGCCTGGAAAAAAACGCCATTGTCCATGTTTGTCTAGAGCATGTCAAGCATATGGAGGTCTGTAAAGAGTCTATTCGCACCTTGCTCAAAGATTGTGGCTTTCAAAACGTCACCATTGAGGTCGATGAAGACTTGGCAACCCACCGAGCTCATAAACGCAAGATCGAAGAGTTAGAAGTGAATCAAAGTCATGGACATATTCATCACCATTAAGAATAGTTATTTACACTCTTAGAGTTTATCTCTAGGAGTTTTTTTGATACTAAGCTCACTAAAGTAAGCCTTTTCATGGTAAAATAGTGAAAAGTATATAGTAAGGAGTAGTTATGAGTAAAAGAGCTGTGTTGATGATGACCTTTGGGTCGCCAGAAGAGATTACCTACGAAGGAGTAGCAGAGTTTTTCACGAATATACGGCGTGGAGTTCGTCCCGAACCACATGAAATTCAGACCTTATATGACCATTACCTACGAATCGGTGGAACGCCGCTCCAAAGGATAACAAAGAAAGAAGTTGACTTGGTTGCTTCCGCTCTTGGAGAACAAGTGTCGGTTTACTTTGCCAATAAATTTTCCCGACCTTTCATCATAGATGCGATTAAAGAGATGGAGAATGACGGAATTGAAGAATGTTTGTGCTTGATTCTAGAGCCCCATTATTCTTACTATTCTGTCATGGGCTATGAAAAATTTTTAGAAAGTGAGCAGATTAAGTTCCAAATTATCAAGGACTGGTATCGTGAGCCTGACCTTCTCCACTATTGGGCTGATGAGATCCGAAAGATTTTAGATCAGATTGGAGACGACAGTTATAAGGTGATTTTTTCAGCCCACAGTGTCCCAGTTTTGGCACTAGATTTTGGTGATCCTTATATCGATCAGATTTATGACAATAGTCGCTTGATTGCGGAGATTTTAGGGCTTGAAGAGGAGCAGTACACCAATACTTGGCAGAGTGAGAGTGATATAGGTATTCCTTGGATTAAGCCGGATGTCTTAGAATACCTTCGTAATGAGAGGGAACATCCTGACCACTATATTTTTGTTCCGATTGCCTTTATTAGTGAGCATATTGAAGTTCTTTTTGATAATGATGTGGAGTGTAAGGAGCTTTGCCAAGAGTTAGGTGTAGCCTATCACAGACCTCCTATGCCAAATAGCGATCCTCGTTTAATCAAGGCACTTCTTTCGACAATTCAGTCTCATATAGACGGTGATTATAGTTACTATCAACCTCAGCTGGAGACCTTTGATGAGCTGGAAGCTCCTTCTAGCACAGGTCAGATTTTAGATGAGGAAAAGGATATCCAAATGCCAGATTTTGTGAAGAAGTTAATTGCCAAGAAAGGCCGCGAAAATGTCAAAATGCCCTATTTGATTAAGAAAATGCTAGAAAAGAAGTATGGGAAAAAATATGATTAATCGAAGAGGGGAAAGTAAGATTTGAGCAGAAGCCTAAGAAAAAGTGTATACTAACAGTAACTAAAGAAAAAGAGGTAAACATATGAAATCAGCAGTTTACACTAAAGCTGGCCAGGTTGGTCTAGCAGATATTGATCGACCGCAAATTGAGGCTCCAGATGATGCTATTATCCGCATTGTCCGTACCTGCGTTTGTGGTTCCGACCTTTGGAGTTACCGTAATCCCGAAATCGAAGAAGGACATAGTAATAGCGGTCATGAGGCTATCGGAATCGTCGAAGAAGTTGGTGAGGCTGTCACTACTGTAAACCAGGTGACTTTGTCATCGCGCCTTTCACTCATGGTTGTGGTCAGTGTGATGCCTGTCGTGCCGGTTATGATGGGACTTGTGACCGCCATATTGGCAACAACTGGTCTGGTGGCGTACAGGCTGAGTATATTCGTTTCCATTTTGCCAATTGGGCACTTGTGAAAATTCCAGGTCAACCATCAGATTACAGCGAAGGCATGCTTAAGTCACTTTTGACACTTGCTGATGTCATGCCGACGGGTTATCATGCGGCGCGTGTGGCTAATGTGCAAAAGGGTGATAAAGTGGTCGTTATCGGGGATGGGGCTGTTGGCCAATGTGCTGTCATTGCAGCTAAGATGCGTGGAGCATCGCAAATCGTCCTCATGAGTCGCCACGAAGACCGTCAACAGATGGCCTTGGAGTCAGGTGCGACAGCGGTTGTGGCTGAACGTGGTGAAGAAGGCATTGCCAAGGTGCGAGAAATTCTCGGTGGTGGAGCAGATGCAGCTCTCGAATGTGTGGGTACTGAAGCAGCAGTTGATCAAGCTCTTGGTGTTCTTCACAATGGAGGCCGCATGGGATTTGTCGGCGTTCCTCATTACAATAACCGTGCTTTAGGTTCGACCTTTGCCCAAAATATTTCTGTGGCAGGTGGAGCGGCCTCAGTTACTACTTATGACAAACAAGTTTTGTTAAAAGCAGTTCTTGACGGTGATATCAATCCGGGTCGTGTCTTTACTAATAGCTACAGCTTGGATGAGATTAATCAGGCTTATAAAGATATGGATGAACGTAAGACCATCAAGGCTATGATTGTGATAGAGTAACGAAAAGTCTAGTAGAATTGTTTCTACTAGACTTTTAACTTGGTGTACATAAAATTTTTTAAAATCCCCAATTTGTAAATTAGGCTAGACAGAAAAAGCCATCTATGTAAGGCCAGATAAACACCACATTTGTCTGAAAGGAACTAATATAAATGACCTATACTCATCTTACCACAAACGAGCTCGTAATGATAGAGGCTTACTATCAAGAAAACACAAAGTTTCAGATATTGTGACCTCACTTGGCAGATCAAAACAGACAATCTACAATGTCATCAACTATCTGAAAGAGGGGGACTCTGCATATGATTACTATAACCGTTATAAAGTCAATAAGAAACGTTGTGGTCGGAATAAAACAAGTCTTACGCAATCAGAAAAAGATTTTATCCAAACTCATTTAGAACAAAGTTGGAGCCTTGATGTCATTAAAGGAACTTATCCAGATAGGGTTTCTTGTTCTATGGGAACTCTCTATCGACTAGCAGACCGTGGTATTTTAAAGAAAGAGGATTTCCCTTGGAAAGGCAAAAGAAAACCAAATGGTCATAGCGAAAAACGAGGAAAACAAGCGTTTCGTAGCGATTTGCGTGAGAGAGCAGACAGTTATCCCGATTTTAAGACGGAATTCGGTTATCAAGAAGGAGATACAATTGTGGGTGAAAAGAACAAAAGTGCAGTCATTACCTTAGTAGAATGCTGCTCAAATGCAATCATCACACTGAAAATCAAATGACGGAAAGAAAGTGATATTGAGGCTTCCATTAATCAATGGTTGTCTCTAGTCCTCAGCAATCTCTTTAAGTCGATCACTTTTGATTGCGGAAAAGAATTTTCTAATTGGAAATCTATTTCGAATGCACATGACATTGATATTTCTTTGCGGATCCAGGATGTCCTGGGCGACGAGGTCTCAATGAACATTCTAATGGCTTATTAAGACGAAATAGACTACCTAAACAAATGGATTTTACGAATATTTCTCAAAATTATTTATCAGCTACAGCTGATAAAAGAAATAGAATTCCTAGGAAGTCTTTGAATTATCAAACACCATACCAAGTTTTTCTGAGTTAAAGGAGTGAAAAAGCCCAATCAGACAAATCTTCAAAGGAAGATTTGTTTTTTTTAAAACTTTTGGTTGACAAATGTAAATCTTAGGAGTAGAATAACATCGTAAGGTTTACAAATGTAGATTTAGAAAGGAGAGGTCATGCAAATTTCCAATGCGGAATGGCGCATCATGAAGATTATCTGGATGGAAGGCAAGCAGACCAGCACGGATTTGATCGCCGTCTTGTCCGAGCGCTTTGACTGGTCGAAGTCAACCATCAAGACTCTCTTGACCCGCTTGGTGGAAAAGGGGTGCTTGACTAGAGAAAAATCAGGCAAAGCCTTTGTTTACTCCGCTCTGTTGACGCAGGATCAGAGTTTAGACTTGGTGGTTGAGGAGGTGAAAGACAAGGTTTGCTCCAAAAGGATTGTCCAGGTGCTTGAAAACTTGATTCAGGCGAGTGACTTTACGCTTGCAGATCTTAATCAGCTGCAGCAGGTCCTGGAAGAAAAGAAAGCAGAGGCTGTCGAAACAGTCCCTTGCAATTGTATGTAATAGAAAGAAGGAAATTCCATGTTTGGATTGTTAATTAGTATTGTTTGTTTACTTGTGGTTGCTTTTATTGCTTGGTGGTTCTTTGCAGAGCATGAAAAGGTAAGCGGCCACGCTCGTCAGAAATCAGGTTATCAAGAAATTGAAGTCGAAGTTATGGGGGGCTATTCGCCTGAAACCATTGTCCTGAAAAAGAATGTTCCAGCCCGGATCATCTTTAATCGCAAGGATCCATCTTCATGTCTGGCTCAAGTGATCTTTCCAGATTTTGGCGTTCATGAAGATTTGCCTTTAGGTGAAAAACATGTCATTGAAATTACGCCAGAAAAAGCGGGCGAATATGGGTATTCATGTGGAATGAACATGATGCATGGTCACATGATTGTGGAATAAAGGAGTAGGTATGGTAGAAAAACAAAAAGCAGTTGTGGAAAACGGAGTGCAAAAGATCCGTATTACAGCAGAAAAAGGCTATAGTCCAAAGGAATTTCAACTTCAAAAAGGGATCCCTGCTGAAATCACCTTCCATCGGGTCAATCCTTCTGGCTGTTACAAGGAAATTTTGTTTGAAGATCAGGGGATTTTAGAGCCTTTGGAAGTCGGTGTGGATAAGGTGATATCCTTTACCCCGACAGAAACAGGGGACTTTGAGTTTTCATGTGGAATGAAGATGCAAAAGGGTTCCTACACGGTTGTGGAAAAACGCCGTCGTGTCTTAAGTTTACTGGGTCGCTTTTGGATTACTAGTATCTTTACCCTTCCTTTATTGATCTTGATGATTGGGATGTGGGCAGGATTTGTCTCCCATCCAGTCAGTCGCTGGGGGACTTTTCTAGCGACAACGCCGATCATGTTGGTAGCAGGAGTACCTTTTATCAAGAGTGCCTGGGCCTCATTTAAGAAGCACCATTCCAATATGGATACCTTGGTAGCTCTTGGAACCCTGGTAGCCTATGTCTATAGTGTATTTGCACTTTTTACTAATCAGCCAGTATACTTTGAGGCTGCGGGTTTTATCATCTTCTTTATCCTCTTAGGGCAAATCTTTGAAGAACGGATGCGTAACAATGCCTCCGAGGCTGTGGAAAAGTTGTTGGATTTGCAGGCAAAAACGGCTCAAGTTCTCCGTGATGGGAACTATGTCGAGGTGGCGGCAGAAGATATCCAAATTAATGACTTGATTCGGGTCCGTCCTGGGGAAAAGATTGCGGTTGATGGGACGATTGTAGAAGGGAGTACGACCATTGATGAGTCGATGGTGACAGGTGAAAGCTTACCTGTGGAAAAATCAGTTGGTGATGCAGTGATCGGCTCCACTATCAACAGCAATGGGACCATTCTCTTTAAGGCTGAAAAAGTCGGTAGTGAGACCCTCTTATCTCAAATTGTGGACTTTGTCAAAATGGCCCAATCCAGTCGTGCTCCTATTCAAGATTTGACGGATAAGATTTCAGGTATCTTTGTTCCAGTGGTGACGATTTTGGCCATTGCGACTTTCTGGGTTGGTCCGTGCTTCTGGGCGCATCGCTTCAAGAGGCCATGCTCTATGCAGTATCTGTCCTCATTATTGCCTGTCCTTGTGCCCTTGGTTTAGCAACCCCAACAGCCCTGATGGTCGGAACCGGCCGTAGTGCCAAGATGGGGGTTCTGATTAAAAATGGAACAGTTCTTCAAGAAGTGCAAAAGATTCAAACCGTTGTGTTTGATAAGACAGGGACCATTACCATTGGCCAACCACTTGTAACCGATGTTGTAGGAGATGAAGCGCGTGTCTTGACACTGGCTGCTAGTCTTGAAACTTTTTCAGAACATCCACTAGCCCAAGCGGTGTTATCCCAAGCAGAAGAAAAAGGTTTGGTGTTATCCCCTGTGGAAAACTTCCAAGCGATTGAAGGAAAAGGGGTCCAAGGTCAAATCGACCAGCAGTTGGTGACCTTGGGAAATGGTAAACTTCATGACGGGACAGCGATGGATCCGGAGCTTGAAAAACGGATGGTAGAGTTGCAAGAGCAGGCCAAAACAGTGATTAATTTGGCTGTGGATGGGCAAGTGATTGGCTTGATTGCCATTCAAGATGCTCCGAAGGCCAGCTCAAAAGAAGCGATCAAAAAGCTCAAAGAACGGGGCTTGAAAACGGTCATGTTAACGGGGGATAATGAACGGGTGGCCCAAGCTATTGCTAAGCAAGTGGGAATTGACACCGTCATTGCTGATGTCCTTCCTCAAGAAAAAGCTAGCGCCATCCAAAAACTGCAAGAAGCTAGCAAGGTCGCGTTTGTTGGAGATGGGATCAATGATGCTCCAGCTCTCTCGATCGCGGATGTGGGGATCGCTATGGGATCTGGAACGGATATTGCGATCGAGTCCGGTGGCATCGTGCTCACGCAAAATGATTTGCTTGGCGTTGTGCGCGCCTTTGACATGAGTCAAAAGACCTTCCGCAGGATCTTACTCAATCTCTTCTGGGCCTCTATCTACAATATCCTTGGGCTTCCAATTGCTGCTGGAGTCTTTGTAGGACTGGGATTGACCCTCAATCCAGAACTAGCAGGTCTTGCCATGGCCCTTAGTTCTTTGTCTGTTTTGACTAGCTCTCTGCTTCTCAATGTTGCGAAAATTGATTAGACTCAACAAAAAAAGTGGTACAGAATTCATTTAATATTCTGTACCACTTTTTTCTCTTCTCTTCTCTTCTCTTACAGCCACAAGAGAAAACAGAAGCATATATTTTATAATAAAATATCCTATTATAAGATAGTTTGTGAAAATTTCTCAAATTCAGCATCTGTTATGTAATAGGAATTGAGCATCTCTGAGCAGATCCTTATACATATGAATCTCTTTGTGTTAAATTAGTACTTCAATCGTTTTCATGAGAATGGTCAGAATAAATTCATTTTCAAGACGAGCTTTGATCGGAAAGATGAAGTAGAAGCGCTGTGCTTCATTTTTCAGGATCAAATTAGAAATAAAGGAGAGTTAGAATGACTCAAGAGAAAATTACTGCATCTGCAGCAATGTTGAACGTATTGAAAACAAGGGGCGTAGATACCATCTACGGAATCCCATCAGGAACACTTAGCTCATTGATGGACGCTTTGGCTGAAGACTAAGATATCCGTTTCTTGCAAGTTCGCCACGAAGAAACTGGTGCTCTTGCAGCAGTTATGCAAGCTAAATTTGGTGGCTCTATCGGGGTTGCAGTTGGTTCAGGTGGACCTGGTGCGACTCACTTGATCAATGGTATTTATGAAGAAAAAAGATCTTATTTTCAGTCTTTTAGCAATGCTTGGTCTTGTTTGTGTAGGTGGTTGGCATTTTATTTCCCAAAACCAAGCGCAGGCCGTAAAAGCAGAAGCAAGAAAAACATTTATTCAATCAAGCCGTCCGACCATTTTTTTCCATGGTTGGGGCTCAAGCAGTCGTGCGGAAAGACATATGGCTAATGCGGCTAAAAATGCTGGCGTTACTCAGACCATCATCGAAGCTAAGGTAGCTGAGGATGGGACAGTCACTCTAAAAGGAACCATTCCTAAAGATGCTGTCAATCCGATTGTCCTAGTCAATTTCGACAATAATCGAGGAGCTAGCACTCAGGATCAGGGCAACTATGCCTTCGCTGTTGTCAAAGCTCTCCAAGATACTTATGGAATTACGGAGATGAATATGGTTGCTCACTCATACGGGAATATGGCCATCGTCTACTATATGCTCCAACATGGCAGTGATACGAGTCTACCTAAATTGGTCAAACAAGTGGATATTGCTGGTCACTTTAACGGAATCATCGGTATAGATGAACCGGAAAATATCACCCTAGATGACGAAGGAAAACCATCTTGCATGACAGAGTCCTATCAAGAGCTCTTGTCTCTTGGAAATCACTACCCTCAAGGTCAGGTTGAAGTTCTTAACATCTTTGGCAATACAGGTAAAGGGAGTGATGAGCGCGTGACCAATTTGTCTAGTCAATCTTTGGGCTACCTGCTTAAAGGACATGTCAAATCCATTCAAGAAAAGGAAATCTCAGGTCCAGATGGCCAACACAGTAAACTTCATGAAACAGCTTTAGTGGATAAGCCGATAATTGCTTTCTTGTGGGGCAAATGAGTTTATAAGAAAACAAAAAATTCTAGTAGAGGATGTCTACTAGATTTTTTTTTAATACAAATCCCAATTCGGAGTTGAGAATTTCTTAGTTCGAGTCATATAAAAATGCGTAAAATGAACTTCCCTTGCTAAGGTCATCACTGTTGCGATGGAGATGACAATGGTCGGATAGGCAGAAAAAAGAAGGGAAAGAACTAGTCCAATAAGGAAGATTCCTGCTTGGAGTCCGTAAAAAGTCTTGTTATAACGAAGGTAGCTCTTGTTTTTCTGAAAAAAATTTAATTTTCCACTTGACAAGTGAGTGAACACTCACTATAATGTCATTTGTAATCAAAAGTGAGTAAACACTCACTAAGGAGGATGCATATGAAAACATTGCTACATTTACAAGATTTACAAAAATCTTTTGGTCAACAACTGGTGTTAAACCACGTTGGTTTTGAATTACAGTCTGGGGAAATCATTGGTCTAATCGGTCCCTCAGGTGCTGGTAAATCAACCATGATTAAAACCATGTTAGGAATGGAAAAGGCAGATAGCGGTATTGCTTTAGTCTTAGAAAATACCATGCCCAATCGTCATATTCTAGGAGATATTGGCTACATGGCTCAGTCAGATGCCTTATATGATGCCTTATCAGGTCAGGAAAATTTGCAATTTTTCGGTAAGCTCAAAGGACTTTCTAAGAAAGACTTGTCATCTGAAATTGCCCATGTAGCTCAAGTGGTAGATTTGACAGATCACTTAAACAAGGCTGTATCTGGTTATTCAGGAGGGATGAAAAGACGTTTGTCACTAGCCATAGCACTTTTAGGAAATCCTCAACTCTTGATATTGGACGAACCGACAGTTGGGATTGACCCTTCTCTTCGAAAGAAAATTTGGAAAGAGTTGATGGCGCTCAGAGACAATGGTGTAGGAATCTTGGTTACAACCCATGTCATGGATGAAGCAGAGCTGACAGATAAGGTCGGACTACTATTAGGTGGAAAAATCATTGCCTTTGATACACCATCCAAGCTAAAAGAATCTTATGGTGTTTCAAGTATTGAAGAAGTCTTTTTGAAAGCAGAAGGAGAATGAAATGAGAACAATTGCCATTGCAAAAAAAGTCATCAAAGAATTGCTACGTGACAAACGGACACTGGCCCTAATGTTTGTGGCACCAGTCTTTATTATGTGGCTGATGAACATCATGTTTTCGGCTAGTACAACGGTGACTGTTAAGCTAGCGACACAAGATGTGCCAAGTAGTTTGGTAAGTAAGATGGACGACTTAGAACATGTCAGTGTCAAAAACTACAAAGACTTGGATAAAGCCAAAGAGGCTTTAAACGATGAAAAAGTAGATGCAGTTATCTCTTATAAGGATGGGGAATATCATGTAGCCTATGCTAATACAGATGCCTCTAAAACTTCGGTGACCCGACAAGTATTACGCACCAGTATTGCCAGTGAAGACACCAATCAATTATTAGCCCGTGTGAAGCAATCCCTTCCACAATTACAACTAAAGGTAAAATCTCCTGAAATTAAGGAATCTTATGAATATGGTAACGAGGACACCGGATTCTTTGCTAAATGATTCCTGTTTTGCTTGGGTTCGTCGTTTTCTTCTTTGTCTTTTTGATTTCAGGGATGGCACTCTTGAAAGAACGTACTAGCGGAACCCTAGATCGTTTGTTGGCAACCCCAGTCAAACGTTCGGAAATCGTTTACGGCTATATGTTGTCTTACGGCCTTATTGCCATACTGCAGACAGGAGTAGTCGTTCTAGCAGCCATCTGGTTGTTGAACATTGAAGTTGTCGGAAGCCTGTTAAATGTTATAATAGTTAATGTGGTACTGGCTCTGGTGGCACTAGCCTTCGGAATTCTCTTGTCTACCTTGGCAAAATCAGAATTCCAGATGATGCAATTTATTCCTCTTGTGATTATGCCGCAACTCTTTTTCTCAGGAATCATTCCACTTGATTCAATGGGAGACTGGGCAAAAACGCTAGGGAAATTCTTGCCTTTAACCTACTCAGGTGATGCGATGAGTCAGATTATTCTTTACGGACGTGGACTTGGAGATATTTTACCAAATATTGGTGTTCTACTAGTCTTCCTTGTCGCTTTGACAGTTCTCAATATTGTCGGCTTGCGTCGTTACCGTAAAGTATAAAATATAAATATACGAGGATGAAAATGAGTGAGAGTGTTTTTGAGTCGTTTGAAGCTTATCTAAAGGGTGCAGACTATCCCAAGGGAAGAAAAAAATCATGCAGGCGGCGGTCGATTTGATTTCTACTAAGAGTTACAATGGGACCTCCACCTTACAAATTGCCAAACATGCGGGACTTAGCCAAGCAACGCTCTTCAAGTATTTCAAGACCAAAGAAGATTTATTAACGGCTATTTTGCACCCTGTTGTTCCAGGACTTTTCGGTCGTTTTTTTGAAGAACTTTTAGCCTTAGAAACGACTGAAGAAAAGGTGCATTATCTGGTCCAAAATCGTATGGCCTATCTCAAAACGAATCGCGCTTTGATGAAAATTATTCTTCAGGAAATTTTTTCAAATAAGAAACTGAGAAAAGAACAACTTTATATTTGGAATACTCTTCAGGATAAATTATTAGTACTCCATAAGGAATTGATAGCAGATTCACGAGTGAATCCTGAAATCACGGTTCCTCAAATGGTTCGTATTTGTACAGGTCCCTTATTGGCCTACTTTGCCCAACTCTATATCGTTAGCGACAATAGTGACATAAGAGAAGAAGACTTAAATTTGTTGGAAAAACAGATTTTAGGTGGTTTGTGGAAATAAACGCCGACTGAAATGATATTTCTTAAAATAAAACACAAAAAGGACATATTTCTGACTAAAACAGATTCATGTCTTTTTTTAGGTGTTATGATTTAATCATCTATTTTCCTTGATTATAAGCTAAAAGATTTTATGAAATCATATTAACAGTTTGAATTTTTTTGATATAATAATTCTAAAAAAACTTAGGAGGCAAAAGATGATAAA